>Ga0209246_10000003_pt1 | contig 139783 bp, 103 predicted proteins | sample LauGreSpBDMM15SN_2_FD_187560 | JGI IMG/M metagenome (GOLD analysis project Ga0209246, IMG submission 187560) | Freshwater lake microbial communities from Lake Michigan, USA - Sp13.BD.MM15.SN (SPAdes) (version 2) | ecosystem: Environmental > Aquatic > Freshwater > Lake | place: Lake Michigan...
AGGCTAAAATATGTGGAATATTACAAATATATAGGAGCTTTTTTGTAGGCTAAAATATGTGGAGTAGCTTTTTTGTAGGCTAAAATATGTGGAGTAGCTTTTTTGTAGGCTAAAATATGTGGAGTAGCTTTTTTGTAGGCTAAAATATGTGGAGTAGCTTTTTTGTAGGCTAAAATATGTGGAGTAGGGATACCCCCACGGCATGGTGCGGGTTAATCGACTAAGGCTATATACCCTATCATCTTGATAGACTATACACATACACAAAAGAACGTCCAGAAGGCTTGATTTCGATCGATTTGGTACAATCATACCAACGGCAAGCCGTTCGTGCCTTGCAGATAGGTTTGTGACGGTCTACGTGGCAATACACGCCTGCACGCACGCACGCATATATACATATTAGAAAATCCAAAAGTTTAGAAACCATTTATAAAATAGGATTTTTCTAATAACATATATAATTATAAAAAGAACTTTCATTATTTATTGTCTTTTGACAAGAAAGCATATAATTAATTAAAGAACTTTTAACTTGACTATTGTAAACTAAAATAAAGTTCGTACATTTGTAAGGTCGTAACGGCAAAGAGTACAAAGTATAGCGGTGCAAAACTTACAACTCTTTTTCGTTGCTGAATGAGTTCTTTACCTTATTAACACCTTAGCAAATTGGATATTATGAAAATAATGGAGGTTCGATACCTTTCTAAGGTGCAAAGCTACAACTAAGTAGCTTATTAAATAACAATAAAATGTACGCAAAATTAACAACAGTAAAAGGAAAAAGATTATTTATCTTTAAAGGTTTAGAATTAGACCTAAATGGTTTCAAAAGATTTGAAACTTATATAATAGTAAAAGATAATTTCTTTCACTATTATAAAGAAACAAGTATAGGCATGATTATAGTACAGCTAAATTTTAATAACATCTTTATTGATGTTATTAAATAAAAAAAGAAGACCTGAAATTTGGAATTTTAAAGAGTTCGCTTACTCTATCAGGTCGCAAAGCTACAACTAAGTAGCTTATTAAATAATAATGCAATGGAATTGTTAAGATTAGAAAAAGAAATTGCGGCAGGCAATAAAGTTTATTGCGAAGTTGAGCATGTTTGCTCAAATCATTTTTCAGTCGTATGTTACGACTGGAATGGTGACCTTTGGGTTGAAAAATTCGTAACAAGCGAAACTGCAGCGGTGGCGTTATGCCACAAAATGTTTGAAAAATACGCAAAACAATAAACAATATGAAAGTAAAAATAAAGATGCCCTTTTGGGCGGTGGCGTTAATTTCACTAATAGTTTTTATAGCTATTAGTAACCTGATAGACTGGATAAATATATGACAAAAATAATCGGATATACCGATACGGTCACAGAGTGTGATTGTTGCGGAAAAACAGAACTAAAAGGTACATACTGTATACTTTTAGAAGATGTGGAATTGTATTATGGCAGCGTCTGTGCTTTTAAAAATCACGGCATCAATCCTGACGAGCAAAAGGAGTTGAAATTGAGTTTCACAAAAGCCCAAAAAAACTCTAAATTAATAGAGTTGTATATTACTCCACTGCAAAGGGGACTTTTTCAAAAGTTGAAAGATACTTTTTCAAGTTTTGATAATCTTTCAAGTTTTGAAAGAAAGATTTATAATCAGATTGAATTAGATTATAAAAGAGTAATAGATGCTAAAATTAAAAAGTATAAAATAAATTTATAAACCTAATCAGGGGTGCGACTGTAACGCACAATAAAATGAAAAATATAGAATATTTTCTTAACAAAGAAACACAAATCAATATTTCAATTGCAAAAGTTGAAAGCAAATTGGAATGGTTCAAACAAAACAAAGATAGCTTGCCAGTAGAAGTTATAGAAACTTGGAATGATTGGCACGACCTGCACGACCGATTACAAGATAGGCTGCAAGATAATTATTGCAGGTGCGGAAGCTGGAAGTTCCAAAAATATGGATTCACCGTTATATGAATCACGTTGTATGGATTTCGTACAAAGAGAGTATTTCAGAAATTATGGTTTCTGAAATTACTATCAAAAAACTTCGTACATTGGTGGAGCTTGAAGTGATACAAATATCGGACGAAAAACCTATTTCGTTTAGAGTCGTTGCAGACAAGTACCTGTGCAATTGGCTCAATTTGCCGTACAAAGAACTAATTAAAGTTGTAATCTTAGAATAATACAACGTTTTTTGGTATAAACGTGGTATTATTGTAATGCTTTCTTGGAATATTGCAGCAAAGTTTAAAAAAGAAAGTGTTAAAAAGTGGTTTTGTGTGGAATTTCGGGCGGTGGGCGGTATTTCACAGTCATATTAATACTTACTTCAAATTGATATTAATACTTACTTTGCAGCAATGTCAATACTTACTTAAAACAGGCTTAAAACTTACTTTATAGTAGGGTTAATGCTGATTAATTAGGGTTAATGCTTGCTTTGTTAGATTAGCGCTTACAATTAGTGTTAATACTTACAAGTAAACAACTGTCTTAATAGCTATCAAACAAACCATATAAGACCTTATAAACCTGTTTGTGTATGTTTGTATAGTCTTTATTGTAGCTTAGGAGTGAAACGTAGAAATATTAAAAATTATTAGCTTACTATAAAAGCTGGTAGTATGTTTGTGTTTCTTTATTAGGTTAATGTAGAAAGGAGTTATTAATTACTCTTTCGGGGTTTCAGGTAATTAACCCTAAAATAGAAGTACCTATTAATATAACAAAAAAAACATCAAATTAATTCAATTTAAACCTTAAAAGCCTGTTTAGGCACAAAAAACATGATAAAATTTTCGACTTCGTTACTTGATTTCATAGGAAATAATTATGAAAATTCTAAAATTTGCCGCCATTTATGGAGGCAATATTATAAGACTTGCAATGCTTATGAATTGATGTTCCAGCAGGAAATCAATTTCCTCGATAACACAACAGAGGGGACAATTTCATACCTACCGAAAGGTCGTGTAATAGAAGAAAGTTTTCAGACAGCAGGCAGGCAAGATGGTAAGCCTGCAAAGGTTATCAGAAAACTTTTTACTCCAAAAGCACTAAGGTTGTTCAAAGATGCTGACTTCGACCTATTCAATAATTTATATAGGTCTCATTTTTCAGTTTTGAAATTTGAGCTATTGGATAACTCAGAAATCAAAGGTATCTATGACGCTGACAGAAAACCAGGCGGTGCTTCGTTAAATAATTCCTGCATGAATGGAGATTCTAAGTTTTTAGATATGTATGAGGCTTGCGAGCAATTGCAAATCTTAACGTTAAAGAACGACAAAGGTTTGCTATGCGGTCGTGCCTTAGTTTGGAGCATAAAAGAAGGTATATTTATGGATAGAATTTATGTCAGTGATGACTGGATGTATCAGGCGTTCTACAACTATGCAGCCAAGTTGGGCTGGAATAGAAAAGCAGAACAGTCTTATAGCAATAAGACCAACTGGATTAATCCAGAAGGTGAAAGGTTTCAAAAATCAATGAAAATTAATTTAGAAACGGAGTTTGATTATTATCCGTATCTGGATACATTTTCGTTCGGTGGTGATGGTTATGTCAGCAATTACGACGCTGACGGTTTTTATGACTATACTAACACTGATGGGAGTCGTGATAGTTCAAAACCACAGGCACAGGCACAGAATGACGAATTTAATGTGTTTGATGCAATAAACAGAATCATGATTCCCAATTGGGAGTCTCGTAGGATCACACGTGGAACTCACGAAGACTGCTTTGGTCACAGAGACCAAGTTATTACTGACGTATATGGTAATACGTGGTGGAATGAAGACAACGGAGTTATTAAAATATATGACAACTCTTGGTATCCGATTGACGAAGTTGGATATTGTGAGATCGACCACGAATATTATTTGACAGAAAATGTAGTTGAAATTGAGGCTGGTAGCTTCAAAGCAATGACTGTGCATATAGGATATTCGATTTATATTCGTGGTGCAATTTGGTACAAAGAAGACAAGCAAATAGAAGAAGTAGACGGAACTTATCAAATTAACGAATGAAGAATTTAAAAGAGTTTAAAGAGTTGTTAGCGGTACAAAGTGTATCGTATAATCAAATTGAAATGTCTGACTACTTAAAAAGTCAGCTCAATTTGATTGCAGGCGTGAGTTTCTACGAGATAAACGAAAGTATCTTTGTAGAAAAAGGCGAAGGATTGAAACCATGTATTGTATCACATATTGATACGGTACATTCAATATGCAGCGATTTGTATCCGCTGCATATTGATGGGAATCTGACTGGATTTAATAGAAAGACTATGACCCAAACAGGCATCGGTGGCGATGATAAGGTGGGTATTTGGATTTGTTTGGAGGCATTGAAAAACTTTGATAATGTCAAGGTGGTATTTTTCTCTAACGAAGAAGTCGGCTGCGTCGGGAGTTACTCCACCAATTTAGACTTTTTTAGTGATTGTTCGTTTGTCCTGCAATGTGACAGGCAAGGAAATAACGACTTCGTTGTAAATGCCTGCGGAGTTGAGCTATCAAGTAAAGAGTTTCAAAATTCCATCTCTAAAATAATCAAAAAATATGGTTATGGTTTTTCTGATGGAGGAATGACTGACGTAATGGCGTTAAAAGAGAATGGTTTAGATATTTGTTGTGCTAATATGTCCTGCGGATATTATAATCCTCATAGGGCTAACGAATACATAAACATTAAAGACGTAGAAGCCTGCACGAAAATGGTGTTTGATATATTCGATAATTTCGGAGGTGTGAAATTCCTGCACAAGGTTTCAAATGGCTGGGACGAACTTCAAGAAATGCGTTGCGAAAATTGCAACAACAAAGTTTCATATTATAAAGATATGGACGATTATTTTTGTGATAGTTGCGGAATGTATGGAGAAGAAATTAAATATTGAAATAATGGAAAATTTAAGAAACCTGTCAGACACTGAATTGGCTCAAATTGCCAATTTAATTTATGAAATTACGAGTTTAATAAATAATCATGACGAGGTAAGTTTGCCTGCGTCTATCACAAATACTATTTCCACTTTTGAATTGAAGCTGGAAAAAGAACTAACCCGAAGGGAATTATGAAAATTAAAATAAGTTATAAAATGAATAATGAATTGCACTTTCTTCGTACAGTAGAAAGTGCAACCATTGAAACCGCTGAAAAGTATTTCAGCTTTTCCATTATTGATAAGGACGTTTTAAAACTCCCAAGTAAGACAAATTTGATTTTTGAGTATCAAGAGTTAATTGATGCAAAAGGAATCACTACAACAGAAAGAAACAACGTAAATAAGCGTATGTTTTTGTTTATGAAAAATTGTCCTAACTTTAAAGTGGTGCAATTAACACATTTTAGAAAAGGAAATCAAAAAGAGCTTTTTCAAGCTACGTATGAGTCAGGCAGGATATTTATAAACGTTACAAAAAGTAAAAAGTCTTATAGTAAGATAGTTGTTTTTGAAATCAGCAGGCTAAAAGTCTATTAATTCAAAATCTGACTCTAAATTTGAAGATATTTGCTGAAAGGTTTCTTGCGGTGCTTCGTAAAGTTTCCTTTCTGCAAGTAGTCTTTCAAGTGTTTTTGTATCTAACCTATTAATGATGTCGGAATCGTCCTGCATCTGCGGAAGCTCAATAATTTCAGCCTTAGATTCTTCTTTTACTTTGCCGTATAATTCAGCTTGTAAGTAAGAAAAATCTTTCAAGTTCGGGTTCATCATATTAGCTCCAATGTTAAGGTAGGCGACAGCCATTTCAACCGTAAATTCACTCACGGAGTCACCGAATTGCAGCTTAACAAATTCAAGAAGCTGGGAGTTCTTTTTTGCAAAATCCAGTAATGGCAATTGCATCATATATTTTAAAACGTCATTCCTCATTAATCCATGAATGGCGTTTTTTGCCGTCGATTTATGAATCGCACCCTTAGGCTTAACTACTTTTGTGCCGTATTTGTTAATCATGTATTTTTATTGTATTTTTTACTTTATAAAATAAACATTTTTAAAAGAATCATATACAATATACGCAAAAAAAGCAAAAAAAGCAAATTTATCTTTGAAATAGAATTTATCATTTTTAACTTTACATTATTAAACAAAAAGTATTATGAAAACAACAGAATGGTTTAGTACGTTTGAAGAGCCTTATCAGAGTCAGGCTATCTCTAATTATAATTGTAGAAATATAGATTATGATTCAGAGCAAGAAACAGCATCAGTTGCATTAACTTCTGGATTTATATTCTCTAAAACTCCAGAGGGTTACGATTATTGGAATGAGTACCTTAGAAAGGTGAGGTTTGCGGAAATGAATCCGCTTAGTATAGAAGCAAGGCTTTTAAAGCTACCAGAGCCATACCGAACTCAGGCATTAAATAATGTGTTTGAAAAGCGAAGAATTGTCCATTCGGATAAACAAGCACTTAAAAATGCTTTTAACTGGGCTGAATCTCCAGAAGGGAAAAGCTACTGGTTAAGAGTTTATTTAACTTTATGAAAAGAAAAAATTACACCTTTGATGATGCGTCATTAGAGGTATTGAGCAAATTTAATAATCATAGTGAGGTGTTAAGGCTTTTAATTGCCTCACTTAATCCTCTTTCTAGCCGTGAAGGTATCAAAGAAAGACTTAAACAATTAAAAAAATGATAGAGAAACTCTTATATTTCTTACTAATGGTTTGGTGTTTGGCAGGATGTTAATTGTCTTAATTTAAACAAAAAAAAGAAAATGTTCGATTCTAAAATTTCAAAAAAGGCATGGGCAATCTATAAGGAAATTTGCCCAAAAGAAGACAAAGAACTTAGCAAGTCTAAGGAAGACAAAGCTATCGAGAGAAAAAACTATTTCTCTCAAGCTGTCAAGGCAGCATACGAGTATTATAAGGCTATAAAGAGAGGTATAGTTAAGTTCATTAAGATAAAGGACTTAACGACTGGCGATGCCGAAATTCAAGAGCGTAAAATCATGTCGCTGGAGCAGTACGGATACGTTCCTACCAGTGGCAGAAAAACAAAGGAATCTCAATTTGTCTTTATAGATGTTGAGAAGGTGTTTGAAGGAAAGGAAAGAGAGTTTATATCTTTCAATGTCTGTCAGTTAATTTGGTAATTAAATTATAATTTTAAAAAAACAACAACATGAGCGTAGAAAGAATATATCCGCCAAGCAAATTGCAGGATACAAAAACGGTAAACGGAGTTAAGTTCAACTTACATTTACTTAGGTCATTGTGGGTAGGGTATTTAGACAGAGCAGAAGGCAAGCCTTTAGAGCCACGTAAAACGAAGACCCGAACTGTATATCCGTCATAGGATTATTGCAAACTTTGCACTACTTTTGCTTCATAACTAATAAATTATGAAAGACAAAAAGTGCAAAGTTTGCGATAAAGTATTTAATCCGAACAATTCAATTCAAAAAGTTTGTTCGGTAAATTGTGCAATTGAATTTGCTAAAAAAGCAACTGTCAAAGAATCCTTGACAGTTCAAAAGCAGGAAAAAAAGGCTTGGGAGTTTCGTAAAAATGAAATGAAAGAAAAGATTAAAACTCTTTCTGATTATCAAAACGAACTTCAAAAAGAGATAAATACTATTGTTCGCCTACTTGACAGAGGTCATAGTTGTATATCTTCGGGGCGTAACACTGGGGGGAAAGTTGATGCAGGTCATTGCTTCTCTCGTGGTGCTTTCCCATCAATACGGTTTAATCTTCATAACATTTGGAGTCAAAGTGTTCACGATAACCAATACCTTTCAGGTAATTTCAATGGATTTAGAACGAGATTGATTGAAAAGTTTGGGGCTTCTTATTTTGAGTATATAGAATCGCTTCGGTTGGAATATTCAAGTTTGAAGCTAACAAAAGATGAGCTAACACAAGCCAAGTTAATTTGCAAAGAAATCATAAAGGAACTGAAAGAAGAAGGCTTTTTAGATGATGTAGAAAGATTAGATTATAGGTATAAACTAAATAAACGCATAGGAATTTATGTATAAGAAATGAAAGAAGTCAGAGAGATAAAAAAAATTCAAACTAAGCTCAGGAGGCTGGAAGGTGAAATTTCAGACATTCATAGATTTGTGGTCGAATACCAGCAAGTCTATGAAAACAAGAAACAAGAAAAAGAAATGTTAATTGAAAAAATAAAAGAAATGCAGAAAGGAGATTTAAAGGTAAGTGAACACGCTATGCTGAGATACATTGAGCGTGTGATGGGAATTGATTTGGTAGAAGTTGAAACAAACCTTATGCAGTGTATGTCAGACGACCAAAAGACACTTGGAAATGGGGTTTATCCGTGTTTGGGATTCAAGGCAGTAGTTAAAGAAAATACAATTATAACAATAACAGTCTAATGTACGGAAAGATACGAACAAACAAAGAAGGTAGGAAGTTTATAGAACTTCTTTCTGAAACCAAAAAGCCGTATGAAGATGGCGAAGAAATATTTTTTGAAATTAAAGATGTACGCTCATTAGAGCTGCATAAAAGGTATTTCGAGGTGTTAAGGCTTTTTGCTGAAAATGCTCCAGAACTTGCTATCCTAAGCCTGCTGGATATTTCACCAAAGGAATATCTTTTAATTCAAAAGTCTAAAGATATCCTTGAAGAAAGGATTAGGAAAGCTATCGAAATGGAACTTGGTTATGTAGAAGACGAGAAAATGAGCTTGACTTTGCATGATGGGGAAGTTATAAACGTAGTACGTAAGAAGGCTAAAAGCATTGCGTATGGTAAGATGTCAGAGGAAGATTTTGCATCCCTACATAGGGGTCAAAAGGAGCTTGTTTTTGATATTTTAAAACAATATGGATGGAGCAATGAGCAGTTAAAGGAGTTATTTAAGAACTTTTACAAATAGTTCTTGCATTAAGTATAGTCATAGTTTAACTTTGCGAAAAAAAGATGATATTCAACCAGTTAAAAAAAAGAGAGATTCCTTACAATGTTGTGCAGGCTTATCATTCGGTCGGTAAGTTTTTATACACAGAAAAAAGAATCTATTCTATTATTGTCCTAAACCAGTTTGCTAACAATCTTGGAGAGCTAATTAAGACAAAAGACAATTTCTATTATTCGGAATACGAAAATATTTATTGTTATGAGATGGACAAAGAAGAAGTGCAGGAATTTATGAAATTAAGATTACCTGTTGCATTTAGCAATGGTGATGGAACATTTTTTGGTGAAGATTTAAGAAAATTTAAACAAAAAAACAATGGAAAAATTTAAAAAAGGTCAAAAAGTCCTTGTAAAAGATGAAACTTCTTTAACATGGCACAATGCTATCTACCTTTGCGAGTATGAAGGTAAGTTTATTGTGAAATGGAGCAATATGATTTGCGCATGGGACGAATGCAAACCATCACAGTCTAATGATATAGACGAAAAAGTAAAAGAGTTGTTGGTATTGGCTCAAGAAAAAGGATTAAAATTAACCATAAATTTTGAATAATATGTTCGGATACGGAGAAGATGACGGTTTTGTTGAGTATGACTATATTCCAAGCCAAGAAGAAGAAGATGTAGACCAAATGCGTGAAGATGAAGCAATGGAGGAGCAGGATTGATAAAAATCACAAAACATTGTGGTTTTGTGGCTTGTTTATGCGAAAAGTTTTGATTAACTTTAGAAATAATTAGCAAATTACTTGATTGGGTGGTACTATTCAAGTAAATTTGCACTCAGTAAAATACTGAAACGGAAACGTCTCAAACCGATAGCAAGTACCACCACTCTATTTTTTAGAGTCTATCGAGTTGAGGCGTTTTTTTTATGCACTATTTTTAAAAATGATAAAATCTAAAGACCACCATTTTAATACTAACCATGCCAAGGCTTATGGTATAGTAGAAGCTATATTAATTCATAATTTAGTACATTGGATAGAAAATAATTTAGCTAATAAGAGAAACATTCATTGCGTTACCGATGGAGATTTGAAAGGACAATCAAGATGCTGGAGCTACAATTCAATATCTGCTTATTCTAAGATATTTGACTATATATCTCCAAAAAAGATACGAACAGCATTAGATGGTTTAGTAGAAAGTAATATTTTGATTAAAGGATACTTTAATCTTAACAAATCAGATAGAAGTAATTGGTATGCTTTTTATTGCGAAGAAGATTTTATTGAGGATAGATTTTTATCAAATAATAAGGCTACCCATTTGCCCCACAGGGCGAATGCATTTGCCCCACAGGGCGAATCTATATATACAGATACAATACAAACAAATAAAAAACATAATATTCCTTTGGAAGAAAAGGTTGAGCTTTTTTCTTTACTTACATCTAATCAACCAATGTACGAAAGTAAAAAACAAAATATAGATGCGAATTGTACTATTCCAGTAAATGATATAACTATTCCAGTTTTAAAAGATAAGCCAAAGAAAGTTAAGTCTAATTTCCAGTCTAATCCTGAAAAATATATTTGGATTAATGCTAAATTCAAAGAATGGAATGATAATTCTCCAACAGACATACAAATTAAGAAACCATCAAAGTCTGATGGTGGCAGTTTTCATGTGTTAGGAGTTGTTTATGAAAAGTTTGGAGAAGAAAAAGCTACTGCATTTTTTGACTACATTATGAGTAAAGGAAATTACAGAAATCCTTTTTCACTTTCAAGTCTTAAAAATCACGAAGAATTTAACAACTTCTACCAAGACCCAGAAGAAGAACAACCAAAATACCTTGATACAAACAAGGGAAAAGAAACAGCACGCTTTAAAACAAGCCAAACAGAGCCTGTGGCTGGAGATTTCTTCCAAGGTGATAACTTCTATGCAGCAATGGAGAACTATTGGTCACAGAGCCTAAATGGCACGTCATTGGTTAAAAAGGTAAGAGAGAGAATAATACAAATCAATTCAAAATATAAAAATTACTAAAATGAAAATTGAAATAAAAGATAGATATGAAAATAACGTTTTATTTTCATACGAATGTGAAAATAATACACTTTTTAAAACTTTATTAGAAGCTATTGAAAAAGGGGTAAATTTACGTGCTCCAAATTTACGTGGTGCAAATTTAATTAGAGCAGATTTAATTGGAGCAGATTTACGTTTTGCAGATTTACGTGATGCAGATTTAAGTGAAGCAAATTTAATTGGAGCAAATTTAAGTGGAGCAGATTTAAGTTTTGCAAATTTACGTGAAGCAAATTTACGTAGTATAGATTTAAGTGAAGCAGATTTACGTGAAGCAAATTTACGTGAAGCAAATTTACGTGGTGCAAATTTAATTAGAGCAAATTTACGTAGTGCAGATTTAAGTTTTGCATATTTAATTGAAGCAAATTTACGTGGTACAAATTTAAGTGAAGTAGATTTAAGTTTTGCAGATTTACGTTTTGCAGATTTACGTGGTGCAGATTTACGTGAAGCAAATTTAATTCATGCAGATTTACCAATGTATTGTAACTTGAGTTTTTCAATAATAAATCAAGAAATTATAAAAATTGGGTGTAAGGAAAAAACTATAAGTGAGTGGGTAGAATGGTTTGAAAATTCAGATGAAGTTTTTGAAACGAGTAGAGATACAAATGATTTTAAAAAAATTCGTGCAATGTTTTATGCACATAAAGCATATTTAGAAAATCTATAAAACAAATAAAATGAAAAATATACATAAAATAGATTCAGAAATCTACGTTACTTTTAATGAAGAAATTAAAGTAGGAGATTATAGATTAAATAATCAGCGAGATTATTTTAAAAAAGCTGATAAAGAAGGATTAGATTATTACAACAAAAGAAATGATGTGTTTAAAAAAATCATTCTAACAACAGATTTAGACCTCATCAAAGATGGTATTCAAGCTATTGATGATGAGTTTCTTCAATGGTTTGTAAAGAATCCGAGTTGTGAGGAGGTTGAAATTGTTATTGATAGAGTTTTTAAATTAGATGAATTTAATCAAAGAGAGTTTTACAATAAATACAAAATAATCATTCCAAGTAGTGAAATATGGAAAGACATTCCTGAATTTGAAGGATATTATCAAGCAAGTAATTTAGGAAATATCAGAAGTTTAAATTATGGTAAAATAAGAGAATTGAAACTAAGATTAGTTGGATATTATGGTAATCAATATCTTGCTGTAAATCTATCTAAAGACAGTGAAGTAAAAAGTATAAAAGTTCACAAACTTGTAGCTTTATGTTTTTTAAATCATAATTCTAAAGGATATGATGGATTAGTAATTGACCATATTGATAGTAATAAATTAAATAATAGATTAGACAACTTAAAATTAGTTACCCCAAGATTTAATGCTTCAAAAGATAAACAAGGTAGCAGTAGTAAATTTACAGGTGTTAGTTGGCATAAAAAATCTAAAAAGTGGCAATGTCAGATTTATGATAATGGTAAACTAAATCATTTAGGCTTATTTAACACAGAAATAGAAGCAAGTGAAACATATAACAATTATTTAGAAAATATGACAAAAGAAGAACCTAAACAAGAAACACTTAATCTTGATAAACTTGAATCAAAATTAGATAATGCTTTAGCAAAAGAAACAAAACCTTATTTGGTTTTAGTTGATATAAAAGCGGAACAAAATAATACGACTGATTTAAACGCTTATGCCAATGGCGTAGAAGAAGGTGTTAAATGGCAACAAGAAAGAAGTTATAGTGATATGCAAGAATATGCAGAATTTTGTATAAAGTGCGACAGACTTGGATTACCTTGTATAATTGCAAAAGATTGGTTTGAACAATTTAAAAAAGAAATAAAATAAAAGAATATGAAAAATAAAATGTTTTTAGACGAATTTACTGGAGAACACTACCAAACAAAAGCAATCGATGTAATAGATTTTTGTAAGCTCTACGACTTGAATTTTAACGAGGGTAACGTTATAAAATACGTTTCGAGAGCAAGACGTAAAGGAACGCACTTGCAGGATTTAAAAAAGGCAATTGATTATTTGAATAGAGAAATTAAACACTTGGAAGATGGGAAATAAAGAAACACTCGAACAAGTAGATGAATTAGTTTATGACAATTATATTTTAAAAAATAACTTAAATAGAAAATTAAATTTATGAAAACAAAATTAGAAGAAGCCGCTGAAAAATATTACGAATCTAACATCGACCAAAGTAATATTCCAAGAGAATATTATGAATCTGAAATACAGGACTTGATGTGCGGTTTTGCCCATCAATGGCAACAAGAAAGAAGCTATAGTGAGGAAGAAGTGGGTTTATTAAATAAAATGTTTGAGCTTTATTGGTATGAAAATAATAATCAACACGAAGATAATTTAGAAGAATGGGAATTATCTAAAAGATTATTTGAACAATTTAAAAAGAAATAAAATGGAATTAAAAAATGTAAAACCTTTTGATAATTATAATGATTTAAAAGCTCAATTTAATGTGTTGAAAAGAATTGTTATTTCTAAATCAGCGGAGATTGAAGTATATATAAAAAAAATAGAAGAGTTTAGTGTAGAAAATAAAACTAAGCAAATGTATACTGAGGAAGATTTAAAAGAAATGTTACATCATGCTTTATATACACCAAAAAGAGATGGTTATCTAATAAATATAAATGATTCAATAGTTAGAGAAACCATAGCAAAATTTAAAAAGAAATAAAATACAAGAATTAATTGAAGAAATGGAAAATAAAACAATTATCATTACTGATAAAAATTATCAATTAACATTATTAAAAGAACAATATGCAGAAAAAACTTTTAAAAATGAAAAAGAAATGCAAATAGCTTTTAATGAAATGAGAGAAAAAGTAAATAAATTATTATATAATAAATAAATAAAACAATTTAAAAACTTGTAAAATGAAAAACTCAAAAAACTTAATAAGAATATTAATACTGTTATTTAATATAGTCTTAAACTGCATAGGCTTGTACTGTATATTCCAAGTTGTATCAGGTAACTGGGATTGGGAGGTCATGGTACATTGGACTTGGCATACTAAGGTATTATATTTACTTTTGGTAGTTATATCTGTGTCTAATTATAAATTTATAAAATGAAAGAATTAATCAAACAAGTAGAAGAGTTTGCAGCGGAAATGGAATTAGATAATTACTATGATGCTACATCGCTGCATCTTAAGTACCTGCACGAAGTTGGAAAAACAGCTCAAGCAATTCTAAATACAGACGAAGTTGGGATTAAAAACGGATTTGGTAGAATTGCTATATCAGTTATTATTTTAGCAAAACAAATGAATTGTGAACTGACAGTCAATTTTGAAAACCAAGATAACATGAGAACATTTCATTGGTTTATGGATGAAATTAAGCATTATTCGGTTCATCGTGATACCCTTGACTACTTAAATGATGTAAGTAGTTATTATGGGTATTCGATTGAAGTATGTTTAAAATCAGCTCTCAACCAAAAAAACTTGTAAAATGAAAGAATACATAGAAAGATTTGGCTGCTTAATAGTAATAATAATGTCTGTTATATTTTGGACTGTTATTTATTGTCTTGTAAAATGATATAAATAAATATTTGTTTCTAAAAATAAACATTCTAACTTTGCAATTCAATATTAAATCAATACCATGCTAAAGAAAGGCAAAAAGAATGTCGGGAGTAACATTCGAGAAGAAAAAAGAAAGCATCCAGAAATGGACGAAAAGCAAATTCTTGCTATTGCTCTCTCAGCAGCAGGAATCAAGCCTAAGAAGAAGGCAAAGAAGAAAAAGAAAGTTATGTAATTATTGTGCAGGGAGTAAAATCCCTGCATTACTTAAACAAAAAAACATGAAAAATTATTTTAGTTTAAATCAAAAAGTTTCCCATCAATCATTTGGGAATGGTATTGTGATAGAAATATCAAAATACCTTTGTAGTTATCCTATTCAAGTTCAATTTGAAGGATTTGAAAAATCTTTCACTTTTGACGGTAAATACCAAACAGATGACAAATTCGCATCCTTATCTCAACAGGAGCATATACCAATTGAACTAAAAGAAACTATTTCTTTTGAAGCTGGCGAATTAGTTTGGGTATCATTTATGGAGCGGTGGGAAGCTCGCTATTACTCTCATTTTGATAGTAAGGGGTCTTATTTCTTTGGAGGTCAAAAAAAAGAAGGTTATTCTCTTTTTGCAGATGAAATAAGAAAATTTAGTGATAATCCTTTAATTTAAAAAAAATGGAAAGAGTATTAATCAAAAGAACAAATAATAAGTTGCAGGAAAAGGAAACTTTAAGTTTCTATACGCTTGAGCTTGAAAACTACTCAGAGTGCTTTAAAAAGTTCTTTGAAGAGAAAGACAAGTTAAAATACAATCAATTTGAAAAAGTAGAAATTGTAGATAAATTTGTCAATGAATTATATTTAAAATGGGAAGATAAGCAAATTTATAAAAAATAAATAAAATGGAATATACAAAAGAACAACTAAGAAAGTTTCATAAGCAAATCGAGGCTTATGAAAATGGAGAAAAAATTGAGTTTCTTTTTGAAGGTAGCTGGTATCAAGCAAATAAGCCATCATTTGACTTATCTTTAGATTATCGGATTGCTTTCAACTAAGAATAAAAAATTAATCATAACAGGTGAATCTTTCGACAAGAAAGATTCACTTTTGTCCCTAATAACATGAAGGCAACAATATTTAAAAACATATCTCCCAATCAACCTTTTTACATTCCTATTGATGACGCATTGGTAAGAATAAAAACAGGAAAGTCAAAAGAATTGATTGAGAAAATTAGAGCAGAGCCAGATGATGAAAAAAGAAATTCATTAAAAAGAAGGCTTCCTTGTGTTTGCTTCAGCGGAAAGTTTACGGAAAGATATGATAATCAATTAGTTGAACATTCGGGATTTATCGTTTTAGACTTCGACCACGTAAATACAGTTGAACTTCTAAAAGAAGTAACTGAGAAAGCATTTGTTTATGCAGCTTGGGTAAGTCCCAGTGGTGACGGATTGAAAGTTCTTGTAAAGATTAAAGACGGTTCAAAGCATAGACAGCACTTTAAAGCTCTCCGTACAGTTTTTATAGAGCATGAAGAAGGAGTTATTGTCTTTGATAAAGATGGAAAAACTCCCAAATCAAGAGTAGATAGGAGTGGAATAAATGAATCAAGAATCTGCTTTGAATCGTACGATGAGAACATCTATATTAATAAAGATGCCATTACATTCGATGAATTAATAGAAGATGAAAAGATTGAAAAGTCTGCTGAAATAACTTATACAGCTACTGCTGATGACATATCTAAACTGGTAAAGTGGCTTGCTAAAGACAATCGTTATTTTGTTAGCGGAGAAAGAAACACATTTATATTTGTTTTGGCTTGTGCCTGCTGCCGATATGGTATTGAAATAGAAGATTGTAAGCAGTTTTGCTTTTATGAATTTTACCAAACATCTTCTGACTTTACTAAAAGCGAAGGAGATAAAGCCATAGATAGTGGTTATAGGACAGAAAGAGGCAATTTTGGCACAGTTTCTTTCAAGAAAGGTGAATTAGTCAATGAGAAGGGAGAAGTTCCTACATTTGATGGATTAAGAGAAGGTGACAAGGTTACAGACGTAGTGTATGCAGATGACGTATATACAGATACTTTTTCAATCATAGAGAATGGTTATCCCAACCTGCATGGCATTGGTGTAGAAGTTTATGACAAGCAATTTAAGCAAAAGAGAGGTCAATTGAACTTGCTTAGTGGTTATGGTAACCACGGAAAATCAGCAGAGTTAAAATGGTATCTTGTATGCAGAGCTATCTTATTTGATGAAAAATATGCCTTATTTGTACCTGAGGAAAGCGATGCAGCAGAGTTTTACCATTCAATGATGGAAATTATTTCTGGATGCTCTTTGAACCCTCAAAACACCAATAAGCCTGATAGGATAACGTTGAATAGGATTCATGATTTTGTTAAATCTCATTTCTTTTTTGTGTATCCTGAAACTCTTTCACCTACGCCAGAGTATATCAAAGAAAGGTTTCTTTACTTGATGTTTACGGAAAAGATTGATGGAGTAGTGATTGACCCATTCAATCAAATGATGAATGATTACAAGTCTTCAGGCGGAAGGACTGACAAGTATTTAGAAGTTATTCTTTCGGACTTTAAAAGATTTGCCATTCTCAATGATATTTATTTTTGGATTGTGGCACACCCGAAGAATCCGACAAAGAATAAAGACGGAGGTTATGATGCACCCACAGAATTTGACATTACTGATGGAGCAATGTGGAATAATAAAATGGATAACATTCTTATTTATCACAGACCCCATGCTTGGACAGACCCAAAAAATCCTATGTGTGAATTGTATGCAAGAAAGATAAAGAAAGTAGGCATAAATGGTACTAAGGGATATATAACCTTTGAGTATGATTATATGAAAAAGAGATTTGTATTTGATGGGCATGATGTCTTATCAATGAATAAAGTTCTTGGAACTCAGGAGCTAAAGCCAAACATTCAAACATTTGAAAAAGAAACTAAAAGCAATTTAGAATTATTAGATGGTTTGGGCAATTTTGAAAAGTTAAATTATGATGATGTAAACTTTTAATAAATAAAAATATGAAATTTAAAATAGGAGATAAAGTAATTCCAAGAAAATTTGAAGATGATGACTATCTTTTTCTTAAAAAAATGTATCAATTTATTGGTACTGAACAGACCATTTCAAATTACAATATTGAATGCAACAAAAAAATGTATTATAGATTATCATGTGGGTATATTTGGCTTGAAGATTATTTAGATTTGGTAGAATCTAAAGAACCTAAAGAGATAAAAGAAAAAGAACAATTCTTTTATGTTGGACAGGAAGTATATTCTCCTTTATTTAATAATGAAAAAGGAATTATAGTATCTATAAATCATACAGATGAATATATAAATCCTACAGACGAATATCCGATTTTAGTTAAAATAGATGATTACGATTTAACTTTTACCAAAGAAGGCAAACACCAGATTAAAGATTACTTTATATCGCTTTTTCAAGAACCTATGTCAATAAACAAGCCATTAGATTTTTTTAAAGAAGGAGAAATAGTAGAAGTTTCAAATGGACTCTTGCATACTATAAAGGCTTATCAGGTAGTCAGAATACCCTTATTTAGTTTATTTTTCAAAAAAAAATGGAATATTATCAGATTTAGAAAATTATGCAAAAATCAGAAAAATTAAATAAAACAAATGAATACCAGTCGGCACTATATTATATAAATTCAAAAGGTTTTGATATAGAAACTATTTTGAAGAGAGGTAAGCCAGAAATGGTTGAACTTACGGTTATGAAGGATGGAAGTAAATTCATTGATTCAAAAGGAAATGATAGAGTTAAAAAGTTTCCTTTTGAATCAACTATTTTAAGTGTAGTTGCAGACTCAGTAATTAAATTAAGCATATACTTAAAATCTAAAGAGCAGTAAGATAAAGCAGAAAAATATTGCACTTTTAAATAAATAGCCTTACATTTGTATATTATTATAATTAATATTTTTATTTAAACCTTTATTACAATGGCTGAAATTAACAACCAACACTCCAACTCGGAGATTATTTCTTATCAAGTTTCTGGAGCAGAGAAACGTTTATATCATTCTTCTAAAGAGCCAAAAGAAGGCTACAAGAAGATTGAATTAGAAAGTGGTAAACTAACCTATCACCGCTATCTTGATGGTCTTATAGGCAAGATTACGTATGTGTCCTTTAGAGATACAGAATTTGGTAAGAGGTTCGGAGTAATGTTGAAAGATGGAGATACTACGGCATCTATTTCTTTACCTCTTGACAATGTACCTTATCGTGCTATGATAGAGGCTATTTTTAATGCTGATTTCAGCAAAGAAATTGCCATAAAGTTCTACCCAAAAAAGGATGGAGAAAAGGTTTACCAAAACTGTTTTTGTTATTACCCTCAAGAAACATATCAAGAGGCTGGAAAGTCAAAAAACAAGATTCCTGAGCGTTTAGAAATGGAAACTCGACCAAGAGGCAAACAGAGAGCTTCGGGCAAATGGGATTTCTCAGAGCAGGAGGAATGGTACTACGAGAAAGCAAGTGAATTAATTGCTCGCTTTGAAAAGTTCAAATTATCAAAATCAACTACTTCTGTAAAAGCAGAAGAAAAGCCAGCGGTAAAACAAGGCGTTGATACCAATGATGATGGATTGCCGTTTTAATATTTGTTAATAAAATAGAGGACTAACATCCTCTATTTTATTCTTTATTTTTTGCTAAATTAAACAATAATATGAAATACAATGCTAATATAGCTAAAGGACTGGAGAAAATGCACAGCCTTTCATACTCTACTGCTCACAGGTGGAAAAAGAAAAATTCAATCCCAGATATGTATTCAAACAATGGGGAAAGGCTTATTCAAGGAATGACTCTTAGGGAAGCAAAGAACTTTACCAAGTTGTCGCTGAGGCAAATACAAGCACTTTTATTCTTGGAAAGTGGAGATGAAAAAATAATTTATAACATTGTTTCAATCTCCTACTGGTTTTCAGGAAAAAGAAATCCAAGAAAACAATGGATATGGGATATTTTAGACAGAAAAGTAACTGAAAACAAAAAACTAAAATGATAAACTATACAATTCCTGAAAAAGAAGACAAAACTCGTTATTTCCTGTTCAATTATTTTACAGGAGAAGATATTGGGAGCATTTGGGTACAAAATACAGAAGGTAGATTCCCAAACAATGATTTTATAAAAGATACTATAAAAGTTGAGTACGGATTTGCTGATGTAGTGGTTATAGGATTTTTTGAGTTTAATTCAAAAGAAGATTATTTAGACTTTACAAATTAAGATATGAATAAGAAAGACGTTTTCAAGAATCAGTCCCAATTAGATTGGGCAGAATATAATCCAAAAAACATGAAACCTCCAATGATTTGGAGGAGAATGAATCATCATGGTCATCGGTTTTACTTTGGAGAAAAAGATGGTGAAGTTCTTATTGCTTGCGGAATTACAACTGCCATCGACAAATCATTTGGAGAGCCAAAAGCGTTAAGAGATTGGAAAGATGCAAGACCAAACTGGAAAGAAATCCTGCCTATTATGGCAGACTACGGAACACTAAACCATATTGGTCTTGGTCATCTATGTAAGGAAGGAGTTATTCCAAAATACATTATAGAGATAGCAGATGAAACGTTTAATAAAAAAGAGCAATTCAAGAAAGATATGCTTTCAATCAAGAAGTTCTTTAACGAAAATGAAGTTGAAGTTTACTTTCTTGAAGGTATTTTAGGAACTCATTATCCTACACCCTATGGAAAGGCTTGGATATGTTCGGCTATTGATATGTTCTGCAAAATTACTCTAACGACTGTTAAGAAAGAACTCGTTGAAGATGGTATTTACGAGCGTGGAGGAACTAAGAACAACAAAGGAGATATTAAGTACAAAGAAGTTAAAACAGAAACAAGAGAGTCTTTTTGGGCTATCATTGATTTGAAATCTAATTACGAACACAAAGAGGAAAAATCTTTCTTTGATTCGCACAGGTATCAGTTAATCTTTGGAAGGAAGTTAATTTCTGAATATTTCAACATTCCTCAGCAGGAAATAAGAATGTTTAACCTATCTCCTTTGGGATGGACGAAAGAACCAAAGTATGCTTTAAAGGAACATTTCGATAAAGAAAATAAATGGGGATTCACAGACCAACAAAGACTTGAAGCAAGGCTCAATTTAGCCGTTATGGAAGGACTTGTTACTCCAAGTGGGGAGTTAATGGAGATAAGCGAAAATATTGGCTTAGATAGCGAATATGACTATCGTGTAGTTAGGTACGAAGATAAGGCAAGAGAAGTATTGAATGAAATGTAAAAAAGGTTTGGTTTATTAAAATATCTTTGTATATTTGCAAACGGTTTGACAGCCTAAAATATATAAAGATATTATAGCCTTAGTAGCTCGAAATTGTTGGGTCTTATATTACCCTTGTCAAACAATCAGAGCTACTAAGGCTTTTTTTTATTTAAGAATATGCAATTGCTAAAAGACAAAACAACAATTAGCTCCCTTGAATTGGTTGAGCAAATAAATATCTTTAGAAGAGAGGATGAAAATAAGAATGATTTAGTACATTCAGACTTATTAAAAGTAATTCGTGATGAATTTGAAGAAGAAATAGGTATGGGAAATATTTCCTACACCCCCTATATTCATCCTCAAAATGGTCAAGAATATAAAATGTTTGACTTAACTCTTAATCAAGCCAAACAAGTATTAGTTCGTGAATCAAAGATTGTTCGTAAGGCTGTTGTTGCGTACATTGAAAAGATGGAGAAAAAGCTGGCAGATGTTCAACCTAAACTACCTGCAAATTATTTAGAAGCACTTAAATTATTAGTAGTTAAAGAAGAAGAAAACATAAAGCTAATTGCTGAAACTACTGAGCAAAAAGGATTAATTAAAGAACAAGCTCCAAAAGTTGAATTTTATAACCAAATTGCCGACACTACAACTTCATTTGATATGCAAGAAGTTTCAGCAATGTTAAAACTTACTTATGGTAGAAATATTCTGTTTAGAAAATTGAGAGAAGCTAATGTATTAATGAGTGATAACCTACCATATAGAGAACATATTAACAATGGATATTTATTGGTAGTAGAAACAAAATGGATGAATCCTAAGACCGACCAATCAACGGCAACTTTTCAAACAAGAATAACTCAGAAAGGATTGGAGTGGCTACAAAAAGGAAAAGTCAAAATGAAATTATAAATAAAATACCAATAAAAACAATAAAATCAAAAACTATGAAATTTGTTATTTCGTCATCTTCTTTATTAAAAGAACTTTCTGCAATTAATGGCGTGATTATTAGTAATCCAACTGTCCCGATTCTTGAAAACTTCATGTTTGAATTGGACAATAAAAAACTAACCGTTACGGCATCGGATATGCAGACAGTAATGATTACTGAGTTTGAAGTTGATTCTATCGACAAAGGTTCTTTTACCTTACCTGCACGCTTATTATTAGATACCTTGCGTAGTTTACCTGAGCAGTCTATCCAAGTAAAAATTAATGAAGAAACATTTGGAACAGAATTGGTAACTGCCAATGGTCGTTATAAATTAGCTGGAGAAGATTCATCTGGATTTCCTCGTGTTCCGCAGGCAAATTACGACTTTAGTATTGAAATGGATTCCGATATGTTGGGTTCGGCTATTAAAAATACCATTTTTGCAACAAGCACAGATGATTTACGCCCAGCAATGACAGGTGTATGTATTCAAGTTTCTAAAGATGCTACTACTTTTGTTGCAACGGATGGTCATCGCTTGATTCGTTATAGACGTAAAGATGTAAAATCTACAAGTGAAGCCTCTTTTACTTTGCCTCGTAAGGCTTTGAATTTATTAAAGTCTTCACTTACTGGCGAAGTCGTTCCTGTCAAAGCTGAATTTGGTAGTTCTAACGCATTTTTTAGTTTTGGACACATCAAAATGATTTGTCGTTTGATTGATGACCGCTTTCCCAGTTATGAAAGTATAATTCCTCAGGACAATCTAAATAAATTGAGAATTGAGCGTACAGAGTTATTAAGCACTTTGAAGCGTATTTCGATTTATTCAAATAAAACTACGCATCAAATTCGTTTGAAGATTTCAGCCAATACGTTGATTATTTCGGCAGAAGATTTAGATTATTCAAATGAAGCAACTGAAAAACTTTCTTGCGAATATGACGGCGAAGAAATGGAAATTGGTTTCAATGCTAAGTTTTTGGTTGAAATGTTGAATAACCTAAGTGTGAAGAATATTTCATTAGAATTATCTAGACCCAATCGGGCAGGTTTAATTATTCCTGTCGAAAAAACAGAAAACGAAGATACTTTGATGCTCGTAATGCCTGTAATGTTGAATATGTAATGTTGAATAATTAATTAAAAATGGCACTAATTATAAGTTAGTGCCATTTGCTTTTATCTTCCAAACTTTTGATTCTTGATTTCTATTTGAGAATTTATACTTGTCATATAAGCCCTAACTCCATTCTTATCAAGATAAACTACTGGCTGTTGGCGTTTAGCTACTTCCTTGGTTAATCCTTCAATCTTTCTTGTTAAATCCCTTACATCGGTATTATAATTTGCATCTGTCTTGCTTATCACATAAGGACTTACTTTCTGAATAAAGCTCGAACTATCTATCATCTTTGTTCCCATATTAAACCTTTCGATAACTTCATCACGAGATGGTCTTTTTCCCATAAATCTTGTCATCTCATCCATGTTAGCCTTAGAAAAGACTGCTTCCGAAGGATGAAGGATAGCCATCTTGCCTCCACGAGAATCAACTGTCGCACCACTTAAACTTACAGATGTATTGTCAGTTCCTTTTTCATAACCAGTAGAACCAGGATATGGATATGGTCTTGGGTTTTGAGGAGGGATATAAACAGGTGGAACAGTTTTACCTTCAAGTGCATTTAATACTTTTTGAACTTCAAGTAATTGGTCTAATAACTTTTTATATTCTTCTGTACCTTTATTAGCACTGGCAGCTAAAGCAACTCCAATTTCTCTTGCTTGTTCTACTAATAAAGCCTTCATTACTGTATAATTTGCTATTATATCATCGTTACGTTTTTTAGTTATAGCAAACATATTGTCTTGATGAGTTTGGTAGTTAGCTTCGTTTGCATCTCTAAATGTTTTATCTATATCAGCTAATATCTGTTCATGAGCTGTTTTTCTTATTACTAAAGCATCATCTCTATCTTTTAAGGCTAAATCTTCTGCATCTTTTTTTGTTTTTGCCGCAGCAGCTATTTTATCTTGTTTATCTTTTTCTAAATTAATTTCATCAGAAGCAAATTTTAAAGATGCTTTATATAAATTATTTTTTATATTTAAAGCTACTTGTTCAGTATCAGTATATTCTTTTCTTTTTTGACCTTCAGAATTTACCATATAGGTTAATTCATCATTATACCATTCTTGTAATTTTGCAAGAGCTTCATCACGAGCTTTAATTGAAGCATTGATAGCATCAACTTCTGCTTGTGACATATCAGCAGTTATAGTTTTAGCTGCTAAAGGAAATGCCTTTTCTATCTCTAATCTTTTACCAGCAAAATCTTTTCTTACACTTGCTAATGAATTTTCATTAGTTATTAATGCCTCTAATTGTTTTGACCCAGCAGCTAATATTCCTAATGTTTCTGAGTCATATTGTTGTTGTCTTTTTAATGATTTATAATTATATTCTTTATCTATACTTGATATTGCTGCATCATATATTTTTGTTATAGCATCTAAACGGTCTTGATAGTCTTTTTCTATATTTGCTTTTCTTGTACTATCATATTCCTCTTCAGCAGATAAAGCATTATCCCTTGTTTTTGTTATATTTTCAATAGCAGTATTGTATCTTTCATCTTCTGCATCTTTAGCTTTATTATAAGTATCAATTATTTCTTGTGCATAAGTTTTTTGTGCAGATATTAATTCTCCAATTGTAGCTGATGAACCTTGAATAAGTTGTTGAGCAGTAAGACTACCTGATGCTATTAAATTTAAAAATTCTTTATAATCAATTTTAAGAGAAGTTGTACCTACACTTATTAAATTCATATAATGTTGTGCAGATTTTCCTAAAGAATCAGTTGCACCAATATTAAAAGCATCATTTCCTTGAATATATATACTTTCATACGATTTAGCTAATTCATCATAAGAACTTACTAAATTATCAATATATGGTTTAATTCTTTCCATATATTGTCCTAAATATATGGTAGATTGTTTTACTAATGCTTCTGTTTTTCTTTTTGAACCATTTATGAGTAAATCTAATCCATTAAATGCAAATCCAATAGCTTTAGATATACCACCTTGAATATCTCCAGTAGCAAAACTTGCTATTGCTGACATACCTTGTTTTGCAATTTCAAGACCTTGTTTTTGATTTTGCAATACAGCCTTTTTACTTAAATCTGATGTTTCATTTATTTTATCATCAAGATTTTTTCCAATTATTCCAAATATTTCATCAGTAACTTGAGAAATAATTGCCATTGCTTTTTTGAAATTCTCTTTATCCTCTGAATAAAGCACCTTTTTTTTGCCAGTAAGAAATTCAAGTAATTTAATCTGCTGTTCAGTTAATTTTTCCTGTATTATTAATTTATCTATTTCAGCTTCTTTGTATTCTTTTGTTCCTTCTTTATTTAATATTTTTAATTTATCAAGATAAATATTAACTAAAAATAAATCTTTTTCAATTCTTTCTTTTTTATTAACTAATATTTTTTCATTTTCTTCATTCTCTATTTTTATTATATCTTTTGAATTTTTAGCATGAGATAATCTTTCAATAATTCTTAATTTATCTATTAAATTATATTTTTCTTCTTCTAATTTAACACTTTGTTTATTTTTTGTTTCATCTAATTTTGCAAGTTCTTTTAAAAGTTTTTCTGCTGTAACTCTATCTTTAGCATCCCACTTCCTTGTTAAATCAGCTAATGCTAATCTATTTTTATTTTCAATATCTTGTTGTGCTAATGCTTTCTTTTCAGCAGAACCAGTAGAGTTTACTAATTTACTTATATCATAAGATAATTGAAGAGCAAGAATAGCTTTTTCATTATCCCTTGTTGATTCTAATTCTTTTGTATATACTATCTCATTTAATAATAACTTTTCAGCATTGGTATCAATTATTTTTTTAATAATTAAATTATTTGCTTTTTCTCTCTCTATTCTATCTTTAACGTTCCAATTTCTTGTTAAATCAGCTAATGCTAATTGATTGTTATTTTCTAATTCTTCAATTTTTTTATTTTTTATACTTTGAGAACCAATAGAATTTTCTATTTTACTTTTATCATAATCTAATTTTAATTTAAGTATTAATTCTTCATTTTGCCTTGTAGATTCTAATGCTTTTTTATATGCAATTTCATCTATAATTAATGATTCTGCCGCAGTATCCATTTGAGATTTAAGAGCCTTTTCTGCAAATGATTTTGCTAAATTGCTTGCCTTGGTACTCCATTTAGAATCTAATTCGGCAATTTTTTCTCTATGTTTATTCTCTAAATTTTCTAGTTTTTCAGTTTTAATAATAGCTGCACCAGTAGCACTTTCTATTTTACTTTTATCATATTTATATTCTAATTCAAGAACAGATTTTTCATGTTCTTTTGTCTTATTTAATGATTTTGCATGAATTAATTCATTAAATATTTCTTTTTGTTCTGCATTATCTGCATTTATTTTATATTTCTTATTTGCAGTATTCTTTTCTGCTTCTTCTTGTATTATATTATGTTTAATAATTGCTGCTTCATCTTTTATATTATATTTAACCATTAAATTCTCTCTTTGAACTAAATAGTCATATTGTAATATTTTTTTTGCTTGTAAACTTTTATTTAATGCAGCATATTCTGAAGTAAACATTTTATTTCTGGCATCCGACAATCCTTGTTCATTCTTTGATAAATCAGTTAATGCTCCTTGATATTCATATATTAGCTGTCTTGCACCTTTAAGGTCAAAGAAATCAAATAAAGGTGCAACTTTATTATATTCAGGTATTGTTGTAACACTTACTCCCTGTTCAATTAATTTTCTTCTTTTTTCAACAGCTCTATTAGTAGCTTCTTCTTGTATTTTCTCACGAGCCATTAAAGATATTTTCAAATCAATAGCTTTATTTACTTCATCATATATTGCTTTTATTTGAAGATTTATATTTTTTTCTTTATCAAGCTGACTAAAGTATTTTGGATATGCCTTTACTAAGTCATCAAGAGCTTGTTTATGCAAATCAGTCCCTTCTTTAAGTTTAATAACTGATTCGGCAGCAATATTCATTCTTACATTACTTTCTCTAACAGATTGAATTTGGCTGTCATTAGATTTTACCCATTCATAGTTTACCTTATTAGAGGCTTCTATTGCCTCAGATACTTTTTGGTAAGTATATACTAAGGCTGCTATTCCTGCTGTTAGAAGAACTGCCGGCCCCATAGATGCAGCCAAAGTTGCATTGAAACCTACGGCTGCTCCTCTTGCTGCGGTTTGTGATGCAGCCAATGCTGTTAATCCTTCTATTTGTGCAGTTATGGCTGTAACATCTAATCCACGAGCCACAAGTGTAGCTCTGAAAATAGTAAGTTGTTCAATATCTATCGCTATGGTTGCTTGTTTTTCAGCAGCCAATGTTGCCATTGACAATAACTCTGCATCTATTGCTGCAACATCTAATCCACGAGCTATGATTAAAGCTCTTTTTTGTTGTAAAACTGTAAATTCTGCTGCTGCCTCTGCTTCTAATGCAAGTATCTTTCTTCCTTCCATTACCAATTTTGCATACTCGACAACTGCAATAGCAGTCATTAAACCTTTGTATATTGCCCAAGTCTTTATTGCTACTTCAACAGTAGATATTGTTCTTTTTATAGCCTCATCTGTACCAAAAAATGATTTTAAAAGGCTATCAGCAAAGTTTACAGCACCTCTTGCTGAGTCTTCAAAAAATTCACCTATTCTTGCCTTTATAAAGAAAAATGTTTCATCTAACTTATCTAATCTACCACGAACAGTATTAGCCATAATGTCCATAGACCCTGCAAAAACTCCTCCTTGAAGACCTGCTGACAATATAGATTTTTTAAAGTCGTCAAAGCTAACATTTCCATCGCTAATTTCTTTTCTTAAATTTTGAACTGACATTCCTGACTGTTGCGACATTATTGCTAATAAAGGAAATCCAGTTTCAGCAATTTGCCTAACCTCTGTTCCCATTAACCTACCAGCAGCCTGTACCTGACTAAACGCATAAGTTAATCGCCCTAATCTATCTCCACCACCAAGTGCAGCAGCACTATTGCCAAGCGATTCAAGTACAATAGGTATTTCTGTGGCAATTTCTTTATTTGCTACTCCTGCTGCTTTAAACGAACCAATTAATTGATTACTTGATTTAATTACTTGTTCAAAATTTAAAGGAGTTTTTAATGTAAATTGTTTTAAATCTTCTGATAATTGTTGTCCATATTTTTTAGTAAGAAGATTATTTAATGACATATCAAATGCCTGTATTTGAGATTGTGCATCTACAACACTTTTAGCAAAAGAACCAATTGACATTGCTCCAAAAAGACCTATTAATTGGGAACGAAGGTTTACAATACTAGATAATGAAGAAAATAAACCATCAGAACTTTTTTTAGAATCGTTTAAAGCAGCAGATTGTGCTTTTAATTCTAAATTATTCTTTCTCAACTCAGCAGATTGCTTATTTATTTCAGCAGTTCCTAATTGTGTTTGTAGAGTTGCTTGTTTAGTTGAGTTAGCTTGCTCTAAAGCATCTCTTTTTATTTGTTCAGAAACAATCCGAGATGCACCAGCAACTCCCGATATATTTAAACCAAGTCTTTTATATTCATTTATAAGCTCAGAAAGCGCCTGTAAATCAGCAACCGTAATTAGTCTAATAGTATCACTTAAATTAGCCATTGTACTTTTATATTTGTGTGTGGATTAAATTTTCTAAATTAATAGAAAGTTTATATTTTTACTTTTTATTGCTCATTTCCATCTGCTTATTATGAGCATCAATATCTTGATTTACTAATTCTTTATAGTTGAGATAATCGAGAACACTTTGGCGTTCGACTTCTCTTTGACTAAGTTTAATATGGTTCGATATAACTTTACAATCTGAGATGAACCTTTGCCAAGCTGTAATCCTTCCAATACCTCTTTGGACTTTAAAATATCCAATATCAGTAGATTTTTCGATAAGTTGTACTGGTTTTTTTCCATATCCGTCATTTGACTTTCCTCCTTTGCCCAATAAGGAGTAAAATCCATCAATCGTTGCACCCAATCCATCGAACTTAGTGATGAAAGTTTCCAAAAAAAAACAGTAAATTCATTACCATTTGGAGAATCCATCGCAGCAGACATTAATTTTATCTTATCAGCATTATGCTCAAAATCAGTCTTATAAGGACTTTCACAAGGATTAATAAGAGCCAATGCACAAAGCTCTAACATTGCTCCTGCAATATTAAAAGTCTTTTTATGCTCTTCATATATTCGTAATGTTACAAGAACTTCATCGCAAGCCTTAGAAACCATTCTTGCATCATCAGCAGATTTTCTTATATTTTCTATTTTATCTATTGCTTCATTAATATAATCAGAAGAAACTTCTTTGCTTAATCCGATAGAACTCCAAAATCTAACATTTTCCTGATATTGTAAAAACCTTTCAGCAGATAACATAGTTAATCCTTTGCAGAATGTATAAAACGGAACTCCATTTATTTCAAAAAGTGGGTCTAATTCTACTATTCCTTTAGATTGTGCCTCTATAAAATCTGCACATGGTTTTTTAAATTTTTCTAATGTTTCTATCATAAATTTTGTATAAAAAGTTCTTTGTAACTTATTCTTATATTAAGGTTAATTTCAAAAGCATAGCCTTGAAATGGTTTGTTTGGGTCTAAATCAAAATATCTATCATAAAGCGATTGGCTACCGAATGTTATTTCAGCAGGCAAAAATTCATACTCATCGAGTGCTTCTATAATTAAAGAGATGTCATTATAATCTTCTGTCAAAATAACCATTGTTACTTTTAATGGAAGAGTTTTAGCCTTATCAATAAATACTGAATCATTGATTGTAAAGAATACTAAAAGCTCTCTATCATAACTAATTGGGTTGAAATTCCCCATAGCGTTTAATCTTCTCAAAGCAGCTCCATTCTTTATCCTTGTAAGTTCTACCAACCCGACTATATTGTGCCTCTTGTCGCAAACTTTGTCCTTTATTGCTTGCTTTAATTCTTCTAATGTATTCATCTGAGATGATTTCAAATTGTTTATCTAACATATTATAATCTTGTTACCATTAAAGTCCTGCAACTTGCTTAAACCTTGCCATTACCCTAATCATTTGAGAAGGACTTAGTTGAAATCCAATCCCAGTATTCCTTTCTTGTATGTTAGCAAGTTGTGCATAGGTAATATTTTTTCCTTGAACTGGTGAACTGGTAAAGCCTATTTGCCTTACAAATGACTTATTCCCTTTGTTTATAGTTTGGCTATTGCCAATAACAAAGTTTTTATGCAATGCACCTGTTACAAACAAGTTGTGTGAACTTGTAGGCAATGGACGAGAATTGTTCTTTCTGAAATTAAATTGTCTTCGAGAATACCTACTTCCATCGTAAGGTCTTTTACTTACCCTATAAGTTCCATCAACTGTCTGCCCTAATTTTACACGATTAAGAATAGTTGTTCGAGCAAATTCAACTGCATTATCAATAGCTGATTGATAAGCTAAACTTCTATTCTCCAGTTGGGCAATTAACCTTTCAAGTCCTCCTAAATCTACTGTAAACATAATTATAGGGTTGGTATAGTGTATTTTGGATAAATCCTAACAGTTATTACTGATGCAATGCCTGTTTTAAAGTTTATATAGCCAGTTTTATCATCTGCAATTTCAACCGACTTGCAAAATATATCATTTAAAAATAATTCCACAGTTACATCTCCGCAATTTTTATTATTGCAAATAGTAAATTTATAGTTTTCATTATCTAAAACATCAATATCTTCGTTACTTAACTCGTGATTTGACTGAAAAACTATTTGACCTAAAGAGTCTGTTAATTTAAACATAATAACGTATTTTACAATAAAAATACAAAATAAAATCTTAATAACCTAATTAGAAGATAAATAACAAAATAAATTTTGAATTATTAAACATTCTCTTTACATTTGCAAACGGTTCGACACCGAAAAAAGATTTTAAGATATTTGGAGGAGTTATTTTGTAGTTGGGTTTTAAATCTACCCTGTCGAAACTACAAAATATACTTCTCTTTTTTTATACATAAAATGCAGTTATTAACACAAAAAAGAATAACCAGCTTAGAATTGGTTGAACAAATTAACATCTTCCGCAAAGAAGAATGTAAAGTAGAACTTGGTCACAATGACCTATTAAAAGTTATTAGAGATGAATTTGATGATGAAATCTCACTGGGAAATATTTCCCCGTCAGATTATAAGTCAGAACGTGGTCAAACTTATCCTATGTTTGAACTAACTACTTCACAAGCCAAACAAGTATTGGTTAGAGAGTCAAAAATGGTTCGTAAAGCAGTTATTGCATACATTGAAAGGCTTGAATCAAAGATTGTAGTTGTAGAGCCAAAAGCATATACTGTAAAGGAGCTTTTAACAATGCAACTTGAAATGATATATAAGTTAGAGGAATCACAAAAGACAGTTCATATACTCACTCATGTTAATAAGTCTTTTACATCTACTGAAATAGCCAAAGAATTGAATTTTAAATCAGCAATGGATTTGAATAAAAAATTGCATGACTTGGGTATTCAGTTTTACCAAAATGGAACTTGGGTTTTATATTCAAAGTATAGCGGATTAGCTTATATAGACATAAAGCAAGAAGTTCTTGACAATGGCAAGATAGTGTATCATAGAAAATGGACAGGTATTGGAAGAGAGTTTTTATTAAAACTTTTTGCTAAAATATAAATAAATCAATTTAAACAATATAAATCAATTTAAACATGAAAAATTACATCCTAATCTTAATCGTATCAGTTTCATTATTTTCTTGTACGGAAACAAAAGTAAAAGAAAATGTAAATATAATTTCTACAAGCAAGTTTACATCAACTCAGCAGTATCAAATATTATGCTGGGTCATTAAGAAACATGAGAATTACTCAAAAAATAGTTATAAGTGTCAGGCAGGGAAATCTACAAAAGGTTGGGGTTTCACCAACGTTAAGGATGTTAAAGACATCCATCATGCAGATGAGATATTTAGAGATATAGTGGAGGAGCTTTATGTCAGAGTAAATAAAGAGTATCCAAATTTGACTTATTTACAAAAGGCGGTTATTGTTAGTTTGTACTATAACACTGGCAATATATCCTTAATAAAAAAAAGCAATTTCAGCAAGTTGCTTGTAAAGAATGAAATTGAAAAATCTATAAATAGTTTTAAGTCTTGGAATAAAATCAAAATAAAAGTAAGAGGCAGAAAGGTTTATATGATTTCAAAGGGACTTACCAACAGGAGAACCTATGAATCAAAGCTCCTTGATGGCAGTTTTGATATGGCAGACTATATTAAATTAAAAAAAGAGGTTACGGAGATTTACAAAAATAACAGGTCTTAAAATGGTAGAGCAATACATTATAGACAATTTCAAATCTAAAACCAATAAAGAGATAGCTTTAGCATTAGGCTTGAATCTTTCTTACATTAGAAGAAAGGCTTATTCTTTAGGTTTATTTCGCATCGAATTGCAACTTTGGACTGAAGAGCAGGTAAACTTTTTGAGAGAAAACTACGGAGTTATAGGTGATACCGAACTTGCAAACATCTTTCAGGAGAAGTTTAAAAAAAATAAGTCTTGGAATAAAGAGCAAATACAAAAAAAAAGGAAGTCTTTAAAGCTAAAACGCACTCCAGAGCAATTAAAATTAATCAACAAGAGGAATTTTAGCTTAGGACTTTACAAAGACTCCTACAAGAAGATTTGGGCAGATAGACCTCAATTAGAAAATAATAAAATAGTTTATTGGAAAATTGATAAATTATTAGTTCCTTACATAAAGATTGAAGGAAAATACTATTCTTGGTCGAGATATACTTGGATTCAAAATTATGGAGCTATCCAAAAAGGATTTGTAGTTGTTTTTAAAGATGGAAATAATAGAAATCTATCAGTTGAAAACCTTGAACTAATTAGTTTTGCAGAAAATGCAAAAAGAAATTCATCAGTATCTTCTCAAGGCTTATCTGATAATTATGTAGCTTCGATATTAAGCTATAAAAATAAGGGATTGAGAAAAGAGTTATTAAAGAATAAACAGTTGTTAGAAACAAAAAGATTAACTATAAAATTAAAAAGAATATGCAAGACTATATAGTACCCAAAGGAATTATTGACTTATCAGTCGTAAATGAGAACCTATTAGAAGTTATGTTGAGTGTGAAAGGAAACCCTACAATGATTCCTCAAGCCAACAGTATGTGTTTAATAGCCAGTAGAATATGCGATATGGCAAAGGTGCAAGTACAGCAAGCACAAATGATAGTAGAGTTGAATAACATAAAGAATGACCATTATTAAAATAAAATACAATGAGTTTAGATGTTTATTTAAAACGCAAAAAATGGATTAGCTACGATGCTGGCAAAACATTAACGGAAGAAGAAGAAGTCATTTATCATGCAAATATTACTCACAACTTGGGTGCAATGGCGGATAAAGCAGGTATCTATGAGGCACTTTGGCGACCACATAGATTGAAAGAAAATTACAATATACCCGAAAATGACCATAATGCTGAATATGAGTTTGAGGAAGCAAATACAACTATTTCAAAAGAAATTATTCCTATAATAGAAAAAGGTTTGTCGGATTTAAAATCAAGACCTAAATATTTTGAAACTTTTAATGCTAATAATGGATGGGGTTTATATAAGAACTTTGTTCCTTTTGTCGAAAAGTATTTAGAAGCCTGCAAAGAATATCCTGATGCTATTGTTAGAATATCTCGCTAAAATAACCGCTAACGTTAAAGTATTGGTGATGTTGGGGATTAGAAAGTACAAAAGTTCAATTAATAACTAAAAGTTAAAAATATGCAATTTTCACTTGGTCAGACCATAAGTGTAACCGATAAACATATCGGTAAAATTATTTCAACTAAAGTTGGAATAATTGATAAAATTGATTTTTCTGGTTCAACTCCTTTCCAAATTCGAGTTAAATTCGAGTGTGGTGGCAGTGGCTGGTATATGTTAAATATGCTCAGTAGTCATGCGGATAGTTAGTTTACTCGCTTTCTGCCAACGAATGGGTGTTTAAAATGAAGTGGAATTTGAAAAACATCAGATGAGTAACTTTCAAAAGTTCAATAGTATTCGACCGCTCAATTAACCACGTTAGCCGACATATATTTAAGCCCATGTTGTGCGTGGTTTTTATTTTTCGTCATTGAGTTTTGGTGCTTTAAGTCTGTTAATGTGTTGAAAGTTGCAGATGAAGCGGTAAAGGTTCTGATTATTACACGCTTACAAACCGTTAGTTCGGCAAACAACAATAAGACCGAAAGTCGCTGTAAAAACGCTACCCTGTCAGCTAATCCGTTAGCACCAAAACTTATTTTTTGTCAATTTTTAAATAAAAAAAACAAATGGAAACAATGCAAATTAGTAACCAAAATAAAAGCGTTTTTGCCTGTTATTTGAGTTTGTCCGATGATGCAAAACTTTGGTACGGAAGACATCGAGCAGATGGACACAACTTCGTGGATAATATATTCGGAGGTCACAAGCCAAATGCTTATAAACTGTCAAAACAAGAAGCCGAATCTGTATGTCAAAAAACAGGCTGTCAAATGGTCGCTCTCTAAAATCACGCACAACGTATCGGTGCTATACGATGTGGCGGATTTTCAGCAGAAAGCCCAATACGAAGCACCAAAGTTTGAATTAGTACAAATGTTTAATCGAAGCACGTCAGCCGCCATATTGTATAGCACTTGTTAGCGGTTCGTGCTTCTCAAATCAAAGTAAAATGTCAAAAGAAGTAGAACAATTGAAACAAGCACTTGAGTTAGCAAAATCAAAACTTCAAGTTGCAGAAAAAGCCCTAAACGATATTGTTAAATGGGATGATGATTTAGAAGATGAATGGGGAGACCCTGGTGAACGTGCAAATTCTGCACTTGAAAAGATTATGATTTTGGACGGTTTTTAGCATAACCACTAACAAGTAGATATACGCCAATATGGATGAAAGAGACCACAAAGCTATGAACGAAGAACTAAACCAATCATCTTATTTAGATGCTGTTATAATCCGTTTATTTTTAAAATTAGAAACAAATATGTATAAATGTGAAAAACACGGAAAATTAGATACTCGTTGGTGCGAAGATTGTCAGGAATCATGTAATTGTGATTGTTTAGAAACAACTGAAACAATGTTTAAAGACTTAATTATAGATTGTGAAGATGGTGACAAAACCAAGACAATTTATATAGAGCATTGTGTTACTTGTGGCAACTCTTTCGGGGTTCGCTTTGAATAGCATATAACGTAAAAGTATTGGTGATGTTGGGGATTAGAAAGTACAAAAGTTCAAATTAAAAACAAATTTTAATAGAATGACAATAGACGAAACAAATTTGCTCAACAAAAAAGCAGAAACAAAAAACGATGGTGTATATTCTTTTAGGGGTAATTTATGGGCTGTAAAGAATGGTAAATTTGTTGCCTTTATAGATAACAGGGGACAAATTTTACAAAGATTTGGTGCGTTTAACAGTCAAATTGGTGATTTAAGTTCAAGTGAAAGATGGAATTGGAAAAAGAAACTTGTCGAATGGTTGCAGTCTCAATAGGGTTACCACTAACGTTAAACGGCTTTGTGCAGGTGGGGATTTCCTGCACAAATGCTGAATAAAGCACAAAAGTTCAATAGTAGCAAGATGTTGAATTTAGTACCAAAGCCCCACTTGCACAAAACCGATGTTAGCTGATGTGCTTTATCGGATTATAAATTATAACTTTTTAAATAATTATAAAATGAAATTAGAAATAAAACAAATAGGTGGGTCAATGTCAAGACCAGCATCTATAATTGAATTAGTAATAGAATGCGATAATGCAAGACTTTCAGAAACTATTACTAATCTTAATGGAATAGTAGATGTTGAGTTAATACATAGCTTAAGGCAAATTGCAGACAGATTAGAAGAACAAAATAATTTAATAAACGAACAAAACGATTAATTATGACAATATGGTTTAATAAAAAGATACAAAACATAAGTGGTAAAAAATATAATTCAAAAAGTATTTCAATAGATTTTATGCCACAGCACTTTTTTAAATTTCATTGTAAATCAAATGGTGCTAAAAAGAATATCGATAGATGCTATGATTTGAATATCCACTTTTTCGGTATTATGTTTTCATATACTAATTGGGATTATGGCGATGTTTCATAGCATATCAGCTAACAAGTAGATATACCCCATAGTGAATATCTACTCGTTAGGTGCAATAGAATAAAAGTTTGTAGATTCAACTTATTTTATTATATTTGTGCTATGGTTTGGTAGCCAAAAGCAAAATAAGATATTTAAGCATTGCCTTGTTAGGATTGAGTCATTTTTGCACTCTTACCAAATCCGAAACAAGGCAATGTTTTTTTATAAAATAAAATGAACGAATTAATTAGGGTAACAATTAATGAGCAAGGCTCAAAAACTGTATCAGCAAGAGCTTTATATCAATTTTTAGATGTAAAGTCAAGGTTTAATGATTGGATTACTAATCGTATTAAAAAATATGGTTTTATTGAAAATCAAGACTTTATAACGTTTACTAAAAATTTAGTAAACGGTGGAATTGAAAAAGATTATGTTTTAACCATTGATACTGCAAAGGAATTGTCAATGGTAGAGGGTAATGAAAAAGGAAAACAAGCAAGACAGTATTTTATTGAATGTGAAAAGAAATTTAATAAGCCTAAAACGCAAATAGAACTAATAATTGAATCTGCAATATTTTTGCAACAACAGGAGCAAAGGTTATCAATTGTAGAAGCTAAGTTAGCACAACTTGAAGGTATTAGGGTATTAGCTACATCAGAGTTGAATCATATTGAAAGAAGTACAGACTTAGTCCCAGAGATTGGAATAAGACTAAAGGTGAATCAAATTATAAGGTCATATTCTGAAAAGACAGGAATATCTTATAATGTTATTTGGAATTTAATGTATTCTAAGCTATTGTACGCATACCATTTCAACGTTAATGCTTATAAAAAGCTCCACGATAAAGAAAGTAAATTAGATATTATTGAAAGAGAGAATCAAATGGATAATCTTTTTGCAATAGTTTCAAAAGAATTAGTATAAAACATAATGCCGAAGTAGATTATTCTATTTCGGCATTTTTAAGTATAGGGTTAGGTATGAAAAGAAAACGTTACTTTCCTTTTAAATATTTGGGACTATTAGGCGACCACAATGCTTTGCAAGCCCAATACCTTGCAGTTGTCTTGTCTGTTGCATTAGCACAGTCCTGTCTTGCTCTAAAGCTCTTTCGTGCCTTGTCTGAATAATTTGATTTGTACCCATCTGCTCCAAAGTGTATTAACTTTTCTTTACCTTCGGAGCAAACCTTTACCATTTTCTTCTTGCCTTTTTTATCTGATGTAACTACTTCATTACATTTCATTTTAGACTTATCAGCCATAATTTCAATTCTTTAATTTGATTATGAAAAATTATCTATTAAGCATACGATGCTCCTTGTGGAATCAATCCGCTTACTCCATCGCATGACCAGCATATATTGTCATCTAATAAACTTGATATGTTAGTAATAGACAAATTCATTAATTGATAATACATATCTTTTAATTCAGGAATAGTAAACTCTCGTAAGTCTTGTGCATTATAACCTAAATACCATCCAAGTTCATTAGATGTAATCTTGTGGTTTAATATATCAAGTGCTAATTTGTATTTATATGTTTCATTAAAAAACTCTGCGTATTCGCACACAATGTCCTCAAGGCTGCATCTTATTGCTGCATTGATACAAAACACTTGGCAATGCTGTGTAATGAGCGTTTCGCAAGACATATACTCACATGGCTCTATAATGCCGTGGTCGCTTTCACAATCACATATAATAGTATTCTTATGTATATGACCATCACAAGAAACTGTTTCTAATACAGCAGTTCCTACATTGATTCCTATAAAATAATGAGTTGAATCTTTTGAGTAGAATTTCTTATTAACTTTCAATGAATTTTTACCTCTGTTTACATCGAAGTCTTCAACATAAACTGCATCTCCATTAATCAAGTCAATAACTCTTACTTGAAGCGAACCTGAGCGATGAGCAAATATGTCAATGCCTCTAAATTCGTACTCTGTAAACTGGTGGTAAGGAAGTTCTACTTTGTAACCAATCGTTCCTTTGTTTGTTACCAATTCACTTTTTACTGTGCCACTAAAAGGTTTTGTTTCAGAAACAATATGGTTAAACTTCTTTCTTTTTAATAGTTCTAATTCAAGGTCTTTTAAAAAAGATTTATAAGAAGAATTTTTTAGCTGAGTAAAGAAGTCTGTAAACCTTTGTTGTTCGTTGTCTTTTAAAGCATGAACAATATTAGCCGATACTCCCATGATGTCATCCACCATAAAGTCCGATTCGCTTCCACAAAGTCTTATTCCTACATTAAAGCAATTGCTCATATTTATTAAAATTTATTCAATGGACAAGGAGAATCACTCCATAATTTTGCTCCTATTATGCACCCACAGCCTCTCTCGTCTTCACTTTCTTTCATTGGGTCACAATAAGCTATTCCACAAAAAGAAGATTGTAAAGGACATGATTTTGTGCAAATAGCCTTTTTCTTTTTATATTCAAGCGTATCTTCTTCTTCAAATCTATTTAATTTATACAGGAGTAAGTTCTTATACCCTATATAAATCTCAAATAGACTGTCTTTTAGGTTACTTATTTTTTCCCACATCGTGAACAACCACTTGGTTTTGTTTTTACCGTTATAGGTTTTTGTATTGTTGGCTTTATTGTCTTAATCATAGTTTTATTATAATTTTATTTCCTTTTCAAACTTTTGAAGAATTTCTATGTAATTTCCTTTTTCTATATGAACTTTAGTTAATTCAATACTTCTTCTTTTCAAGTAAATTGTTAGTTCCTGCGATTCATATAAATAGTTAAAAATTTCTAATAACTTCTCTCTATAAATAGGAACATTGTCTTTCTTTTTAGATATAAATCCTCCCTTACCAACTTCATACTTAATCTTGATTGGGTGATGTATTTTATCTAAATACATAAGTGTATAACAACATTGGTCTGTTATGCTTCCAACTTTCGTTTCCGATGTTTCAATCGTTGATTCTAATTTAAAGACCTTGATAGTTGTTTCACCTAATTGTCTAAATTCAAGCATATATTTTATTGACAAATTTTTTCAATCTTATTGCAACCAATCAATATATCTACATCTGCAAGACCTACATAGGTAATGTCGATATTTGCTCCATCGAGGCTTACACTAAATGCGTTGTCCTCAATAATATCCAATTCATCCAAGAATAAATCATTTACAAATGCTCCATCCTTTGGGCTATTATTTAATCTAATTTGTTTTCCGTTATATATAACAATTATCATTGCGTTTTGTTTTAATACCCAGTTACAGGTTTTTTCTATTAATGACCAAGTACAAGTTATATTAGTTGGCAATGTATCTTCAGGAAGGTTTACTCCGCACTTTTCGTTTAGATATTTATAGCCAATTTCACAAGTCGATAAAATTGTAACATCGAATCCGCAATATAATTGACAGTCTGATGCTACTACTTGTATTTTTTCTCTGTCGGAATCTTTAAAGGTTATTTCAACACTGTAAATTCCTTTTGGAAGATATTCGCTTGGTTTCCAACTTACCTTTGCAATATTATTTTCAACTCTTATAGACTGACAAAATTCTTTTCCTGCTACTTTGATGTAACAAAATACGTTTTCGCCATTAAAAGCTGATAAATCTACAATAAATCCATCAGAACAGTAGTTTAATGAGTTTATTTCTTCCTTACATTCAAATATGTCACAATTGGTTTGCATCTATAATCCTTTATCCTTAATTTTACAATAAATATAGTGAAAAATAATTTCTAATACAAGTTTATTTTTATACTTTTTACCACATAACATGAATCAAAAAATAACTCTTAGTCAAGAAGAAATTAATCTATTAGGAATTACCCATACTACCTTGCGTAATAGATACAGATTAAGCAATGAGCAATTAGAGAACATCTATGAACATAGGGGATTAAGAGATGAAAAAGCTGATGGGATATTAGATGCTTGTACCAATGTAGGAGCTGCACCAAAAGATGTTAAAATGATTTGGTTGAAGACTAAGTCAGAATCTGTTAGAATAGAAAATCCTTATTATCAAGAGAAAGAAGATAGAGAAGTTGATGATGTTTTAGGTAATTTCTTAGCTAAGTTTAAAACTAAATTAAGTAAAATAGATATTGAAGTAAATTCAAAGCAGCAGTCTGGATTATTCGATAGGTTAGTTTTTACAGACACTCATATTGGAATGACTACAAATCAAGATGGCTATTCATTGTATGGAGGAAAATGGGATGAGGACGAAGTAAATGTTAGATTAGAAAAGATAGTTGCCCATGTAAAAAACAATCAAAATTCAAGTACATTAATTATTGATGACTTAGGGGATTTCTTCGATGGCTTTGATGGTAAGACTGTAAGAAGGGAACATGACCTTCCTCAGAATATGGATAATCAAAAGGCATTTGATGTAGGCTTTAATTTTAAAAGGAAAATGATTGAATCTTTTCTTAGTTCATACAAGACTGTTATTTGCCATAATGTTTGCGAATCAAATCACTCTTCATCATTTGATTACATAGTCAATTCAGCAATTAAGGTTTATATGGAAAAGTGTTATCCTGATAGGGTTGATGTAATTAATTTTAGAAAGTTCATAGAGCATTACCACATACAAAACTATTGCTTTATTATCTCTCATGGTAAAGACTCTAAGAACCTTAGATTTGGCTTTAAACCCCATTTAGACGCAGTACAGGAGAATAAAATCAATAACTATATAGATGAACACTTTTTGTTCCAAGATGGTCTTAAAATAGAGTTTTCAAAGGGAGATAGTCATCAGTATTTATTTGATAATTCTTCTTCTGACAGATTTAATTATTACAACTATCCTGCTTTATCGCCAAGTTCTTCTTGGGTACAAACCAACTTTAAGAAAGGTAAAAGTGGTATAGTTTTCTTTAACTATACCGAGCAGGGGAAAGAAATCAAGGAACTTTTATTTAATTGGAAGAAGTGATAAAAACTCTTAAACAAAAAAAATCCGTACAATAATTAAACTGTACGGATTTTTTTTGTAAATAACTTATTTAAAAATTCTTTCTTGGTAGAATCTTCGCTGATATTGACGCTGCCATTGTCCCTGTTCCTGTGCCAAGTACCTTGTAATAACTGTAAGGATTTCCTGTAACAATCCAAATTGTTCCTTGTGTGGCTGTATCGGTTAGAGTTAAAGAAGAAGCACCCGAAATAGCGTAATAAGTAACTCCATCAATTGAGCCAGTCAAAGTTGCTGTACCACCAACTGTACCTGAGATTTTAGTAACCTTTACCTGTACCGTCACGGTCGAATAAGGAGCAGCTAACATTTTGGTTAATGGTGCTGTACCTGCATTTGTCAAAGTATCCAGTGTTGGTGAAAAGTTTGTTGCTGGGTTTGTTTGAGCAAATGTTAGGTTTGCAATAAATAATAGTGAGATGAAAACTAAGTTTTTCATTTGTGAATTGGTTTTTGATTAAAAAAATATGAAATTTCAATGGTAAATATACAAAATATATTGTTAATTTCAAAATTAATTTATTATCCTAACAAAGTTTGTACCTTCTCTGTTTCAAAAACCTCGAAGCGAAATGTACTTCCTGATAGGCATCCTGATAGGCATAAGTCTGTATTTTTATACACTTCATCTTTGAAATTTAATGTACCGCTACCAATGCTTTTCTCACTAAATCCTTGTGAGTCATTGCCATACGCTCCAACCATTAAGGCTGGCTTTCCATCAACTTTTATGCCATTTTTCAATATTGCCAATAGTTTTAAATGCTCTTGGTGTTCCAATAGTCCTGTATAGAAATCTCTTTGAGTTCTTACAATTATATTGGATATTGATATATCTCCAGTTGAAAGCGTTTTTTGTTCCTCCTCAATAGGATATGAAGCAATATTTAATCCTAATTCAACTCTATGTCTATGATAGAAATCATTGAAAGTATATTCTATCATTTTGGTTTTCCTATCTGCATTTTTAACTACATTAAATTGATTTGCAAATGCTACTATATCACCATTGTCATTAATAAATCCTAACCTGTGGCATCCTACTTCACAAAAAGAAAAATCTACTCCAATGTATTTAGAATAATTCAAACAGAATCTTTCATTCAATAAGTAAACATTGTCAGTTCCATATATTGATGCAGTCTTGCCATTAAATGATTTGTCAAAGTATATCTTAACTCCATATCCTAATTCTTCTTGACCTAAATTCATTGCGTCAATAAGAGTTAATAAGTCTTCAATAGTTCCTCCTTCAAATTCAAGTATTTCATATTCATCAACAATAATATTAAATGCAGGAATAACTTCTTTGTCTATAATAGTAACACTAATGTATGCTTTTTCATCATTAGGTAATCTATATACACAACTTTTGGAAATAATTTTGTTTAATTCTATTGAACATTCACAGTCAATGTCATCTACTGTGCCAAGATTCTTAATCGTAGCCAGCTTTAACTTACATGATGGTAGTGAAGACTTTGGTATAGTCAAAGACCACCATTCACCAATAGGAATATTTATTGGCTTTAGGTATAATGGGTCATTAATATCTTTGCTAAACCCTAATTGTTTTACTTTAAAATCAAACATTTGCAAGTTCTATTACCTTTATGATTATTGTTTCAGCAGATGTCTGTGATATAGAGTATTCTACTGATTTAACTATTCCAACTTTTTTTTCTTCGCAATAAAGAAAAGAAACACATCCTTTTAACCTTGAAATATCAACGCTGCAAGAATCAAGCTCTATATTATATACAAATTTGCCTAATATAGATTCACTATTAATATCTTGACTTTCATCTATTATTCCTGCTTCTTCTTGGCAATTACATTCATATTCATTGTCAGTATATAGATTATAATTACCACTTCCGCCAATGAATTTTAAATTAGACAAAATAAACTTTCTCCATCTACTCAAATTTCTTGTAGGAGCTATTCTAAGGTTTATAGCTTTGTCACTATCAAATACATCGGTAGATATATATTCATCTGTTTCTGCATCATTAGTTTCCTTGTTTACAACTATCCAATGAATCTCTTCTTTTTCCTTCTTCTTTCTTATTTGTTCACTAATGATTGAGCTTGAAGAACTCCAATCATTTAATAAAGAAAGAGAGTTTGATGATATTGCATAATCTGTTGCATATTCTCTTGTTGAATTATATTCCAAAGAGCCAAATTTGCTTTCACTCTTCCAGTTGTTATAGCCAACTTTTACATTTGAATATAACAAAGCTGAATTTACATCTCTATTAATATCAGTTGGAAATATTTCATAAGGAGTGCCGCATTTTATAAACTCACACCTTGCCAAAACATTAACATTAAGACCGCTTATATCTATGCTTGATGGGTATTTGTTATTAAGCTCATCAAATAGCTTTATTAGGCTTACATTGATTGTGCTGACAAACCCTTGAAGACCATCGTTATTTGTCAAATAACCATCAAATAAACAATCGTCAAAAATGTATTTAGACAATGAAGATATTTGATTTGTCGAGTTTCCAATAATAGTTTTAAAAGCGTTTTTTACACTAATTGCTTTTACTTCTTTCCATTCAATAGGTGTAGATTCACACCTTTGAATACTAATCCCTGCTGAACTTGCATCGTATGCAAATTGAAACAATGAACTTGCTATACTTGATGTTATATATAAAGACGCTTGGTCGGTTACGGTTACATCTGTATCATATTCAATTGTAATTGTCTGTTCGGTAAGAGTAGAATTAATTGGATAACTACCTATTAGATAAGTAGTTGCTCCTATTTTTAAATAAGCATAAAATAATCCACTTGTATTTGAACTGCCAGACACTTTTACTGAGCCAACAATACTTATGCAGTCATCAGTGTTAAAAGTAACAAATTGCTTTTCTTCTCCAATTACTACATTATTTGGTGTTCCACTATCAAAAGCATTTTCCCCAACTGTTAAAGGAATATAATGACTAAGGCTATCCCCAGTTCCTCCGCTATATATGCTATTTGTTACTGAAAAGTTTACTTGGCTTGGTAAGTCACGAATTGGAACTCTAATCGTTTCAGTAAGTTGTAATGGATATTCTACCTTTTCCCTGCTTCTCAATAAATCTCCTCCACCTTTTGGTCTAAAAGAGCATTGAATATAGCAGCAATCCATTTCAGAATAATCTGAAAAGTCTATCAATAATTCAACTCTTTGACCCGAATCTTCATTTATTATAATAACTGGTATTTCAGCAGAAAATCCATCTCTATCAAATACTTTTTTGACATAAGAAGAAACAAGTTGGTCTTTTATTGTTACTTTCGTACTTCCTTCTGTTCCAAAGCCAAATCCATCTTCATTCCAATAGCCCCAATAAGTATCTGATAAATCTTTCTTTACCTTGATACTATCGAAACCATCAATGTTTGATTCTTGAACCTCAAAGTTGGATATGTATATTCTGTATGCCATATTTATTACATAAAAAAGGCAAGATTTTTTAAATATTGCCTTTTTGACTATTTACCTAATCTTAAATACCTGTACTAACTTTTAATGTCCCTGCATCATTCCATACAGCTCCTGCAACATTGGGATTTGTAGTAGGAAGGCTTGTGATTAAAGATGTTATTCCTGTTTGATTTATTGACATTTTATTAGTCCCAAATGTTTTTAGTATTATATTTCCAGCTTGATTTTGAGCTATAATAAAATCTCCATTTGTAGCTGCTTTTTGTATAAAAGCATAGTTTCCACTATAATCTGCATTGTCCGTATCAAAAGCAAGCATTGCATCTTTTGTAGTTGATGCTAATCCAACTCTTGCAAACTGTGAAGTTTTTCTTATATCAATACTATATATATCTACATTACTGGTATTAAAGTCTGAACTTTCAAACATATTTATAAAACTACCACTACCAATTGCTTTTTGATACAATGAATGGGTAGAATAAATTTGCTTGTCTGGGGATTCAAAATAAAAGGTACTCGAATTTTGTTGATTTCTATAATAACCAATTGGACTAAATACAGGTGAAATTATTTTAACTTTACCTGTATTTGCATTTTCAAAGTTAATTGCAAATTGTGTAAGCAAATCATTTAAACTTGTATTCTCAAATGTACTATCATAAAAATTAATATGCTCTGTAACTCCTCCATTACTCTTAAACTTAACTACGTCTATTCCATTTGCTAATCTTTCAGTATTTCTAACACTTGTGGCAGTAGATGTTCTCATGTCAAAATTGCAATGAAAAAAGCTAACATTTGAAATCTTTCCAGAACCTGCGGATGTATTTTTATTATAAAACAAAATCTCACTTCCAGTTCCTATATTTGCCCCTGCTCTTCTTATCTCTAAAGCAGTTATTGTTATTTCGTTAATAAAATTACTACTTAATTGTTTATTAAAAAATAACCCATTATCTCCAACATTGTCTATTTCCATTTTATTGATTACAATATTTTCAATAAAACTGGTAGTATCTTTCATTTCAAATCCTGTCCCTCCTACATTATATATGCCTATATCTTGAAAGTAAAGGTTTTTTCTCCCATCTATTGTTATCCCTGTGGTAGTATTACTCATACTATTGCCATATAATCTAATACCTTCACCACCACATCTCTTCTTTGTTGAAGTAGCTGTGTAGTATAATATTGATGAAGATGTACTTCCTGTTATTTGACCTTTTGGTGTAAAAACTAAATAACTATCTAAAACATTTAAAGTATTAGAAGTTATGTAAGCATCATCAAAAATAGTAGTCGTATTTAGATTTAAAGCATTTTGAATAAATACCGTAGAATCAATCAAAGGAGATGCTCCAAACCATTTTACATTAATCAATTCTGAATAACTCCTAATCCACCTACCTGTTGTAATACCTGTTACTTGTATTACTGTACCACCATTGTCAGTTGCAGTAGAAGCATTATCCCAATAAAATTCTCCACCACCACCATCTGCTGCAGTGTAATATCCTAAAACAGTTGCATTGAATCCGTCTGTGCCTTTTCTTGTTTTTAACTCAGCTATATTTGCTATTTTCATAATATTGAAACGTTGAATTTTATATTGTTAGTACCTACTAATGGAGCTATGGGGTAGTGAATAGTAACTTGTGTCGAAGTATAAGTAATATGAGAGTATTCTCTTGAATCTTGCGTAAGAGGTTCTACGGTTACATTTGTAGGAATAGTACCTAATAAATGATTAAACGTAAAGGAAGTCAATAAACCTGTTGAGCTGAATGTTTGTGTGCTATAAACAGGATTACTTCCAGTTCCAGCTAATACATCATGCACTCTTATAAATATACTTCCTTGTGTTATGTGAGAATGAATAACAAATCCTACTACAATTACTTTAGATGGAGCAGTTTTAGTTAAACCACCAGCAACAGTTGAAGAAAGATAAAGTACATCTCCATCATTCCAAGTTTCTCCTTGAAGTGAGCCAGTTGTATTAATACCTCTAACATATCCAAATGTAGTAACATATCCTTCTTGGTTTTTTAGTATATCTTCAGTTACTATACCAATGGTATTTACGGTATTTGCTTCAGTATTTGATTGTGCTAAAACAACTTTTGGTCTTTGTCCTTGTGCGTCATTTATTCTAACACATTTATATCCTAATTCAGTCAAGTCAGAGCCTGTGCCATTTACTACACGAATAACCTGCTCTTGTCCTACTTGTAGTGTAGTCTTAGCTCCTTTTAATATAACATCAAGAGTCCCATCGGCATCATTCCATACAACAGAACCTTCTGTAATAGGTTTGTTAGTTGGAGTAATATCAAATTCTAAATTGCCAATTTTAGCTCCAAATTCGCCTAAATCAACATCTTTATTTGCACCAGTATAAGGAACAAAATCAAGATTTTCCATTTCTAAAACTTGACCAGTACAATCTATAATAACTGGGAATTTAACAGTTTGACAAGCAGCCATATTACAATATTTAATATAATTTTACTTTTAACAAATATAATCAAAAAAAACGACAAAAAAAAGTAAATTTTAATAGGTTATTCAATCAATCCTACTTCTCTACCTAATTCCTTCTCTGCAAAATATGCGTTATTCCTTACAAAATTTAATCCGTCAGTTAATACGTCAAGGTATCTCGAACAGTCGGATATGTGTGAAATATCCCATTTTACTGCATCGTTCTTATCTATGTTTCCAAAGTCATCTGTTTTTACAGATAAAAGGTCGTGAATAAGCAAATCGCATCTTCGGTCTATCTTGTAATTCTCTCCATACATGGCTAAACACCAGTTCGTAATAGCACCATTACTTTTATGCCTTAATTTAATTCTTCGTGGAAATGACAACATATCGCATCCTGCATCTTCCATATAGTTTCTTATCTCAGCAAATTTACTCCATTCATCTGAACCTCCTGATGTATCACCATAGATAATATATTCTTTGTCTGTGCCAAATTCAAGAACAATATTGTGAATAATATCTCTAAGTCTTAATTTGCTTTTAGTATCTATTTGTCTATAATTCCTAAGACGTGTATTTGCTGCTGTTTTATCATGGAAATAAGATGCTAATTTAAAGTCACTACCTACTTCATAATCCTGAAAGTGCTGACCGACAACGCAAGTGTCATATTTTCCAAAGTCAAATGATAGATATATTGGATACTCTTCAAAATATGGTACATCTTCTGCTGTATTTACGTTATAAACAAATCTATGATAGAAGGGATTTTCTACTTGTAATGTTCCCCATTCTCCTAACCTTGCAATTTTATATTCATTTTCGTCTGTGAATTTATAAGAGTCAAGAATCTTGTAATCCATTGCAGTAGCAAATTTATTATCTTCAATCGTATATTTTCTACGATTAGTCATATTATAAAGCGAACCTGCAAACTCTTCTTCTGTTTTAGGCTTATCAAAGAATGTTTTCTTTAGCCAGTGTTTATCTGAAACAGGGTTAAACATAAAGATAAATCTAATCTTATCATCAGCACGATATGAAGATAGAATCATCATAAAATTAGCCTTAGAAAGTTGGTCAATTTCATCTATAATTACATACCTTACATTAGCCATACCTTTTGACTTTCCACCTTCGCAGAAGTCAAAATAAAGTACATTTCCATTAGGAAAACTAATCTCTCTTGCTTGGTTATGATAAGAGAATTTTAAATGACTATCAATGCCGTGATTTTCAATAAATTGCTTGATAGGATTGTATGCCTTAGTTCTAAGTACAGAGCCTTCGTTTCTATACCATACTGCACTTGCTCCTTGCTCATTCCAAATCTTTTTAACTAACCATTGGATACAGGAGTATGTTTTTGAGGAGTTTCTTCCTCCATATAAAATAGTAATAGGCTTATCACTTGATTGGGTTAATAAACCCAAATCAAAATAAGCCTTATTAAGTTGTGATAGTTCGTATGCAAACATATATTATTCTTTTATACAACTTGGCTTTTTAAATGTTTCTCTAAAACAGCTTTGAAAAATCATTTTCTCAAAGTATCTAACATTGCCATTTGCTTCTATTTTTTCTGTTAATATTTTATTGGTATTAATTTTTCTTTTCAATTCTTTGTTCTCATCATTTAATCCTTTGATAACCGATTGAAATTCTTCATCAGTTCGTTGCTTCATATCAACCGTTTGTTGAAGAGAATAGACTGTGCTATCAAGTTTAGCTATTCTAACACTGTCTTTTTTTATCTTACTTTCCATCTTATCAATGTTTGACTTTTTGTAAATTCCAAAAGCATTGATGACGTAGGTCAATCCTCCAATAAGAGCAAATATTACTCCTAATTGAATGTATGTTCTTATATTCATATTATTTAAAATATAGTTCTTGTTCTTTGTTCCTTCTATTTGTTAATCCATTAACAGCAACTAATTTGCCATTTTTTGTTATTTTATTCCATTTCAAAAACTCATCTTTAATGCTTGGGTCGTTTGGATTTACTTTTATTTTCTTTAAAAGTGTGCTTTTATTGAAATTAGTAGAGCCAATGTTATAAATTAAACAACCTATTGCATTTGATTGGTTTTGATTAAGATTGTTGGGAATACTTGGTGCAAAATTCTTTTTAAATATTTGCTCTAAAATAATATCTGCTTCCTTTTCTGATATAGGTGCATCTTTCATTGTTACCTTTTTTCCATTAGGATAAAAGGTAAATCCCCAACCATTAGTTGGGATACCAGCAATATCAAGGTATGGTTTTGAAAAAAAACTTTCAAAAGACTTTAACAAGTCAAAACCATTTTTATCCATTTCCATATTTTAATTTAATTTATTACAGTTTATCTTTATTGCTCTTTCATACCATTGTTGCTGCTTCATTCTTGAACTATAAACTGTATAGGTATAGCTTTCTCCAGCATTTAAAGTCATTTCAAAGTTTGGAAATCCATTAGGGTTAGGATTGTGCGGTTGAATAACTGAAAAGGTGAAACTTGTTGTCCCTGTATTGGTCATTGTTATCTCATAATCTTGAATTGGCAGGTAAAATACACAGTCTTCGGTAAGCGAAGAAGTATATCGTCTGTCTGGATGGTTATTTGAATATGCACCATTACTTTCTATATTCGTAACACCCTTTGTTTGGGTCATTTTAAGCCATTCCTGACCATCTAAAAGACCTTTGACAACATAACTACTCTTTGCCTTGTCGCCATTGGTATAAGTGATGCTGTGAGATGCCGCTTGAAACATTACTCTATCGTCATTATAACTTGGACTCAATTGGCTTGACTTCGTATCTTCTTGTTTTACATTATAATAGGCATTGTCATAAAGCGATAAAACAGCTCCAACGCTCCCATCAATTACTCCTCCAGTACCTGTTTCAGTTCCTACAATCTCTGAGCTTTGAAGTAAGTTTATTCGATTATTTGTAGAACCACCTGCTGACTTCCAAGTATTAAGTACATTCCAATAATTATTCAAAATATCTCCTTGTGTATAATTTACTGTTGCAATAGTTGGAGTAGATTCTTTATAGTTAAATAGGTAGCTCTTTAAGTCGATGGCTACTTCTTTGAGTGCCGTATAATATTCTGCATTATCCCTGTCTGCAATAAAAACAATTTCCTTTAATTGTGATTCAACTCCCTTTTTTAACCATGTTGTTGCAATTTCCTTAAAAACTGGTACAGATGTATTTCCAAACACAGAGAATTGACCATTAAAGTCTATGATATGTGCTTCGGTAGAAATCTTTTTATTGTAGTTAGACCTAAATATATCGAGTGAAATTGCCAAGTTGTCTTGTGAAGGATGACCGCCAAATTGGGCTTTCATACCGTCAGTTATCGTGGCAAAATCTCTAACATTTGATGACATTCTAATATTAGATGCAAAGTCTGATACAGAACCAAATTCAGCATAAAATTTAGGATTCATTTTTGAAGATAAGGCTTTGGCAGAAATTGCAAAGTTCTTTATTAGGTTATAGTTGTATTCCCAAAAGTCTTTCCCTCTATTGGTTACAAATAATCCGTTAAGGTCGGCTTGTGTAGCAGTTCCAAGTGGTTTTCCTGTTGTTGGAGGTGTAGCATCGTCAATATTATTGTAATTTGTACCCCAAGCAATGTTTAATGCTTTTGTTGTTTTATATTTTGCAGAAAGCCATTCTCTAAAACCTTTGATGGCATGGGCGGAATAGTCAAATAGGGCAGGATAAGCATCTGTTCTATTTCCATACATATATGTTGCATTTTCAAAGTTATATCCTGTTTCTTCTTGTGCCGTCATTACGACTGAATACCATAAGAATTGACTACCTAATATAGTATTGTAACGATTTAGTGTTTTTGAAACAAAATCAAGCATTAATTTTCTTCCTTCTTCATAAGCTAATGAGCTATGTCCGCTACCTCCAGATATTCTTGTAACTTGACCCCATTCGTCTTTAGCTGAATTGCTGAGTTTATACATTTCTCCTGCACCGCCATACATATCATTAATATCTGAATCGTCCATATCAACACAAATACGCAAAGATACTTTTACTCCTTTGGCTTTTGCATAATTTACTAAATCATCATGTTCTGCCCAAGCAGATGCTGAGTTTTCTTTTTGAGATGAAATAGTTCTAAATACTCTACCCCATCTAATAGGAATAACAATTTCTGTTGCTCCTGCTTGAATCCATTCGTCAAAACTCTTCTTTGTTTTAACTATGTTGTCTAATGGGTAATTAACCATGTAGGCAATATATTTATCATTCTGAAAGTTTTCAATATCTTGTGTCTTAAAACTATATCCTGTTGGTAGGAAATATAAAGCTGTCTTGGTTGAAGAGAAAATGCTATTCAACTTTTTTACTTTACCTACAATTCCTCCATCTTTATTAGTAACTACCCATGCAAACGAACTGAGCGTGTCGCCATTTTTCCTGTTTTCAAAGAATCGAAACAAAGAAGCATATTTGTTAGATTTATTAACAATAACTTTTTCAGTTTCAATAGGAGAGCTAATTTGTGCATTTGCACAGATTTGTGTAAGTAAAAGCGTATATAGCAATATTTTTTTCATATTAATCTTTTGTTTCACTTGGTATCATTGTTTTAAATTTCTTGACAATTAGCCATACACAAATTAAAATCCATCCAATAATTGATTGGCTATCTTTTGCTTGAACCATTCCTGCAAAGTATGCAACAGGTTCTCCAATTAGAATTATTGAATCAACAATCCAATGTGGCAATGAATATGGTTTTACTACTTTCATATTAATTTTTATTAGCTATTAAAGATAACGAATCTTTTTGGCTTTTTAAAATTTTGTTTACTATCTTATTACATTTAACTGACTTATATTCAAGTTCATTAAGAGCTTTTACCAAGTCTTCACTTGGTTTTAACAGTTCCTTTTCCTTTGTAAGCGATTTCTCTCTTATAATATCCATTGGTCGATTGTGCATCGTTTTTGATGGAATATCTGATTGCCTTGCCGATGTGCCAGCTATGGCAATTAAAACAAATAAACTAATTGCTAACTTCATCTTTAATTTCATTTATTTTATTCATATTAATACTTACTCTTGAGTCTATGGTTCTTATTTTTTTATAGAAAAACCTATAAATTGAATCTCTCTCCATATTTGAAGATATGACAAAGCTATTCAATTCTTTTTCATAGTTTTCCCTACTTTGTTTTATCTGCTCGGCAGCATCTATTTGGCATTTCTTTATCAATTCTTGGCAATCTTTATCTTTCGATGAAATTATGTCAGATTTAGATTGATTATCTTGATATAGAAATAAAATAGCTGCACTAAGCCCGACAAACATTACGAAAGATGGCTCTTTGGAAAATTTATCAAAGAATCCTTTCAATGTGTCTAAATTCAGCATTTTTTGTGTGGTTAGTTATATGACAAAACCTCGCACTAAGCATTTAGTGCCTAATACGAGGTTTTGTGTGGATTTAGACCTTATGTTTCCTACTATTACTCTGCAATAGTTGTAATAGCATCTACTAATTTTCCGTAGTAAATACCTGTTGTCGGATTCATGTCTGCACATCCAAAAGCAGGACGAGTAAATACTTCGTATTGTGCCTTTGCTTGGATATTAAATGTTGGATTTGCATCACAAGAAAGTGTCGAAATGTGTGGAGTATGAATAAACATATCCATTGGCAATGTCATGCTTCCATTACGGCAGTTTCCGATTGTGATTGGCAATACACCTACATCTCTGAATCCTTTGATTTTTTCAACCATCTTACCTGTTGTTGCCCAGTAGTAAGCAGAGTCAGTATTGTATCTTTGGTCGCCATAAAGAGTTAGCCAAAACATTGTAGCTACGTTAGCTTCTAACAAGAAGAATGAACCATCGCCATATTTAGCATCAATTGAGTCATCTTGAACATATTCGCCTAAGAAGCCTAATGCTCTACGTAAAACAGCAGCAGTATCAATACCATTGTTGTCGCCTGATTGGATACCAACTTCTGCCAATAATTTAGCAAAAATACTTCCACCAACTAATGTCATTCCTTGACCGCAACGTGGATGACGTCTGATAAAGTCTTCTAAGAACAAACGGAACAAGTTAGCATCAATTCGCTTAAATGCGTATGGAATCATTGATGGGTTAGCAGCAGTAACGCTTGATGTAAGAACTGGAAGTTCCCAAGTTGCAGCACCTACTGTGTCGCCTGTAAATGGGTCTTCTGCCCAATTGTAACCTGCACCAGCTTTTAACTTTGTCAAAGCATGGTCGTTAATCTTCCATAATTGACCTGTGAATGGTGCATTGAATGAATGATAGATTTTCTCAGACAATAACTTGGCGTTATACATTCTATCGAAATTTCCGTACATTCCTGACAATTCATTGATTGCTCTTTGCATTACAGCAGCAGCAGCCTGACCACCACCTGTTCTACGTGCATCCAATACTTGATTGTAATAAGGAGCAACATCACAACACATATCGTCCCAGTCTTTGTGGGTCAATGTTGTTTTGAAAAATGCACATTGCTCAATAGCAAATGGAGTTGTTTCTGTTGTTGGTGTTGCTGTTTCACCTGTTGCACAAGTAAAATCTGCACAGTCTGTATCCAATTCAGTACAGTCAGGAATTTGGTATTCCAAAGTAACTCCAAAATTGTCATCAGCATCTTTCCAAATTTTAGATGCACAATCACGAGGGTCTAATGCCTCTACTACCCTATCTTGTCTTTGTGACATTACTGCTTTCATTGCACCATAGTTAGACGCATCACCTTGTAGTGATTGCATACCTGTTGCTAATTGCAAATTAACGGTTAGAGATGTAGGGCAAATCTCAGGAATATTTCTTACTGCCATTTTATTGTGTGGATTTTATTTTAAAAATATTTTGTATCAAGAACTTCTACTTTTTTGTTATCTTGGTTTTTGAATTGGAACTCTTTAGGATTGTCATTTTCAGACTTCTTATTTAATCCAAATTCAACTAATGCGTCTTTTATTAATTTATCTACCGTTAAGATAGAACCATCAACTACGATTGACATAGACTCATCTGATGCGTTTCTAATGACTAATTGCTTCGTTGCCTTATCTAACATAAGTTTTACTTTAGCTTTCTCATTTCCAAAGGTAGATTTTTCAATATACTTTTTGGCTGCACCATATACTACGTCATCGACTAATTCTGGGTTTAAGTCAATTAAAATTCCGCTTTTTATTGCTGAATTAGTAATTTTCTCTTTAATTGATGCCTTTTTAAACGACTCCAATTCTCTTTTCAAATCATCGTTCTCGTCTTTTACTACCTTGATAGTTTCGCTTGGAACATAATTCTTTTTCAAATCTGCAATTTCAGCTTCTTTAGCTTGAACGAGTGCTTTTGAATCTGCGTCAGATACTCCATCTTTTTTTAGAGTTGCTAATTCTTGACTTAATGTATCTACTTTAGTTTTATAAGCACTTAAAATTGCTTTATTCTTTGATTTTGTATCGGTTGGAACTTCTTCTCCTAATACTGATAAATGGTCGCTTGTGGTAGAGTCGATTGAATCCATAAATCCCTTCAACGTTTCCTTGTGCCATTTGTCTTTGTTCTTACCCACAATTGCTGGTGAGTTTTCCGCTTCTGTAAGGCTTAGTAGTGCTGCTTTTATGCTTTCTGCTACATCGTCTTCAAGTGTGATTTCTGATAGTTTTGCAAGGTTAGCCTCGCCAAGTTTTACTTTTGTTTCTGAGTCTAATTTAGACTCCAAGATTGCTCTAATGTTCATATATTTATCTATTCTTTGTGTACTTTCTCAATGCTGTATATCCTCGTTTTGTGATATAAGCATAAGGTGCATATCGAAGTTCACCTTTATTATTGTAAAATTCTACAATATCGGTTTCTTTATAAGCACTTACTTTGACTGTTGGCTCTTGAACAACTGGTTCTACTGCAACATCTTCAACTTTTTGTTCTTCAATAGCTTCTTCAACTACTTCTACTTCAAGTAAGTTTACTTCTTCAATTTCTTCAACTTGTAATGTAGGTTCGATAAAATCTTCTACTACTTTTTTAGGTCTTCCTGCCATGTTTTTATTTTTATATTTTTAAGCATTAGTTCTTGTATTGGGCATAGGATTTTTGTTTATATTATCCATTGCACCTACCAAATATTCATTTGCCTTTATATCAATCAATTTCTTTTGTTCTTTATAATCTAAAAGTAAAAATCCATTTGTTTCTTCCATACATTCAATTAAAATAGCATCAATGTTTATCGTTAATACGTATTTCAAATCACTTAACGTATCTCTTGCTAATATCTTTTGAGCGAATGTATATGCAGGCAATGGATCTAACTTTTCTTTTGCTTTTACCAATAGGTAATCGTCAGAATTTGCTCCACTTTCTTTTTCTACTAACTGTTTTACATACTTTAGTTTAATAGAGTCAGGCATATTATTTGTACCTGCGTCTTTTAATCTATTATAAAGGCTTTGAGCTGATGTTAAATTAAATTTCTTTGGTACTGAGAATGATGGTATTTCTGCCTCGATTGTTTCTTTTGGAAGGCTTTTGTATCTCATATCAACTATCGAACTTATCAAGAAATCAAGAAGCTCTTCAACATGGTCAGACATTGCTACCATAAAAGCATATCCTTCTTGCATATCCTTGTCCTTAGCATCTCCGCTTTGGTTGTAAGGAGTAATGATTGAGTTCTCTAATCCAAATGGTCTTAAAGCTAATTTGATATTCTTATCAAAACTTTCTGAGAATATCTTTGCACCAGTTTCAGACCTTTCAATGAATCCTCCAAATTGAGTAGGCATCTTTTCTGATTTGCCAAGAGTGCCAATATCCATTGGGATAATCATCTTGTCTAAGCCACTTCCACCATAAATTGGTACAGTTTTAGCTCCATAACAAGTGGGACATTCTTTAGCTTTACCAGCGGTCTTATCTTTGACTTTTCCTTGACCATTACAAGTAGTACATTGAACTGTTCCTGTAACCCATTCTTGCGAAGATACGTGGAAATTATGTTCAACTGCCAAGTCTTGGTGATTCATTACGGCTTCTTTAAGGAATACGAATGAATCAGATAAGTCAGATGTTCTTAGTTCATGTCCGTCTTCCGTCTGCTCTTTAATCTTTCTTCCAATCTTCTTACATGGGAGAAATTTAGCACCATGAACTCTAAAGCTATCACCAATCTTATTAACTGTGTATTTATTGCTTCCATCTTGGTTATATCCAACATGGCTTACAATGCAATATCTTTCTGTATCAAAAAAGTAAAAAATATCTCCTTTTTCTCTTACATATCCGCCATCAGCTAAAGTAATGTCGCTTTTCAACTCAGACTTAATTAGACAAAATTCATTTGCCTTAAAATAAAGAACGTTATTGGATTTGGCTATAAGGTAATATGGTGCAGGATAATCTCCGCTAATATTACTTGGAATAATAGCTAATACGCTATTTGGTTTAATTAAAGTGTCTGTTTTGATTGACTCAGCAAATGACTTTAATAAATTCCTTCCATTATAGTATCCTTTTGTAAAGTAATACTCTGCTCTATCTCTTTTGCTCGGTAACTTTGATTTTTGAGAGAAGATTACTCTAAAATCTTCGCTTGAAAATACTTTGTCAATTTGTTTCTCGATTAAACCAAGAAAGCCTCTAACTGGATTTCCAATCTTTTTATAGTAATCTTCTCTATATTTTATCTGCTTATCCGACTCGTTTGGTCGCTGAAAATTCATATACGATGGATACTCTGACCCAAAAACTTCCGAAAATTCCTCATCTTCTGTTTTTGCTTCCTTATAAAAGGGGTCTAAAAGTGTATTTTTATCATTTAAGAATCCTGCGATTAATTCGTCAGATATTTTAAGCATATTAATCAGGTATTACTTCTACTGTGAAACATTGGCTACCTGAGATACAACAATCGTTTACTACTTCAACAGTAAACTTGTAAGTTCCCACAGGGAGTGTCGTTGCTCCTGTAACTACACCAGTAGCAGCATCAATTGAAATATGTGTTGATAATGTACCCAATACATCTCCGCAATCTTTATAGATATAAAAAGATGCACAAGAGGTCAATTCATTTACAACTGGGGTATATGTGAATATTGCTCCTTGAAGTGAACTGTAAGACTTACAAGAGCCTTTTGAGCCACAAGCTAAAGGAGTTAATCCTGTTACCGTTGCTGCACCAAATGTAAACTTAGTTGCTTCTCTCAAACTCTTAATAAATGCAACAGGACTTGAAGCATAATAGAATTTGTCTTTCTTAGAAACGTCAGTCAATGTGATTGAACCTTTGATAAAGTCGTTTCTTTCTCCTGTGATTTCAAAGCCTGCGTCAGAAATGTAGATATTATCTTCATTATTAGCATCTTTTACAATAACACCTTGCTTGAAGAAATAAATTACCGATAAGCTCGATGCTCTTTCTTGCATACCTGCAATGATGTCAGTATTTGGCAAGTAATGCTCTCCTAACATTAACTCAGCAGTTGTTTCTTGGCGAAGTTTTTGGTTACCAGAGTATGGTGAACCTGAATCTCGGGGGACAGTTGTTGGTTTAGCACGAGTTCCCTTTGCTAAAAGACCTGCATTTAGGAAGTGGAAATATTCTCCACCAGCGTTACACTCGAATTGTTGGTCACGAAGCCATTGTAACAATGAATCGGCAAAGTTTACGTCGGTAAGGATAACTGGAGCTTCTTCTGTTGATAAAGTGACAGTATCACCTACTTTTGGCAACGAAGCCTCTTCAATCAATCCTACGGCTGCAATTACGTTATCAACTTCTATTGCATCTCCACAATATTTGTTGAAACAAGTTGCGGATTCGTCATCGCAACACAGGGTTTTAAGAATTTCTAAAGCCATTTTATATGAATGTGGATTTTATTACTAATTAATTACTAAGATAATCATAATTTTTTTAAAAAACAAAAAGTACAAAAGATTGTGGTTTTTCAATAATTATGTGTATGAAATTGCTAAGAATGGATACTCAATTCTGCAAGATGGATTATTTACTAATTTGATTCCCAATATATGATTTACTCGTGAATCAAATGAGCCTATACTTGCCCAATCAGAAAGCCATAAACCATTATCTAACTTGTATCTTAATTCTCCAAATGCTTCTACATTTAATGAGTTAATGGATACAAGATTAATACCAATGTGTTTTACTGATACAGAAAGTAGTCTAATATGACATTGGTTTGGAGAAGGACATGATTCACAATCTTCTACTTTTGCTTTTACTGTTACCGCTGTACTTGTAGCTTTGCAAGAATCACTAACAACTCTTAATTGAATAATATCTCCTGAAGCTACTGCATCGGATAACTCTACAACTCCAGTTCCATTTAATACAACTCCTTCTCCGCCTGATAATGTGGTAACAACTGTACCATCTTCCATATCAAGCACAAATGGAATGTAAGTATCTCCTTCATAAATATCTACTACAATAATCGGGTTGTAACATTCGTTGCAGCAGGGATTAAAACTATAAATATTGGAAGGCTGGCTTACTATTGCTTGAAAAACAGTAGCTATGCCATATATTTGAATTGAATTTGATGATTCGGTACAGGTATAACTACCTACAAATGAAAAATCACCTACTGCTATTGGAGTATATGTAACAATTGAGCCAACAATTGAATTTATTGTTACATTTGATGTAGCCAATGCAAGATAAGCTCCTCCAGTACATGGAGAAGGTATGGATACAAGGGCAGATAAATCAATCGTATTAGATACGCCAACTATCTGTAAATCACTTATTGTGTGTGACATTCTTAATTTATTTTAGTAACCATTAATATATAATCAATCTCTGGAAGTATAAGGTCTGTTTTCAAATCAAACTTTCCGTCTTTAACTACCCCAACAACAAGTGGCAATTCAAATTCTGATATTGGACTTGAAAAAACTCTTAATATTCCATTTGTAACGCCATTTACTGTTCCTTTGAATTTACTAACAATATGACATTCTTCTTGGCAAGTTATTCCAGTTATTTCTAAAGGAACTGTTGGGTTTATATAGTCTTCGTAATTTAATAAAAATGCAACATATTTTTTGCCTTCTTTAAAATTAGCACTACTAACAGCCCATGAACCATCTATTGCTATTGCTGTGGCGATAATCGAATCTCCATAAGTATATGGGCTTTCAAATATAACAACTTCTCCATTATTAAAAATAGTAGAGCCTTCAATTTCAATAACAGATGTTCCTGTCATTGTTTTTTGAAAATCACAAATCTTATTGCAAAAACTAACTTCTGTAACAACTGGGATAGAAGAACCTGTTTGTTCGCAACCACCATCTTGTATAGTGAATATAATGTGGTCAGAATTTATATCTCCAGACTTTTCTAATACAATATAAAGTTGTTTTCCAAGACTATTTGTAAAGTCTAATCCTGTAAACTCAAAAGAGCCTCGATATAAAACATTGTCTAAAATAACACTTGTAGAATATAAGAGAGTTGTTCCGTCATATATACTTGCAATAGTTCCTTCTGATACATAGGCTGCAATACCACTTATTTGTGTTGTATCGCAATATATTGTTCCGTTGTCAATAGTTGGCGTAGGTATCTTTGTATATTGATAATTTAGGGTTATCTCTAAGGCTACGTCATCGCAATAATAATTGTCTTGACTTCCTGCATCAACTATAAAATCAATTATATCTCCTGCTGCAAATGTATTTACTGGTGTATTGATAGTAGTAGCTGTACTCGAAGAAGCAATGAATTGTCTTGCTTGAATCGCTGCACCATTTCTCATTATTCTATATCCTACATCATCTCCACAAACTAAATCGGCTCTTTGAATAATTGAAGCAATAGCAATATCTCCACTAAATGGAATTGTAACTCTTACCCCTACATCTTTTCTTATTCCTGCATCAACAAAAGGATGCAAATATATTCCAAACGATGGGAAAGGCTGGGGTGTAATAGCTGAGTTAGGCGATAAGTTTTCAAACCCTAAATGTGGGTATTGTGTAGCTCCTTTCCATACAAGAGGCTGTGTAGCATCAAATGGTTCTGAAACAAATGGGTCGCCATCTTCATACTCATAATCAGGAAACAAAGTAAATACTCCTGCTGACGTATAAGAGCCATAGGCAAAAACTCCTCCAATTGTAGGATTGTTTGTTCTATTTACACCATTTTTTAACGAATAACTTACTTCTGCCATGAGAAACTATGTTTTTACAAATTTTTTTATAAATATAACGAAAAAAAATGACAAAATGCTTGACAGAAACCACAAAGTTTTGTACTTTTGCATAGTCTTTAAAGTTAGATGATATAAAATGGGTCAGGGGTCGCCAATATTGAATTATGGAGTGCGTAGAACACACCCTGACCTTATTGTAAAATGAATGAACTAATTGATAAATTAAAAGAAGGCAGATATTTGATTAATATATCTCAATTAGAACGAGAGTCTGGATTGCCAAGTTTTGTCATACATAATTGTATTAAAGGCAGAGGATGTAAGCAGTTCAAAAAGAATAGCGAAATAATTAAAGCTGTTCTTCAAAAGCATGGAATATTTTTATAATGCTTTTATGGTCGATTGGTCAGGCACAGGTCTGCAAAACCTGTTAGATTGGTTCGATTCCAATTAAAAGCTCAATATAGTTTAAACTTTAATAGGTTTAAAAAAAGATTTTTCTTAGGGATGGGAAAATAGTTACCTTTTACTGTGATATACGTTTTTTTGTTTAAATTGATTAATTTTCATACTCCATCAATACGATTGAATTTGATGGATATTATTTTTTTTCAAAATTACTTTCATTTCTCTTGACTTTCTCATATATATTTCGTACTTTTGAAGTGCGGAAAATGCCCAAGAAATTGGGAGTACAAAATAAGAGTCTCGACCACCCAATTGGCATTTTTTCCGCAGAAAAATTACTCCCAAAACGGTCGAGACTCTTATTTTTTTTTAGTGAATAAAGATTTAAAAATATCGGTAGATTTTATCCGTCAGATTATGCAATCTGATACGGATAGTACGATGTTTTTTTCTTATATTAAAATTCTTGAAGCTACAAAAAACAAAGGTGGTAATCTTCCACACATTAAAGCAATTTCCTTTATATTAAATAGAAGTATAGGTACTACTCGCAGACATTTAACTAAGTTATTAGATAAAGGTTGGATACGTGTTAATCCTGAGAAAGAAGGTGCATACACTATTGTTTCGGCAGATATTTTATTTAATACAACAAAAGTTAGTGTAGTTGCTTTAAAAATCAATAAAGAAGTATTTAATTACTCTCTTGTACGTTTCCGTGCTTTCTTATCAGAGGCTATCTATCAGCAAACAGATAATAGAAAAAGAGCAAAGGATAAGTACGAGAAGATGAAAGACAAATATAAGTCTGAAAAAGAGAAAATAGAAGAACAAGAATATAAGAGGTCAATAAAATTACTTAGAGTAAATACTAAGACATACACTTCTTTTACTGGTTCTAAAATTAAGGATAATAAATTTAGTTTCAAAATAGTCAAATTGCTGAGTGGAGTAGAAAAGAAATTTTATAGAGTTTCTTATGATATAACAACTGGCGATTCTTGTCTTGACAAATTCTTTAATAATGCCGAAGAAATTAAGGCTGTTAGACAAAATATCAAGCTAAAAATAGACGAATTGTTAAGTATAGGTTCATGCAAACCCGAGAGTGTTGCAGAGAGTCCCTGTTCTTATTCATATCGTGCATACATGATTAAAAAGTCTTCTTCAACTGTAAGAAAATATCAATCTGAATTTCAAGAATATTATGTAAAATCTGAAAAAATCCTTACAGATAGGAATTTAATGATTGAACATGGAAAATATATTGGAAACATATTTGGTATTCAACAAATGAAGTTTAATAAGGCTTTTAATCAAACACCAACAAAAAGAAAGTATAAAGCTGTTGGATTAACAAAAGTGAAAGTTAATCTTAGATAGGTATTATCACTCTTCTTATTTGTTACACATTTTAACATAGCAATTTTACTATTGCTTAATATTCCATTATCTAAACATTTTAAACATGAAACCAACAAAACCAAATAAGACAGGCAAATCTACCGAAGCTGATAAGGTATATACAAAAATTGATACAGCCAAGTGGATAATTAACTATTTTAACCCATTTGGGGTAATTTTAGACCCAAGTGCTGGAAAAAATTCATTTTATGATAATTTTAACACACAAAATAAAATGAGATGTGAAATTGAAGATGGAATAGACTTTTTTGATTTTAACGATGATGTGGATTGGATTATTACTAATCCGCCATATTCTATTTATGATTTATTTTTAGAAAAATGCTTTGAGGTAGCTAATCACGTTGTTTTATTTGTGCCAATAGCTAAAGCATTTAAAAGTAATAAAGTTCAATTTATGGTAGAGAATTTTGGTGGGCTAAAGGAAATAGTATATATGGGTGGTGGTTCTAAGCATGGATTTAATTTTGGATTTCCAGTTGGATGTTTATATTATCAAAGAAATTATAAAGGAGATTGTAAAATAACAAATATAAAAACATTATGACATCTCAACAGATTATTGACAAATTAATTCAAATTGAATTATACAGAATCCATCCAAGAAGAAATCCTACAAATGAAGAATTGGAATGGGAAAATTCTAACACTTTCTTTGCTAAACCATTTCAAAGGGAATATCAAGCAAAAATAGATTTAGATTTTAATAAAGAATACATTATCCATAATTTAGATTGTGAGTTTGGTTCTCCAAAAGTAAAGTTAGTTGGAGAAAATAAACTATATGATTATAAGGATTTCACATACTCACTAAATCTTACATCTGAAATTTCAGCCATCACTATTTTTAATAGAATAAATTTGAATATAAAATAGCTGCCATAAAATTTAAAGTCGGCATTGCAATTTTGCAAGCCTGTGGTTAAACAATAATTATTTTTTTGCTATGCAATTATTAAAAGACAAAACAACAATTAGCTCCCTTGAATTGGTTGAGCAAATAAATATCTTTAGAAGAGAGGATGAAAATAAGAATGATTTAGCACATTCAGACCTATTAAAGTCAATTCGCAATGAATTTGATGAAGAAATAGCTGAAGGAAAAATTTCCCTCAGTGAATATAAGGATAAAAGTGGCAAATTAAATACAATGTTTGAGCTAACTCTTAATCAAGCTAAACAAGTTTTAGTACGTGAATCAAAAGTTGTTCGCAAAGCAGTTATTGCATACATTGAAAAGTTAGAAAAAGAATTAAGTTCTTATCGCCAATTAAGCAATAAAGATACTCTGCTTATCCAATTATTCTCAAGTGATGCAATGGTAGTAGCCTCTGCTCATAAAGAACTGGTAGCATTAGAAACAGCACCATTGATTAAAAAGATTGAAGAACAAAAACCAAAAGTTGAATTTTACAACCAAGTTGCTGATACTACAACTTCATTTGATATGCAAGAGGTCGCAGCGATGCTTAAACTAAATTATGGTAGAAACATCTTATTTAGAAAGTTAAGAGAATCCAGCGTGCTTATGGATGACAACCTGCCCTATCGTTCTCACATTAATAACGGATATTTTTTAATAACAGAAACGAAATGGGTAAATCCAAAAACTGACCAATCTACGGCAACGTTTCAAACAAGAATTACTCAGAGAGGATTAGATTGGTTGCAAAGAAATCAAGAAAAATTTAGATTATAACTTGACCTTTGACAATTTATTGCGTAACTTTGAAGGAAAAATTATGATAAACTTAAAAGAACATGGATTTGAGCAAATAGGCGATTACTGGGTATTGAGAGAAGGTATTTATGTTTTGATACATAGTAAGAAAAACATAATAAATAAAATATTCAATAACAATCCAGTAGTAGATGTGCTTGAATTGTATGCAGAAAATAAAGATGAAGACATGATTCTACTTGGAGAGATTGAAGGTGAAGAATCATTAAAAACAATATTAACTTTAATAAAAAATAAATTCACAACAGAATTTTTTGACAAATATGCTTGAATTTTTAATAGTAACAGTTTATTTCTCAGGAGTTATAAACTGTTTTTCTCAATTGATTTTTAGATTAAATGAGAATTTCCCCACATTAGAGTATAGTTTTTCTTTGAAGATAGCAATATTGATTGTTTGCTGCTTTAGTTGGTTAGGATTGTTTTTTGTACTATCAAATGATGAGCTAAACTCATGAGCTAAACTCATGAGCTAAACTCATGAGCTAAATTAGAATATGAAAAAGACTTTTGGTGAAAAAAATATTAACCTAAAAAATAGAGGCTCTCTTTCTAAATTAACTACCGATGAATTACTTTGGTACGCAAGTTTAAGAAGAAAGAACTTTTCTTTCAAACAATGTTTAATTGAATATATTTTAAAAATAAATGAATAATGGAAAAATTATTAGATAAAATACTTAACTCTGATGCGTATGTAGTTTTTACAGTTACAAACGTAGATGGAGTATTTAAAACAAAAATAGATTATTCTGAATCTATGACACCTACCATTGTAGATGACTTGATTTTAAAAATAGCAGAAACAATTAAAAATAGAAAGAAATGAACTATTTTAATGGTGACGAATACAAAGGTTGCGGATTTATTTTAATTATTTTTTTAGTAATATGCTCTTATTTGTTTGGAAAACTTGCTATTTTCATTGCAAAACCAACGGAGTTTATAGTAACAAAAAAAATGATTCCAGTAAAAAGAATAGTTACGGATGGAATAAAAGTTGATACAGTTTTAGTTTACAAATTAAAATGATTTTAAGACCAAACCAAATACAGGCAGTAAAAGATATAAATGATTTCATACATAGTGATATGGATAATGGTATTGTGGTAAGCCCAGTGGCTACTGGCAAGTCTATTATCATCGCTGAGGCTGTCAAATTGTTTACTACTCCAACTATATGCCTTCAACCAAATAAAGAGCTTCTAAAGCAGAATTATGAAAAATATACTTCTTACGGATTTGAGGCTTCAATTTATTCTGCTTCCTTAAAAAGCAGGGATGTTGGTCAAGTTACCTATGCAACGATTGGTTCAATAATATCTAACTTAGAATCTTTTAAAGACATTGGAGTTGAAAATATTATAGCCGATGAATGCCACTATTCCAGCAAGGAAGGTAATCAATTAGCAGAAGCATGTAAGTTCTTAAAGATAAAGAAAAAGATTGGATTAACAGCTACTCCAATCTTTCTTAGAAACTCTCAGGAAGGAGCTTTCTTGCAAATGATGTCAAACAATAGAGAATCTATCTTTAGAAATATTATTCATGTTACTCAAATTCAAGACATACAAAAATATTGGACTCCAATTAACTATAAATTTTCAAAAGAAGGAGTTAATAGCTCAATGCTCCAATTAAATACCACAGGTAGAGATTATACTGCTGAATCTTTAAAGAAGTTTTATGATGCCAACTCGATTGAATACAAAATCCTTCGCTCAATATCTTGGTTAAAAGAAAAAGGAATCTATCAAGCTCTAATATTCGTTCCATCTGTTGCAGAAGCAGAATCTATTGCAGCTCAAATCATTGGAGCAGAGGTCTTACACGGTGGAACTAAGCCAAAGGAAAGAGAAAGAATAGTTGATGGCTTTAAATCGGCAGAAATATCTTATGTTGTAAATGTAGATGTTCTTGGTACAGGATTTGACTATCCAGCTCTCCCTGCAATCATTCACGGAAGACCTACTAACTCATTTGTAACTTATTATCAACATATCGGCAGAGGAGTAAGACTTCATGAAAGCAAAAAGGAGGTTTTCTTCCTTGACCTTGTAGGGAATGTAAATAAGTTTGGGAAAATAGAAGATTTTAAATTTGAGCAAGGCAAAAAAGAGAAATGGGAGATGTGGGATAGTGAAAAACAAATCACACACAGCGGATTTAAGCCTAAAATAATTTCAATGAGTGAGATACTCGAATTAGAAGAAAATATTCGCTCATACAGGATTTCTAATGGCAAATATGCCCATTGTAATCTCATAGAAGTAATTAAAAAGGATAAAAAATATTTAAAATGGATAGCAAGCGATAAATACGAGCCATATTCAGAAAATTCTCAAAAAGATAAAGAAGCAGCAATTATCGCACTTAAACATTTCAATATAATATGATAAAATTTGTAATCATTTACCTATCAGGCTTTATAGTAAATTATATTTTAATAAAATTTACTACAATAAGTATTAATGAAGAGATTTGGACAAAAAGAAAGAGAAATACTTTAATATTCTTTTCATTTTGGAGTTGGCTTTTATTTCCTTCAATTATTTACAACATTATAAAACATAATAGCAGTGACGAACTATCAAATTGATAACTTATGAAAAAATATAAAACAATAGTAGCAGACCCACCTTGGAAGTATGGAGTTTGGGGTGTTGGCTCTGATAAGAGTGCATTTAGTAAAAAGCATAATGAAAATGAAATACCAATACCATACGAAACTATGAGTGTTGAAGAAATTAAGGCTTTGAATGTTGCAAGTTTAGCCGATGTGGATTGTGAGTTATATTTATGGACTACACAAAAATACTTACCTAATGCTTTTGAAGTATTGAAGGCTTGGGGGTTTAAATATTGTCAAACATTGACTTGGTGCAAAACTCCAATGGGAACAGGTCAAGGTGGTGTTTATTGCCCTACAACTGAATTTTTAATACTTGGCAGGAAAGGTAAGATGCCAAAAGTCAAACGAGTAGATTCTACTTGGTGGAATATAAAAAGAACAAACAAACATTCTAAAAAGCCTGAGTTTTTTCAAGACTTAATTGAAACTGTTTCCGATGCTCCACGATTAGAAATGTTTGCTCGTAGAGAAAGAATTGGCTGGGATGTTTGGGGAAATGAAGTTGAAAGTGATATTACTCTTTAGATAAAATAAATCAACTAATTCTTGACGGTAGACAATAATTATTGTACCTTTGAAGAAAAATAAAGAAAATGACAAAAGAAGAATTAAGAGATATTTATTTTGGATTTTATGAGCAATTAAATGAGCCTGAGCGTTCTGAGGCTAAAGTAAATTGGGATTATGAGTTTTGTAGTGTTTCTTCTGAACCAAAGTTTATTTCAGAAGCTATTTCGCAAGGATTTAGCTTTGAATATCTCAGGCACTATTGGATGAATATTATTTATAAATACAAAAATAAAGTAAACAAACCAAGTTTTATGACAAGAGAAACACAAGAATTACATTTCAACAACTTTATTGATACCCAAAAGGGTGTTTTATTTAAGAAGTCAAAGGATTATGCTACGGATATTGATGTTTTAAGTAACTTCAAGTTTGCTGGCTCAATATGCGGATTAACTCCCGAACAAAACTGTCTTTCATTAATAGCTACTAAGGTTGCAAGATTAGGAGTTTTGCTTCAAGGAAAAATTCCAAACAATGAGTCTATTCAAGATTCTGTTCTTGACTTAGCAAATTATGCAGTTCTTTTGGATATGATAATTTCTGAACGTGGTGAATTAGATAAAATGACTATTCCAATACCAAGTTGTATTGAAAATTATTTTTCTGAAAAAGATTCCATTAGATGAAGATTATTATAAACAGGGCAATGAAAGATTTGAAAAGTCAATATCTTTACCCCTGTTTGATGCACCTAAAGAAAGTATTCAACTAAATATAATTTAATATTTAACAATAAAAATAATATGACAACAGAAAAATTAATAGATGTATCAAAATTAGTCACAGTAGCTAATTACGGTAGAAAGATTGGTAAATCCAGACAATGGGTATATGAGCTTGCAAAGTTAAAGAAAATAGATTTATTAGAAATTGATGGTGTTAAATTTGTTCAATTATGATATTAAAAGATTTAGTTGAAAAAGCAGAAGAGCCATACAGAACTCAAATGCTCCAACAAGCAAACCAATTAGTTCTATTAAGTGATTTTCCCAAAGGAAGACTAAGTTATTCAATAGCCTATATGTTTTATTGGAATGAATCCCCACAAGGCTGGGACTATTGGAATGAATATGAAAAACAATTAATTAAACAAGGATTATGAACAAAGAAGAAAAACTAAAAGACCTAATCGAAAAGGTTGAAGCATGGGCAGAAGAAAGAAATCTCATTAAACATGAGAATGCAAGCAGGCAGTATCTTAAATTCCTCGAAGAAACTGGAGAACTGGCAAGAGCAATTTTAAAAAATGATGTCCTTGAGATTATAGATTCATTTGGAGATTCATTTGTTACTATTATTATTCTTGCAAAGCAACTTGATATTAAATTAGATACAACTTTATGTAAAGTAGATTTGTATGAAACCATCAACTTGTACGAGTTTGTTAATTTAGCTTCCCCATACACAGTAGCAGAGGAGTTTATTGATGTTATAAACTTAGTAGCTCAATCTCATGGCTACGATTTAGTAGATTGCTTAGAAGTAGCTTATAATGTTATTTCAAAAAGGAAAGGAAAAACTATTAACGGAACATTTATTAAAGAATGAAAAATCAAGACTTTAGAATCGGAAACTTTATTATGTCATCAGACAAGCAAGTATTCAGAATTGCTGAAATAGATGAATACGGATTTGATGTTATAGGTGAATATAAGGAAGATTGGGATTACCATAATTGTTTTGAAGAAATCGAAATTAATAAAGACTGGTTATTAAAGTTCGGCTTTAAAAAGATTTTATCTTATGAAGATAACTTATTAGAAGAAAACTATGAATTAGAGAAAGAAAATGTTTACTTTAACTATTCTAATGATTGGTCTATTGCTATTGCAGACAGTAAAAAAACTTATATGGATACACCTAATTACCTAACCATAAATAAGAAATTAACTGACAAGGTACATTTGTTTCAGAATTTATACAAATCATTAACTGGCAAAGAAATTATTTAATATAACGCAAGCCTTATCTAAACATTTATACAAGGCTTATTTTTTTAAAATAAATATATTATGTCGCAACAAATTTATAATGTAAATAAAGAGTTTGAAATCTCTTTAAATTTAAAAGTAAAAATTTCATCAATTTCAAACCATTATACATTATCTGAGCAAGACATTGAAAATGCCGTAGAAGATATAAAAATAAATTTGAAAGAAACTTTATTAAGGCAAGTCCTCCTTAAAGAAGATGCTTACAATTATAATTTAACTGAAATGGTGGATATTGTTATATATTCAATTAAAGAAAATGAAATATGAATGTAAAATACTCGGCTAACTTTGGAGTTGGCTATAAAATCAAACCTGCTGACGGTTTATCTTATCATTCCGAATATAATAACCTTAAAGGATATGTAGAAGATATTCTTGAAGACTTTCCCGATGGTATCTCCTGCATAGTAACTGGTGATATGAAGAGATTTGAATATTATTTAATCGTAGATAATCCTTTTGAGATAGGACTTGAAATTTCACATATTAAGGTTTGCCTCGATGATGTTATAGACTCCTCAAGTTTAGAAAGAGATTCAGAGTTCGGAGTTGTTGGAGGATTACTTGCTTATATTTAATTTCCTGCGTTATAAGAATACAATTTTAGGTTGGCAATTATGCTGACCTATTTTTTTTACCCTACCCCACCTTTCAATTAAAGCCTCCTGTTAGCTTATCTAATGAGTTCTTGAACTATCTACCTACAAACATATAAAGTCCTTGCACAAATGATTTGTGAGGCTTTATATGGTACATCTATGAGTATAGGTTAATAGTATATATTTTTTTGTACTTTAAAATATGTGGAGGAGCTTTTTGTAGGCTAAAATATGTGGAATATTACAAATATATAGGAGCTTTTTTGTAGGCTAAAATATGTGGAGTAGCTTTTTTGTAGGCTAAAATATGTGGAGTAGCTTTTTTGTAGGCTAAAATATGTGGAGTAGGGATACCCCCACGGCATGGTGCGGGTTAATCGACTAAGGCTATATACCCTATCATCTTGATAGACTATACACATACACAAAAGAACGTCCAGAAGGCTTGATTTCGATCGATTTGGTACAATCATACCAACGGCAAGCCGTTCGTGCCTTGCAGATAGGTTTGTGACGGTCTACGTGGCAATACACGCCTGCACGCACGCACGCATATATACATATTAGAAAATCCAAAAGTTTAGAAACCATTTATAAAATAGGATTTTTCTAATAACATATATAATTATAAAAAGAACTTTCATTATTTATTGTCTTTTGACAAGAAAGCATATAATTAATTAAAGAACTTTTAACTTGACTATTGTAAACTAAAATAAAGTTCGTACATTTGTAAGGTCGTAACGGCAAAGAGTACAAAGTATAGCGGTGCAAAACTTACAACTCTTTTTCGTTGCTGAATGAGTTCTTTACCTTATTAACACCTTAGCAAATTGGATATTATGAAAATAATGGAGGTTCGATACCTTTCTAAGGTGCAAAGCTACAACTAAGTAGCTTATTAAATAACAATAAAATGTACGCAAAATTAACAACAGTAAAAGGAAAAAGATTATTTATCTTTAAAGGTTTAGAATTAGACCTAAATGGTTTCAAAAGATTTGAAACTTATATAATAGTAAAAGATAATTTCTTTCACTATTATAAAGAAACAAGTATAGGCATGATTATAGTACAGCTAAATTTTAATAACATCTTTATTGATGTTATTAAATAAAAAAAGAAGACCTGAAATTTGGAATTTTAAAGAGTTCGCTTACTCTATCAGGTCGCAAAGCTACAACTAAGTAGCTTATTAAATAATAATGCAATGGAATTGTTAAGATTAGAAAAAGAAATTGCGGCAGGCAATAAAGTTTATTGCGAAGTTGAGCATGTTTGCTCAAATCATTTTTCAGTCGTATGTTACGACTGGAATGGTGACCTTTGGGTTGAAAAATTCGTAACAAGCGAAACTGCAGCGGTGGCGTTATGCCACAAAATGTTTGAAAAATACGCAAAACAATAAACAATATGAAAGTAAAAATAAAGATGCCCTTTTGGGCGGTGGCGTTAATTTCACTAATAGTTTTTATAGCTATTAGTAACCTGATAGACTGGATAAATATATGACAAAAATAATCGGATATACCGATACGGTCACAGAGTGTGATTGTTGCGGAAAAACAGAACTAAAAGGTACATACTGTATACTTTTAGAAGATGTGGAATTGTATTATGGCAGCGTCTGTGCTTTTAAAAATCACGGCATCAATCCTGACGAGCAAAAGGAGTTGAAATTGAGTTTCACAAAAGCCCAAAAAAACTCTAAATTAATAGAGTTGTATATTACTCCACTGCAAAGGGGACTTTTTCAAAAGTTGAAAGATACTTTTTCAAGTTTTGATAATCTTTCAAGTTTTGAAAGAAAGATTTATAATCAGATTGAATTAGATTATAAAAGAGTAATAGATGCTAAAATTAAAAAGTATAAAATAAATTTATAAACCTAATCAGGGGTGCGACTGTAACGCACAATAAAATGAAAAATATAGAATATTTTCTTAACAAAGAAACACAAATCAATATTTCAATTGCAAAAGTTGAAAGCAAATTGGAATGGTTCAAACAAAACAAAGATAGCTTGCCAGTAGAAGTTATAGAAACTTGGAATGATTGGCACGACCTGCACGACCGATTACAAGATAGGCTGCAAGATAATTATTGCAGGTGCGGAAGCTGGAAGTTCCAAAAATATGGATTCACCGTTATATGAATCACGTTGTATGGATTTCGTACAAAGAGAGTATTTCAGAAATTATGGTTTCTGAAATTACTATCAAAAAACTTCGTACATTGGTGGAGCTTGAAGTGATACAAATATCGGACGAAAAACCTATTTCGTTTAGAGTCGTTGCAGACAAGTACCTGTGCAATTGGCTCAATTTGCCGTACAAAGAACTAATTAAAGTTGTAATCTTAGAATAATACAACGTTTTTTGGTATAAACGTGGTATTATTGTAATGCTTTCTTGGAATATTGCAGCAAAGTTTAAAAAAGAAAGTGTTAAAAAGTGGTTTTGTGTGGAATTTCGGGCGGTGGGCGGTATTTCACAGTCATATTAATACTTACTTCAAATTGATATTAATACTTACTTTGCAGCAATGTCAATACTTACTTAAAACAGGCTTAAAACTTACTTTATAGTAGGGTTAATGCTGATTAATTAGGGTTAATGCTTGCTTTGTTAGATTAGCGCTTACAATTAGTGTTAATACTTACAAGTAAACAACTGTCTTAATAGCTATCAAACAAACCATATAAGACCTTATAAACCTGTTTGTGTATGTTTGTATAGTCTTTATTGTAGCTTAGGAGTGAAACGTAGAAATATTAAAAATTATTAGCTTACTATAAAAGCTGGTAGTATGTTTGTGTTTCTTTATTAGGTTAATGTAGAAAGGAGTTATTAATTACTCTTTCGGGGTTTCAGGTAATTAACCCTAAAATAGAAGTACCTATTAATATAACAAAAAAAACATCAAATTAATTCAATTTAAACCTTAAAAGCCTGTTTAGGCACAAAAAACATGATAAAATTTTCGACTTCGTTACTTGATTTCATAGGAAATAATTATGAAAATTCTAAAATTTGCCGCCATTTATGGAGGCAATATTATAAGACTTGCAATGCTTATGAATTGATGTTCCAGCAGGAAATCAATTTCCTCGATAACACAACAGAGGGGACAATTTCATACCTACCGAAAGGTCGTGTAATAGAAGAAAGTTTTCAGACAGCAGGCAGGCAAGATGGTAAGCCTGCAAAGGTTATCAGAAAACTTTTTACTCCAAAAGCACTAAGGTTGTTCAAAGATGCTGACTTCGACCTATTCAATAATTTATATAGGTCTCATTTTTCAGTTTTGAAATTTGAGCTATTGGATAACTCAGAAATCAAAGGTATCTATGACGCTGACAGAAAACCAGGCGGTGCTTCGTTAAATAATTCCTGCATGAATGGAGATTCTAAGTTTTTAGATATGTATGAGGCTTGCGAGCAATTGCAAATCTTAACGTTAAAGAACGACAAAGGTTTGCTATGCGGTCGTGCCTTAGTTTGGAGCATAAAAGAAGGTATATTTATGGATAGAATTTATGTCAGTGATGACTGGATGTATCAGGCGTTCTACAACTATGCAGCCAAGTTGGGCTGGAATAGAAAAGCAGAACAGTCTTATAGCAATAAGACCAACTGGATTAATCCAGAAGGTGAAAGGTTTCAAAAATCAATGAAAATTAATTTAGAAACGGAGTTTGATTATTATCCGTATCTGGATACATTTTCGTTCGGTGGTGATGGTTATGTCAGCAATTACGACGCTGACGGTTTTTATGACTATACTAACACTGATGGGAGTCGTGATAGTTCAAAACCACAGGCACAGGCACAGAATGACGAATTTAATGTGTTTGATGCAATAAACAGAATCATGATTCCCAATTGGGAGTCTCGTAGGATCACACGTGGAACTCACGAAGACTGCTTTGGTCACAGAGACCAAGTTATTACTGACGTATATGGTAATACGTGGTGGAATGAAGACAACGGAGTTATTAAAATATATGACAACTCTTGGTATCCGATTGACGAAGTTGGATATTGTGAGATCGACCACGAATATTATTTGACAGAAAATGTAGTTGAAATTGAGGCTGGTAGCTTCAAAGCAATGACTGTGCATATAGGATATTCGATTTATATTCGTGGTGCAATTTGGTACAAAGAAGACAAGCAAATAGAAGAAGTAGACGGAACTTATCAAATTAACGAATGAAGAATTTAAAAGAGTTTAAAGAGTTGTTAGCGGTACAAAGTGTATCGTATAATCAAATTGAAATGTCTGACTACTTAAAAAGTCAGCTCAATTTGATTGCAGGCGTGAGTTTCTACGAGATAAACGAAAGTATCTTTGTAGAAAAAGGCGAAGGATTGAAACCATGTATTGTATCACATATTGATACGGTACATTCAATATGCAGCGATTTGTATCCGCTGCATATTGATGGGAATCTGACTGGATTTAATAGAAAGACTATGACCCAAACAGGCATCGGTGGCGATGATAAGGTGGGTATTTGGATTTGTTTGGAGGCATTGAAAAACTTTGATAATGTCAAGGTGGTATTTTTCTCTAACGAAGAAGTCGGCTGCGTCGGGAGTTACTCCACCAATTTAGACTTTTTTAGTGATTGTTCGTTTGTCCTGCAATGTGACAGGCAAGGAAATAACGACTTCGTTGTAAATGCCTGCGGAGTTGAGCTATCAAGTAAAGAGTTTCAAAATTCCATCTCTAAAATAATCAAAAAATATGGTTATGGTTTTTCTGATGGAGGAATGACTGACGTAATGGCGTTAAAAGAGAATGGTTTAGATATTTGTTGTGCTAATATGTCCTGCGGATATTATAATCCTCATAGGGCTAACGAATACATAAACATTAAAGACGTAGAAGCCTGCACGAAAATGGTGTTTGATATATTCGATAATTTCGGAGGTGTGAAATTCCTGCACAAGGTTTCAAATGGCTGGGACGAACTTCAAGAAATGCGTTGCGAAAATTGCAACAACAAAGTTTCATATTATAAAGATATGGACGATTATTTTTGTGATAGTTGCGGAATGTATGGAGAAGAAATTAAATATTGAAATAATGGAAAATTTAAGAAACCTGTCAGACACTGAATTGGCTCAAATTGCCAATTTAATTTATGAAATTACGAGTTTAATAAATAATCATGACGAGGTAAGTTTGCCTGCGTCTATCACAAATACTATTTCCACTTTTGAATTGAAGCTGGAAAAAGAACTAACCCGAAGGGAATTATGAAAATTAAAATAAGTTATAAAATGAATAATGAATTGCACTTTCTTCGTACAGTAGAAAGTGCAACCATTGAAACCGCTGAAAAGTATTTCAGCTTTTCCATTATTGATAAGGACGTTTTAAAACTCCCAAGTAAGACAAATTTGATTTTTGAGTATCAAGAGTTAATTGATGCAAAAGGAATCACTACAACAGAAAGAAACAACGTAAATAAGCGTATGTTTTTGTTTATGAAAAATTGTCCTAACTTTAAAGTGGTGCAATTAACACATTTTAGAAAAGGAAATCAAAAAGAGCTTTTTCAAGCTACGTATGAGTCAGGCAGGATATTTATAAACGTTACAAAAAGTAAAAAGTCTTATAGTAAGATAGTTGTTTTTGAAATCAGCAGGCTAAAAGTCTATTAATTCAAAATCTGACTCTAAATTTGAAGATATTTGCTGAAAGGTTTCTTGCGGTGCTTCGTAAAGTTTCCTTTCTGCAAGTAGTCTTTCAAGTGTTTTTGTATCTAACCTATTAATGATGTCGGAATCGTCCTGCATCTGCGGAAGCTCAATAATTTCAGCCTTAGATTCTTCTTTTACTTTGCCGTATAATTCAGCTTGTAAGTAAGAAAAATCTTTCAAGTTCGGGTTCATCATATTAGCTCCAATGTTAAGGTAGGCGACAGCCATTTCAACCGTAAATTCACTCACGGAGTCACCGAATTGCAGCTTAACAAATTCAAGAAGCTGGGAGTTCTTTTTTGCAAAATCCAGTAATGGCAATTGCATCATATATTTTAAAACGTCATTCCTCATTAATCCATGAATGGCGTTTTTTGCCGTCGATTTATGAATCGCACCCTTAGGCTTAACTACTTTTGTGCCGTATTTGTTAATCATGTATTTTTATTGTATTTTTTACTTTATAAAATAAACATTTTTAAAAGAATCATATACAATATACGCAAAAAAAGCAAAAAAAGCAAATTTATCTTTGAAATAGAATTTATCATTTTTAACTTTACATTATTAAACAAAAAGTATTATGAAAACAACAGAATGGTTTAGTACGTTTGAAGAGCCTTATCAGAGTCAGGCTATCTCTAATTATAATTGTAGAAATATAGATTATGATTCAGAGCAAGAAACAGCATCAGTTGCATTAACTTCTGGATTTATATTCTCTAAAACTCCAGAGGGTTACGATTATTGGAATGAGTACCTTAGAAAGGTGAGGTTTGCGGAAATGAATCCGCTTAGTATAGAAGCAAGGCTTTTAAAGCTACCAGAGCCATACCGAACTCAGGCATTAAATAATGTGTTTGAAAAGCGAAGAATTGTCCATTCGGATAAACAAGCACTTAAAAATGCTTTTAACTGGGCTGAATCTCCAGAAGGGAAAAGCTACTGGTTAAGAGTTTATTTAACTTTATGAAAAGAAAAAATTACACCTTTGATGATGCGTCATTAGAGGTATTGAGCAAATTTAATAATCATAGTGAGGTGTTAAGGCTTTTAATTGCCTCACTTAATCCTCTTTCTAGCCGTGAAGGTATCAAAGAAAGACTTAAACAATTAAAAAAATGATAGAGAAACTCTTATATTTCTTACTAATGGTTTGGTGTTTGGCAGGATGTTAATTGTCTTAATTTAAACAAAAAAAAGAAAATGTTCGATTCTAAAATTTCAAAAAAGGCATGGGCAATCTATAAGGAAATTTGCCCAAAAGAAGACAAAGAACTTAGCAAGTCTAAGGAAGACAAAGCTATCGAGAGAAAAAACTATTTCTCTCAAGCTGTCAAGGCAGCATACGAGTATTATAAGGCTATAAAGAGAGGTATAGTTAAGTTCATTAAGATAAAGGACTTAACGACTGGCGATGCCGAAATTCAAGAGCGTAAAATCATGTCGCTGGAGCAGTACGGATACGTTCCTACCAGTGGCAGAAAAACAAAGGAATCTCAATTTGTCTTTATAGATGTTGAGAAGGTGTTTGAAGGAAAGGAAAGAGAGTTTATATCTTTCAATGTCTGTCAGTTAATTTGGTAATTAAATTATAATTTTAAAAAAACAACAACATGAGCGTAGAAAGAATATATCCGCCAAGCAAATTGCAGGATACAAAAACGGTAAACGGAGTTAAGTTCAACTTACATTTACTTAGGTCATTGTGGGTAGGGTATTTAGACAGAGCAGAAGGCAAGCCTTTAGAGCCACGTAAAACGAAGACCCGAACTGTATATCCGTCATAGGATTATTGCAAACTTTGCACTACTTTTGCTTCATAACTAATAAATTATGAAAGACAAAAAGTGCAAAGTTTGCGATAAAGTATTTAATCCGAACAATTCAATTCAAAAAGTTTGTTCGGTAAATTGTGCAATTGAATTTGCTAAAAAAGCAACTGTCAAAGAATCCTTGACAGTTCAAAAGCAGGAAAAAAAGGCTTGGGAGTTTCGTAAAAATGAAATGAAAGAAAAGATTAAAACTCTTTCTGATTATCAAAACGAACTTCAAAAAGAGATAAATACTATTGTTCGCCTACTTGACAGAGGTCATAGTTGTATATCTTCGGGGCGTAACACTGGGGGGAAAGTTGATGCAGGTCATTGCTTCTCTCGTGGTGCTTTCCCATCAATACGGTTTAATCTTCATAACATTTGGAGTCAAAGTGTTCACGATAACCAATACCTTTCAGGTAATTTCAATGGATTTAGAACGAGATTGATTGAAAAGTTTGGGGCTTCTTATTTTGAGTATATAGAATCGCTTCGGTTGGAATATTCAAGTTTGAAGCTAACAAAAGATGAGCTAACACAAGCCAAGTTAATTTGCAAAGAAATCATAAAGGAACTGAAAGAAGAAGGCTTTTTAGATGATGTAGAAAGATTAGATTATAGGTATAAACTAAATAAACGCATAGGAATTTATGTATAAGAAATGAAAGAAGTCAGAGAGATAAAAAAAATTCAAACTAAGCTCAGGAGGCTGGAAGGTGAAATTTCAGACATTCATAGATTTGTGGTCGAATACCAGCAAGTCTATGAAAACAAGAAACAAGAAAAAGAAATGTTAATTGAAAAAATAAAAGAAATGCAGAAAGGAGATTTAAAGGTAAGTGAACACGCTATGCTGAGATACATTGAGCGTGTGATGGGAATTGATTTGGTAGAAGTTGAAACAAACCTTATGCAGTGTATGTCAGACGACCAAAAGACACTTGGAAATGGGGTTTATCCGTGTTTGGGATTCAAGGCAGTAGTTAAAGAAAATACAATTATAACAATAACAGTCTAATGTACGGAAAGATACGAACAAACAAAGAAGGTAGGAAGTTTATAGAACTTCTTTCTGAAACCAAAAAGCCGTATGAAGATGGCGAAGAAATATTTTTTGAAATTAAAGATGTACGCTCATTAGAGCTGCATAAAAGGTATTTCGAGGTGTTAAGGCTTTTTGCTGAAAATGCTCCAGAACTTGCTATCCTAAGCCTGCTGGATATTTCACCAAAGGAATATCTTTTAATTCAAAAGTCTAAAGATATCCTTGAAGAAAGGATTAGGAAAGCTATCGAAATGGAACTTGGTTATGTAGAAGACGAGAAAATGAGCTTGACTTTGCATGATGGGGAAGTTATAAACGTAGTACGTAAGAAGGCTAAAAGCATTGCGTATGGTAAGATGTCAGAGGAAGATTTTGCATCCCTACATAGGGGTCAAAAGGAGCTTGTTTTTGATATTTTAAAACAATATGGATGGAGCAATGAGCAGTTAAAGGAGTTATTTAAGAACTTTTACAAATAGTTCTTGCATTAAGTATAGTCATAGTTTAACTTTGCGAAAAAAAGATGATATTCAACCAGTTAAAAAAAAGAGAGATTCCTTACAATGTTGTGCAGGCTTATCATTCGGTCGGTAAGTTTTTATACACAGAAAAAAGAATCTATTCTATTATTGTCCTAAACCAGTTTGCTAACAATCTTGGAGAGCTAATTAAGACAAAAGACAATTTCTATTATTCGGAATACGAAAATATTTATTGTTATGAGATGGACAAAGAAGAAGTGCAGGAATTTATGAAATTAAGATTACCTGTTGCATTTAGCAATGGTGATGGAACATTTTTTGGTGAAGATTTAAGAAAATTTAAACAAAAAAACAATGGAAAAATTTAAAAAAGGTCAAAAAGTCCTTGTAAAAGATGAAACTTCTTTAACATGGCACAATGCTATCTACCTTTGCGAGTATGAAGGTAAGTTTATTGTGAAATGGAGCAATATGATTTGCGCATGGGACGAATGCAAACCATCACAGTCTAATGATATAGACGAAAAAGTAAAAGAGTTGTTGGTATTGGCTCAAGAAAAAGGATTAAAATTAACCATAAATTTTGAATAATATGTTCGGATACGGAGAAGATGACGGTTTTGTTGAGTATGACTATATTCCAAGCCAAGAAGAAGAAGATGTAGACCAAATGCGTGAAGATGAAGCAATGGAGGAGCAGGATTGATAAAAATCACAAAACATTGTGGTTTTGTGGCTTGTTTATGCGAAAAGTTTTGATTAACTTTAGAAATAATTAGCAAATTACTTGATTGGGTGGTACTATTCAAGTAAATTTGCACTCAGTAAAATACTGAAACGGAAACGTCTCAAACCGATAGCAAGTACCACCACTCTATTTTTTAGAGTCTATCGAGTTGAGGCGTTTTTTTTATGCACTATTTTTAAAAATGATAAAATCTAAAGACCACCATTTTAATACTAACCATGCCAAGGCTTATGGTATAGTAGAAGCTATATTAATTCATAATTTAGTACATTGGATAGAAAATAATTTAGCTAATAAGAGAAACATTCATTGCGTTACCGATGGAGATTTGAAAGGACAATCAAGATGCTGGAGCTACAATTCAATATCTGCTTATTCTAAGATATTTGACTATATATCTCCAAAAAAGATACGAACAGCATTAGATGGTTTAGTAGAAAGTAATATTTTGATTAAAGGATACTTTAATCTTAACAAATCAGATAGAAGTAATTGGTATGCTTTTTATTGCGAAGAAGATTTTATTGAGGATAGATTTTTATCAAATAATAAGGCTACCCATTTGCCCCACAGGGCGAATGCATTTGCCCCACAGGGCGAATCTATATATACAGATACAATACAAACAAATAAAAAACATAATATTCCTTTGGAAGAAAAGGTTGAGCTTTTTTCTTTACTTACATCTAATCAACCAATGTACGAAAGTAAAAAACAAAATATAGATGCGAATTGTACTATTCCAGTAAATGATATAACTATTCCAGTTTTAAAAGATAAGCCAAAGAAAGTTAAGTCTAATTTCCAGTCTAATCCTGAAAAATATATTTGGATTAATGCTAAATTCAAAGAATGGAATGATAATTCTCCAACAGACATACAAATTAAGAAACCATCAAAGTCTGATGGTGGCAGTTTTCATGTGTTAGGAGTTGTTTATGAAAAGTTTGGAGAAGAAAAAGCTACTGCATTTTTTGACTACATTATGAGTAAAGGAAATTACAGAAATCCTTTTTCACTTTCAAGTCTTAAAAATCACGAAGAATTTAACAACTTCTACCAAGACCCAGAAGAAGAACAACCAAAATACCTTGATACAAACAAGGGAAAAGAAACAGCACGCTTTAAAACAAGCCAAACAGAGCCTGTGGCTGGAGATTTCTTCCAAGGTGATAACTTCTATGCAGCAATGGAGAACTATTGGTCACAGAGCCTAAATGGCACGTCATTGGTTAAAAAGGTAAGAGAGAGAATAATACAAATCAATTCAAAATATAAAAATTACTAAAATGAAAATTGAAATAAAAGATAGATATGAAAATAACGTTTTATTTTCATACGAATGTGAAAATAATACACTTTTTAAAACTTTATTAGAAGCTATTGAAAAAGGGGTAAATTTACGTGCTCCAAATTTACGTGGTGCAAATTTAATTAGAGCAGATTTAATTGGAGCAGATTTACGTTTTGCAGATTTACGTGATGCAGATTTAAGTGAAGCAAATTTAATTGGAGCAAATTTAAGTGGAGCAGATTTAAGTTTTGCAAATTTACGTGAAGCAAATTTACGTAGTATAGATTTAAGTGAAGCAGATTTACGTGAAGCAAATTTACGTGAAGCAAATTTACGTGGTGCAAATTTAATTAGAGCAAATTTACGTAGTGCAGATTTAAGTTTTGCATATTTAATTGAAGCAAATTTACGTGGTACAAATTTAAGTGAAGTAGATTTAAGTTTTGCAGATTTACGTTTTGCAGATTTACGTGGTGCAGATTTACGTGAAGCAAATTTAATTCATGCAGATTTACCAATGTATTGTAACTTGAGTTTTTCAATAATAAATCAAGAAATTATAAAAATTGGGTGTAAGGAAAAAACTATAAGTGAGTGGGTAGAATGGTTTGAAAATTCAGATGAAGTTTTTGAAACGAGTAGAGATACAAATGATTTTAAAAAAATTCGTGCAATGTTTTATGCACATAAAGCATATTTAGAAAATCTATAAAACAAATAAAATGAAAAATATACATAAAATAGATTCAGAAATCTACGTTACTTTTAATGAAGAAATTAAAGTAGGAGATTATAGATTAAATAATCAGCGAGATTATTTTAAAAAAGCTGATAAAGAAGGATTAGATTATTACAACAAAAGAAATGATGTGTTTAAAAAAATCATTCTAACAACAGATTTAGACCTCATCAAAGATGGTATTCAAGCTATTGATGATGAGTTTCTTCAATGGTTTGTAAAGAATCCGAGTTGTGAGGAGGTTGAAATTGTTATTGATAGAGTTTTTAAATTAGATGAATTTAATCAAAGAGAGTTTTACAATAAATACAAAATAATCATTCCAAGTAGTGAAATATGGAAAGACATTCCTGAATTTGAAGGATATTATCAAGCAAGTAATTTAGGAAATATCAGAAGTTTAAATTATGGTAAAATAAGAGAATTGAAACTAAGATTAGTTGGATATTATGGTAATCAATATCTTGCTGTAAATCTATCTAAAGACAGTGAAGTAAAAAGTATAAAAGTTCACAAACTTGTAGCTTTATGTTTTTTAAATCATAATTCTAAAGGATATGATGGATTAGTAATTGACCATATTGATAGTAATAAATTAAATAATAGATTAGACAACTTAAAATTAGTTACCCCAAGATTTAATGCTTCAAAAGATAAACAAGGTAGCAGTAGTAAATTTACAGGTGTTAGTTGGCATAAAAAATCTAAAAAGTGGCAATGTCAGATTTATGATAATGGTAAACTAAATCATTTAGGCTTATTTAACACAGAAATAGAAGCAAGTGAAACATATAACAATTATTTAGAAAATATGACAAAAGAAGAACCTAAACAAGAAACACTTAATCTTGATAAACTTGAATCAAAATTAGATAATGCTTTAGCAAAAGAAACAAAACCTTATTTGGTTTTAGTTGATATAAAAGCGGAACAAAATAATACGACTGATTTAAACGCTTATGCCAATGGCGTAGAAGAAGGTGTTAAATGGCAACAAGAAAGAAGTTATAGTGATATGCAAGAATATGCAGAATTTTGTATAAAGTGCGACAGACTTGGATTACCTTGTATAATTGCAAAAGATTGGTTTGAACAATTTAAAAAAGAAATAAAATAAAAGAATATGAAAAATAAAATGTTTTTAGACGAATTTACTGGAGAACACTACCAAACAAAAGCAATCGATGTAATAGATTTTTGTAAGCTCTACGACTTGAATTTTAACGAGGGTAACGTTATAAAATACGTTTCGAGAGCAAGACGTAAAGGAACGCACTTGCAGGATTTAAAAAAGGCAATTGATTATTTGAATAGAGAAATTAAACACTTGGAAGATGGGAAATAAAGAAACACTCGAACAAGTAGATGAATTAGTTTATGACAATTATATTTTAAAAAATAACTTAAATAGAAAATTAAATTTATGAAAACAAAATTAGAAGAAGCCGCTGAAAAATATTACGAATCTAACATCGACCAAAGTAATATTCCAAGAGAATATTATGAATCTGAAATACAGGACTTGATGTGCGGTTTTGCCCATCAATGGCAACAAGAAAGAAGCTATAGTGAGGAAGAAGTGGGTTTATTAAATAAAATGTTTGAGCTTTATTGGTATGAAAATAATAATCAACACGAAGATAATTTAGAAGAATGGGAATTATCTAAAAGATTATTTGAACAATTTAAAAAGAAATAAAATGGAATTAAAAAATGTAAAACCTTTTGATAATTATAATGATTTAAAAGCTCAATTTAATGTGTTGAAAAGAATTGTTATTTCTAAATCAGCGGAGATTGAAGTATATATAAAAAAAATAGAAGAGTTTAGTGTAGAAAATAAAACTAAGCAAATGTATACTGAGGAAGATTTAAAAGAAATGTTACATCATGCTTTATATACACCAAAAAGAGATGGTTATCTAATAAATATAAATGATTCAATAGTTAGAGAAACCATAGCAAAATTTAAAAAGAAATAAAATACAAGAATTAATTGAAGAAATGGAAAATAAAACAATTATCATTACTGATAAAAATTATCAATTAACATTATTAAAAGAACAATATGCAGAAAAAACTTTTAAAAATGAAAAAGAAATGCAAATAGCTTTTAATGAAATGAGAGAAAAAGTAAATAAATTATTATATAATAAATAAATAAAACAATTTAAAAACTTGTAAAATGAAAAACTCAAAAAACTTAATAAGAATATTAATACTGTTATTTAATATAGTCTTAAACTGCATAGGCTTGTACTGTATATTCCAAGTTGTATCAGGTAACTGGGATTGGGAGGTCATGGTACATTGGACTTGGCATACTAAGGTATTATATTTACTTTTGGTAGTTATATCTGTGTCTAATTATAAATTTATAAAATGAAAGAATTAATCAAACAAGTAGAAGAGTTTGCAGCGGAAATGGAATTAGATAATTACTATGATGCTACATCGCTGCATCTTAAGTACCTGCACGAAGTTGGAAAAACAGCTCAAGCAATTCTAAATACAGACGAAGTTGGGATTAAAAACGGATTTGGTAGAATTGCTATATCAGTTATTATTTTAGCAAAACAAATGAATTGTGAACTGACAGTCAATTTTGAAAACCAAGATAACATGAGAACATTTCATTGGTTTATGGATGAAATTAAGCATTATTCGGTTCATCGTGATACCCTTGACTACTTAAATGATGTAAGTAGTTATTATGGGTATTCGATTGAAGTATGTTTAAAATCAGCTCTCAACCAAAAAAACTTGTAAAATGAAAGAATACATAGAAAGATTTGGCTGCTTAATAGTAATAATAATGTCTGTTATATTTTGGACTGTTATTTATTGTCTTGTAAAATGATATAAATAAATATTTGTTTCTAAAAATAAACATTCTAACTTTGCAATTCAATATTAAATCAATACCATGCTAAAGAAAGGCAAAAAGAATGTCGGGAGTAACATTCGAGAAGAAAAAAGAAAGCATCCAGAAATGGACGAAAAGCAAATTCTTGCTATTGCTCTCTCAGCAGCAGGAATCAAGCCTAAGAAGAAGGCAAAGAAGAAAAAGAAAGTTATGTAATTATTGTGCAGGGAGTAAAATCCCTGCATTACTTAAACAAAAAAACATGAAAAATTATTTTAGTTTAAATCAAAAAGTTTCCCATCAATCATTTGGGAATGGTATTGTGATAGAAATATCAAAATACCTTTGTAGTTATCCTATTCAAGTTCAATTTGAAGGATTTGAAAAATCTTTCACTTTTGACGGTAAATACCAAACAGATGACAAATTCGCATCCTTATCTCAACAGGAGCATATACCAATTGAACTAAAAGAAACTATTTCTTTTGAAGCTGGCGAATTAGTTTGGGTATCATTTATGGAGCGGTGGGAAGCTCGCTATTACTCTCATTTTGATAGTAAGGGGTCTTATTTCTTTGGAGGTCAAAAAAAAGAAGGTTATTCTCTTTTTGCAGATGAAATAAGAAAATTTAGTGATAATCCTTTAATTTAAAAAAAATGGAAAGAGTATTAATCAAAAGAACAAATAATAAGTTGCAGGAAAAGGAAACTTTAAGTTTCTATACGCTTGAGCTTGAAAACTACTCAGAGTGCTTTAAAAAGTTCTTTGAAGAGAAAGACAAGTTAAAATACAATCAATTTGAAAAAGTAGAAATTGTAGATAAATTTGTCAATGAATTATATTTAAAATGGGAAGATAAGCAAATTTATAAAAAATAAATAAAATGGAATATACAAAAGAACAACTAAGAAAGTTTCATAAGCAAATCGAGGCTTATGAAAATGGAGAAAAAATTGAGTTTCTTTTTGAAGGTAGCTGGTATCAAGCAAATAAGCCATCATTTGACTTATCTTTAGATTATCGGATTGCTTTCAACTAAGAATAAAAAATTAATCATAACAGGTGAATCTTTCGACAAGAAAGATTCACTTTTGTCCCTAATAACATGAAGGCAACAATATTTAAAAACATATCTCCCAATCAACCTTTTTACATTCCTATTGATGACGCATTGGTAAGAATAAAAACAGGAAAGTCAAAAGAATTGATTGAGAAAATTAGAGCAGAGCCAGATGATGAAAAAAGAAATTCATTAAAAAGAAGGCTTCCTTGTGTTTGCTTCAGCGGAAAGTTTACGGAAAGATATGATAATCAATTAGTTGAACATTCGGGATTTATCGTTTTAGACTTCGACCACGTAAATACAGTTGAACTTCTAAAAGAAGTAACTGAGAAAGCATTTGTTTATGCAGCTTGGGTAAGTCCCAGTGGTGACGGATTGAAAGTTCTTGTAAAGATTAAAGACGGTTCAAAGCATAGACAGCACTTTAAAGCTCTCCGTACAGTTTTTATAGAGCATGAAGAAGGAGTTATTGTCTTTGATAAAGATGGAAAAACTCCCAAATCAAGAGTAGATAGGAGTGGAATAAATGAATCAAGAATCTGCTTTGAATCGTACGATGAGAACATCTATATTAATAAAGATGCCATTACATTCGATGAATTAATAGAAGATGAAAAGATTGAAAAGTCTGCTGAAATAACTTATACAGCTACTGCTGATGACATATCTAAACTGGTAAAGTGGCTTGCTAAAGACAATCGTTATTTTGTTAGCGGAGAAAGAAACACATTTATATTTGTTTTGGCTTGTGCCTGCTGCCGATATGGTATTGAAATAGAAGATTGTAAGCAGTTTTGCTTTTATGAATTTTACCAAACATCTTCTGACTTTACTAAAAGCGAAGGAGATAAAGCCATAGATAGTGGTTATAGGACAGAAAGAGGCAATTTTGGCACAGTTTCTTTCAAGAAAGGTGAATTAGTCAATGAGAAGGGAGAAGTTCCTACATTTGATGGATTAAGAGAAGGTGACAAGGTTACAGACGTAGTGTATGCAGATGACGTATATACAGATACTTTTTCAATCATAGAGAATGGTTATCCCAACCTGCATGGCATTGGTGTAGAAGTTTATGACAAGCAATTTAAGCAAAAGAGAGGTCAATTGAACTTGCTTAGTGGTTATGGTAACCACGGAAAATCAGCAGAGTTAAAATGGTATCTTGTATGCAGAGCTATCTTATTTGATGAAAAATATGCCTTATTTGTACCTGAGGAAAGCGATGCAGCAGAGTTTTACCATTCAATGATGGAAATTATTTCTGGATGCTCTTTGAACCCTCAAAACACCAATAAGCCTGATAGGATAACGTTGAATAGGATTCATGATTTTGTTAAATCTCATTTCTTTTTTGTGTATCCTGAAACTCTTTCACCTACGCCAGAGTATATCAAAGAAAGGTTTCTTTACTTGATGTTTACGGAAAAGATTGATGGAGTAGTGATTGACCCATTCAATCAAATGATGAATGATTACAAGTCTTCAGGCGGAAGGACTGACAAGTATTTAGAAGTTATTCTTTCGGACTTTAAAAGATTTGCCATTCTCAATGATATTTATTTTTGGATTGTGGCACACCCGAAGAATCCGACAAAGAATAAAGACGGAGGTTATGATGCACCCACAGAATTTGACATTACTGATGGAGCAATGTGGAATAATAAAATGGATAACATTCTTATTTATCACAGACCCCATGCTTGGACAGACCCAAAAAATCCTATGTGTGAATTGTATGCAAGAAAGATAAAGAAAGTAGGCATAAATGGTACTAAGGGATATATAACCTTTGAGTATGATTATATGAAAAAGAGATTTGTATTTGATGGGCATGATGTCTTATCAATGAATAAAGTTCTTGGAACTCAGGAGCTAAAGCCAAACATTCAAACATTTGAAAAAGAAACTAAAAGCAATTTAGAATTATTAGATGGTTTGGGCAATTTTGAAAAGTTAAATTATGATGATGTAAACTTTTAATAAATAAAAATATGAAATTTAAAATAGGAGATAAAGTAATTCCAAGAAAATTTGAAGATGATGACTATCTTTTTCTTAAAAAAATGTATCAATTTATTGGTACTGAACAGACCATTTCAAATTACAATATTGAATGCAACAAAAAAATGTATTATAGATTATCATGTGGGTATATTTGGCTTGAAGATTATTTAGATTTGGTAGAATCTAAAGAACCTAAAGAGATAAAAGAAAAAGAACAATTCTTTTATGTTGGACAGGAAGTATATTCTCCTTTATTTAATAATGAAAAAGGAATTATAGTATCTATAAATCATACAGATGAATATATAAATCCTACAGACGAATATCCGATTTTAGTTAAAATAGATGATTACGATTTAACTTTTACCAAAGAAGGCAAACACCAGATTAAAGATTACTTTATATCGCTTTTTCAAGAACCTATGTCAATAAACAAGCCATTAGATTTTTTTAAAGAAGGAGAAATAGTAGAAGTTTCAAATGGACTCTTGCATACTATAAAGGCTTATCAGGTAGTCAGAATACCCTTATTTAGTTTATTTTTCAAAAAAAAATGGAATATTATCAGATTTAGAAAATTATGCAAAAATCAGAAAAATTAAATAAAACAAATGAATACCAGTCGGCACTATATTATATAAATTCAAAAGGTTTTGATATAGAAACTATTTTGAAGAGAGGTAAGCCAGAAATGGTTGAACTTACGGTTATGAAGGATGGAAGTAAATTCATTGATTCAAAAGGAAATGATAGAGTTAAAAAGTTTCCTTTTGAATCAACTATTTTAAGTGTAGTTGCAGACTCAGTAATTAAATTAAGCATATACTTAAAATCTAAAGAGCAGTAAGATAAAGCAGAAAAATATTGCACTTTTAAATAAATAGCCTTACATTTGTATATTATTATAATTAATATTTTTATTTAAACCTTTATTACAATGGCTGAAATTAACAACCAACACTCCAACTCGGAGATTATTTCTTATCAAGTTTCTGGAGCAGAGAAACGTTTATATCATTCTTCTAAAGAGCCAAAAGAAGGCTACAAGAAGATTGAATTAGAAAGTGGTAAACTAACCTATCACCGCTATCTTGATGGTCTTATAGGCAAGATTACGTATGTGTCCTTTAGAGATACAGAATTTGGTAAGAGGTTCGGAGTAATGTTGAAAGATGGAGATACTACGGCATCTATTTCTTTACCTCTTGACAATGTACCTTATCGTGCTATGATAGAGGCTATTTTTAATGCTGATTTCAGCAAAGAAATTGCCATAAAGTTCTACCCAAAAAAGGATGGAGAAAAGGTTTACCAAAACTGTTTTTGTTATTACCCTCAAGAAACATATCAAGAGGCTGGAAAGTCAAAAAACAAGATTCCTGAGCGTTTAGAAATGGAAACTCGACCAAGAGGCAAACAGAGAGCTTCGGGCAAATGGGATTTCTCAGAGCAGGAGGAATGGTACTACGAGAAAGCAAGTGAATTAATTGCTCGCTTTGAAAAGTTCAAATTATCAAAATCAACTACTTCTGTAAAAGCAGAAGAAAAGCCAGCGGTAAAACAAGGCGTTGATACCAATGATGATGGATTGCCGTTTTAATATTTGTTAATAAAATAGAGGACTAACATCCTCTATTTTATTCTTTATTTTTTGCTAAATTAAACAATAATATGAAATACAATGCTAATATAGCTAAAGGACTGGAGAAAATGCACAGCCTTTCATACTCTACTGCTCACAGGTGGAAAAAGAAAAATTCAATCCCAGATATGTATTCAAACAATGGGGAAAGGCTTATTCAAGGAATGACTCTTAGGGAAGCAAAGAACTTTACCAAGTTGTCGCTGAGGCAAATACAAGCACTTTTATTCTTGGAAAGTGGAGATGAAAAAATAATTTATAACATTGTTTCAATCTCCTACTGGTTTTCAGGAAAAAGAAATCCAAGAAAACAATGGATATGGGATATTTTAGACAGAAAAGTAACTGAAAACAAAAAACTAAAATGATAAACTATACAATTCCTGAAAAAGAAGACAAAACTCGTTATTTCCTGTTCAATTATTTTACAGGAGAAGATATTGGGAGCATTTGGGTACAAAATACAGAAGGTAGATTCCCAAACAATGATTTTATAAAAGATACTATAAAAGTTGAGTACGGATTTGCTGATGTAGTGGTTATAGGATTTTTTGAGTTTAATTCAAAAGAAGATTATTTAGACTTTACAAATTAAGATATGAATAAGAAAGACGTTTTCAAGAATCAGTCCCAATTAGATTGGGCAGAATATAATCCAAAAAACATGAAACCTCCAATGATTTGGAGGAGAATGAATCATCATGGTCATCGGTTTTACTTTGGAGAAAAAGATGGTGAAGTTCTTATTGCTTGCGGAATTACAACTGCCATCGACAAATCATTTGGAGAGCCAAAAGCGTTAAGAGATTGGAAAGATGCAAGACCAAACTGGAAAGAAATCCTGCCTATTATGGCAGACTACGGAACACTAAACCATATTGGTCTTGGTCATCTATGTAAGGAAGGAGTTATTCCAAAATACATTATAGAGATAGCAGATGAAACGTTTAATAAAAAAGAGCAATTCAAGAAAGATATGCTTTCAATCAAGAAGTTCTTTAACGAAAATGAAGTTGAAGTTTACTTTCTTGAAGGTATTTTAGGAACTCATTATCCTACACCCTATGGAAAGGCTTGGATATGTTCGGCTATTGATATGTTCTGCAAAATTACTCTAACGACTGTTAAGAAAGAACTCGTTGAAGATGGTATTTACGAGCGTGGAGGAACTAAGAACAACAAAGGAGATATTAAGTACAAAGAAGTTAAAACAGAAACAAGAGAGTCTTTTTGGGCTATCATTGATTTGAAATCTAATTACGAACACAAAGAGGAAAAATCTTTCTTTGATTCGCACAGGTATCAGTTAATCTTTGGAAGGAAGTTAATTTCTGAATATTTCAACATTCCTCAGCAGGAAATAAGAATGTTTAACCTATCTCCTTTGGGATGGACGAAAGAACCAAAGTATGCTTTAAAGGAACATTTCGATAAAGAAAATAAATGGGGATTCACAGACCAACAAAGACTTGAAGCAAGGCTCAATTTAGCCGTTATGGAAGGACTTGTTACTCCAAGTGGGGAGTTAATGGAGATAAGCGAAAATATTGGCTTAGATAGCGAATATGACTATCGTGTAGTTAGGTACGAAGATAAGGCAAGAGAAGTATTGAATGAAATGTAAAAAAGGTTTGGTTTATTAAAATATCTTTGTATATTTGCAAACGGTTTGACAGCCTAAAATATATAAAGATATTATAGCCTTAGTAGCTCGAAATTGTTGGGTCTTATATTACCCTTGTCAAACAATCAGAGCTACTAAGGCTTTTTTTTATTTAAGAATATGCAATTGCTAAAAGACAAAACAACAATTAGCTCCCTTGAATTGGTTGAGCAAATAAATATCTTTAGAAGAGAGGATGAAAATAAGAATGATTTAGTACATTCAGACTTATTAAAAGTAATTCGTGATGAATTTGAAGAAGAAATAGGTATGGGAAATATTTCCTACACCCCCTATATTCATCCTCAAAATGGTCAAGAATATAAAATGTTTGACTTAACTCTTAATCAAGCCAAACAAGTATTAGTTCGTGAATCAAAGATTGTTCGTAAGGCTGTTGTTGCGTACATTGAAAAGATGGAGAAAAAGCTGGCAGATGTTCAACCTAAACTACCTGCAAATTATTTAGAAGCACTTAAATTATTAGTAGTTAAAGAAGAAGAAAACATAAAGCTAATTGCTGAAACTACTGAGCAAAAAGGATTAATTAAAGAACAAGCTCCAAAAGTTGAATTTTATAACCAAATTGCCGACACTACAACTTCATTTGATATGCAAGAAGTTTCAGCAATGTTAAAACTTACTTATGGTAGAAATATTCTGTTTAGAAAATTGAGAGAAGCTAATGTATTAATGAGTGATAACCTACCATATAGAGAACATATTAACAATGGATATTTATTGGTAGTAGAAACAAAATGGATGAATCCTAAGACCGACCAATCAACGGCAACTTTTCAAACAAGAATAACTCAGAAAGGATTGGAGTGGCTACAAAAAGGAAAAGTCAAAATGAAATTATAAATAAAATACCAATAAAAACAATAAAATCAAAAACTATGAAATTTGTTATTTCGTCATCTTCTTTATTAAAAGAACTTTCTGCAATTAATGGCGTGATTATTAGTAATCCAACTGTCCCGATTCTTGAAAACTTCATGTTTGAATTGGACAATAAAAAACTAACCGTTACGGCATCGGATATGCAGACAGTAATGATTACTGAGTTTGAAGTTGATTCTATCGACAAAGGTTCTTTTACCTTACCTGCACGCTTATTATTAGATACCTTGCGTAGTTTACCTGAGCAGTCTATCCAAGTAAAAATTAATGAAGAAACATTTGGAACAGAATTGGTAACTGCCAATGGTCGTTATAAATTAGCTGGAGAAGATTCATCTGGATTTCCTCGTGTTCCGCAGGCAAATTACGACTTTAGTATTGAAATGGATTCCGATATGTTGGGTTCGGCTATTAAAAATACCATTTTTGCAACAAGCACAGATGATTTACGCCCAGCAATGACAGGTGTATGTATTCAAGTTTCTAAAGATGCTACTACTTTTGTTGCAACGGATGGTCATCGCTTGATTCGTTATAGACGTAAAGATGTAAAATCTACAAGTGAAGCCTCTTTTACTTTGCCTCGTAAGGCTTTGAATTTATTAAAGTCTTCACTTACTGGCGAAGTCGTTCCTGTCAAAGCTGAATTTGGTAGTTCTAACGCATTTTTTAGTTTTGGACACATCAAAATGATTTGTCGTTTGATTGATGACCGCTTTCCCAGTTATGAAAGTATAATTCCTCAGGACAATCTAAATAAATTGAGAATTGAGCGTACAGAGTTATTAAGCACTTTGAAGCGTATTTCGATTTATTCAAATAAAACTACGCATCAAATTCGTTTGAAGATTTCAGCCAATACGTTGATTATTTCGGCAGAAGATTTAGATTATTCAAATGAAGCAACTGAAAAACTTTCTTGCGAATATGACGGCGAAGAAATGGAAATTGGTTTCAATGCTAAGTTTTTGGTTGAAATGTTGAATAACCTAAGTGTGAAGAATATTTCATTAGAATTATCTAGACCCAATCGGGCAGGTTTAATTATTCCTGTCGAAAAAACAGAAAACGAAGATACTTTGATGCTCGTAATGCCTGTAATGTTGAATATGTAATGTTGAATAATTAATTAAAAATGGCACTAATTATAAGTTAGTGCCATTTGCTTTTATCTTCCAAACTTTTGATTCTTGATTTCTATTTGAGAATTTATACTTGTCATATAAGCCCTAACTCCATTCTTATCAAGATAAACTACTGGCTGTTGGCGTTTAGCTACTTCCTTGGTTAATCCTTCAATCTTTCTTGTTAAATCCCTTACATCGGTATTATAATTTGCATCTGTCTTGCTTATCACATAAGGACTTACTTTCTGAATAAAGCTCGAACTATCTATCATCTTTGTTCCCATATTAAACCTTTCGATAACTTCATCACGAGATGGTCTTTTTCCCATAAATCTTGTCATCTCATCCATGTTAGCCTTAGAAAAGACTGCTTCCGAAGGATGAAGGATAGCCATCTTGCCTCCACGAGAATCAACTGTCGCACCACTTAAACTTACAGATGTATTGTCAGTTCCTTTTTCATAACCAGTAGAACCAGGATATGGATATGGTCTTGGGTTTTGAGGAGGGATATAAACAGGTGGAACAGTTTTACCTTCAAGTGCATTTAATACTTTTTGAACTTCAAGTAATTGGTCTAATAACTTTTTATATTCTTCTGTACCTTTATTAGCACTGGCAGCTAAAGCAACTCCAATTTCTCTTGCTTGTTCTACTAATAAAGCCTTCATTACTGTATAATTTGCTATTATATCATCGTTACGTTTTTTAGTTATAGCAAACATATTGTCTTGATGAGTTTGGTAGTTAGCTTCGTTTGCATCTCTAAATGTTTTATCTATATCAGCTAATATCTGTTCATGAGCTGTTTTTCTTATTACTAAAGCATCATCTCTATCTTTTAAGGCTAAATCTTCTGCATCTTTTTTTGTTTTTGCCGCAGCAGCTATTTTATCTTGTTTATCTTTTTCTAAATTAATTTCATCAGAAGCAAATTTTAAAGATGCTTTATATAAATTATTTTTTATATTTAAAGCTACTTGTTCAGTATCAGTATATTCTTTTCTTTTTTGACCTTCAGAATTTACCATATAGGTTAATTCATCATTATACCATTCTTGTAATTTTGCAAGAGCTTCATCACGAGCTTTAATTGAAGCATTGATAGCATCAACTTCTGCTTGTGACATATCAGCAGTTATAGTTTTAGCTGCTAAAGGAAATGCCTTTTCTATCTCTAATCTTTTACCAGCAAAATCTTTTCTTACACTTGCTAATGAATTTTCATTAGTTATTAATGCCTCTAATTGTTTTGACCCAGCAGCTAATATTCCTAATGTTTCTGAGTCATATTGTTGTTGTCTTTTTAATGATTTATAATTATATTCTTTATCTATACTTGATATTGCTGCATCATATATTTTTGTTATAGCATCTAAACGGTCTTGATAGTCTTTTTCTATATTTGCTTTTCTTGTACTATCATATTCCTCTTCAGCAGATAAAGCATTATCCCTTGTTTTTGTTATATTTTCAATAGCAGTATTGTATCTTTCATCTTCTGCATCTTTAGCTTTATTATAAGTATCAATTATTTCTTGTGCATAAGTTTTTTGTGCAGATATTAATTCTCCAATTGTAGCTGATGAACCTTGAATAAGTTGTTGAGCAGTAAGACTACCTGATGCTATTAAATTTAAAAATTCTTTATAATCAATTTTAAGAGAAGTTGTACCTACACTTATTAAATTCATATAATGTTGTGCAGATTTTCCTAAAGAATCAGTTGCACCAATATTAAAAGCATCATTTCCTTGAATATATATACTTTCATACGATTTAGCTAATTCATCATAAGAACTTACTAAATTATCAATATATGGTTTAATTCTTTCCATATATTGTCCTAAATATATGGTAGATTGTTTTACTAATGCTTCTGTTTTTCTTTTTGAACCATTTATGAGTAAATCTAATCCATTAAATGCAAATCCAATAGCTTTAGATATACCACCTTGAATATCTCCAGTAGCAAAACTTGCTATTGCTGACATACCTTGTTTTGCAATTTCAAGACCTTGTTTTTGATTTTGCAATACAGCCTTTTTACTTAAATCTGATGTTTCATTTATTTTATCATCAAGATTTTTTCCAATTATTCCAAATATTTCATCAGTAACTTGAGAAATAATTGCCATTGCTTTTTTGAAATTCTCTTTATCCTCTGAATAAAGCACCTTTTTTTTGCCAGTAAGAAATTCAAGTAATTTAATCTGCTGTTCAGTTAATTTTTCCTGTATTATTAATTTATCTATTTCAGCTTCTTTGTATTCTTTTGTTCCTTCTTTATTTAATATTTTTAATTTATCAAGATAAATATTAACTAAAAATAAATCTTTTTCAATTCTTTCTTTTTTATTAACTAATATTTTTTCATTTTCTTCATTCTCTATTTTTATTATATCTTTTGAATTTTTAGCATGAGATAATCTTTCAATAATTCTTAATTTATCTATTAAATTATATTTTTCTTCTTCTAATTTAACACTTTGTTTATTTTTTGTTTCATCTAATTTTGCAAGTTCTTTTAAAAGTTTTTCTGCTGTAACTCTATCTTTAGCATCCCACTTCCTTGTTAAATCAGCTAATGCTAATCTATTTTTATTTTCAATATCTTGTTGTGCTAATGCTTTCTTTTCAGCAGAACCAGTAGAGTTTACTAATTTACTTATATCATAAGATAATTGAAGAGCAAGAATAGCTTTTTCATTATCCCTTGTTGATTCTAATTCTTTTGTATATACTATCTCATTTAATAATAACTTTTCAGCATTGGTATCAATTATTTTTTTAATAATTAAATTATTTGCTTTTTCTCTCTCTATTCTATCTTTAACGTTCCAATTTCTTGTTAAATCAGCTAATGCTAATTGATTGTTATTTTCTAATTCTTCAATTTTTTTATTTTTTATACTTTGAGAACCAATAGAATTTTCTATTTTACTTTTATCATAATCTAATTTTAATTTAAGTATTAATTCTTCATTTTGCCTTGTAGATTCTAATGCTTTTTTATATGCAATTTCATCTATAATTAATGATTCTGCCGCAGTATCCATTTGAGATTTAAGAGCCTTTTCTGCAAATGATTTTGCTAAATTGCTTGCCTTGGTACTCCATTTAGAATCTAATTCGGCAATTTTTTCTCTATGTTTATTCTCTAAATTTTCTAGTTTTTCAGTTTTAATAATAGCTGCACCAGTAGCACTTTCTATTTTACTTTTATCATATTTATATTCTAATTCAAGAACAGATTTTTCATGTTCTTTTGTCTTATTTAATGATTTTGCATGAATTAATTCATTAAATATTTCTTTTTGTTCTGCATTATCTGCATTTATTTTATATTTCTTATTTGCAGTATTCTTTTCTGCTTCTTCTTGTATTATATTATGTTTAATAATTGCTGCTTCATCTTTTATATTATATTTAACCATTAAATTCTCTCTTTGAACTAAATAGTCATATTGTAATATTTTTTTTGCTTGTAAACTTTTATTTAATGCAGCATATTCTGAAGTAAACATTTTATTTCTGGCATCCGACAATCCTTGTTCATTCTTTGATAAATCAGTTAATGCTCCTTGATATTCATATATTAGCTGTCTTGCACCTTTAAGGTCAAAGAAATCAAATAAAGGTGCAACTTTATTATATTCAGGTATTGTTGTAACACTTACTCCCTGTTCAATTAATTTTCTTCTTTTTTCAACAGCTCTATTAGTAGCTTCTTCTTGTATTTTCTCACGAGCCATTAAAGATATTTTCAAATCAATAGCTTTATTTACTTCATCATATATTGCTTTTATTTGAAGATTTATATTTTTTTCTTTATCAAGCTGACTAAAGTATTTTGGATATGCCTTTACTAAGTCATCAAGAGCTTGTTTATGCAAATCAGTCCCTTCTTTAAGTTTAATAACTGATTCGGCAGCAATATTCATTCTTACATTACTTTCTCTAACAGATTGAATTTGGCTGTCATTAGATTTTACCCATTCATAGTTTACCTTATTAGAGGCTTCTATTGCCTCAGATACTTTTTGGTAAGTATATACTAAGGCTGCTATTCCTGCTGTTAGAAGAACTGCCGGCCCCATAGATGCAGCCAAAGTTGCATTGAAACCTACGGCTGCTCCTCTTGCTGCGGTTTGTGATGCAGCCAATGCTGTTAATCCTTCTATTTGTGCAGTTATGGCTGTAACATCTAATCCACGAGCCACAAGTGTAGCTCTGAAAATAGTAAGTTGTTCAATATCTATCGCTATGGTTGCTTGTTTTTCAGCAGCCAATGTTGCCATTGACAATAACTCTGCATCTATTGCTGCAACATCTAATCCACGAGCTATGATTAAAGCTCTTTTTTGTTGTAAAACTGTAAATTCTGCTGCTGCCTCTGCTTCTAATGCAAGTATCTTTCTTCCTTCCATTACCAATTTTGCATACTCGACAACTGCAATAGCAGTCATTAAACCTTTGTATATTGCCCAAGTCTTTATTGCTACTTCAACAGTAGATATTGTTCTTTTTATAGCCTCATCTGTACCAAAAAATGATTTTAAAAGGCTATCAGCAAAGTTTACAGCACCTCTTGCTGAGTCTTCAAAAAATTCACCTATTCTTGCCTTTATAAAGAAAAATGTTTCATCTAACTTATCTAATCTACCACGAACAGTATTAGCCATAATGTCCATAGACCCTGCAAAAACTCCTCCTTGAAGACCTGCTGACAATATAGATTTTTTAAAGTCGTCAAAGCTAACATTTCCATCGCTAATTTCTTTTCTTAAATTTTGAACTGACATTCCTGACTGTTGCGACATTATTGCTAATAAAGGAAATCCAGTTTCAGCAATTTGCCTAACCTCTGTTCCCATTAACCTACCAGCAGCCTGTACCTGACTAAACGCATAAGTTAATCGCCCTAATCTATCTCCACCACCAAGTGCAGCAGCACTATTGCCAAGCGATTCAAGTACAATAGGTATTTCTGTGGCAATTTCTTTATTTGCTACTCCTGCTGCTTTAAACGAACCAATTAATTGATTACTTGATTTAATTACTTGTTCAAAATTTAAAGGAGTTTTTAATGTAAATTGTTTTAAATCTTCTGATAATTGTTGTCCATATTTTTTAGTAAGAAGATTATTTAATGACATATCAAATGCCTGTATTTGAGATTGTGCATCTACAACACTTTTAGCAAAAGAACCAATTGACATTGCTCCAAAAAGACCTATTAATTGGGAACGAAGGTTTACAATACTAGATAATGAAGAAAATAAACCATCAGAACTTTTTTTAGAATCGTTTAAAGCAGCAGATTGTGCTTTTAATTCTAAATTATTCTTTCTCAACTCAGCAGATTGCTTATTTATTTCAGCAGTTCCTAATTGTGTTTGTAGAGTTGCTTGTTTAGTTGAGTTAGCTTGCTCTAAAGCATCTCTTTTTATTTGTTCAGAAACAATCCGAGATGCACCAGCAACTCCCGATATATTTAAACCAAGTCTTTTATATTCATTTATAAGCTCAGAAAGCGCCTGTAAATCAGCAACCGTAATTAGTCTAATAGTATCACTTAAATTAGCCATTGTACTTTTATATTTGTGTGTGGATTAAATTTTCTAAATTAATAGAAAGTTTATATTTTTACTTTTTATTGCTCATTTCCATCTGCTTATTATGAGCATCAATATCTTGATTTACTAATTCTTTATAGTTGAGATAATCGAGAACACTTTGGCGTTCGACTTCTCTTTGACTAAGTTTAATATGGTTCGATATAACTTTACAATCTGAGATGAACCTTTGCCAAGCTGTAATCCTTCCAATACCTCTTTGGACTTTAAAATATCCAATATCAGTAGATTTTTCGATAAGTTGTACTGGTTTTTTTCCATATCCGTCATTTGACTTTCCTCCTTTGCCCAATAAGGAGTAAAATCCATCAATCGTTGCACCCAATCCATCGAACTTAGTGATGAAAGTTTCCAAAAAAAAACAGTAAATTCATTACCATTTGGAGAATCCATCGCAGCAGACATTAATTTTATCTTATCAGCATTATGCTCAAAATCAGTCTTATAAGGACTTTCACAAGGATTAATAAGAGCCAATGCACAAAGCTCTAACATTGCTCCTGCAATATTAAAAGTCTTTTTATGCTCTTCATATATTCGTAATGTTACAAGAACTTCATCGCAAGCCTTAGAAACCATTCTTGCATCATCAGCAGATTTTCTTATATTTTCTATTTTATCTATTGCTTCATTAATATAATCAGAAGAAACTTCTTTGCTTAATCCGATAGAACTCCAAAATCTAACATTTTCCTGATATTGTAAAAACCTTTCAGCAGATAACATAGTTAATCCTTTGCAGAATGTATAAAACGGAACTCCATTTATTTCAAAAAGTGGGTCTAATTCTACTATTCCTTTAGATTGTGCCTCTATAAAATCTGCACATGGTTTTTTAAATTTTTCTAATGTTTCTATCATAAATTTTGTATAAAAAGTTCTTTGTAACTTATTCTTATATTAAGGTTAATTTCAAAAGCATAGCCTTGAAATGGTTTGTTTGGGTCTAAATCAAAATATCTATCATAAAGCGATTGGCTACCGAATGTTATTTCAGCAGGCAAAAATTCATACTCATCGAGTGCTTCTATAATTAAAGAGATGTCATTATAATCTTCTGTCAAAATAACCATTGTTACTTTTAATGGAAGAGTTTTAGCCTTATCAATAAATACTGAATCATTGATTGTAAAGAATACTAAAAGCTCTCTATCATAACTAATTGGGTTGAAATTCCCCATAGCGTTTAATCTTCTCAAAGCAGCTCCATTCTTTATCCTTGTAAGTTCTACCAACCCGACTATATTGTGCCTCTTGTCGCAAACTTTGTCCTTTATTGCTTGCTTTAATTCTTCTAATGTATTCATCTGAGATGATTTCAAATTGTTTATCTAACATATTATAATCTTGTTACCATTAAAGTCCTGCAACTTGCTTAAACCTTGCCATTACCCTAATCATTTGAGAAGGACTTAGTTGAAATCCAATCCCAGTATTCCTTTCTTGTATGTTAGCAAGTTGTGCATAGGTAATATTTTTTCCTTGAACTGGTGAACTGGTAAAGCCTATTTGCCTTACAAATGACTTATTCCCTTTGTTTATAGTTTGGCTATTGCCAATAACAAAGTTTTTATGCAATGCACCTGTTACAAACAAGTTGTGTGAACTTGTAGGCAATGGACGAGAATTGTTCTTTCTGAAATTAAATTGTCTTCGAGAATACCTACTTCCATCGTAAGGTCTTTTACTTACCCTATAAGTTCCATCAACTGTCTGCCCTAATTTTACACGATTAAGAATAGTTGTTCGAGCAAATTCAACTGCATTATCAATAGCTGATTGATAAGCTAAACTTCTATTCTCCAGTTGGGCAATTAACCTTTCAAGTCCTCCTAAATCTACTGTAAACATAATTATAGGGTTGGTATAGTGTATTTTGGATAAATCCTAACAGTTATTACTGATGCAATGCCTGTTTTAAAGTTTATATAGCCAGTTTTATCATCTGCAATTTCAACCGACTTGCAAAATATATCATTTAAAAATAATTCCACAGTTACATCTCCGCAATTTTTATTATTGCAAATAGTAAATTTATAGTTTTCATTATCTAAAACATCAATATCTTCGTTACTTAACTCGTGATTTGACTGAAAAACTATTTGACCTAAAGAGTCTGTTAATTTAAACATAATAACGTATTTTACAATAAAAATACAAAATAAAATCTTAATAACCTAATTAGAAGATAAATAACAAAATAAATTTTGAATTATTAAACATTCTCTTTACATTTGCAAACGGTTCGACACCGAAAAAAGATTTTAAGATATTTGGAGGAGTTATTTTGTAGTTGGGTTTTAAATCTACCCTGTCGAAACTACAAAATATACTTCTCTTTTTTTATACATAAAATGCAGTTATTAACACAAAAAAGAATAACCAGCTTAGAATTGGTTGAACAAATTAACATCTTCCGCAAAGAAGAATGTAAAGTAGAACTTGGTCACAATGACCTATTAAAAGTTATTAGAGATGAATTTGATGATGAAATCTCACTGGGAAATATTTCCCCGTCAGATTATAAGTCAGAACGTGGTCAAACTTATCCTATGTTTGAACTAACTACTTCACAAGCCAAACAAGTATTGGTTAGAGAGTCAAAAATGGTTCGTAAAGCAGTTATTGCATACATTGAAAGGCTTGAATCAAAGATTGTAGTTGTAGAGCCAAAAGCATATACTGTAAAGGAGCTTTTAACAATGCAACTTGAAATGATATATAAGTTAGAGGAATCACAAAAGACAGTTCATATACTCACTCATGTTAATAAGTCTTTTACATCTACTGAAATAGCCAAAGAATTGAATTTTAAATCAGCAATGGATTTGAATAAAAAATTGCATGACTTGGGTATTCAGTTTTACCAAAATGGAACTTGGGTTTTATATTCAAAGTATAGCGGATTAGCTTATATAGACATAAAGCAAGAAGTTCTTGACAATGGCAAGATAGTGTATCATAGAAAATGGACAGGTATTGGAAGAGAGTTTTTATTAAAACTTTTTGCTAAAATATAAATAAATCAATTTAAACAATATAAATCAATTTAAACATGAAAAATTACATCCTAATCTTAATCGTATCAGTTTCATTATTTTCTTGTACGGAAACAAAAGTAAAAGAAAATGTAAATATAATTTCTACAAGCAAGTTTACATCAACTCAGCAGTATCAAATATTATGCTGGGTCATTAAGAAACATGAGAATTACTCAAAAAATAGTTATAAGTGTCAGGCAGGGAAATCTACAAAAGGTTGGGGTTTCACCAACGTTAAGGATGTTAAAGACATCCATCATGCAGATGAGATATTTAGAGATATAGTGGAGGAGCTTTATGTCAGAGTAAATAAAGAGTATCCAAATTTGACTTATTTACAAAAGGCGGTTATTGTTAGTTTGTACTATAACACTGGCAATATATCCTTAATAAAAAAAAGCAATTTCAGCAAGTTGCTTGTAAAGAATGAAATTGAAAAATCTATAAATAGTTTTAAGTCTTGGAATAAAATCAAAATAAAAGTAAGAGGCAGAAAGGTTTATATGATTTCAAAGGGACTTACCAACAGGAGAACCTATGAATCAAAGCTCCTTGATGGCAGTTTTGATATGGCAGACTATATTAAATTAAAAAAAGAGGTTACGGAGATTTACAAAAATAACAGGTCTTAAAATGGTAGAGCAATACATTATAGACAATTTCAAATCTAAAACCAATAAAGAGATAGCTTTAGCATTAGGCTTGAATCTTTCTTACATTAGAAGAAAGGCTTATTCTTTAGGTTTATTTCGCATCGAATTGCAACTTTGGACTGAAGAGCAGGTAAACTTTTTGAGAGAAAACTACGGAGTTATAGGTGATACCGAACTTGCAAACATCTTTCAGGAGAAGTTTAAAAAAAATAAGTCTTGGAATAAAGAGCAAATACAAAAAAAAAGGAAGTCTTTAAAGCTAAAACGCACTCCAGAGCAATTAAAATTAATCAACAAGAGGAATTTTAGCTTAGGACTTTACAAAGACTCCTACAAGAAGATTTGGGCAGATAGACCTCAATTAGAAAATAATAAAATAGTTTATTGGAAAATTGATAAATTATTAGTTCCTTACATAAAGATTGAAGGAAAATACTATTCTTGGTCGAGATATACTTGGATTCAAAATTATGGAGCTATCCAAAAAGGATTTGTAGTTGTTTTTAAAGATGGAAATAATAGAAATCTATCAGTTGAAAACCTTGAACTAATTAGTTTTGCAGAAAATGCAAAAAGAAATTCATCAGTATCTTCTCAAGGCTTATCTGATAATTATGTAGCTTCGATATTAAGCTATAAAAATAAGGGATTGAGAAAAGAGTTATTAAAGAATAAACAGTTGTTAGAAACAAAAAGATTAACTATAAAATTAAAAAGAATATGCAAGACTATATAGTACCCAAAGGAATTATTGACTTATCAGTCGTAAATGAGAACCTATTAGAAGTTATGTTGAGTGTGAAAGGAAACCCTACAATGATTCCTCAAGCCAACAGTATGTGTTTAATAGCCAGTAGAATATGCGATATGGCAAAGGTGCAAGTACAGCAAGCACAAATGATAGTAGAGTTGAATAACATAAAGAATGACCATTATTAAAATAAAATACAATGAGTTTAGATGTTTATTTAAAACGCAAAAAATGGATTAGCTACGATGCTGGCAAAACATTAACGGAAGAAGAAGAAGTCATTTATCATGCAAATATTACTCACAACTTGGGTGCAATGGCGGATAAAGCAGGTATCTATGAGGCACTTTGGCGACCACATAGATTGAAAGAAAATTACAATATACCCGAAAATGACCATAATGCTGAATATGAGTTTGAGGAAGCAAATACAACTATTTCAAAAGAAATTATTCCTATAATAGAAAAAGGTTTGTCGGATTTAAAATCAAGACCTAAATATTTTGAAACTTTTAATGCTAATAATGGATGGGGTTTATATAAGAACTTTGTTCCTTTTGTCGAAAAGTATTTAGAAGCCTGCAAAGAATATCCTGATGCTATTGTTAGAATATCTCGCTAAAATAACCGCTAACGTTAAAGTATTGGTGATGTTGGGGATTAGAAAGTACAAAAGTTCAATTAATAACTAAAAGTTAAAAATATGCAATTTTCACTTGGTCAGACCATAAGTGTAACCGATAAACATATCGGTAAAATTATTTCAACTAAAGTTGGAATAATTGATAAAATTGATTTTTCTGGTTCAACTCCTTTCCAAATTCGAGTTAAATTCGAGTGTGGTGGCAGTGGCTGGTATATGTTAAATATGCTCAGTAGTCATGCGGATAGTTAGTTTACTCGCTTTCTGCCAACGAATGGGTGTTTAAAATGAAGTGGAATTTGAAAAACATCAGATGAGTAACTTTCAAAAGTTCAATAGTATTCGACCGCTCAATTAACCACGTTAGCCGACATATATTTAAGCCCATGTTGTGCGTGGTTTTTATTTTTCGTCATTGAGTTTTGGTGCTTTAAGTCTGTTAATGTGTTGAAAGTTGCAGATGAAGCGGTAAAGGTTCTGATTATTACACGCTTACAAACCGTTAGTTCGGCAAACAACAATAAGACCGAAAGTCGCTGTAAAAACGCTACCCTGTCAGCTAATCCGTTAGCACCAAAACTTATTTTTTGTCAATTTTTAAATAAAAAAAACAAATGGAAACAATGCAAATTAGTAACCAAAATAAAAGCGTTTTTGCCTGTTATTTGAGTTTGTCCGATGATGCAAAACTTTGGTACGGAAGACATCGAGCAGATGGACACAACTTCGTGGATAATATATTCGGAGGTCACAAGCCAAATGCTTATAAACTGTCAAAACAAGAAGCCGAATCTGTATGTCAAAAAACAGGCTGTCAAATGGTCGCTCTCTAAAATCACGCACAACGTATCGGTGCTATACGATGTGGCGGATTTTCAGCAGAAAGCCCAATACGAAGCACCAAAGTTTGAATTAGTACAAATGTTTAATCGAAGCACGTCAGCCGCCATATTGTATAGCACTTGTTAGCGGTTCGTGCTTCTCAAATCAAAGTAAAATGTCAAAAGAAGTAGAACAATTGAAACAAGCACTTGAGTTAGCAAAATCAAAACTTCAAGTTGCAGAAAAAGCCCTAAACGATATTGTTAAATGGGATGATGATTTAGAAGATGAATGGGGAGACCCTGGTGAACGTGCAAATTCTGCACTTGAAAAGATTATGATTTTGGACGGTTTTTAGCATAACCACTAACAAGTAGATATACGCCAATATGGATGAAAGAGACCACAAAGCTATGAACGAAGAACTAAACCAATCATCTTATTTAGATGCTGTTATAATCCGTTTATTTTTAAAATTAGAAACAAATATGTATAAATGTGAAAAACACGGAAAATTAGATACTCGTTGGTGCGAAGATTGTCAGGAATCATGTAATTGTGATTGTTTAGAAACAACTGAAACAATGTTTAAAGACTTAATTATAGATTGTGAAGATGGTGACAAAACCAAGACAATTTATATAGAGCATTGTGTTACTTGTGGCAACTCTTTCGGGGTTCGCTTTGAATAGCATATAACGTAAAAGTATTGGTGATGTTGGGGATTAGAAAGTACAAAAGTTCAAATTAAAAACAAATTTTAATAGAATGACAATAGACGAAACAAATTTGCTCAACAAAAAAGCAGAAACAAAAAACGATGGTGTATATTCTTTTAGGGGTAATTTATGGGCTGTAAAGAATGGTAAATTTGTTGCCTTTATAGATAACAGGGGACAAATTTTACAAAGATTTGGTGCGTTTAACAGTCAAATTGGTGATTTAAGTTCAAGTGAAAGATGGAATTGGAAAAAGAAACTTGTCGAATGGTTGCAGTCTCAATAGGGTTACCACTAACGTTAAACGGCTTTGTGCAGGTGGGGATTTCCTGCACAAATGCTGAATAAAGCACAAAAGTTCAATAGTAGCAAGATGTTGAATTTAGTACCAAAGCCCCACTTGCACAAAACCGATGTTAGCTGATGTGCTTTATCGGATTATAAATTATAACTTTTTAAATAATTATAAAATGAAATTAGAAATAAAACAAATAGGTGGGTCAATGTCAAGACCAGCATCTATAATTGAATTAGTAATAGAATGCGATAATGCAAGACTTTCAGAAACTATTACTAATCTTAATGGAATAGTAGATGTTGAGTTAATACATAGCTTAAGGCAAATTGCAGACAGATTAGAAGAACAAAATAATTTAATAAACGAACAAAACGATTAATTATGACAATATGGTTTAATAAAAAGATACAAAACATAAGTGGTAAAAAATATAATTCAAAAAGTATTTCAATAGATTTTATGCCACAGCACTTTTTTAAATTTCATTGTAAATCAAATGGTGCTAAAAAGAATATCGATAGATGCTATGATTTGAATATCCACTTTTTCGGTATTATGTTTTCATATACTAATTGGGATTATGGCGATGTTTCATAGCATATCAGCTAACAAGTAGATATACCCCATAGTGAATATCTACTCGTTAGGTGCAATAGAATAAAAGTTTGTAGATTCAACTTATTTTATTATATTTGTGCTATGGTTTGGTAGCCAAAAGCAAAATAAGATATTTAAGCATTGCCTTGTTAGGATTGAGTCATTTTTGCACTCTTACCAAATCCGAAACAAGGCAATGTTTTTTTATAAAATAAAATGAACGAATTAATTAGGGTAACAATTAATGAGCAAGGCTCAAAAACTGTATCAGCAAGAGCTTTATATCAATTTTTAGATGTAAAGTCAAGGTTTAATGATTGGATTACTAATCGTATTAAAAAATATGGTTTTATTGAAAATCAAGACTTTATAACGTTTACTAAAAATTTAGTAAACGGTGGAATTGAAAAAGATTATGTTTTAACCATTGATACTGCAAAGGAATTGTCAATGGTAGAGGGTAATGAAAAAGGAAAACAAGCAAGACAGTATTTTATTGAATGTGAAAAGAAATTTAATAAGCCTAAAACGCAAATAGAACTAATAATTGAATCTGCAATATTTTTGCAACAACAGGAGCAAAGGTTATCAATTGTAGAAGCTAAGTTAGCACAACTTGAAGGTATTAGGGTATTAGCTACATCAGAGTTGAATCATATTGAAAGAAGTACAGACTTAGTCCCAGAGATTGGAATAAGACTAAAGGTGAATCAAATTATAAGGTCATATTCTGAAAAGACAGGAATATCTTATAATGTTATTTGGAATTTAATGTATTCTAAGCTATTGTACGCATACCATTTCAACGTTAATGCTTATAAAAAGCTCCACGATAAAGAAAGTAAATTAGATATTATTGAAAGAGAGAATCAAATGGATAATCTTTTTGCAATAGTTTCAAAAGAATTAGTATAAAACATAATGCCGAAGTAGATTATTCTATTTCGGCATTTTTAAGTATAGGGTTAGGTATGAAAAGAAAACGTTACTTTCCTTTTAAATATTTGGGACTATTAGGCGACCACAATGCTTTGCAAGCCCAATACCTTGCAGTTGTCTTGTCTGTTGCATTAGCACAGTCCTGTCTTGCTCTAAAGCTCTTTCGTGCCTTGTCTGAATAATTTGATTTGTACCCATCTGCTCCAAAGTGTATTAACTTTTCTTTACCTTCGGAGCAAACCTTTACCATTTTCTTCTTGCCTTTTTTATCTGATGTAACTACTTCATTACATTTCATTTTAGACTTATCAGCCATAATTTCAATTCTTTAATTTGATTATGAAAAATTATCTATTAAGCATACGATGCTCCTTGTGGAATCAATCCGCTTACTCCATCGCATGACCAGCATATATTGTCATCTAATAAACTTGATATGTTAGTAATAGACAAATTCATTAATTGATAATACATATCTTTTAATTCAGGAATAGTAAACTCTCGTAAGTCTTGTGCATTATAACCTAAATACCATCCAAGTTCATTAGATGTAATCTTGTGGTTTAATATATCAAGTGCTAATTTGTATTTATATGTTTCATTAAAAAACTCTGCGTATTCGCACACAATGTCCTCAAGGCTGCATCTTATTGCTGCATTGATACAAAACACTTGGCAATGCTGTGTAATGAGCGTTTCGCAAGACATATACTCACATGGCTCTATAATGCCGTGGTCGCTTTCACAATCACATATAATAGTATTCTTATGTATATGACCATCACAAGAAACTGTTTCTAATACAGCAGTTCCTACATTGATTCCTATAAAATAATGAGTTGAATCTTTTGAGTAGAATTTCTTATTAACTTTCAATGAATTTTTACCTCTGTTTACATCGAAGTCTTCAACATAAACTGCATCTCCATTAATCAAGTCAATAACTCTTACTTGAAGCGAACCTGAGCGATGAGCAAATATGTCAATGCCTCTAAATTCGTACTCTGTAAACTGGTGGTAAGGAAGTTCTACTTTGTAACCAATCGTTCCTTTGTTTGTTACCAATTCACTTTTTACTGTGCCACTAAAAGGTTTTGTTTCAGAAACAATATGGTTAAACTTCTTTCTTTTTAATAGTTCTAATTCAAGGTCTTTTAAAAAAGATTTATAAGAAGAATTTTTTAGCTGAGTAAAGAAGTCTGTAAACCTTTGTTGTTCGTTGTCTTTTAAAGCATGAACAATATTAGCCGATACTCCCATGATGTCATCCACCATAAAGTCCGATTCGCTTCCACAAAGTCTTATTCCTACATTAAAGCAATTGCTCATATTTATTAAAATTTATTCAATGGACAAGGAGAATCACTCCATAATTTTGCTCCTATTATGCACCCACAGCCTCTCTCGTCTTCACTTTCTTTCATTGGGTCACAATAAGCTATTCCACAAAAAGAAGATTGTAAAGGACATGATTTTGTGCAAATAGCCTTTTTCTTTTTATATTCAAGCGTATCTTCTTCTTCAAATCTATTTAATTTATACAGGAGTAAGTTCTTATACCCTATATAAATCTCAAATAGACTGTCTTTTAGGTTACTTATTTTTTCCCACATCGTGAACAACCACTTGGTTTTGTTTTTACCGTTATAGGTTTTTGTATTGTTGGCTTTATTGTCTTAATCATAGTTTTATTATAATTTTATTTCCTTTTCAAACTTTTGAAGAATTTCTATGTAATTTCCTTTTTCTATATGAACTTTAGTTAATTCAATACTTCTTCTTTTCAAGTAAATTGTTAGTTCCTGCGATTCATATAAATAGTTAAAAATTTCTAATAACTTCTCTCTATAAATAGGAACATTGTCTTTCTTTTTAGATATAAATCCTCCCTTACCAACTTCATACTTAATCTTGATTGGGTGATGTATTTTATCTAAATACATAAGTGTATAACAACATTGGTCTGTTATGCTTCCAACTTTCGTTTCCGATGTTTCAATCGTTGATTCTAATTTAAAGACCTTGATAGTTGTTTCACCTAATTGTCTAAATTCAAGCATATATTTTATTGACAAATTTTTTCAATCTTATTGCAACCAATCAATATATCTACATCTGCAAGACCTACATAGGTAATGTCGATATTTGCTCCATCGAGGCTTACACTAAATGCGTTGTCCTCAATAATATCCAATTCATCCAAGAATAAATCATTTACAAATGCTCCATCCTTTGGGCTATTATTTAATCTAATTTGTTTTCCGTTATATATAACAATTATCATTGCGTTTTGTTTTAATACCCAGTTACAGGTTTTTTCTATTAATGACCAAGTACAAGTTATATTAGTTGGCAATGTATCTTCAGGAAGGTTTACTCCGCACTTTTCGTTTAGATATTTATAGCCAATTTCACAAGTCGATAAAATTGTAACATCGAATCCGCAATATAATTGACAGTCTGATGCTACTACTTGTATTTTTTCTCTGTCGGAATCTTTAAAGGTTATTTCAACACTGTAAATTCCTTTTGGAAGATATTCGCTTGGTTTCCAACTTACCTTTGCAATATTATTTTCAACTCTTATAGACTGACAAAATTCTTTTCCTGCTACTTTGATGTAACAAAATACGTTTTCGCCATTAAAAGCTGATAAATCTACAATAAATCCATCAGAACAGTAGTTTAATGAGTTTATTTCTTCCTTACATTCAAATATGTCACAATTGGTTTGCATCTATAATCCTTTATCCTTAATTTTACAATAAATATAGTGAAAAATAATTTCTAATACAAGTTTATTTTTATACTTTTTACCACATAACATGAATCAAAAAATAACTCTTAGTCAAGAAGAAATTAATCTATTAGGAATTACCCATACTACCTTGCGTAATAGATACAGATTAAGCAATGAGCAATTAGAGAACATCTATGAACATAGGGGATTAAGAGATGAAAAAGCTGATGGGATATTAGATGCTTGTACCAATGTAGGAGCTGCACCAAAAGATGTTAAAATGATTTGGTTGAAGACTAAGTCAGAATCTGTTAGAATAGAAAATCCTTATTATCAAGAGAAAGAAGATAGAGAAGTTGATGATGTTTTAGGTAATTTCTTAGCTAAGTTTAAAACTAAATTAAGTAAAATAGATATTGAAGTAAATTCAAAGCAGCAGTCTGGATTATTCGATAGGTTAGTTTTTACAGACACTCATATTGGAATGACTACAAATCAAGATGGCTATTCATTGTATGGAGGAAAATGGGATGAGGACGAAGTAAATGTTAGATTAGAAAAGATAGTTGCCCATGTAAAAAACAATCAAAATTCAAGTACATTAATTATTGATGACTTAGGGGATTTCTTCGATGGCTTTGATGGTAAGACTGTAAGAAGGGAACATGACCTTCCTCAGAATATGGATAATCAAAAGGCATTTGATGTAGGCTTTAATTTTAAAAGGAAAATGATTGAATCTTTTCTTAGTTCATACAAGACTGTTATTTGCCATAATGTTTGCGAATCAAATCACTCTTCATCATTTGATTACATAGTCAATTCAGCAATTAAGGTTTATATGGAAAAGTGTTATCCTGATAGGGTTGATGTAATTAATTTTAGAAAGTTCATAGAGCATTACCACATACAAAACTATTGCTTTATTATCTCTCATGGTAAAGACTCTAAGAACCTTAGATTTGGCTTTAAACCCCATTTAGACGCAGTACAGGAGAATAAAATCAATAACTATATAGATGAACACTTTTTGTTCCAAGATGGTCTTAAAATAGAGTTTTCAAAGGGAGATAGTCATCAGTATTTATTTGATAATTCTTCTTCTGACAGATTTAATTATTACAACTATCCTGCTTTATCGCCAAGTTCTTCTTGGGTACAAACCAACTTTAAGAAAGGTAAAAGTGGTATAGTTTTCTTTAACTATACCGAGCAGGGGAAAGAAATCAAGGAACTTTTATTTAATTGGAAGAAGTGATAAAAACTCTTAAACAAAAAAAATCCGTACAATAATTAAACTGTACGGATTTTTTTTGTAAATAACTTATTTAAAAATTCTTTCTTGGTAGAATCTTCGCTGATATTGACGCTGCCATTGTCCCTGTTCCTGTGCCAAGTACCTTGTAATAACTGTAAGGATTTCCTGTAACAATCCAAATTGTTCCTTGTGTGGCTGTATCGGTTAGAGTTAAAGAAGAAGCACCCGAAATAGCGTAATAAGTAACTCCATCAATTGAGCCAGTCAAAGTTGCTGTACCACCAACTGTACCTGAGATTTTAGTAACCTTTACCTGTACCGTCACGGTCGAATAAGGAGCAGCTAACATTTTGGTTAATGGTGCTGTACCTGCATTTGTCAAAGTATCCAGTGTTGGTGAAAAGTTTGTTGCTGGGTTTGTTTGAGCAAATGTTAGGTTTGCAATAAATAATAGTGAGATGAAAACTAAGTTTTTCATTTGTGAATTGGTTTTTGATTAAAAAAATATGAAATTTCAATGGTAAATATACAAAATATATTGTTAATTTCAAAATTAATTTATTATCCTAACAAAGTTTGTACCTTCTCTGTTTCAAAAACCTCGAAGCGAAATGTACTTCCTGATAGGCATCCTGATAGGCATAAGTCTGTATTTTTATACACTTCATCTTTGAAATTTAATGTACCGCTACCAATGCTTTTCTCACTAAATCCTTGTGAGTCATTGCCATACGCTCCAACCATTAAGGCTGGCTTTCCATCAACTTTTATGCCATTTTTCAATATTGCCAATAGTTTTAAATGCTCTTGGTGTTCCAATAGTCCTGTATAGAAATCTCTTTGAGTTCTTACAATTATATTGGATATTGATATATCTCCAGTTGAAAGCGTTTTTTGTTCCTCCTCAATAGGATATGAAGCAATATTTAATCCTAATTCAACTCTATGTCTATGATAGAAATCATTGAAAGTATATTCTATCATTTTGGTTTTCCTATCTGCATTTTTAACTACATTAAATTGATTTGCAAATGCTACTATATCACCATTGTCATTAATAAATCCTAACCTGTGGCATCCTACTTCACAAAAAGAAAAATCTACTCCAATGTATTTAGAATAATTCAAACAGAATCTTTCATTCAATAAGTAAACATTGTCAGTTCCATATATTGATGCAGTCTTGCCATTAAATGATTTGTCAAAGTATATCTTAACTCCATATCCTAATTCTTCTTGACCTAAATTCATTGCGTCAATAAGAGTTAATAAGTCTTCAATAGTTCCTCCTTCAAATTCAAGTATTTCATATTCATCAACAATAATATTAAATGCAGGAATAACTTCTTTGTCTATAATAGTAACACTAATGTATGCTTTTTCATCATTAGGTAATCTATATACACAACTTTTGGAAATAATTTTGTTTAATTCTATTGAACATTCACAGTCAATGTCATCTACTGTGCCAAGATTCTTAATCGTAGCCAGCTTTAACTTACATGATGGTAGTGAAGACTTTGGTATAGTCAAAGACCACCATTCACCAATAGGAATATTTATTGGCTTTAGGTATAATGGGTCATTAATATCTTTGCTAAACCCTAATTGTTTTACTTTAAAATCAAACATTTGCAAGTTCTATTACCTTTATGATTATTGTTTCAGCAGATGTCTGTGATATAGAGTATTCTACTGATTTAACTATTCCAACTTTTTTTTCTTCGCAATAAAGAAAAGAAACACATCCTTTTAACCTTGAAATATCAACGCTGCAAGAATCAAGCTCTATATTATATACAAATTTGCCTAATATAGATTCACTATTAATATCTTGACTTTCATCTATTATTCCTGCTTCTTCTTGGCAATTACATTCATATTCATTGTCAGTATATAGATTATAATTACCACTTCCGCCAATGAATTTTAAATTAGACAAAATAAACTTTCTCCATCTACTCAAATTTCTTGTAGGAGCTATTCTAAGGTTTATAGCTTTGTCACTATCAAATACATCGGTAGATATATATTCATCTGTTTCTGCATCATTAGTTTCCTTGTTTACAACTATCCAATGAATCTCTTCTTTTTCCTTCTTCTTTCTTATTTGTTCACTAATGATTGAGCTTGAAGAACTCCAATCATTTAATAAAGAAAGAGAGTTTGATGATATTGCATAATCTGTTGCATATTCTCTTGTTGAATTATATTCCAAAGAGCCAAATTTGCTTTCACTCTTCCAGTTGTTATAGCCAACTTTTACATTTGAATATAACAAAGCTGAATTTACATCTCTATTAATATCAGTTGGAAATATTTCATAAGGAGTGCCGCATTTTATAAACTCACACCTTGCCAAAACATTAACATTAAGACCGCTTATATCTATGCTTGATGGGTATTTGTTATTAAGCTCATCAAATAGCTTTATTAGGCTTACATTGATTGTGCTGACAAACCCTTGAAGACCATCGTTATTTGTCAAATAACCATCAAATAAACAATCGTCAAAAATGTATTTAGACAATGAAGATATTTGATTTGTCGAGTTTCCAATAATAGTTTTAAAAGCGTTTTTTACACTAATTGCTTTTACTTCTTTCCATTCAATAGGTGTAGATTCACACCTTTGAATACTAATCCCTGCTGAACTTGCATCGTATGCAAATTGAAACAATGAACTTGCTATACTTGATGTTATATATAAAGACGCTTGGTCGGTTACGGTTACATCTGTATCATATTCAATTGTAATTGTCTGTTCGGTAAGAGTAGAATTAATTGGATAACTACCTATTAGATAAGTAGTTGCTCCTATTTTTAAATAAGCATAAAATAATCCACTTGTATTTGAACTGCCAGACACTTTTACTGAGCCAACAATACTTATGCAGTCATCAGTGTTAAAAGTAACAAATTGCTTTTCTTCTCCAATTACTACATTATTTGGTGTTCCACTATCAAAAGCATTTTCCCCAACTGTTAAAGGAATATAATGACTAAGGCTATCCCCAGTTCCTCCGCTATATATGCTATTTGTTACTGAAAAGTTTACTTGGCTTGGTAAGTCACGAATTGGAACTCTAATCGTTTCAGTAAGTTGTAATGGATATTCTACCTTTTCCCTGCTTCTCAATAAATCTCCTCCACCTTTTGGTCTAAAAGAGCATTGAATATAGCAGCAATCCATTTCAGAATAATCTGAAAAGTCTATCAATAATTCAACTCTTTGACCCGAATCTTCATTTATTATAATAACTGGTATTTCAGCAGAAAATCCATCTCTATCAAATACTTTTTTGACATAAGAAGAAACAAGTTGGTCTTTTATTGTTACTTTCGTACTTCCTTCTGTTCCAAAGCCAAATCCATCTTCATTCCAATAGCCCCAATAAGTATCTGATAAATCTTTCTTTACCTTGATACTATCGAAACCATCAATGTTTGATTCTTGAACCTCAAAGTTGGATATGTATATTCTGTATGCCATATTTATTACATAAAAAAGGCAAGATTTTTTAAATATTGCCTTTTTGACTATTTACCTAATCTTAAATACCTGTACTAACTTTTAATGTCCCTGCATCATTCCATACAGCTCCTGCAACATTGGGATTTGTAGTAGGAAGGCTTGTGATTAAAGATGTTATTCCTGTTTGATTTATTGACATTTTATTAGTCCCAAATGTTTTTAGTATTATATTTCCAGCTTGATTTTGAGCTATAATAAAATCTCCATTTGTAGCTGCTTTTTGTATAAAAGCATAGTTTCCACTATAATCTGCATTGTCCGTATCAAAAGCAAGCATTGCATCTTTTGTAGTTGATGCTAATCCAACTCTTGCAAACTGTGAAGTTTTTCTTATATCAATACTATATATATCTACATTACTGGTATTAAAGTCTGAACTTTCAAACATATTTATAAAACTACCACTACCAATTGCTTTTTGATACAATGAATGGGTAGAATAAATTTGCTTGTCTGGGGATTCAAAATAAAAGGTACTCGAATTTTGTTGATTTCTATAATAACCAATTGGACTAAATACAGGTGAAATTATTTTAACTTTACCTGTATTTGCATTTTCAAAGTTAATTGCAAATTGTGTAAGCAAATCATTTAAACTTGTATTCTCAAATGTACTATCATAAAAATTAATATGCTCTGTAACTCCTCCATTACTCTTAAACTTAACTACGTCTATTCCATTTGCTAATCTTTCAGTATTTCTAACACTTGTGGCAGTAGATGTTCTCATGTCAAAATTGCAATGAAAAAAGCTAACATTTGAAATCTTTCCAGAACCTGCGGATGTATTTTTATTATAAAACAAAATCTCACTTCCAGTTCCTATATTTGCCCCTGCTCTTCTTATCTCTAAAGCAGTTATTGTTATTTCGTTAATAAAATTACTACTTAATTGTTTATTAAAAAATAACCCATTATCTCCAACATTGTCTATTTCCATTTTATTGATTACAATATTTTCAATAAAACTGGTAGTATCTTTCATTTCAAATCCTGTCCCTCCTACATTATATATGCCTATATCTTGAAAGTAAAGGTTTTTTCTCCCATCTATTGTTATCCCTGTGGTAGTATTACTCATACTATTGCCATATAATCTAATACCTTCACCACCACATCTCTTCTTTGTTGAAGTAGCTGTGTAGTATAATATTGATGAAGATGTACTTCCTGTTATTTGACCTTTTGGTGTAAAAACTAAATAACTATCTAAAACATTTAAAGTATTAGAAGTTATGTAAGCATCATCAAAAATAGTAGTCGTATTTAGATTTAAAGCATTTTGAATAAATACCGTAGAATCAATCAAAGGAGATGCTCCAAACCATTTTACATTAATCAATTCTGAATAACTCCTAATCCACCTACCTGTTGTAATACCTGTTACTTGTATTACTGTACCACCATTGTCAGTTGCAGTAGAAGCATTATCCCAATAAAATTCTCCACCACCACCATCTGCTGCAGTGTAATATCCTAAAACAGTTGCATTGAATCCGTCTGTGCCTTTTCTTGTTTTTAACTCAGCTATATTTGCTATTTTCATAATATTGAAACGTTGAATTTTATATTGTTAGTACCTACTAATGGAGCTATGGGGTAGTGAATAGTAACTTGTGTCGAAGTATAAGTAATATGAGAGTATTCTCTTGAATCTTGCGTAAGAGGTTCTACGGTTACATTTGTAGGAATAGTACCTAATAAATGATTAAACGTAAAGGAAGTCAATAAACCTGTTGAGCTGAATGTTTGTGTGCTATAAACAGGATTACTTCCAGTTCCAGCTAATACATCATGCACTCTTATAAATATACTTCCTTGTGTTATGTGAGAATGAATAACAAATCCTACTACAATTACTTTAGATGGAGCAGTTTTAGTTAAACCACCAGCAACAGTTGAAGAAAGATAAAGTACATCTCCATCATTCCAAGTTTCTCCTTGAAGTGAGCCAGTTGTATTAATACCTCTAACATATCCAAATGTAGTAACATATCCTTCTTGGTTTTTTAGTATATCTTCAGTTACTATACCAATGGTATTTACGGTATTTGCTTCAGTATTTGATTGTGCTAAAACAACTTTTGGTCTTTGTCCTTGTGCGTCATTTATTCTAACACATTTATATCCTAATTCAGTCAAGTCAGAGCCTGTGCCATTTACTACACGAATAACCTGCTCTTGTCCTACTTGTAGTGTAGTCTTAGCTCCTTTTAATATAACATCAAGAGTCCCATCGGCATCATTCCATACAACAGAACCTTCTGTAATAGGTTTGTTAGTTGGAGTAATATCAAATTCTAAATTGCCAATTTTAGCTCCAAATTCGCCTAAATCAACATCTTTATTTGCACCAGTATAAGGAACAAAATCAAGATTTTCCATTTCTAAAACTTGACCAGTACAATCTATAATAACTGGGAATTTAACAGTTTGACAAGCAGCCATATTACAATATTTAATATAATTTTACTTTTAACAAATATAATCAAAAAAAACGACAAAAAAAAGTAAATTTTAATAGGTTATTCAATCAATCCTACTTCTCTACCTAATTCCTTCTCTGCAAAATATGCGTTATTCCTTACAAAATTTAATCCGTCAGTTAATACGTCAAGGTATCTCGAACAGTCGGATATGTGTGAAATATCCCATTTTACTGCATCGTTCTTATCTATGTTTCCAAAGTCATCTGTTTTTACAGATAAAAGGTCGTGAATAAGCAAATCGCATCTTCGGTCTATCTTGTAATTCTCTCCATACATGGCTAAACACCAGTTCGTAATAGCACCATTACTTTTATGCCTTAATTTAATTCTTCGTGGAAATGACAACATATCGCATCCTGCATCTTCCATATAGTTTCTTATCTCAGCAAATTTACTCCATTCATCTGAACCTCCTGATGTATCACCATAGATAATATATTCTTTGTCTGTGCCAAATTCAAGAACAATATTGTGAATAATATCTCTAAGTCTTAATTTGCTTTTAGTATCTATTTGTCTATAATTCCTAAGACGTGTATTTGCTGCTGTTTTATCATGGAAATAAGATGCTAATTTAAAGTCACTACCTACTTCATAATCCTGAAAGTGCTGACCGACAACGCAAGTGTCATATTTTCCAAAGTCAAATGATAGATATATTGGATACTCTTCAAAATATGGTACATCTTCTGCTGTATTTACGTTATAAACAAATCTATGATAGAAGGGATTTTCTACTTGTAATGTTCCCCATTCTCCTAACCTTGCAATTTTATATTCATTTTCGTCTGTGAATTTATAAGAGTCAAGAATCTTGTAATCCATTGCAGTAGCAAATTTATTATCTTCAATCGTATATTTTCTACGATTAGTCATATTATAAAGCGAACCTGCAAACTCTTCTTCTGTTTTAGGCTTATCAAAGAATGTTTTCTTTAGCCAGTGTTTATCTGAAACAGGGTTAAACATAAAGATAAATCTAATCTTATCATCAGCACGATATGAAGATAGAATCATCATAAAATTAGCCTTAGAAAGTTGGTCAATTTCATCTATAATTACATACCTTACATTAGCCATACCTTTTGACTTTCCACCTTCGCAGAAGTCAAAATAAAGTACATTTCCATTAGGAAAACTAATCTCTCTTGCTTGGTTATGATAAGAGAATTTTAAATGACTATCAATGCCGTGATTTTCAATAAATTGCTTGATAGGATTGTATGCCTTAGTTCTAAGTACAGAGCCTTCGTTTCTATACCATACTGCACTTGCTCCTTGCTCATTCCAAATCTTTTTAACTAACCATTGGATACAGGAGTATGTTTTTGAGGAGTTTCTTCCTCCATATAAAATAGTAATAGGCTTATCACTTGATTGGGTTAATAAACCCAAATCAAAATAAGCCTTATTAAGTTGTGATAGTTCGTATGCAAACATATATTATTCTTTTATACAACTTGGCTTTTTAAATGTTTCTCTAAAACAGCTTTGAAAAATCATTTTCTCAAAGTATCTAACATTGCCATTTGCTTCTATTTTTTCTGTTAATATTTTATTGGTATTAATTTTTCTTTTCAATTCTTTGTTCTCATCATTTAATCCTTTGATAACCGATTGAAATTCTTCATCAGTTCGTTGCTTCATATCAACCGTTTGTTGAAGAGAATAGACTGTGCTATCAAGTTTAGCTATTCTAACACTGTCTTTTTTTATCTTACTTTCCATCTTATCAATGTTTGACTTTTTGTAAATTCCAAAAGCATTGATGACGTAGGTCAATCCTCCAATAAGAGCAAATATTACTCCTAATTGAATGTATGTTCTTATATTCATATTATTTAAAATATAGTTCTTGTTCTTTGTTCCTTCTATTTGTTAATCCATTAACAGCAACTAATTTGCCATTTTTTGTTATTTTATTCCATTTCAAAAACTCATCTTTAATGCTTGGGTCGTTTGGATTTACTTTTATTTTCTTTAAAAGTGTGCTTTTATTGAAATTAGTAGAGCCAATGTTATAAATTAAACAACCTATTGCATTTGATTGGTTTTGATTAAGATTGTTGGGAATACTTGGTGCAAAATTCTTTTTAAATATTTGCTCTAAAATAATATCTGCTTCCTTTTCTGATATAGGTGCATCTTTCATTGTTACCTTTTTTCCATTAGGATAAAAGGTAAATCCCCAACCATTAGTTGGGATACCAGCAATATCAAGGTATGGTTTTGAAAAAAAACTTTCAAAAGACTTTAACAAGTCAAAACCATTTTTATCCATTTCCATATTTTAATTTAATTTATTACAGTTTATCTTTATTGCTCTTTCATACCATTGTTGCTGCTTCATTCTTGAACTATAAACTGTATAGGTATAGCTTTCTCCAGCATTTAAAGTCATTTCAAAGTTTGGAAATCCATTAGGGTTAGGATTGTGCGGTTGAATAACTGAAAAGGTGAAACTTGTTGTCCCTGTATTGGTCATTGTTATCTCATAATCTTGAATTGGCAGGTAAAATACACAGTCTTCGGTAAGCGAAGAAGTATATCGTCTGTCTGGATGGTTATTTGAATATGCACCATTACTTTCTATATTCGTAACACCCTTTGTTTGGGTCATTTTAAGCCATTCCTGACCATCTAAAAGACCTTTGACAACATAACTACTCTTTGCCTTGTCGCCATTGGTATAAGTGATGCTGTGAGATGCCGCTTGAAACATTACTCTATCGTCATTATAACTTGGACTCAATTGGCTTGACTTCGTATCTTCTTGTTTTACATTATAATAGGCATTGTCATAAAGCGATAAAACAGCTCCAACGCTCCCATCAATTACTCCTCCAGTACCTGTTTCAGTTCCTACAATCTCTGAGCTTTGAAGTAAGTTTATTCGATTATTTGTAGAACCACCTGCTGACTTCCAAGTATTAAGTACATTCCAATAATTATTCAAAATATCTCCTTGTGTATAATTTACTGTTGCAATAGTTGGAGTAGATTCTTTATAGTTAAATAGGTAGCTCTTTAAGTCGATGGCTACTTCTTTGAGTGCCGTATAATATTCTGCATTATCCCTGTCTGCAATAAAAACAATTTCCTTTAATTGTGATTCAACTCCCTTTTTTAACCATGTTGTTGCAATTTCCTTAAAAACTGGTACAGATGTATTTCCAAACACAGAGAATTGACCATTAAAGTCTATGATATGTGCTTCGGTAGAAATCTTTTTATTGTAGTTAGACCTAAATATATCGAGTGAAATTGCCAAGTTGTCTTGTGAAGGATGACCGCCAAATTGGGCTTTCATACCGTCAGTTATCGTGGCAAAATCTCTAACATTTGATGACATTCTAATATTAGATGCAAAGTCTGATACAGAACCAAATTCAGCATAAAATTTAGGATTCATTTTTGAAGATAAGGCTTTGGCAGAAATTGCAAAGTTCTTTATTAGGTTATAGTTGTATTCCCAAAAGTCTTTCCCTCTATTGGTTACAAATAATCCGTTAAGGTCGGCTTGTGTAGCAGTTCCAAGTGGTTTTCCTGTTGTTGGAGGTGTAGCATCGTCAATATTATTGTAATTTGTACCCCAAGCAATGTTTAATGCTTTTGTTGTTTTATATTTTGCAGAAAGCCATTCTCTAAAACCTTTGATGGCATGGGCGGAATAGTCAAATAGGGCAGGATAAGCATCTGTTCTATTTCCATACATATATGTTGCATTTTCAAAGTTATATCCTGTTTCTTCTTGTGCCGTCATTACGACTGAATACCATAAGAATTGACTACCTAATATAGTATTGTAACGATTTAGTGTTTTTGAAACAAAATCAAGCATTAATTTTCTTCCTTCTTCATAAGCTAATGAGCTATGTCCGCTACCTCCAGATATTCTTGTAACTTGACCCCATTCGTCTTTAGCTGAATTGCTGAGTTTATACATTTCTCCTGCACCGCCATACATATCATTAATATCTGAATCGTCCATATCAACACAAATACGCAAAGATACTTTTACTCCTTTGGCTTTTGCATAATTTACTAAATCATCATGTTCTGCCCAAGCAGATGCTGAGTTTTCTTTTTGAGATGAAATAGTTCTAAATACTCTACCCCATCTAATAGGAATAACAATTTCTGTTGCTCCTGCTTGAATCCATTCGTCAAAACTCTTCTTTGTTTTAACTATGTTGTCTAATGGGTAATTAACCATGTAGGCAATATATTTATCATTCTGAAAGTTTTCAATATCTTGTGTCTTAAAACTATATCCTGTTGGTAGGAAATATAAAGCTGTCTTGGTTGAAGAGAAAATGCTATTCAACTTTTTTACTTTACCTACAATTCCTCCATCTTTATTAGTAACTACCCATGCAAACGAACTGAGCGTGTCGCCATTTTTCCTGTTTTCAAAGAATCGAAACAAAGAAGCATATTTGTTAGATTTATTAACAATAACTTTTTCAGTTTCAATAGGAGAGCTAATTTGTGCATTTGCACAGATTTGTGTAAGTAAAAGCGTATATAGCAATATTTTTTTCATATTAATCTTTTGTTTCACTTGGTATCATTGTTTTAAATTTCTTGACAATTAGCCATACACAAATTAAAATCCATCCAATAATTGATTGGCTATCTTTTGCTTGAACCATTCCTGCAAAGTATGCAACAGGTTCTCCAATTAGAATTATTGAATCAACAATCCAATGTGGCAATGAATATGGTTTTACTACTTTCATATTAATTTTTATTAGCTATTAAAGATAACGAATCTTTTTGGCTTTTTAAAATTTTGTTTACTATCTTATTACATTTAACTGACTTATATTCAAGTTCATTAAGAGCTTTTACCAAGTCTTCACTTGGTTTTAACAGTTCCTTTTCCTTTGTAAGCGATTTCTCTCTTATAATATCCATTGGTCGATTGTGCATCGTTTTTGATGGAATATCTGATTGCCTTGCCGATGTGCCAGCTATGGCAATTAAAACAAATAAACTAATTGCTAACTTCATCTTTAATTTCATTTATTTTATTCATATTAATACTTACTCTTGAGTCTATGGTTCTTATTTTTTTATAGAAAAACCTATAAATTGAATCTCTCTCCATATTTGAAGATATGACAAAGCTATTCAATTCTTTTTCATAGTTTTCCCTACTTTGTTTTATCTGCTCGGCAGCATCTATTTGGCATTTCTTTATCAATTCTTGGCAATCTTTATCTTTCGATGAAATTATGTCAGATTTAGATTGATTATCTTGATATAGAAATAAAATAGCTGCACTAAGCCCGACAAACATTACGAAAGATGGCTCTTTGGAAAATTTATCAAAGAATCCTTTCAATGTGTCTAAATTCAGCATTTTTTGTGTGGTTAGTTATATGACAAAACCTCGCACTAAGCATTTAGTGCCTAATACGAGGTTTTGTGTGGATTTAGACCTTATGTTTCCTACTATTACTCTGCAATAGTTGTAATAGCATCTACTAATTTTCCGTAGTAAATACCTGTTGTCGGATTCATGTCTGCACATCCAAAAGCAGGACGAGTAAATACTTCGTATTGTGCCTTTGCTTGGATATTAAATGTTGGATTTGCATCACAAGAAAGTGTCGAAATGTGTGGAGTATGAATAAACATATCCATTGGCAATGTCATGCTTCCATTACGGCAGTTTCCGATTGTGATTGGCAATACACCTACATCTCTGAATCCTTTGATTTTTTCAACCATCTTACCTGTTGTTGCCCAGTAGTAAGCAGAGTCAGTATTGTATCTTTGGTCGCCATAAAGAGTTAGCCAAAACATTGTAGCTACGTTAGCTTCTAACAAGAAGAATGAACCATCGCCATATTTAGCATCAATTGAGTCATCTTGAACATATTCGCCTAAGAAGCCTAATGCTCTACGTAAAACAGCAGCAGTATCAATACCATTGTTGTCGCCTGATTGGATACCAACTTCTGCCAATAATTTAGCAAAAATACTTCCACCAACTAATGTCATTCCTTGACCGCAACGTGGATGACGTCTGATAAAGTCTTCTAAGAACAAACGGAACAAGTTAGCATCAATTCGCTTAAATGCGTATGGAATCATTGATGGGTTAGCAGCAGTAACGCTTGATGTAAGAACTGGAAGTTCCCAAGTTGCAGCACCTACTGTGTCGCCTGTAAATGGGTCTTCTGCCCAATTGTAACCTGCACCAGCTTTTAACTTTGTCAAAGCATGGTCGTTAATCTTCCATAATTGACCTGTGAATGGTGCATTGAATGAATGATAGATTTTCTCAGACAATAACTTGGCGTTATACATTCTATCGAAATTTCCGTACATTCCTGACAATTCATTGATTGCTCTTTGCATTACAGCAGCAGCAGCCTGACCACCACCTGTTCTACGTGCATCCAATACTTGATTGTAATAAGGAGCAACATCACAACACATATCGTCCCAGTCTTTGTGGGTCAATGTTGTTTTGAAAAATGCACATTGCTCAATAGCAAATGGAGTTGTTTCTGTTGTTGGTGTTGCTGTTTCACCTGTTGCACAAGTAAAATCTGCACAGTCTGTATCCAATTCAGTACAGTCAGGAATTTGGTATTCCAAAGTAACTCCAAAATTGTCATCAGCATCTTTCCAAATTTTAGATGCACAATCACGAGGGTCTAATGCCTCTACTACCCTATCTTGTCTTTGTGACATTACTGCTTTCATTGCACCATAGTTAGACGCATCACCTTGTAGTGATTGCATACCTGTTGCTAATTGCAAATTAACGGTTAGAGATGTAGGGCAAATCTCAGGAATATTTCTTACTGCCATTTTATTGTGTGGATTTTATTTTAAAAATATTTTGTATCAAGAACTTCTACTTTTTTGTTATCTTGGTTTTTGAATTGGAACTCTTTAGGATTGTCATTTTCAGACTTCTTATTTAATCCAAATTCAACTAATGCGTCTTTTATTAATTTATCTACCGTTAAGATAGAACCATCAACTACGATTGACATAGACTCATCTGATGCGTTTCTAATGACTAATTGCTTCGTTGCCTTATCTAACATAAGTTTTACTTTAGCTTTCTCATTTCCAAAGGTAGATTTTTCAATATACTTTTTGGCTGCACCATATACTACGTCATCGACTAATTCTGGGTTTAAGTCAATTAAAATTCCGCTTTTTATTGCTGAATTAGTAATTTTCTCTTTAATTGATGCCTTTTTAAACGACTCCAATTCTCTTTTCAAATCATCGTTCTCGTCTTTTACTACCTTGATAGTTTCGCTTGGAACATAATTCTTTTTCAAATCTGCAATTTCAGCTTCTTTAGCTTGAACGAGTGCTTTTGAATCTGCGTCAGATACTCCATCTTTTTTTAGAGTTGCTAATTCTTGACTTAATGTATCTACTTTAGTTTTATAAGCACTTAAAATTGCTTTATTCTTTGATTTTGTATCGGTTGGAACTTCTTCTCCTAATACTGATAAATGGTCGCTTGTGGTAGAGTCGATTGAATCCATAAATCCCTTCAACGTTTCCTTGTGCCATTTGTCTTTGTTCTTACCCACAATTGCTGGTGAGTTTTCCGCTTCTGTAAGGCTTAGTAGTGCTGCTTTTATGCTTTCTGCTACATCGTCTTCAAGTGTGATTTCTGATAGTTTTGCAAGGTTAGCCTCGCCAAGTTTTACTTTTGTTTCTGAGTCTAATTTAGACTCCAAGATTGCTCTAATGTTCATATATTTATCTATTCTTTGTGTACTTTCTCAATGCTGTATATCCTCGTTTTGTGATATAAGCATAAGGTGCATATCGAAGTTCACCTTTATTATTGTAAAATTCTACAATATCGGTTTCTTTATAAGCACTTACTTTGACTGTTGGCTCTTGAACAACTGGTTCTACTGCAACATCTTCAACTTTTTGTTCTTCAATAGCTTCTTCAACTACTTCTACTTCAAGTAAGTTTACTTCTTCAATTTCTTCAACTTGTAATGTAGGTTCGATAAAATCTTCTACTACTTTTTTAGGTCTTCCTGCCATGTTTTTATTTTTATATTTTTAAGCATTAGTTCTTGTATTGGGCATAGGATTTTTGTTTATATTATCCATTGCACCTACCAAATATTCATTTGCCTTTATATCAATCAATTTCTTTTGTTCTTTATAATCTAAAAGTAAAAATCCATTTGTTTCTTCCATACATTCAATTAAAATAGCATCAATGTTTATCGTTAATACGTATTTCAAATCACTTAACGTATCTCTTGCTAATATCTTTTGAGCGAATGTATATGCAGGCAATGGATCTAACTTTTCTTTTGCTTTTACCAATAGGTAATCGTCAGAATTTGCTCCACTTTCTTTTTCTACTAACTGTTTTACATACTTTAGTTTAATAGAGTCAGGCATATTATTTGTACCTGCGTCTTTTAATCTATTATAAAGGCTTTGAGCTGATGTTAAATTAAATTTCTTTGGTACTGAGAATGATGGTATTTCTGCCTCGATTGTTTCTTTTGGAAGGCTTTTGTATCTCATATCAACTATCGAACTTATCAAGAAATCAAGAAGCTCTTCAACATGGTCAGACATTGCTACCATAAAAGCATATCCTTCTTGCATATCCTTGTCCTTAGCATCTCCGCTTTGGTTGTAAGGAGTAATGATTGAGTTCTCTAATCCAAATGGTCTTAAAGCTAATTTGATATTCTTATCAAAACTTTCTGAGAATATCTTTGCACCAGTTTCAGACCTTTCAATGAATCCTCCAAATTGAGTAGGCATCTTTTCTGATTTGCCAAGAGTGCCAATATCCATTGGGATAATCATCTTGTCTAAGCCACTTCCACCATAAATTGGTACAGTTTTAGCTCCATAACAAGTGGGACATTCTTTAGCTTTACCAGCGGTCTTATCTTTGACTTTTCCTTGACCATTACAAGTAGTACATTGAACTGTTCCTGTAACCCATTCTTGCGAAGATACGTGGAAATTATGTTCAACTGCCAAGTCTTGGTGATTCATTACGGCTTCTTTAAGGAATACGAATGAATCAGATAAGTCAGATGTTCTTAGTTCATGTCCGTCTTCCGTCTGCTCTTTAATCTTTCTTCCAATCTTCTTACATGGGAGAAATTTAGCACCATGAACTCTAAAGCTATCACCAATCTTATTAACTGTGTATTTATTGCTTCCATCTTGGTTATATCCAACATGGCTTACAATGCAATATCTTTCTGTATCAAAAAAGTAAAAAATATCTCCTTTTTCTCTTACATATCCGCCATCAGCTAAAGTAATGTCGCTTTTCAACTCAGACTTAATTAGACAAAATTCATTTGCCTTAAAATAAAGAACGTTATTGGATTTGGCTATAAGGTAATATGGTGCAGGATAATCTCCGCTAATATTACTTGGAATAATAGCTAATACGCTATTTGGTTTAATTAAAGTGTCTGTTTTGATTGACTCAGCAAATGACTTTAATAAATTCCTTCCATTATAGTATCCTTTTGTAAAGTAATACTCTGCTCTATCTCTTTTGCTCGGTAACTTTGATTTTTGAGAGAAGATTACTCTAAAATCTTCGCTTGAAAATACTTTGTCAATTTGTTTCTCGATTAAACCAAGAAAGCCTCTAACTGGATTTCCAATCTTTTTATAGTAATCTTCTCTATATTTTATCTGCTTATCCGACTCGTTTGGTCGCTGAAAATTCATATACGATGGATACTCTGACCCAAAAACTTCCGAAAATTCCTCATCTTCTGTTTTTGCTTCCTTATAAAAGGGGTCTAAAAGTGTATTTTTATCATTTAAGAATCCTGCGATTAATTCGTCAGATATTTTAAGCATATTAATCAGGTATTACTTCTACTGTGAAACATTGGCTACCTGAGATACAACAATCGTTTACTACTTCAACAGTAAACTTGTAAGTTCCCACAGGGAGTGTCGTTGCTCCTGTAACTACACCAGTAGCAGCATCAATTGAAATATGTGTTGATAATGTACCCAATACATCTCCGCAATCTTTATAGATATAAAAAGATGCACAAGAGGTCAATTCATTTACAACTGGGGTATATGTGAATATTGCTCCTTGAAGTGAACTGTAAGACTTACAAGAGCCTTTTGAGCCACAAGCTAAAGGAGTTAATCCTGTTACCGTTGCTGCACCAAATGTAAACTTAGTTGCTTCTCTCAAACTCTTAATAAATGCAACAGGACTTGAAGCATAATAGAATTTGTCTTTCTTAGAAACGTCAGTCAATGTGATTGAACCTTTGATAAAGTCGTTTCTTTCTCCTGTGATTTCAAAGCCTGCGTCAGAAATGTAGATATTATCTTCATTATTAGCATCTTTTACAATAACACCTTGCTTGAAGAAATAAATTACCGATAAGCTCGATGCTCTTTCTTGCATACCTGCAATGATGTCAGTATTTGGCAAGTAATGCTCTCCTAACATTAACTCAGCAGTTGTTTCTTGGCGAAGTTTTTGGTTACCAGAGTATGGTGAACCTGAATCTCGGGGGACAGTTGTTGGTTTAGCACGAGTTCCCTTTGCTAAAAGACCTGCATTTAGGAAGTGGAAATATTCTCCACCAGCGTTACACTCGAATTGTTGGTCACGAAGCCATTGTAACAATGAATCGGCAAAGTTTACGTCGGTAAGGATAACTGGAGCTTCTTCTGTTGATAAAGTGACAGTATCACCTACTTTTGGCAACGAAGCCTCTTCAATCAATCCTACGGCTGCAATTACGTTATCAACTTCTATTGCATCTCCACAATATTTGTTGAAACAAGTTGCGGATTCGTCATCGCAACACAGGGTTTTAAGAATTTCTAAAGCCATTTTATATGAATGTGGATTTTATTACTAATTAATTACTAAGATAATCATAATTTTTTTAAAAAACAAAAAGTACAAAAGATTGTGGTTTTTCAATAATTATGTGTATGAAATTGCTAAGAATGGATACTCAATTCTGCAAGATGGATTATTTACTAATTTGATTCCCAATATATGATTTACTCGTGAATCAAATGAGCCTATACTTGCCCAATCAGAAAGCCATAAACCATTATCTAACTTGTATCTTAATTCTCCAAATGCTTCTACATTTAATGAGTTAATGGATACAAGATTAATACCAATGTGTTTTACTGATACAGAAAGTAGTCTAATATGACATTGGTTTGGAGAAGGACATGATTCACAATCTTCTACTTTTGCTTTTACTGTTACCGCTGTACTTGTAGCTTTGCAAGAATCACTAACAACTCTTAATTGAATAATATCTCCTGAAGCTACTGCATCGGATAACTCTACAACTCCAGTTCCATTTAATACAACTCCTTCTCCGCCTGATAATGTGGTAACAACTGTACCATCTTCCATATCAAGCACAAATGGAATGTAAGTATCTCCTTCATAAATATCTACTACAATAATCGGGTTGTAACATTCGTTGCAGCAGGGATTAAAACTATAAATATTGGAAGGCTGGCTTACTATTGCTTGAAAAACAGTAGCTATGCCATATATTTGAATTGAATTTGATGATTCGGTACAGGTATAACTACCTACAAATGAAAAATCACCTACTGCTATTGGAGTATATGTAACAATTGAGCCAACAATTGAATTTATTGTTACATTTGATGTAGCCAATGCAAGATAAGCTCCTCCAGTACATGGAGAAGGTATGGATACAAGGGCAGATAAATCAATCGTATTAGATACGCCAACTATCTGTAAATCACTTATTGTGTGTGACATTCTTAATTTATTTTAGTAACCATTAATATATAATCAATCTCTGGAAGTATAAGGTCTGTTTTCAAATCAAACTTTCCGTCTTTAACTACCCCAACAACAAGTGGCAATTCAAATTCTGATATTGGACTTGAAAAAACTCTTAATATTCCATTTGTAACGCCATTTACTGTTCCTTTGAATTTACTAACAATATGACATTCTTCTTGGCAAGTTATTCCAGTTATTTCTAAAGGAACTGTTGGGTTTATATAGTCTTCGTAATTTAATAAAAATGCAACATATTTTTTGCCTTCTTTAAAATTAGCACTACTAACAGCCCATGAACCATCTATTGCTATTGCTGTGGCGATAATCGAATCTCCATAAGTATATGGGCTTTCAAATATAACAACTTCTCCATTATTAAAAATAGTAGAGCCTTCAATTTCAATAACAGATGTTCCTGTCATTGTTTTTTGAAAATCACAAATCTTATTGCAAAAACTAACTTCTGTAACAACTGGGATAGAAGAACCTGTTTGTTCGCAACCACCATCTTGTATAGTGAATATAATGTGGTCAGAATTTATATCTCCAGACTTTTCTAATACAATATAAAGTTGTTTTCCAAGACTATTTGTAAAGTCTAATCCTGTAAACTCAAAAGAGCCTCGATATAAAACATTGTCTAAAATAACACTTGTAGAATATAAGAGAGTTGTTCCGTCATATATACTTGCAATAGTTCCTTCTGATACATAGGCTGCAATACCACTTATTTGTGTTGTATCGCAATATATTGTTCCGTTGTCAATAGTTGGCGTAGGTATCTTTGTATATTGATAATTTAGGGTTATCTCTAAGGCTACGTCATCGCAATAATAATTGTCTTGACTTCCTGCATCAACTATAAAATCAATTATATCTCCTGCTGCAAATGTATTTACTGGTGTATTGATAGTAGTAGCTGTACTCGAAGAAGCAATGAATTGTCTTGCTTGAATCGCTGCACCATTTCTCATTATTCTATATCCTACATCATCTCCACAAACTAAATCGGCTCTTTGAATAATTGAAGCAATAGCAATATCTCCACTAAATGGAATTGTAACTCTTACCCCTACATCTTTTCTTATTCCTGCATCAACAAAAGGATGCAAATATATTCCAAACGATGGGAAAGGCTGGGGTGTAATAGCTGAGTTAGGCGATAAGTTTTCAAACCCTAAATGTGGGTATTGTGTAGCTCCTTTCCATACAAGAGGCTGTGTAGCATCAAATGGTTCTGAAACAAATGGGTCGCCATCTTCATACTCATAATCAGGAAACAAAGTAAATACTCCTGCTGACGTATAAGAGCCATAGGCAAAAACTCCTCCAATTGTAGGATTGTTTGTTCTATTTACACCATTTTTTAACGAATAACTTACTTCTGCCATGAGAAACTATGTTTTTACAAATTTTTTTATAAATATAACGAAAAAAAATGACAAAATGCTTGACAGAAACCACAAAGTTTTGTACTTTTGCATAGTCTTTAAAGTTAGATGATATAAAATGGGTCAGGGGTCGCCAATATTGAATTATGGAGTGCGTAGAACACACCCTGACCTTATTGTAAAATGAATGAACTAATTGATAAATTAAAAGAAGGCAGATATTTGATTAATATATCTCAATTAGAACGAGAGTCTGGATTGCCAAGTTTTGTCATACATAATTGTATTAAAGGCAGAGGATGTAAGCAGTTCAAAAAGAATAGCGAAATAATTAAAGCTGTTCTTCAAAAGCATGGAATATTTTTATAATGCTTTTATGGTCGATTGGTCAGGCACAGGTCTGCAAAACCTGTTAGATTGGTTCGATTCCAATTAAAAGCTCAATATAGTTTAAACTTTAATAGGTTTAAAAAAAGATTTTTCTTAGGGATGGGAAAATAGTTACCTTTTACTGTGATATACGTTTTTTTGTTTAAATTGATTAATTTTCATACTCCATCAATACGATTGAATTTGATGGATATTATTTTTTTTCAAAATTACTTTCATTTCTCTTGACTTTCTCATATATATTTCGTACTTTTGAAGTGCGGAAAATGCCCAAGAAATTGGGAGTACAAAATAAGAGTCTCGACCACCCAATTGGCATTTTTTCCGCAGAAAAATTACTCCCAAAACGGTCGAGACTCTTATTTTTTTTTAGTGAATAAAGATTTAAAAATATCGGTAGATTTTATCCGTCAGATTATGCAATCTGATACGGATAGTACGATGTTTTTTTCTTATATTAAAATTCTTGAAGCTACAAAAAACAAAGGTGGTAATCTTCCACACATTAAAGCAATTTCCTTTATATTAAATAGAAGTATAGGTACTACTCGCAGACATTTAACTAAGTTATTAGATAAAGGTTGGATACGTGTTAATCCTGAGAAAGAAGGTGCATACACTATTGTTTCGGCAGATATTTTATTTAATACAACAAAAGTTAGTGTAGTTGCTTTAAAAATCAATAAAGAAGTATTTAATTACTCTCTTGTACGTTTCCGTGCTTTCTTATCAGAGGCTATCTATCAGCAAACAGATAATAGAAAAAGAGCAAAGGATAAGTACGAGAAGATGAAAGACAAATATAAGTCTGAAAAAGAGAAAATAGAAGAACAAGAATATAAGAGGTCAATAAAATTACTTAGAGTAAATACTAAGACATACACTTCTTTTACTGGTTCTAAAATTAAGGATAATAAATTTAGTTTCAAAATAGTCAAATTGCTGAGTGGAGTAGAAAAGAAATTTTATAGAGTTTCTTATGATATAACAACTGGCGATTCTTGTCTTGACAAATTCTTTAATAATGCCGAAGAAATTAAGGCTGTTAGACAAAATATCAAGCTAAAAATAGACGAATTGTTAAGTATAGGTTCATGCAAACCCGAGAGTGTTGCAGAGAGTCCCTGTTCTTATTCATATCGTGCATACATGATTAAAAAGTCTTCTTCAACTGTAAGAAAATATCAATCTGAATTTCAAGAATATTATGTAAAATCTGAAAAAATCCTTACAGATAGGAATTTAATGATTGAACATGGAAAATATATTGGAAACATATTTGGTATTCAACAAATGAAGTTTAATAAGGCTTTTAATCAAACACCAACAAAAAGAAAGTATAAAGCTGTTGGATTAACAAAAGTGAAAGTTAATCTTAGATAGGTATTATCACTCTTCTTATTTGTTACACATTTTAACATAGCAATTTTACTATTGCTTAATATTCCATTATCTAAACATTTTAAACATGAAACCAACAAAACCAAATAAGACAGGCAAATCTACCGAAGCTGATAAGGTATATACAAAAATTGATACAGCCAAGTGGATAATTAACTATTTTAACCCATTTGGGGTAATTTTAGACCCAAGTGCTGGAAAAAATTCATTTTATGATAATTTTAACACACAAAATAAAATGAGATGTGAAATTGAAGATGGAATAGACTTTTTTGATTTTAACGATGATGTGGATTGGATTATTACTAATCCGCCATATTCTATTTATGATTTATTTTTAGAAAAATGCTTTGAGGTAGCTAATCACGTTGTTTTATTTGTGCCAATAGCTAAAGCATTTAAAAGTAATAAAGTTCAATTTATGGTAGAGAATTTTGGTGGGCTAAAGGAAATAGTATATATGGGTGGTGGTTCTAAGCATGGATTTAATTTTGGATTTCCAGTTGGATGTTTATATTATCAAAGAAATTATAAAGGAGATTGTAAAATAACAAATATAAAAACATTATGACATCTCAACAGATTATTGACAAATTAATTCAAATTGAATTATACAGAATCCATCCAAGAAGAAATCCTACAAATGAAGAATTGGAATGGGAAAATTCTAACACTTTCTTTGCTAAACCATTTCAAAGGGAATATCAAGCAAAAATAGATTTAGATTTTAATAAAGAATACATTATCCATAATTTAGATTGTGAGTTTGGTTCTCCAAAAGTAAAGTTAGTTGGAGAAAATAAACTATATGATTATAAGGATTTCACATACTCACTAAATCTTACATCTGAAATTTCAGCCATCACTATTTTTAATAGAATAAATTTGAATATAAAATAGCTGCCATAAAATTTAAAGTCGGCATTGCAATTTTGCAAGCCTGTGGTTAAACAATAATTATTTTTTTGCTATGCAATTATTAAAAGACAAAACAACAATTAGCTCCCTTGAATTGGTTGAGCAAATAAATATCTTTAGAAGAGAGGATGAAAATAAGAATGATTTAGCACATTCAGACCTATTAAAGTCAATTCGCAATGAATTTGATGAAGAAATAGCTGAAGGAAAAATTTCCCTCAGTGAATATAAGGATAAAAGTGGCAAATTAAATACAATGTTTGAGCTAACTCTTAATCAAGCTAAACAAGTTTTAGTACGTGAATCAAAAGTTGTTCGCAAAGCAGTTATTGCATACATTGAAAAGTTAGAAAAAGAATTAAGTTCTTATCGCCAATTAAGCAATAAAGATACTCTGCTTATCCAATTATTCTCAAGTGATGCAATGGTAGTAGCCTCTGCTCATAAAGAACTGGTAGCATTAGAAACAGCACCATTGATTAAAAAGATTGAAGAACAAAAACCAAAAGTTGAATTTTACAACCAAGTTGCTGATACTACAACTTCATTTGATATGCAAGAGGTCGCAGCGATGCTTAAACTAAATTATGGTAGAAACATCTTATTTAGAAAGTTAAGAGAATCCAGCGTGCTTATGGATGACAACCTGCCCTATCGTTCTCACATTAATAACGGATATTTTTTAATAACAGAAACGAAATGGGTAAATCCAAAAACTGACCAATCTACGGCAACGTTTCAAACAAGAATTACTCAGAGAGGATTAGATTGGTTGCAAAGAAATCAAGAAAAATTTAGATTATAACTTGACCTTTGACAATTTATTGCGTAACTTTGAAGGAAAAATTATGATAAACTTAAAAGAACATGGATTTGAGCAAATAGGCGATTACTGGGTATTGAGAGAAGGTATTTATGTTTTGATACATAGTAAGAAAAACATAATAAATAAAATATTCAATAACAATCCAGTAGTAGATGTGCTTGAATTGTATGCAGAAAATAAAGATGAAGACATGATTCTACTTGGAGAGATTGAAGGTGAAGAATCATTAAAAACAATATTAACTTTAATAAAAAATAAATTCACAACAGAATTTTTTGACAAATATGCTTGAATTTTTAATAGTAACAGTTTATTTCTCAGGAGTTATAAACTGTTTTTCTCAATTGATTTTTAGATTAAATGAGAATTTCCCCACATTAGAGTATAGTTTTTCTTTGAAGATAGCAATATTGATTGTTTGCTGCTTTAGTTGGTTAGGATTGTTTTTTGTACTATCAAATGATGAGCTAAACTCATGAGCTAAACTCATGAGCTAAACTCATGAGCTAAATTAGAATATGAAAAAGACTTTTGGTGAAAAAAATATTAACCTAAAAAATAGAGGCTCTCTTTCTAAATTAACTACCGATGAATTACTTTGGTACGCAAGTTTAAGAAGAAAGAACTTTTCTTTCAAACAATGTTTAATTGAATATATTTTAAAAATAAATGAATAATGGAAAAATTATTAGATAAAATACTTAACTCTGATGCGTATGTAGTTTTTACAGTTACAAACGTAGATGGAGTATTTAAAACAAAAATAGATTATTCTGAATCTATGACACCTACCATTGTAGATGACTTGATTTTAAAAATAGCAGAAACAATTAAAAATAGAAAGAAATGAACTATTTTAATGGTGACGAATACAAAGGTTGCGGATTTATTTTAATTATTTTTTTAGTAATATGCTCTTATTTGTTTGGAAAACTTGCTATTTTCATTGCAAAACCAACGGAGTTTATAGTAACAAAAAAAATGATTCCAGTAAAAAGAATAGTTACGGATGGAATAAAAGTTGATACAGTTTTAGTTTACAAATTAAAATGATTTTAAGACCAAACCAAATACAGGCAGTAAAAGATATAAATGATTTCATACATAGTGATATGGATAATGGTATTGTGGTAAGCCCAGTGGCTACTGGCAAGTCTATTATCATCGCTGAGGCTGTCAAATTGTTTACTACTCCAACTATATGCCTTCAACCAAATAAAGAGCTTCTAAAGCAGAATTATGAAAAATATACTTCTTACGGATTTGAGGCTTCAATTTATTCTGCTTCCTTAAAAAGCAGGGATGTTGGTCAAGTTACCTATGCAACGATTGGTTCAATAATATCTAACTTAGAATCTTTTAAAGACATTGGAGTTGAAAATATTATAGCCGATGAATGCCACTATTCCAGCAAGGAAGGTAATCAATTAGCAGAAGCATGTAAGTTCTTAAAGATAAAGAAAAAGATTGGATTAACAGCTACTCCAATCTTTCTTAGAAACTCTCAGGAAGGAGCTTTCTTGCAAATGATGTCAAACAATAGAGAATCTATCTTTAGAAATATTATTCATGTTACTCAAATTCAAGACATACAAAAATATTGGACTCCAATTAACTATAAATTTTCAAAAGAAGGAGTTAATAGCTCAATGCTCCAATTAAATACCACAGGTAGAGATTATACTGCTGAATCTTTAAAGAAGTTTTATGATGCCAACTCGATTGAATACAAAATCCTTCGCTCAATATCTTGGTTAAAAGAAAAAGGAATCTATCAAGCTCTAATATTCGTTCCATCTGTTGCAGAAGCAGAATCTATTGCAGCTCAAATCATTGGAGCAGAGGTCTTACACGGTGGAACTAAGCCAAAGGAAAGAGAAAGAATAGTTGATGGCTTTAAATCGGCAGAAATATCTTATGTTGTAAATGTAGATGTTCTTGGTACAGGATTTGACTATCCAGCTCTCCCTGCAATCATTCACGGAAGACCTACTAACTCATTTGTAACTTATTATCAACATATCGGCAGAGGAGTAAGACTTCATGAAAGCAAAAAGGAGGTTTTCTTCCTTGACCTTGTAGGGAATGTAAATAAGTTTGGGAAAATAGAAGATTTTAAATTTGAGCAAGGCAAAAAAGAGAAATGGGAGATGTGGGATAGTGAAAAACAAATCACACACAGCGGATTTAAGCCTAAAATAATTTCAATGAGTGAGATACTCGAATTAGAAGAAAATATTCGCTCATACAGGATTTCTAATGGCAAATATGCCCATTGTAATCTCATAGAAGTAATTAAAAAGGATAAAAAATATTTAAAATGGATAGCAAGCGATAAATACGAGCCATATTCAGAAAATTCTCAAAAAGATAAAGAAGCAGCAATTATCGCACTTAAACATTTCAATATAATATGATAAAATTTGTAATCATTTACCTATCAGGCTTTATAGTAAATTATATTTTAATAAAATTTACTACAATAAGTATTAATGAAGAGATTTGGACAAAAAGAAAGAGAAATACTTTAATATTCTTTTCATTTTGGAGTTGGCTTTTATTTCCTTCAATTATTTACAACATTATAAAACATAATAGCAGTGACGAACTATCAAATTGATAACTTATGAAAAAATATAAAACAATAGTAGCAGACCCACCTTGGAAGTATGGAGTTTGGGGTGTTGGCTCTGATAAGAGTGCATTTAGTAAAAAGCATAATGAAAATGAAATACCAATACCATACGAAACTATGAGTGTTGAAGAAATTAAGGCTTTGAATGTTGCAAGTTTAGCCGATGTGGATTGTGAGTTATATTTATGGACTACACAAAAATACTTACCTAATGCTTTTGAAGTATTGAAGGCTTGGGGGTTTAAATATTGTCAAACATTGACTTGGTGCAAAACTCCAATGGGAACAGGTCAAGGTGGTGTTTATTGCCCTACAACTGAATTTTTAATACTTGGCAGGAAAGGTAAGATGCCAAAAGTCAAACGAGTAGATTCTACTTGGTGGAATATAAAAAGAACAAACAAACATTCTAAAAAGCCTGAGTTTTTTCAAGACTTAATTGAAACTGTTTCCGATGCTCCACGATTAGAAATGTTTGCTCGTAGAGAAAGAATTGGCTGGGATGTTTGGGGAAATGAAGTTGAAAGTGATATTACTCTTTAGATAAAATAAATCAACTAATTCTTGACGGTAGACAATAATTATTGTACCTTTGAAGAAAAATAAAGAAAATGACAAAAGAAGAATTAAGAGATATTTATTTTGGATTTTATGAGCAATTAAATGAGCCTGAGCGTTCTGAGGCTAAAGTAAATTGGGATTATGAGTTTTGTAGTGTTTCTTCTGAACCAAAGTTTATTTCAGAAGCTATTTCGCAAGGATTTAGCTTTGAATATCTCAGGCACTATTGGATGAATATTATTTATAAATACAAAAATAAAGTAAACAAACCAAGTTTTATGACAAGAGAAACACAAGAATTACATTTCAACAACTTTATTGATACCCAAAAGGGTGTTTTATTTAAGAAGTCAAAGGATTATGCTACGGATATTGATGTTTTAAGTAACTTCAAGTTTGCTGGCTCAATATGCGGATTAACTCCCGAACAAAACTGTCTTTCATTAATAGCTACTAAGGTTGCAAGATTAGGAGTTTTGCTTCAAGGAAAAATTCCAAACAATGAGTCTATTCAAGATTCTGTTCTTGACTTAGCAAATTATGCAGTTCTTTTGGATATGATAATTTCTGAACGTGGTGAATTAGATAAAATGACTATTCCAATACCAAGTTGTATTGAAAATTATTTTTCTGAAAAAGATTCCATTAGATGAAGATTATTATAAACAGGGCAATGAAAGATTTGAAAAGTCAATATCTTTACCCCTGTTTGATGCACCTAAAGAAAGTATTCAACTAAATATAATTTAATATTTAACAATAAAAATAATATGACAACAGAAAAATTAATAGATGTATCAAAATTAGTCACAGTAGCTAATTACGGTAGAAAGATTGGTAAATCCAGACAATGGGTATATGAGCTTGCAAAGTTAAAGAAAATAGATTTATTAGAAATTGATGGTGTTAAATTTGTTCAATTATGATATTAAAAGATTTAGTTGAAAAAGCAGAAGAGCCATACAGAACTCAAATGCTCCAACAAGCAAACCAATTAGTTCTATTAAGTGATTTTCCCAAAGGAAGACTAAGTTATTCAATAGCCTATATGTTTTATTGGAATGAATCCCCACAAGGCTGGGACTATTGGAATGAATATGAAAAACAATTAATTAAACAAGGATTATGAACAAAGAAGAAAAACTAAAAGACCTAATCGAAAAGGTTGAAGCATGGGCAGAAGAAAGAAATCTCATTAAACATGAGAATGCAAGCAGGCAGTATCTTAAATTCCTCGAAGAAACTGGAGAACTGGCAAGAGCAATTTTAAAAAATGATGTCCTTGAGATTATAGATTCATTTGGAGATTCATTTGTTACTATTATTATTCTTGCAAAGCAACTTGATATTAAATTAGATACAACTTTATGTAAAGTAGATTTGTATGAAACCATCAACTTGTACGAGTTTGTTAATTTAGCTTCCCCATACACAGTAGCAGAGGAGTTTATTGATGTTATAAACTTAGTAGCTCAATCTCATGGCTACGATTTAGTAGATTGCTTAGAAGTAGCTTATAATGTTATTTCAAAAAGGAAAGGAAAAACTATTAACGGAACATTTATTAAAGAATGAAAAATCAAGACTTTAGAATCGGAAACTTTATTATGTCATCAGACAAGCAAGTATTCAGAATTGCTGAAATAGATGAATACGGATTTGATGTTATAGGTGAATATAAGGAAGATTGGGATTACCATAATTGTTTTGAAGAAATCGAAATTAATAAAGACTGGTTATTAAAGTTCGGCTTTAAAAAGATTTTATCTTATGAAGATAACTTATTAGAAGAAAACTATGAATTAGAGAAAGAAAATGTTTACTTTAACTATTCTAATGATTGGTCTATTGCTATTGCAGACAGTAAAAAAACTTATATGGATACACCTAATTACCTAACCATAAATAAGAAATTAACTGACAAGGTACATTTGTTTCAGAATTTATACAAATCATTAACTGGCAAAGAAATTATTTAATATAACGCAAGCCTTATCTAAACATTTATACAAGGCTTATTTTTTTAAAATAAATATATTATGTCGCAACAAATTTATAATGTAAATAAAGAGTTTGAAATCTCTTTAAATTTAAAAGTAAAAATTTCATCAATTTCAAACCATTATACATTATCTGAGCAAGACATTGAAAATGCCGTAGAAGATATAAAAATAAATTTGAAAGAAACTTTATTAAGGCAAGTCCTCCTTAAAGAAGATGCTTACAATTATAATTTAACTGAAATGGTGGATATTGTTATATATTCAATTAAAGAAAATGAAATATGAATGTAAAATACTCGGCTAACTTTGGAGTTGGCTATAAAATCAAACCTGCTGACGGTTTATCTTATCATTCCGAATATAATAACCTTAAAGGATATGTAGAAGATATTCTTGAAGACTTTCCCGATGGTATCTCCTGCATAGTAACTGGTGATATGAAGAGATTTGAATATTATTTAATCGTAGATAATCCTTTTGAGATAGGACTTGAAATTTCACATATTAAGGTTTGCCTCGATGATGTTATAGACTCCTCAAGTTTAGAAAGAGATTCAGAGTTCGGAGTTGTTGGAGGATTACTTGCTTATATTTAATTTCCTGCGTTATAAGAATACAATTTTAGGTTGGCAATTATGCTGACCTATTTTTTTTACCCTACCCCACCTTTCAATTAAAGCCTCCTGTTAGCTTATCTAATGAGTTCTTGAACTATCTACCTACAAACATATAAAGTCCTTGCACAAATGATTTGTGAGGCTTTATATGGTACATCTATGAGTATAGGTTAATAGTATATATTTTTTTGTACTTTAAAATATGTGGAGGAGCTTTTTGTAGGCTAAAATATGTGGAATATTACAAATATATAGGAGCTTTTTTGTAGGCTAAAATATGTGGAGTAGCTTTTTTGTAGGCTAAAATATGTGGAGTAGCTTTTTTGTAGGCTAAAATATGTGGAGTAG
>Ga0209246_10000012_pt1 | contig 92810 bp, 98 predicted proteins | sample LauGreSpBDMM15SN_2_FD_187560 | JGI IMG/M metagenome (GOLD analysis project Ga0209246, IMG submission 187560) | Freshwater lake microbial communities from Lake Michigan, USA - Sp13.BD.MM15.SN (SPAdes) (version 2) | ecosystem: Environmental > Aquatic > Freshwater > Lake | place: Lake Michigan...
ATCGTCGTGTGTCATACTTGGACGACTTACGCTAACAACTTGACTTGTTAGTTCAAGATTTTCACCTGAGCCGAATTCGTTTAGTAACACACGGAAACGATATGACAACTTGGGCTGTACTAGTACGCCTGAGCTACCTCCGTCTACGTTAAATTTGTCTAAATTGACTGCCATTTTATGTGTCTCCTGTTAGTGTTATTTAGCGTGTACCATTGGCAATCGCGCCAGTGTTTACAACACGAACTGGGATGTAGATAAATTCAGCTGCCTTAACTGGCTCAATGGCCACGTCAATGTACAACTCGTTTCTATCAATTCGAGCAGGGGTGTTGTTTGTATCATCACAAACTACTAAGAAGTCGTATACCGCACGTTTAGAATACATGTCAGCCAAGAATGCATTGAATACGCCCAGGATACGATTGCGTGTACGCTGATCGTTTGGTTCAAAGATGAACGGACGAGCAATAACTTCAAAACGTTCACGCAAGTAAGCCAACAAGCGACCAACGTTTACGCGGTCAAGAGCAGAGTTAGTTGGGTACAGAGTCTTTTGGCCCCAGATATATAAACCTTGACCTGGGAAGTTGACCAATGGGTTAATATTCTTTTCGTACAGCGCATCGCGTGAACCTTGATTCAGTGCCAATGGGACGAATTCATTTTCAGCATTAACTGTACCAAGGTTACTGATACCACTTAACGCACCGCGGGTTAAACCAGCTGGGGCGAACCATGGATAAGCAATTTGGTCGTTGTATGCAATGCCACGTAGAACTGAGTGACTTGCTGGAACCGCAACATCGTTACCGCTCAAGTCTGTACTCAAGCCGCTTGGGTAATAAATCGCTGCGCTACCGCTGCGTGTTACTAAACCGTCTGCGCCGTTTGTACCAGCTGCTGTACCTAAACTCCAGTTAACAACATCAGTAATCTTGTTGCTTAGTTTCAATGGAGTGTCAGCGATAACGAACGCTGTTTCTTTGCGGTCTAAGTTCAATGTAACCATTTCATCGATACATTCAACATAACCTGGAGTTGCAATAACGTTGAAAGTTAATGTTTCTGCACGTAGTTCTTCACCACTTGTCAATGCTGCCTGTAAACGCTTTACAACAACACGGCGTTGTGCCTTGTCAAACATGTAAGGGGCGCCTGCTTTAGGGCCGCTATCAACATTACCAGATTCTGTTTGCCAGAAACCTTCTGTTGCATTCCATGCTTTTACGTTGCCAGAGCTTACTGCGCTGTTCCATAACAACATGCCTTCTGGGTAATAAGCTGGGTTAGGAGCTTGGTCATCCATGGCCAATGCGCTACCAAATTCGCCGCGTGTGTCGCCTGCATCGGCTGTTAAGTCTGCAAACAATACGCCATCTTGCGTTGTTTGATCTGCATTATCTTTAGCTGTCCACTCGCTGCCATTCCATACCTTAAGCATTGGATAATTAGCCATGTCGTTTGTGTCAACCCATACATCACCAAAATTTGGATTTGTTGGCTCTTCAGTGTTTACATCAATTTCACTTGCTGCTACCCATAATGGAGTGTCATTGACTGTTGTCTTAACGTATACGTCAACTTGACTACCGGCATCATACCATAATTTACCATCTGGAAGTGCTCCAGTTGGGGCTGTGGTGCTGGCACTTACTGTTGGTGTGGCCCATGCAGAACCATTGTAACGCTTAATCTCAAACTCAGCTTCATTGCTTGTAGCAAACTGAATATAAAGACTGTTTGTTACCAGTTTGCTGCCAAATGCTGCTGTAGCAGTTGCGTTATCTACGTAACTAACTAACTGGTCAACATTACCTGCGCCGATTGTTTGTGCTGTCCAGCTTTGTGTAGAAGCATTGTACTTTTTAACTTTTAAAGACAAGCCTGAATTTGGACTTGTTGTCTTTACCCATACTGCACCATTTGATGCTGTAGGAACTTGGTAGTGCGGGGCAATAGTTACTGGCGCACTTAAATTGCCAGATGTAACTGCGACCCAAGAGCTGCCGCCTTCTGTTGCTACTTTTTTGTAGTATGCTTTTAATGTGCTAGTTGCATCTAATGCATAATCGCCTACAGCACCTTCGCCGGCGCCAGGTACGCCGTCAGTTACATAAACTGCTTTGGCTACCCAAGCAGAGCCGTTACCTTCAAACAAACCAAATGCGCTTGCACCTGTATCTAACCAATACTGACCATTTGTTGCTGGTCCAGTTGGAGCTTCAGCTTGTGGCTCTAATTCTTCCATGTTTAAGTCTGCACGTACTAGAACAGCACGGTTAGCAATACCCAGGTAGTAATAGGCGGCCAGCAAGCCGTATTCGTTTAGTTCGTGACCATGTACAGGCGTACCGTCAACGATGGTGAAACTTGGTTCACCGTATAATTGTACCAACTCGCGTTGGCTTGTAACAATAAGTGGTTTTTTAGCAAACGGTGCAGTAGTGTACTGTGCAACTGAACCATCTGGTGACGCTTTATTAGAACGTGTTGCTAAAACAATAACTGGAACTGTACCAGTGCCTGCAGATGCGTAGGCGCTTTCGTCAATAATCGAAACGCTTACACCTGGGGAACTTAATTGGGCCATTTTATATATCTCCGTAATCTAAGGGATCATACCCTTTACAAAGATATTTAGCGCAAAGTGCTAAATTTGGCCCTATTTACCAAAAAATAGTATTTTACAACTCACTGGACAATCGTTGCTATACGTTTGTATAGATCATCCACAGTGCCGTTGTTATCTACTATATAGTCAAAATCAGTTCCAACCCATGCTGTTTCGCTTGCGTGGATGCCAAGTTGTTTAAGTTTTTCAGCTGCTACAATGTCACCACGGTTGGCCTTGGCAGCCATAATATGCCAACTTGGCAATTCGCCGCGCTGAACCCAAACTACTTTGCCGCCAGCTTGCTTAATAGAGTTAATCTCATTGGGAAAGCGACAATCAGAGATAACAATGTTGTCTCGACTATTACGTAGTCTAGATTCTAGACTGGCAATCCAAATGTCATCATGAAAGCTTCGACGGCAAACCTCAGTACCCCAAAGCTGTAGTACCAACCGTGGAGTAAGCGCGGGCTTCTTTAAACGTTCAGCCCACCATGGGTCAACTTGTTCTCGCCATTCGCGGGCTTGCTTTGTACGTCCTTCGAGCAGTTCGCGGTCCCAACCAAATACGGCTGCAACTGCATCTTTAAGGGTAGCGGCAAATGAGTCTCGGCGAAACTCGTGAAAGTTAACCAAGTAGTCTGCGGCAGTGTCTTTGCCAGAACCAATAAAACCGCAGATGCCAATAATTTGTGTAGTCATGCACTATATTAACACAAGTGCATAGGTGTGTCAAGTTACCGTTTAACCAAAAATAAAGCCAAGCGGTGTGCCGCCATCGGCAAATGTCTTTAGATCTTCTTCTAACTTTTCGATTTCAGATTGTGATTGAGCAATTAAGTCAGTGCCGTTCAATGTTACTCCACCTTGTGGGCCGGCTAACTGCGCAAACTTGCTTCGCGCTTGTCCCAGCATCATCTTTGCTGTGGCAGTTGCATAATCTCTAAGCCATGGGCCCGAACCAGTGTCTGCCAACAATGCTTCATCTGGTCGATAGTTGTACGTGTGTAACAGTACTGACTCGTCACCTTTGATGTTACGATGCAGACTAAGTTGCTTGCTGGTTTGACTCCAGGTAAATGTCACGTTGGCTCCAAACATTCGGCCCATTAGTTCGCGTTGTCCCATGTATAATTCAAACGACAGTAAGCCCTGGCCACGTGCGGCATTTAGCATATACATGTTTAAGTATGCGGCTTCAAAAGGCTCAAATCCTGTACTTGTAGTACCTATGCCGCCTGCACTGGCACGATAAACAACTTTGACATCAATGACTTCGTCGGGGAGAGTGTACGAACTATTGCCAGCAGTTAAGTTCAGTAGCATGAAGCTTTCTTCTACTGCTCTGCTAGAGCGTTGGCGATATTTTCCAATGGCTTTATCAATTGCCAGGTCGTAGTGTTCCTTGTCTAATTCGACATCTACTAAGCCGCCACCAAGCATTAGCTCAATGTTTTTTGCGGCTTTGGAACGTTGTGTTGTGTTGTTTTGCATGTGCAGTCTCCAGTATTATTTACCGAAGACTGCACTGCTAGTCCTTACTTTAGAGCACGAAGCAGGATTGTTTCCGGACTAATGCGTCCTTTTAGCTTGGTTTCTACGCTTTTAATAGTGTCCATAAACTTGCGTAGGCCTGGCTTGCCAAGTGTTCTAAACTCTGCAAGTTTTTCTGCTGGCTTACGTAGTGTTTTGCAAGTACTCTTGAGTTCATCAAATCCAATGATAGCACTGCCTTTAACGCCAAGCAAACTGATTGACATTTCACCATGCATACTGACCACAAAGCGACCCAACTTGCGTGTCTTAGTATTGTAAGTCCACAGCTCGCTCATGCCCAAAATCTCAGTTGGGTTGATGCTCTTAAGTCCAAGTTCGGCAAACTCTTTCATAAACTTGAGGCCTTTAACTTGACGCTCTGGAGGAACAGGCTTGCGCTTAGGTTTAGCACGAGTTGCAATCTTACTAGTCTTATAGGCCATAGCATCATTGATGATACCTTCATACATTTTAATGTATGCTTTAACTTCGCGTTTGCCCAAATGCTTGTATGCTTCTGTTAGCTGACTGTCTTTGCCAGCAGTCACTTCGTTGAGTTCGTCAATACGTGGTTGGATCAGTTCAACAATTTTAGAAGAGTACTGTACTGCAATATTGGCAACCGACAGCAGATGAAACACTTTGGGTTCCTTGCCATCTATAATGTAGTCATCAATAGCACCTTCAATATCGCCCATTGCTTCGCTGAACTTTTCTGCCAACCGGTCTTGAATAGTTTCCTTCTTTACCACAGGAACAGTTTTATCTACTTCAGTTTCGTCTGCGTCATCCTTGCCATCTTTTAAAGATTTTTCAATTTCTGTACGCAACCACACAGAAGAATCACGCCCACTATTAAAGCCTTCGTGTACTGGAGGCATTCCTCGCACCAGGCATGCAGCCACGCCACACAGTGTTGACGAAATGCGAGAATCTTTTAGCTTGCGAAACTGGGCAATAACGTCTTTTTTGTATCCTACAGACTCCATCCACTCTGCTACTTTTGGACGCAATGTTTTTGTGTTGCTCTCGAGACGATAGTGGTCCATTGCACGTCGGAACTGACGTGTAAACTGTTCTTCATTGAATTCAGCTACGCCTTCCCAGGTTGGGCTAAAGTCTTTTGGGCCACCACTTCGTGTACGATGAGCGTTAACTTGTTTTGCTGTGACCCGTGTTTTCTTTACAGGGGCAGGTTTTTTCTTCGTTGCAGTAGCCATTTTTTACTCCGTTTAGTGTCGCAATGTTGTTATTATAACTTATCCGCGAACGTCTGTCAACCGGTAAATAACAGTATGAAACAGGTCCTTTTTGGTCCTGATGGAAAAACATGCCTAAATTATCACTTTGGAAAAACGCTAAAACCAACGATTACCACTATCAGGATAGGGTTATTCGCGAAGCTGTGGGTGCTGGCGGCACCTCTATTCTGATCCACAAATATCTTGGTCCAGCTGCCGTAGAAGATGGATCAGATCCTGCCAAGCCAAACCTGGCTGCAAAGGGTGAAATCAATGAAATGGACATCCAGGACATTTTGTTTATGGAGAACCGTGATCGTGTGTATGACACAACCGTTTATGAACTTTGTGGCACTTACAATGTATCGGATCAAGACTTTGATTTGAGTCAATTTGGTTTGTTCTTAAACGCTGACACGTTGTTTATTACCTTCCATACAAACGAAATGGTAGAACGTCTTGGTCGTAAACTTATGGCAGGCGATGTACTCGAACTACCTCACTTAAACGATGACTTGCTTTTAGATGCCAACGCAAAGAGCATTAACAAGTTTTATGCTATCCAAGATGCGAGCCGTTCAGCAGAAGGTTTTGGTCCAACTTGGTGGCCACACCTGTGGCGCATCAAGGCAGCACCTATCAATGATGCTCAAGAATATCGTAGCTTACTAGGCGACCCGGAAGATGAAGATAGCTTGAAGAACGCTCTAAGCACATACAACAAAGAAATTGCTATTTCAAATGCTATTGTGGCTTCAGCAGAAACGATTACTCCGGCGGCTGGCTATAAGAACACTGAATTTACAGATGCAACGTATGCCCCTGTGATCATTGGCTTTGATGGATCTGGTAATTCTAATATTGTAGTTAACACGACTGAACATCAAGCTCAACAAGGTAATACCACAAATATTGCAACTGGCTTATCATTCCCTATTGCCCCTTCACAGGGCGAACTGTTTGTTAGAAATGATTTTCAACCGCAGCGACTATTTGTATATCGTGGCAACAAGTGGCATAGACTTGCCGACAACTCTGCTTCCGCAGGTTGGGCAACTACTGCAACCAATGCAGGACCATATATCAATAACTCCACAACTACAACAAATAACGCTGGTGTAACTGTTCCACAACGACAAGCACTGAGTGGTGTATTTGTTAAACCCAAGGCAGACAATTAATGGCACAACAATATTTTTACGATCAACAAATAAGACGTTGGTTACTACAGTTCATGAGACTGTTTGGTGGGTTCAGTGTAAAGATGGGCAAGGATGCCACTGGTGCAGATAACTATCACCAGGTACCTGTTCGTTATGGTGACACAACTCGTATGAGTCAACACATACTGCGTAGTAACAGTGAAAACACAATCCTGAGTGTTCCTGCTATTAGCTGTTATATTGCCGAACTTGTTCCAAATGCTGAAAGACGTATGACTCCTTCGTTTGAAGATAGTACACAAATTTACGAAAAAGCATATGACTCAGAAGCACAAACGTTTAACGATAAAGTTGCCGAAACATATACACTCGAACGTCATGCTCCAATTCCGTTTGATTTAACTATCAACGTTGATATATGGACCAGCAACACTGAACAAAAGCTACAACTACTTGAACAAATTTTATTATTATTCAATCCTAGTGTTAACTTGCAAAGCAGTCAGAACCCGTACGACTGGACCAGTTTGGCAGTGGTTGAACTTATCAACGTGACATGGACTGCTCGTAGTATTCCACAAGGCACCGATGACATCATTGACGTTGCCAGTTTGATTTTTTCATTACCTATCTTCTTGACACCGCCTGCTAAAGTCAAACGTCAAGTCTTGATTCACAGTATCTTGAATAACATTGCAGGTGACTATCAGTTTATCGATGATATTACTGTTGGTCTTAATAGTCAATCTATTACGTCAAGACAATGGATTACCTTTAAGGATAGACACATTCGTGTAACTGGAGATTCAATCCAACTGCTAACAAGTATCAATACCACAACTGACACAGAAAACGTTGTACCAGCATTGTTACGCTGGAACGAACATTTTGAGAACTATGGTGGCTTTAAAAATGGCATCACAGAAATTAGACTTAAACTTGGCGACCAACTTGACCCAAATGAAGTAATTTTAAAGATTACTGAAAATACTGACAACGAAAACTTACTGTTTTACACTGTTGATGTTTCTACATTACCCAACGATACTATTACAATGATTAATGGTGTTGTTGACCCAACGAGAAGTGCTCCGGGTAACGGCAACATTCCGCCTGTACAACCTGGCCAACGTTATTTGTTAACAGACTCGGTGCCACAATCTGGTTTGTGGGGCACTGTAGTTGCTGACGCAAACGACATCATTGAATACAACGGCAGTAACTGGATTGTCAGCTTTGACGCAAGTGCAGTTAATGTGCCTGCTTACACTACCAACGCAAATACCATGGTCAAGTTATACTACACTGGTACTGAATGGGTAGTGGCAATCGAAGGAATATTTGAACAAGGCTACTGGCGCATTGTCAACTAAATATGAATATGAGAGCTGTTGGCGCACTAATTGTTAGCAAGAAAACCGGAAGAGCTATGATGCAACTTCGTAGCCCTTCTGAAACGCATAGCATGTGTTGGGGGCTATGGGGTGGCAAGTTAGACGGTAACGAAGGCGATCTTGAAGGTTTAAAGCGAGAGCTCTGCGAAGAACTTGGGCATCCAGGTGTACCAAATACTATTGCAATGAGTCATGTATACACTTTTACAACTCGTGACAAAAGATTTCGGCATGTTAGTTATCTAATTTTATGCGAGGAAGAGTTCATCCCAACAGTAGATGACGAAAGTGCCGGATACTGTTGGGTTAATTTATGGGAGTGGCCGCAGCCACTTCATCGCAATACTGCTAAAATGTTTAACAGTACAGGCTTTCGAGTAGCATTAGAGGGTTTATTGGATGGCGTTAAAAGTAATTAAAAATACTTTGCATCAGCCAGACGTATACGCTGGCCCACATAAGCAAATTGATGTAACGCAATGTTGGCAATATCACTTAAACAATCCACTATTGAATAAGTTATACAAAGATTCAGTTTGCTACACTGAACGATGGTACTTGGAAACTCGACGCCTTATAAACGAAGAACTTTGGTATCATCCGTTGTTGATTAGTTTATTATTAGATGAAAAGTTAAAACTTGATCTAATCAAAAGTGCAGTAATTGACGGAGTTAATATGCGAAGTATGATAAATGATCAACGCTATCCCGAATATCAAATGTCAGCCAGTGTCAACTTGAAAAAGCTAACTCGCTGGTGTGCATTTTTTATTAGCTTGCCTGATTCACACGAAACTCTTGTTGCCCTAAATGGCCAATCTGGCGACTAAGATCTAAGTCGCACCAAATCTTAATCTCATTGTGATCAAGTAAATCACAAAATCCCATATCCTCGCCATGCCATGTACTACTTGGTGCATGCCACTTTAGCGGAAAGTGCGGACTTGGTATTTCATCTGCTATAGTAGCCCGCATTAATAAACAACCAAACCCAGTATAACGCACTTGAGTTAGTCCGTGTGCAGTTGTATCAACTGGCTCTACTGGATCAATAGAATGAAATGCAGTAGGGTGAAAAGGTGGTACACGTTTTGAGTAAGTGGCGCAGGCCACTTTCTTTTTGTGCTGTAATAATCTAACAATGACATCTTCGGGAAATGTCATATCACTATCAAGCCACATTACATGCTCTGCCCCGTACTCGTCAACTGCCAAGTTCAGTAATACTTGACGTTGGTTGCTGAGTACTGTGCCAGCATCCATTTCAAGTATTACCGGGATACCTTGTTGTTCTGTGTATTTGATTGCTTGTACTAAACAGTAGGTAAACTTTGCATGCACTGTCCCGTTCGTTGGTACGCAAATAACAACCTGATCGCTTAGAACAGGTTGCTGATCAAATACAGAACGAGATGACTTGCCAAACATTATTCTTCAGCAGTATCAACATTAGACAAATTAGCTTTGCGTTCTGCAAGACGTGTTGTCTTGTTAATTACATTTAAGAATGTTTGGCAGCGTGTGACTGTTTTTTCATATAATTCAGCTGGTAACTTCAGCATCTGTCCCATATTTTCAATGGATACATTTTGACAAATTGCTTCCACTGCTGCATTTTTTGCAAGTTGTTCTACCCAATAAGTTGGTTCAGCATTTTCAATAGCAGTAGCAACATCTGTACCAATTTCTGCTTGCAATTCCGCAATGCGAGCATTGATGATATTCATTTCATCAAGTACAATTTGCTTTTGCCAATCGGTTGTGGCCTTGTTCATTTCGCCGTTTAAAAATTCCATCTCTTGGCAAAGAGAAACAAGTAATCTTGGTCCGCTTGCAACACCGTATACAAAATTTTCTCTTTCAAAATTTGTACGGAATGGTACCTGCTTTAATACTGTTCTTGTATTGTTTAGGATTTCGTTTTGAGTTAGTGGCATGAAAGCTCCTTCTATGTTTAACTATGTATCATTTTAGATACAGAAATTTTAGCCAAAAAGAAAGGGTGTTGCCACCCTTTCTTCGATTCATAACATTATTAAGTGTTATATGGTGTTGTACGTCCACCAAACGAGCTACTTAAACTAACAGAGCCGCCGATACCTAAATATCCGCCTAATGTAGCACGTAATGATACATTAGATCCTGTTGTGTTAGAGTAACCACGCTTGACGTTGCCAAACGAAATTGATGATCCAGTTGCTGGAAGAATTGCCATTTTATTTGCCTCCTCTTTTCACTAGATTATAGTTCAGTTGTAGCTGAACCACCCAACTTAGAAATTTCTGCTTTTAAAGCATCGATTTGTAGTTGTTGCGCTTTAACTGCCTCGAGCAATAACGCTGTCAACTTGTCGTACTTAACAGTCTTGAAGCCAGGGAAAGCACTTGGAGTTACCAACTGTGGTAATACTGCTTCAACTTCTTGAGCAATAACACCAACTTCTTCTTTGTCAATAATACCTAAGTCTAACGCTGTCTGGTTAGGACGGAAAGTAACACCACGTAACGACATAACTTTAGCAATTGGATCTGTAATTTCTACAATATCCTTCTTCAAGTTAACGTCAGAGTAGTAAGCTGTAATTTCACCAGTAGCAGTGATACCACCTTGAACTGCGATTGCACCAGTGAATGTGCCGCCGCCCCATGGGTTGCCAGATGGGCCTGTAGGGCCTGTTGCACCTGTAGGACCTGTAGGACCTGTTGAACCTGTGTTACCTTGGATACCTTGGATACCTTGTGAACCAGTTGGACCAGTTGGACCAGCAACTGTGGAAGCAGCACCTGTAGGGCCTGTAGGGCCTGTTGGGCCTGTTGGGCCTGTTGGGCCTGTTGGGCCTGAAACGCCAGCACTCCATGTACCGTCACCACGCCAGAATGTACCAGTGCTTGCGCCTGTACCGCTGTTCAACTTGCTTACTGGTAAATTACCAGCAATACCAGTGTGAGTCAATCCAGAAATAGCAGAAGCTAATTCTGTATCAGTTGCCATTGCATCTTGAATTTCTTTCAATGTGTCAAAGGCTGCACCGGCACCGTTTGTTACTGCGGCAATAGCGTTTGCTTGAGCTGCATTTGCTTTAGTAGTTGCATCACTTGCGGCTGCACTAATTGCTTCACTCTTTGCAGTAGCAATTGCTGTACCACGTGCTGTAGTTTCAGCTGATACTTTGCTTGTTGCGTCACTTGCGGCTGCACTAATTGCTTCACTCTTTGCAGTAGCAATTGCTGTACCACGTGCTGTAGTTTCAGCTGATACTTTGCTTGTTGCGTCTGAAGCGGCAGTACTGATAGCTTGGCTCTTTGCAGTAGCGATAGCTGTATCACGTGCAGTTGCTTCGGCTGCTACTTTTGTAGTTGTGTCTGAAGCGGCATTTGATTGAGCTGAGTTAGCTTTAGTAGTTGCATCAGTTGCAGCAGTGCTGATAGCTTGGCTCTTTGCAGTAGCGATAGCAGAGTCACGTGCAGTAGCTTCTGTAGACACAGCAGAGTCAACATAGCCTTTGGTACTTGCATCAGTCGAAGCTGTTGGTGTACCTAAGCCTGTAATCTTGTTAGCGTTCATTACAACAGATGCATAAACTCCAACTGCGGCGTCGAAACGTGTGGTTTCTTTGAAACGAGCAGGGGCAGTAAAGATACCATCAAAGTTATCATCTTCTGCGTCAGTTGAGCCACCGTCGGCTGTTGTCAATGTAGCTGCAAGAATCGAAACGTTACGTTCCAAGTCACTGATTCTACGTAGACTTGATTTGCTACCCGAGAAAACGATATCGTTATCGCCAACGACCGTTGCTTCTACAAGAGTACCAGCTTTGTCATACTTGTATTCTTTTGATTTGTCTAATGATACTTCACCTGTAGTACCACTGTTCTTTAATTTACGTTTATTATCAGACATTTTATCTCCTTTGAGTTTTCTGGCACGGAGGGCAAACTATTGTTACCCCAAGTCCATTGTTACCAATGTACAGACGGGGGATGTCAAACCCCCGTCTTTAGCCAGTTAAATTACGCGAATTTTAATCCAGTTACTTCGATTTCGTCATCTGTTGCCAAAATACCAGCAACAACTGTTACAACAGAACCGCTTACGCTAAATTCAGTTGGACGTAACAATGTACGGTTTAAGTAAACATTATAATGTTTAGCAGTAGCTAAATCAGCAAATGTAAACGCAACTGTACCAGATGCATTGGTTGTAGCTTGTGCAGATGTTACAGATTGGAATGCACTGTGGAAGTTTGTTAAACCGCTGCTTACACGAGTTGCTACGCGAGCATCTGTGTAATATAAGTTTGTACCTTCTGTGATTTCGCTTGTGCTATCTTTTGCGGCTACTGCAACTGCAATAGCTGCATCACGTGCTGTGGCTTCATCTGCTACTTTAGAAGCTGCGTCAGTTGCTGCGGCTGCAATTGCGGCTGCTTTGGCAACTGCAATAGCTGCATCACGTGCTGTGGCTTCAGCGGCTACTTTAGAAGCTGCGTCGGTTGCTGCGGTTGCTGCGGCTGCTACTTGAGCGTTGTTTGCTTTTGTAGTTGCATCAGTTGCGGCTGCACTGATAGCGGCTGTTTGTGCGGCGCTTGCTTTTGTAGTTGCATCAGTTGCGGCTGTTGCAATTGCGGCTGTTACTGATGTAGTTGTAGCTGCACCAGAAATATCAGCAACGCCTAAAGTGATAGAACCACCTAATGCTGCAACTGCACCGTTAACTGTAACACTGCTGTTAGTCAATGAGCTGTTAGGGATAGAACCCAAGCTAATCAAACCACTTGCACTGTTGTAAGCAACACCACTTGAACTGTTTGAGCTTAATGCAGCACGAGCGCGAGTTGCACTGTGGAACAACTGTGTTGTACCTTCGGCTAATGTATCTGTGCTTGTAGCAATTTGTGTGTAAACTGCGCCATCGTTAGTGAATGTCCACTTTTGTAAACCTTCGTTCCAACGTAACTGAACATTTGCTTCGTCACCACGTTCAACTTCAAGACCTGCGTTTTGAGTTGGTGCACCTGTTGCATCACTGTTCAATGTAACAATGTTGTCAGCCAAGCTGATTGTATTACTGTTAACACTTGTTGTAGTGCCTTCAACTGTCATGTTTCCAGCAATAACTACACCAGTTGATGTAACTGTCAATGCTGTACTACCGTCAACTGTGACTGTAACTGTACCAGTGCCGTTGTCAACAACTGCAATGTTTGAGTTACCTTGGCTGATTGTACTTGTGCTAATAGCACTAATACTCGAATCAACATAGCCTTTTGTGGCTGCATCGCCAGTTGCTGTAGGAACGCCTAAACCAATAACCTTGTTACCGTTTAATTCAACATCGTCACCGAATTGAACTTTAACGCCATCACTTGAAGTGATACGCTTGCCGGCTGCGATTTGCAATGTACCGTCAATGTTAACACCTGTTGTGCTTGAACCGAACTGAAGTAAACCAGTACCAGTTGTTGTAACACGCATGTTCTGATCTAAGTCAGCTGTGAATGTCATTGTACCGCTAGTTTCTGTTAAAACTTGCTTACCGTTAACATACAACGAACCTGGACCAACGAACATGTGACGGAAAGGATTCGCTGCCGAACCTAAGTCATATGTGTTAGCTAAACTTGGGATGATGTGACGTACTGTCAAATCACCAGCAACTGTAGCACCAGCAAAAGTTGGTGTACCTGCTGTTGACAAGTTTTGAGTTGTGCTAATAACACCTGTACCGCTGTTATAGCTGATGCCTGTACCTGCGCTTAATGCGCTACGAGCACGGGCTGTTGTGAAATATTGGTTAGAACCTTCAGCAACGTCTGATGTTGATAATACAACATCACCTGTTTGTGTGTTTACGCTTGTAACACCACCAATTTCAACAACTGACGGTACGCCGTTGTCTTTCTTGATAAAAATTTTACCATCATGCGTGTTGATGGCTAGTTCGCCTAGTGCTAACTGAGCAGTTGTTGGTACCTTGCTCGGCGTAGAACTACGCTTTAAAATGATTTGATTGGCCATTTTGAGTATATACTCCCTATTGGATTGTTTGGCAGGGTGATCGGATCCCGCCGTTCCAGAAGTATTTAGTTCAATTGGCTAGTACTGAATGTATATAGTTAAAATTCGCCGCCATCTACAGCTATGTCTGTGGCGATTATAGAGGTGATTTGGCCTGACTCATCTAGGGTTATCACGTTGGTTGTAGATGCGGAACCATGTGTGCCAGACTGGTCAAAGTTGCCTACTCGGTTTTCTCGGGCAAATGTTAATCCAGTAGAACCCAATAATATTACGCCCGGGGTTGTCAACGTCCAATAAGTTTGAGCATTTACTGCGCCTTCTTCTACGTATACTCGCATGCCGCCAGATACTTCGTACATTGAGTCTGCATCAGTTGCCCTGATCAATCTTCCAGTTGTTGAGTTCCATGCATAGATTCCATTTTGGGCAGTATTGGTTTGGCCGGCTAATAGTACACGATCTTTATGATCCAATGACACATCATCGACTACAGAAAGAGAGGCCAATAGCGGCACGTGTGAACGTGTGGCTACTCTAACACTATCTTTACTGTCTGATGTTGAGCTAACTAATTCTTTTCCGCGGAAGATTGGCATTTTAAATCCAAAAAATATTCTTAATCATGTAAGTTATTTATGTAATCCGCAAATAGGAAAGGGTGCATTTCTGCACCCTTTCTCACTATACCTTAAATTTCTTTAAGATTAATACGAACCACCATCAATACCACTGTTTTCGTTTAAGATACCACCAGCACTTAAAGTAACTGTTGGTGTTAAGCGAACCATGATAAAGTCGTTAGCTTCTGGAGCAGAGTCAAACACAATGCTCGAAACGCCGTCTACTGTACTCAATGTGTATGAGTAAGTAGGAGCCTGTACCAAACCGTTAATGAACACTTGTGTGTTATTAATTGTACCAACTTCAGTTCCTGTACTAAACGATGCAGTTGTACCGTCACCAGTGAAGTTCTGAGTTACTACTACAGTTGTAATGTTCTGTGGAACAAACTTCTGTAATGATGCACTCCATACCAATGTGTAACCATCGTCCATTGCACCCGAATTAACGTCAGCTAAATCAAATACGCTGGCAGCAGCAATACGACCATCTGCACGAACATCTGTGTAGTATTGGTTTACTGCACCTTCAGTGATTGCATCTGTTGTTGGAACAGCAAATGTAAACACACCAGTACCAGCACTGTAGCTTAGGATGTCATTGTTGTCGCTTACTAACGATACTGCACCACGTGCTTGCGCATTTGTGAAGTATTTGTTAGTTGCTGTTGAATCAGAAACAGTATCTGTAGTCAATGTAACAACGCCATCTAAGCCGTTGACACTTTGAACCGCAGCCAATGTGCTGATAACACCAGTTGAACTGTTGTACTGAATGTTTGCACCAGAACTGATAGAAGCTTTTGCGCGGCCTTCTGTGAAGAACAAGTTGATAGCACCGCTTAGTTCAGCAATGTCGTCTGTGTTCAAGTCGTCAATACGAGTACCTAATGCAGATTCAGCAGCACGAGCTGTAGCAGCTTCGGTAGTAACAGTAGCTTGAACAGCTACATCACCAGCTACGCGAGCAGCAGCTTCAATTACGTCAGCAGCAGCATTTGCTTCTTCGGCAGTTGTAGCACGGGCAGCTTCGGCAGCAATTGCAGCAGCATTTGCAACTTCAGCAGCAGTGGCACGAGTTGCTTCGGCAGCAACAGCAGCAGTAACAACACCTTCGGCAGCAGTTGCGCGAGCAGCTTCAGCATCAATGTTGGCTTGCAATGTTGTGTCGGCACTTGTACGAGCAGTAACTTCGGCAGCAATGTTAGTTGCATTTGCAGCTTCGGCAGTACTTGCGCGGCTAACTTCAGCAGCTAATGCAGTCGACAATGCATTGTCAGCAGCTAAACGTGTAGCAGCTTCGTTTGTCATTGCAGTTGCACTTGCGCTGGCCAAGTCACTGATGGCTTGAGTCAAGCTAGAGTCAGCAGCATCATAAGCAGCAATGATTTCTGTTAAGGAATCAAGAGCAGCTGGATCAATGTTGCTTAAAACATTATCAATTCGAGCATCTAATGCAGTATCAGCAGCGGCACGGGCGGCAGCTTCTGTACTGTCGGCAGCAATACGTGCTGTTTCTTCGGCAACGATAGCGGCAGCATTTGCTTGTTCAGCAGCAGTAGCACGAGCAGCTTCTGTTGCCAATGCAGTTGCACCAGCAGTGTCAGCGGCAGCACGAGTAGCTGCTTCGGCAGTAATAGCAGCAGCGTTTGTTGTTTCAGCAGCAGTTGCACGAGTTACTTCGGCTGCTAAGTCAGCAGTTAATGTAGCTTCGGCAGCAGTTGCACGAGTTGCTTCTGTTGTAATTGCAGTCGCGTTTGCAACTTCGGCAGCAGTGGCACGAGTTGTTTCAGCAGTGATTGCGGAAGCATTTGCAACTTCAGCAGCGCGAGCTGTAGTAGCTTCAGCAGCTAATGCAGTTGTCAATGCGCCTTCGGCAGCAGTTGCACGAGTTGCTTCAGCAGCAACAGCAGCAGCGTTTGTAGCATCACCAGCAATACGAGCAGCTTCTTCTGTAGAAACAGCAGTTGTCAATACGCCTTCGGCAGCAGTTGCGCGAGTTACTTCGGCTGCTAAGTTAGCAGTCAATGTAGCTTCGGCAGCAGTGTGGTGCGCATGTTCTTCGTCAATGTTGGCTTGTAACACAACTTCAGCAGCAGTGGCACGGGCTTCTTCAGCATCAATGTTGGCTTGCAATACACCTTCAGCAGCAGTAGCACGAGTTTCTTCTGCGTCAACATCAGCAGTAGCAGCAGCAGCCAATGCAGTAATAGCACCGTTGATTGTACTATCAGCACCTTGGAACGCAGCAACAATTTCTGTTAACGAGTCAAGTGCAACTGGGTCAATGTTGCTTAGAACATTGTCAATTCGTGTGTTCAATGCAATGTCGCCAGCAATGTAAGCATCAGCGTTTGAATCAATGTTAGCTTGTAATACATCTTCAGCAGCCAATGCACGGGCTTCTTCGGCAGCCAATGCAGTTGTTAATGCAGTGTCACCGGCTAAACGAGCAGCTTCTTCAGCACTGACAGCAATAGCACGAGCACTTGCTTCGGCAGCAACAGCAGCAATACGAGCAGCTTCTTCAGCAGCAACAGCAGCAGTCAATACTACTTCGGCAGCAGTAGCGCGAGCAGCTTCAGCAGCAATAGCAGTTGCGTTTGTTGTTTCGGCAGCGGTAGCACGAACAACTTCAGCAGCCAAATCGCTTGTCAATGTAGCTTCAGCAGCACGAGCAGCAGTAGCTTCAGCAGCAACAGCAGTTGTCAATACGCCTTCGGCAGCAGTTGCGCGAGCAGCTTCAGAACTGATAGCAGTTGTCAATGTAGCTTCAGCAGCAGTTGCGCGAGTTGCTTCGGCTTCAACCGCAGCAGCGTTTGCAATATCACCAGCTTCACGTAAACCAGCTTCAGTTGTTACACTAGCAGTAATTACGCCATCAGCAGCAATACGAGCTGTTTCTTCAGCAGCCAAATCGCTTGTCAATGTAGCTTCAGCAGCACGAGCAGCAGTAGCTTCAGCAGCCAAGTTGGTTGTCAATGTTGTATCAGCGGCTGCACGGGCAGTAGCTTCGGCAGTAACGCTAGCAGTAATTACTCCATCAGCAGCAATACGAGCAGATTCTTCAGCAGCCACAGCAGTAGTAAATGCAGCATCAGCAGCAATACGAGCAGCTTCTTCAGCAGCCAATGCGGCGGCAGCAGTACTTGCTAAGTTATTGATAGCTGTTTGTAGATCACTATCAGCAGCATCATAAGCAGCAATGATTTCTGTTAAGGAATCAAGAGCAGCTGGATCAATGTTGCTTAATACGTTGTCAATACGGACACCCAATGCAGTGTCACCGGCAATACGTGCTGTTTCTTCAGCAGTAACGGCAGCGGCACGAGCAGCAGCTTCAGCAGCAACAGCAGCAGTCAACGTAGCTTCAGCGGCTGTAGCACGAGAAGTTTCAGAACCAATAGCAGTTGTCAATACGCCTTCGGCAGCAGTTGCACGAGTAGCTTCATTAGTAATTGCAGTAGCATTTGCAGAGATTTGACCTTGCAATACATCATCACCTGCAACACGAGCATCATATTCAGCAGTATCGGCAGCAGTACGAGCTGTAATTTCTGTAGCTAAGTCAGCAGCAACAGCAGCTTCGGCTGTACGAGCAGTAACAGCTTCAGCAGCCAAGTCACCAGCTAAATCAGTTTCAGCAGCAGTAGCACGAACAACTTCGGCTGCTAAGTCAGCAGTTAAAGTAGCTTCGGCAGCACGAGCAGCAGTAGCTTCAGCAGCAACAGCAGTTGTCAATACGCCTTCGGCAGCAGTAGCACGAGTTGCTTCAGCAGCCAAGTTAGTTGTCAACACGCCTTCGGCAGCAGTTGCACGAGTTGCTTCAGCAGCAACAGCAGTTGTCAATGTAGCTTCAGCGGCACGAGCTGTAATAGCTTCTGCGTCAACAGCAGCTTGAACAGCAGCAACAGCAGCAGCATTGGCAGTGATTGCGCGGCCAGCTGTGAAGTACTGGTTAGAACCTTCTTCAATGTGTGAAGTTGTTAAAACAACTACACCAGTTTGACCGTTAACGCTTTCAACCGTAGCAACAGAACTGATGATACCAGTTGCTGGATCATAGCTGATATTACTACCGCCACTGACAGCGGCACGAGCACGAGCTGTAGTAAAGTAAAGTTGTGTACCTTCTGTAATTTTTGTTGTACTTGGAGTTACGAATGTAAACTCACCTGTACTTGAACCGTAGCTCAAAATTTGATTGTCATCGCTGTTTAGAGTAATGGCGCCGCGAGCAAGTGTATTTGTAAAGTATCTGTTAGTTTGACCTTCTAAAATACCATCACTGGTTGGGTGATTGTAAGTAAATTGACCGGCTGCATAACTCAATACCGCTGTGTTGTCGCTTGTTAAACCAATATCGGCTTGAACAAGTGCAGTGTGGTAATATGAATTTAATACACCTTCTGGTACATCATCTGTACTGTAGATCATTTGAGCGCTGATTAAACCATCAACATAACCTTTAGTGGCAGCGTGAAAATCGCTGCCTGGTTCGGCGTGCAATGTCAAGAAACCTGTCATTGTGTCGCCATCTTTGGCAACTTTACCTGCTAGTGCAGTTGTTAATGTAGCTGCAAAATTGGCATCATCGCCAATAGCTGCTGACAACTCAGCCAACGTATCTAAAATAGCTGGTGCTGAGTTAATTAAATCGCTAACTGCTGAGCTTACGAAGCCAGTAGACGCGATTTGTGTTGTAGAAGTACCCTTAGTGGCCGTTACGGCTGTAGGTGTACCACGAAGATCAACCGAGTTAATAATCGAACTCGATCTTGCTTTGATAATAGGCATTTATTTTTCCTCAATGAAAACTTCTAATGAAGTTTTTGTTTGTTGACTTTTTAAGTATGGTGTCAAACCAACGTGAGAAGATGTTTTTAAATTACTAACAACCAGTAGTTTTTCGTTATGTCAACGCTACCATTGTCAGCTGTTACTTTAATTTCGTATCGACTAGGGCTACTGTTTTGAGGAGCAGTTCCTACGATACTATTTCCGCTTACTGTTAACCAGCTAATCGCAGATTCACCTGCATTAGCAGGCTGTATTGTTATACTTGTAGCGTTATTTACACCTAAAGTAAAATTTATGGTGTCTCCACCAGAAAAACTTCCAATATAGGAATTAGAATCAGTCCAATAAGGCTTGGCTTGGCCAAAGTTGATTAAGTTTGTAAAGACAAACTCGTTGCCACTGGTATCTATCAGTGTTAGGTCTTGTGGGTATGACCATAATGGCCCCACCACACGAACAGTTTCTACCATCAACTGCATTGTGTTTGCAGTCGGGTAGTCAATTCTGGTTATTGCTTGTCCACCAACTCTAGCACCTGTACCAAATGTGATATCAGTTGCTTCAATTGTGATTGTTGTGTATTGGGCAATAGTACTATAACTCACTGCCGTCACTGTTGGACGTGGACGGTCATTTGTTATAGTGCTTCTTAGAGTTCTAACTTCGATCAAGTCGCCAGATTCTGGGACTTCATCAAATGCCAGTGTTGTGCCGTTAATAACTGTGTAACTATAATTTGGTTGCTGAACAATACCATTGATTGACACAACCAAATTGTTTGGCGAAGGGACACTTTCTAACAGTTCAAATGTTGATGCATTACCATCGCCATAATAATTTTTAGTTAGTAAACTAAGTTGATGAGTTTTATTTCTAAACTGGCCAGTGGTTACATCAAATGATAACACTTGACCGACCGTTGGCGCATTGATTGTTGTGTCTGATAAACTGTCTAACGAAAGATTGCTGATCACGTCAGCAAAATTTAAATTAACGTTCTGCTGATTTTGTACTATCTCAGTGAGCGAATCAATTGCTGCTGCGTCAACGTTACTGGCAATGTAGTTAATTTGATCTTGTAAGTCTTGGTCTTGGGCATCAACATAACTTAGTGCTGCTAACTTTTCCCAATCGTCACCACTGTAGTATTCTGGCTTAACAGAAGTTTGGTCAAATCGTACATGACCGGCCAGCGGTGAAACTGGGCGGTCTGTTACTTCACCCGTTGGCAATGCCAATGCACCCTTAGCATCAATGGTCAATACATTAGATGCTGGCTTAATTGATTCTGTTGAGTGATTGGTCTTAATTGCCATTTACTTTATGCCTTGTTTTCAATCTTTTCTTTTGTGCGGCCATACGCGGCAACACCTAGTACAGCACCCATTGCAACGTGGTATAAGCCTGCGCCTTGTAATGTCAATGGCATCCACTGTAATTCTACTTTACCGCCATTGCCCAATGCTTGTACTACACTCCACAAGATTGGTGCGACAACAAAGTCAAACATACATGTTACCATGTAAGTCCAACCCATCATTGGTCGCCACTTTTTGTTTACCCAATCAGTGTTGGTATTTTCAATTGAACTTTCGGCTCCACCAGCTGTTGTTACTGCGGCTGCATCAGCTGTGGCTTTTACGCTGGCTGCATAATCAACTGAAGTTGTATTTGCAAAGCCACCGTTTTGAATTTTGTTGTTGATGTTTACTTGGGCTCCACTTGTAAGTGGGTTGAACGCACCAGAGTCATCATAATCGTCTAGTTTTGGCATAGTCAGTATGTCTCCTAATGTATTATTTACCTTAGGATCACTTTTTTGGCTTTAAGATTGATTGTACTTTAGTTGCTATAGCTGACATGAAATCGTTGCCTGGCGGTACTTTGCCCCACTTGCCTACAGGACATTCTTCATTTGCTACTATTACTTTTAAATTTATCAAGCAACCGCATTGACGACATTGCTTACTTGATCGTACATACCATTCACACTTTTGGCAATGGCCTGCACGTTCTAATCTAACTTCTATATTTGTAAACATACGCTACTTATGCCGTGGAAAAGGGCTCCGAAGAGCCCTTTTCATTACTTAAACTAACCTTGTTAGATTAGATGAAGCTTAGGTTTGCACTATCGATAGCGATTGTGTTAACGTAGTCAGCAGCGTTACCTAAAGAAGATGCGCTGTTGCTTAACTCAACATAACCGTAACGTGTCATGAATGACACAGTTGGTTCGAATGTGTTTGGATCTAAAACAACACCACTGCTCATCAAAGGAATGTATGGGCAATAGAATGCAGGAGCGTCCATCTCGTTAGCACCTTTGTAACCGATAAGGATCGGAGCAGCATCGCCAGCGTAATGGTTAACATATACGCGAACTGAGCTGTTCAATGTACCAACAAACTTAGTGTTAGTAGGAGCTTCAAAAGTACCTTCTGTTGTACGAGCAAATGCGCTTGTAGTAGCAGATTGTAGAATTGTCAATGCTGTTGGGGAAACAACGATGTAGTTACCAGCACCACGACGTGTACGGCTAGCAATATCGTTAGCAGCACGGTTTACCAATACTGCTAAAGCAGCGTGTTGGTCACCAACGAAGTTAGCAACACCAGAAACAGCGCCTTGGTCGTATGTACCAAATGCTGTACCAGCAAGACCGATTAGAGAACCGATAACTTCTTGGTCGATTTCAGCTGTAATTTCTTGAGCCAATGCAGCCATGATTTCTGCTTCAACGTCAACACCGTGGATGGCTTGTGCGTCTTGAGCAGCTTCAAATGTCCAACGAGCAGACAACTTACGGCTCTTAGCTTCAACAGTCTCTTTCAAGATCTGGATGTTCATCTTCTTACCGCCAACACCTTCCATAGAAGCTGTAGCAGCACCTTTACCACCAGCACCAGAGTACTGAGTAGCAATGCTGAATGGGCTTAGTGCTTCATCACCAGCAGTTACGGCTTTACCGATGTTACCAGTTGCGTTGTCAGCAGCATCAGCGCCTTCAGCGTAACGTACACGTAAAGTGTGGATCTGGCTAACTGGACCTTGCATTGGCTGAACACCAACTAATTCGTTAGCGATAGTTGTTGGCATAACGCGACGAATAACAGGTAAAATAACCTTGTTCAAAACTGCAATGTTACCAGAAGCTGTACCGCCGGCTGTTGCTGTTTCTGTCAAATACTTCTTTGTATTTTCCAAGCAGACTTCCATTGTAGTCTTGCGTTGACCTTGTAGGCCTTCTGTTAAGGCTTGCTTAGTAGCAGACCAGTTTTTGCTTTCAAATAGAGCTTGTGACATATTATGTCTCCTAATTAATTCTTAATACCAGCGAGTTTACGAAGTTGTTGAATTGTTTCATCAGCTTCGGCTGGGGCGGTAACATTCTCAACTTGAGATTTATTACCTGTAACCACAGTCTTCTGTGATTGCTGTCCTTCAACAAGTTGTTTCTTCTCACGACGAACTTCCTCGTTTAAAACAGATGGCAGGTACTTTTGGAATTGATCTTTTAGTTTAGCAGTATCTGTGCTTTCTAATAACTCTTCCATAATGCCACGCTTGTCTTTCGACAATGGTGAACATAGGTCCTGCAATACGCGAACTCGCTGTGCTTGATCTTCCGCAATGCGCTGACGACGAAGCGACTCGCTAATTTGTTGTTCTTTTTGTGTTAGTGTTGATTGAGCTTCTGATAGTTTTGTGTTCATTTCTGCTAGCTTACCGTTCAATGCACTAACGGCTGTACCGTCAGCAAATTTACTTGCCATAAACTCCGCAGCGAAGGCTTCCATAATCTTACGACCAAAGTTATTTTCTTTGGCTGTACGGATGTCTTCTTTTAATTGTGTTACTTCTTTCTTGAAAGATTCAGCAACCATTGTATTGATTTTCTCGCTGGCTTTCTTGATGAAAGTGCCACGAGCTTCTGCAATAGCTTTGCGACCTTCTGCAACTAACTTAACGCGAGCGTCAACAAGTTGTTTGTGGTCTTCATGCAATTCGCTCAATTCAGAAGTTAGTTTACGTAAAGCAAACTCTTCCAATTGACCAACTGCATCTTTTTGTGATTTACGGTCAGACTTTAGTTCTGCTACTTCTTTTGCCAATGTTTCCATTACAAATTTCTGTAACAACTTTGCATCTTCACTGATCTTTGCAGCATACTTTACACGTTGAGCAGTTGCTTCTTCACGTAAAGTTTTTAGATCGGCAGCACCTGCAGAGATAGTCTCTTGCATTAGCTTGTCCATTGCTTCAATTAGCTGGCCTTTGTCGTGTTCGTAACGACCAGCAAATTCTTCGCGCAAATCAGCAGTAACTGATTCACGGCTTTCGGATAAGTGTTTTTCCCAAGCGGCGTTGATGTTCTCACGCACCTCTTCGGATAAAACTACTGAACCCAACATTTCTGTAAATTGTGTCATGTTTTTTCCTCAGACTTATTTCAGATTCTGAATGAATCTACGCATCTCAGATTCGAGATGCTTTTGTGCGGACCTATCGTAGGTCGCCGCGTAGGCCACGTCCATCAGGGCGGCTCGTCTACGACTGCCCATTACTCGTTCATAAATTGCTGTTGGATAGGCATCTGGAGCACTAGGTTGTGCTACAACGTCAACTGTTACAATCTCAAAATCGCTAACAGCGCCTGATTCTGTAACATTACCGCTACCGCGGCTGCTAACACCTAACTTAACACCACTTTCAAGTAATGTTTTGATAATATTTCCCATAGGGGTTGGGATAAGTTTTAGCTTACCATAACCGTTTTCACCTTCCATCCACATCTCGGTAATCATATGACTTACTCGGTCAATGTTTACTTGAAGATCATCAGGGTGGTCGGCTTCACCTAGCACTGAGAAACCAGTATCTAGTCTAGACTTAATGCTCTCTACTGCACGAGAAATTTCATTAACACCGTAAGTACGACCGTTATGGTTTTCTTTACCGCCTTGGATGAAAATCCCTTTCATGTAGAGATCCTTACCGCCACTGGCTGACTCTTTGGTTTCAACGACCATTTTGGCTTGGTCAAAACTTAAATTTTCGCGTAGTGGCTGTATGTTCATGATGGTTAAGCCTTAGTTGAAACTTTGCTGAGGGCTGGCTTAGTTGTACCACCCATGTCTTGGGCTTTTGGAGCAGGTGCTGGTGTTGTACCGCTTGGAGTACCACTTGCATTGCTTGCACCAATTTTAACTGCTGGGCGAGCACCGATTGGGTTCTTGCCTGCCACTGGGCTACGCTTTTGGTCAGCTTTATCACTGTTGTCTGGCTTAGAAACTGCACTTAGTTCTGCTGATTCGCCAATGCTTTCTGGCATTTCTTCTTCAGCTTCTACGTCGCCCATTTCTTCTTCTGCGCCCATTTCATCACCGGCACCAGAAACCATTTCTTCAAATTCTGCTTTTAATTTTGCTAATGCGGATTCAACATCCATCATAGCATCAGCAACATCACCAGCGTCAGCATCAACTGCTTCTGCGCCAGCTTCATCGCCTAGGCCCATTTCTGCACCTAAATCGTCTGTTGCAGCTTCTTCGTCGCCTGCGCCCATTTCTGGAGCAAACTCGTCGTCGCCTTCTTCTGTTAAGTCAGCATCAACTTCATCGATTGATCCGCTTAAATCTGTTGTGTCTTCGTCTTCGAAGGCAATGTCATCGGCCATAATGTCCTCATAGACTTTACGACCAATACCTACATAATAGTCATGTAACAATGCACCAGCTTGATCTTCTTCTTTATTAAGAAGGTGAGCTAATGCCTGTTCTAAGATTGATTTACTCATTTATTTCTCCTTGCGCTAAGGGGAAGGTATATTATTAGAATACACCGTACCAATAACTACTTACTATTGACGCAGGAGAATGGCACGGATATGGCGGAAAAACTGTCAGTTTTTACGCAAAATGTAAAAATGTAACTTAGTATTAGACCGGCGCAGGTCTGGCGTACATTTTTTTGACTAAGTCTAGTCTTTGAGCTTCTTCGTATTTTCGAAGATCACGTAGCTTTCTTAAACGATTCACATGCTCAAGCGTTAAACGCTTGCGGCGCATGTCGCCGTAGAAGGCCACGTCTGGATCAACTTCAGCGTCAATCTCATCTTCGATTTCTAGTAGGTCGTTAAATCTCATACTCTTACTTAGTTAAAAGTGAAACTTATGCTGGAGGTGCAGTTGGAGCAGGAGTCTCGGCTCCGGGTTCGGCGCCAGGTTCGGCGCCTGGCTCAGCTGTGCCGCCACCTGCTGCTTCTAGATCTTCCATACCCATTCCAAGGTCTAGATCGCTTTCGCCGGGCCCTTTAAGTCCAGTTGCGCCAAACCCAGCAGATTCATCGCCACTTGTAGCTGCGGCATCTGCTCCTTGATTTTCTTCTTTCCACATACGTTCGTTTTCTAAGATTTCATCTTCGGTTAAGCCCAAGAATTTCTTCAACTTGAAACGATGTGCCAAATATGGAATTTCACTTAGCTGTGTAAACACTGCTGAACGTGCGTTGTTGACTTCAATCTCACGGTAGTCACTGAAGTTTTGTGGCTCCAAGAAGTCAATGTCAAATTCTGAACTGTCAATGTTAATGCCACGTTGCTTCATAAACACTTTGAACTCTCTGTCAAGCATAGGAGCAATAAGGCCTTGCAGGCGACGGCAATAACGATTGAAACGATATTCCTGAATCAGGGCAGTGCCCATGCGACCGTCTGTAAATTGTGCTGCGCTATCGTCAGGACCAGTTGGCAAGTAACTACTTGGAATACGCAAGCCACGAAGCATCTTGTTTGTAAAATATCGCAAGTCGTCAATTTCGCCCAGGCCTGTACCGCCAGGTAGTGTTTCAACTTTTGATCCACGACCGTCTGCTGTTTGAGCAAAGAAGAAATCTTCCATGATACTCAATGGATTGTAGCTGGCATCAACTGCGTTTGAACCACCTGCACGAGTTGGAATACGGCGTTGGTGAATTTCGTTTTTTACACGTTCAACGAAAGCCATAGCTTGGTGCGCAGGTAAGTTGCCTGTGTCAATGTAAAATACTCTGCGTTCTGGCGCACGTTGTACACGATAGATAATAACAGCATCTTCAAGCATTTCTTTTTGCTTGTATACTTTAAATACGCTGTCAAGAATACTTGGGCCAAACGGCCAGCTAGCATCTAAGCCTTCGTTTAAGCTGATGTGAATAATGTCATTGGCATCAATTGCAACTTCGCCGCCTTGTTGTCCGGGCTTGGCATAGTTGCTTGATTGAGAGAATGGCCCGGCTGCATTTGTTACTGCGGCGCCAGGTAATGTTTGAACGTTATCAATTGGTTGAGTTGCAATCTTAGCAGCCATGTTAGGATGCACATTGGCAATAACATATTGCTCGACTGCACGACCTTCGGCTTCGTTAATAACTGCACGTTTGACATCAATTGGGTTTACCCAATATAGTTCAAATGTTTCCGGATCACGCAAGAAGAAGTGATCGCCATATTTGATAGCACTGCGGAACATACGGAATATACGCTGATCCATCTTGTTAATAGCACACCATTTTTTAAGTGCTTCATTGACAACTTTGCTTTCGCTTTCAGTTGGATCTTCTTTCCACATGATGCGATACGGCAAATTTGATTCTGGATCAGCTTGTGTACAGAATTCAGCAATGGTATCTAATGCGGCATTTACTTCGCTGTCAATATCCATTTGATCGTACTGGACATAACGGTCCGTACGGTTTGGCTGTCCAGTATATACTTCTTGTAACCAAGATGCAAACTTAGCCGACGTTGCTGATGCACCGCCACGTTGGCCCGCAGAAGTTTTTTCAACTTCTGGATCCCAAATTTTAAAATGTTTTCTCCAACCGCTCATAGTGTGTTACTTACCTTATGTTATTACGACAGTCTAACCGGAGAGTCGTATCCAGTTGCTCGTGTATTGCCTCGTATTGCTGCTAAATCATTTTCAATACTCGACAAGTATGCCATCAACTGCCCAATTACTTCCGGAGTAACAGCAGAGTTCCCGGCCAATACATTTGATAGAGTATTGCCTGATTGTGATTCTCCAGTAATTCCAGCTGTTGAAATTTGTGGAATTGATAACCCATCTAAACTTGGCAAATCAATGTCACTTAGTTCAACAAGTACATTTTTGAATTTTTCCAATGCATCCAAATCCAATGCTTGTAAATTTTCATTTATCAAGCCAATACCTGAACCAAAATTCATCATTCCCTGGCCAACCATACTTATTTTATCAGCAACTGGTACCAGTGCTAATATACGATCAATTGGACTTTTGGCGCCAAACAGGCTCATTAAGCCTGTTACTAAACTTGTTGCAGTGGCAGCTACCATGCCGGCAGCAAATACAACTGCTCCAGCGCCAACGGCAGCTAAACCAGCACCAACTGCTATTAAGTTTAAGCCATCAACATCGCCGACTTTCTTTATAGCAGTTGCAAATACATCGGCCGCTTGTCCAGCAACGTATGCTCCGGCTCCAAATATACCCAACGCAACTCCTAGTCCTGCAATAGCTGCGGCGCCCAATAAGATCGGTACTACAAACGCACCTATTGTGGCAGCAACAACGCCAAATGCAGCAAGTGCTACTACGCCTTTGGCAATTCCTTCCCAATCCAAATCATTAAATGTTTTAAATCCTTTACCAGCGACCCACATTGCTGCTCCAAGTGCAGCAATGCCTAATGCACCCATTAATAAACTTGGAGTCATGCTACCTAACAGATTTGCTGTTACTGCCAAGGCTCCAATTGCAATACCGCCTTTGACTAAACTATCCCAGTTTACTTCGTTGAATGTTTTAAACCCAATTGCAGATACTAACAATGCAGCACCTAATATAGCAATTGCGGCTGCCCCTTTAATTATACCTGTTGTTGCTTCGCCTACTAGTTTTGCCATGCCAATTAAACCACCTAAGGCTATTGTACCTTTGACTAAACTTGTCCAATTAACTTCGTTAAACGTTTTTAGACCAACAGCAGTCAATGCAAGGGCGCCGCCAAGTAACGCCAATGTTCCTGCGCCTTTGACTGTTTTACTTTCGCCTAGCTTGCCTAGCATTTCGCCAAAGCCTTCCATGCCCTTGCTTGCGGCTCCACTCAACTTGTCCATTATGCCGCTGCCAGCAGATGCAGTTGGTCCAGCTTTCCAACCTGTTAATGATCCAGCAGCTGGACCAATAGACGGTTTTCTTTTAAACATACCACCAAACAAATCGCCAATTTTACTTAGGCTGCCGCCGCCCATTAAGCCACCAATGCCGCCTGCGACCGCAATTGCACCAAAGCTACCTACTAATGCAGTGATGCCAGCCGTAAGACCAATGATAACATTACGCAAACTTTCAAGAGCTGCGGTCAGGCTATTCATGGCCATTATATTTGTTGCTTCAGACGTGCCTGGCGCTTCTTTTCCAGCATCCTTGCCACCTTGTTTTGATTTGCTAACAAAGTCAAGAAGTTGTCCAAGAGGTGCAGCAAGATCGGCGTTATTGACAACAAGTGCATCACCTTCGGCTGCAAGAGCTTCTAGAGAGCCTTGCATTCCTTTAATATTGGCTGCAAGTGCTTCGGTATTTTTCCCGCCGTCAGTTCCCTGTGATGCTTGAAAGAGCTTTTCTAAAATTCTTTGTTGCATTACATTGCCGCCAGCAGCGGCCAATGCACCCGACGCTCCACCCAAGTCATTTTCAGAAAGTGCTTTTGAAAGTCTAGCACCTAGGTCAGCATCTGCCGTAACGCCCATTTGCGCCATCAATGGTGCTAAATTTACGGCACCAGCATTTCCCTTGGCTGCGGCAAACTTACCAGCAGTAGTTTGTCTAAAACGCTCCATTGATGCAAGAATTTCTCTAGTACTAACACCAAATGCATTACTTAGGTTGCGAGTACTAACCAATGTGGCTTCAATTTGAGTTACATATCGTTGCTTTGCATCTGTCTCATCTTTTGCTGCCATTGACGCATCTCGAGCAATTGCTCCAGAAAGTTTTGCTCTCTCTTCGTCGCTCATACCCATTGCTGCTGCTGCTTTACTTGCACGATCAACACTTTTAACTAAATCTTTACCTAATGCATTACGCATAGTTGAGTTTAAATAAAAGCTACCATACTTTAAACCACGACTTAGATTACTTAAATTTTCTGCTGCCTCTTGACTGTTTGCGCCAAAGGCTTTAAAGCCGCCTTGGCTTTCTTCAATAACTTTTATAAATGAGTTTCCTAAGCCACTCATTACTTTCATTGATGTTACTGAGCCAACGCTAAATTTGCTTAGGTCAGCAAACGCACCCATATCTCCTGCATTTTTGGCAAATTCTTGTAAGCTACCAATTGCGTAACCAATACCAGCAGCCATACCCCCGATAACGCCGCCAAAGGATGTACCACTGTTTTTTAAACTATAGCTCAATCGGCCAAATGCAGAACTTAAATTTGCATTTTCCCCAATCAGTGTTTCACCGAAATTTTTAAAAGCCTCTTTGGTTCTTTTCTGTGCTTCTAACGCTTTTTCTTGTTCTTTGGTTAGATCTTTTTGTGCATCAACTGCATCATCAACTTCGTCACCAAGTTTTCTAATAGCCTTGGTAGCTTTATCAAGCTCTTCGCGATTGGCCTTTTGTGCTGGATCAGCTGACGCTTTGGCTCGCGGAACTGTTCCCGAACTTTTGCCGCCGCCAGATCCTTGTTGGCTGCGGCCAACAGAGTCTGTTAAAGACTCAAGTTTCTTATAAAACTTGTCCAACGATCTATCAAATTGGTCTTGATCAAAATCTGCCATTTGGTCCTTTTGCCATTAAAACACTACATAAATACATTTATGATATAGGTTCTATTACACCTATTTACCGTTAAGGATTAACTACATGGATAACTCAAACCCACTAAAAAAGCCAATTGTTGCGCCAGCAGCAAACCCATTGGCTCAGTACTATCGCAAGCCAGGCACTTACATTGAATTGCCCAGCGGCGGCCGCTTTTATAGCATTACACCAAAGCTAAGTGATACTAATGAACTTGCAGTGTACCCAATGACAGCAAAGGATGAGTTAGCACTAAAGAATCCTGATGCGTTATTGAACGGTGAAGCACTTAAACAAGTTATTGCTTCTGTATGTCCCGACATTAAAGATGTATCAGAAATCCCGGCTCCAGATATTGACGCCATCTTAGTTGCGATGCGTCTAACCAGTTATGGTGATGATATGGAACTTGATGTAAGTCACGGATGTGAAGCTAGCGAAGGAAAATCACAGCGAGTAACAGTTGGCTTGGGCAGTGTACTATCAACAACAAAGGTAATTCCCGAATCATTGGGTACAGTCACGTTAACCAATGGTGTTATTGTACAGTTAAAGCCATATACTCTCGAAGCGCAAAGCCGCTTACTTCGTGTACAATTTAATACTATGCGACAATTGCAGGGTGCAGAAGCAAATGAAAACTCAACGATCGAACAAAAAGCAGATATTGCTAATCGCGGGTATGATCAGTTGGTTGCATTAAGTCAAGACATACTTGCTGCAAGTATTACGTCAGTTACACTCCCTGACGGAGTAGAAGTAATAAATTCCAATCATATTCACGATTGGATTAAGAACTTAGATCGAGCAAGTAATGAGAGATTGGATGCCGAGATCAAAGGCTTTGGTAAGTTTGGTATTACACGTACATTAGAAGTAACGTGCGATCATTGTAACAACAAGTTTACCACTGACATGTTGTTTGATCCCACAAGTTTTTTCAACGTCGGCTCTTGAGTCTAGGCCTCGATAGAAACAAGATTAAACGTTTCATCGAGGGCATCGAAAACGAATCAAGAGCCGTAATCAAAGAAGTATCCATGTTAAGTGTTTGGGGTGGCATTAGCCCAGCAGAAATTTGGGAAATGACTCACGAAGAAAGAATGGTACTAAGTGAAGTCATTAAAGAACACACAGATATCATGTACGGCAAAAAAGGTATTGCTCGTCGTTAATGTTCATTTGTAATGTTTCTTTGTAGAGCGCAATGCGCTCTTGAATTTCGTATCGCTACGCTCTTACTCATTCAGTTTACTATAAACCTATTTTTTTAGATTTAACACGATTTAGTATGATACTTGTGTTGTTTCTTAACACATGAACTACATAATGAATACTTGACCTGATGCTTCAGTCACACTTAGCCCTTTACGGACTAAGATTAACATTTTGACCCGAAGTCCAATGCCACATTCAACTAAAGCAACTGTTACCAGTTAGGGCGGTCACGCTGTACCCTTTTACACTCATCTTATTATGACGCTACAGTATGAATCTAGTTGAACTCACGCATACTGTATGTAGGATGTAATTGTCAACAGAGCCTACTCTTTATAGCTTTACGTATACTAAACCCAGATCTTTTCAAGCAAGTGATCTACGTCCTGTCAAGGATAGTGGTTTTAGTCTCCGCTACTGCACGGAAGTTCCTTCCCCAGCGCAACCCTAGTGCCTGGTTTTATGGGTGTCATATATCGGCGACACAAGCCTATCAGTAGTAAATGAGTACGGGGGAGTTTAAGGGAGTTAGCGGTTTACGCAGGGAGTATATTGATTTATCTGCTGTACAGATGAGTTAACCGTGCAGTTAAAGTTTATTTTTAATATGATTTTTATGCACTTTGAGTGAGATGATGCCGTTGTAGTAGTCTGTAGATTCTAATACTTTTCTATCAAATTGTTCTTTTGCTTCTATGTAAGAGCATACTGCTTTTGCGTTGCAATAGTGCAGTATCTCTCTTTTAAATTTATCTGTGCCTAGTTGAGCTATGTCTGCTAAAAGTTCTACACTTGAGCCATAATATGTTTGCCAATCGGATTCAATCTGACTCTTGATCTTCTTCCGCTTTTTTGTACCATTTTTAAGTTTAACAACCCGGTATGTGGTTTTAGAAAACTTTGACAGCTTCTTTCCCACATACATTCGGTTGTTAGTTAGGTTTGTTATAAGGTACACAAACCCAACACAGTCATCAGGTAATGAGTCTACAACAGTATCGTTGTAAAACCACATTACTTTGGAGCAGCAGCCAACGCTTCTTTTTCAGCAGTAATTTCTTTACGGCGTTCTTTGATGGCTTTGCTCATTTCCTGTAGTGCTTTACGAGCACGGGCAGCAGCGGCCTTAACACCTTTGCCTGCGAACTTTTCGTTCTCAGACTTGTATGCTTCAAATTGTTCTAATAGTGTTTCATGAGTTGTCATGTTGTTTCCTTTAATTTTCAATTACCTGTGTATCTGCTTCTAGCATAGTGAATCCATTTTCCTTAACAACCATAAGCACGTTATTAACACGACTTGCTAGTTCATCTCGGTGTGAGATTAAGAAAATATTACGATTCATCTCTCGACCCATTGACTTTAGAACTGACATAGAGTGTTCAATGCCCACACTATCCATTCCAGAATCAACAAGCTCGTCAATAAACATCAAGTTCATTGGCTCAGTGAAGCTTTCGTACACATCTCTAAAACTCCAGCTCAATGCCAGAATTAAACGATTTCGTTCACCTCGACTCAAATTATCAAAATCGAAACTTTGTCCTAGTTGGCTAATGTCTACTTCCAAATCACTTTTAAATGTGACAGTGTGTGGTAGTTGTAGTTTGTCCAAATAGTAACCTAGTCTATGATTTAGATACGCTAAGTTCTGTTCAATAATTCGCTTTCGTACAAAAGAGTCTTTGCTGGTTAATAACTTTAACAAAAACTCTTGATGCTCAAGTAGCTTACTTACTTTGTTTATGTCGTCCCAGCTAACCAAAGCTAGGGCAGTATGTTTCATTGCTTCGATCTGTTCCTGGTAAGGATCTTCTTCTTGAGTCTTTAACTCAAGCTGCCGACGGATGTTTTCAAGATTATTCTTGTGTGCAGCCGCGTCAGTGACGTCTTGATATTTGGTCTTTGGACGATCACCTAGAACACCAATGCTACGAACAGCCATGTCAGCTTGTGCTAGATATCCATGTTCTTCACGAAGCGCATTAACTGTTAGATCCACAGCAGACTGTGCATCAGTGGCCATTTGGTCATGTTTCTCATCATGTACATCTTGACCACAACTGGGGCATTGGTGATCCTTGATAGAAGCCAGGCTCTTTTGTACCACGCCTAGTGCATCTTGTAGCTTCTTGACATTACTTTGACGAGTAGCTAATTCTTTATTGGCCAGCTTGAGTCGGTTCTCGTTTTCTTTGTAAAGGGCAACAGCACGGTGAGCTTCTAACTCTGCTTCAATATCAGTGTTTTCTAATTCTGAAATAGCAGCCACAAAGGTTGTTACATCAGATTCTTTCTTACTAGACCAAACACGACTGCGGCGCTCTAAATCATCGATGCTGGTTTGAACACGGGCATTGCTTTCTTGCAGGGCCTTGATACGTGACTCTTCATCTTTGATGTCGTCTTTACTTTTCTTAATGAACTCGCGAAGGATCTCGGCCTTTTCACTTAACTGAGTAATGCCAAGCAGTTCTTCAATAATATCACGTTGCTCACCACTCTTAAGACTTAAGAAAGGTTGTGTATAAGTGTTGAGCGCAACAAGGTGCTTGAACATTTCACTACTCATACCTACTACACGTTCAATTGCTTCTTGCGTAACACGATTTTCACCAGCACCTTCGTCTGTATTTGCTTCGTTAACATCTTGGTCGTCAACTAAGAAGCGAAGCAGGTTAGGCTTACGTCCACGTTCAATCGTATACTTAGATCCATTCTTTTCAAACTCAACAGTGACCAACATACCTTTGGCATTGGTCTTGTTAATTAAGTTTTCTTTACGGATGTTAGTTAGCGCATTGCCGTAGATAGCATAGGATAGTGCATTGACCATTGTAGTTTTACCTACGCCGTTGCGAGCACCGTCACCACCTAAATCGAGATTGTTACCAAGTACTAGCGTCAAGCCATGTTGGTTCATGCGAAGGCCCTGGGTAACATTGCCCACGCTCATGAAGTTTTTAATTGTAAGATTGTTAAACTTAATCAAACTGTTAGTCCCTGATAAATTTGTGTTAGAATTTGACGATCTATAACATCAGACTCGATTGCCTGGATCTGATTGAGCACGATTGCATCAACAGACTCAAATTGAATCTCCCCGCCTGTCCACTCGGTTGCGTGTTCTTCTTTCTTACCGGGAATAAGACTTAACTCACGCATGTTATAAGCTTCTGCCCATTGCTCTTTAATATATGTAGCTTCCTCAAATGAGATATCTACGTCAATTGTAATGCGGGCAAATGTTTGAGCATCAAACAATTCTTCATGTCGATCAATGGCCTGAGTCAGTGTAAGCGTTTTAAACTTGGGAGCCATTGGCCATGTGCGAAAATCTGGTTCACCACCGTGCTCTAAGAACATACAGCCTCGTTCGTCATCCCAGGCGTCTGCGTAGTTGTGCGGGAAGCAATTGCCCATGTATATAATGTTGCCTTTGCGCTGGCGCTTGTGAAAGTGTCCTGAAAATACAAGTTCCTGATTAGGAAAATGTCCAGCATTAAGTCCACCATGATCTGGCATTTCTACCATGGCGTTCATTTTAAAGCTAGGCAGTTCAAAGTGTCCAAATACATAGCGACTCTTCAGCTTTTTCATAGTCTCCCACTCGTCGCCTACTAGCCAAGGAACAATAGTCATGTCACCTACTGTCAATGGCTCATCAACAAGTACAACATTACTCAAATGCTTGGCGAATGGCAGCGAGTTGATCTCGCGCTTCTCACGATATGCAAGATCATGATTGCCCATAATAACATACACCTTTTCAAAGTTCTCCGAGAGATACTTGATATTGGATGTGGTGTAGTTTAATGTGCTTACGTTTACAGTGGACCGATTGTTATGCCAGTCACCAAGAAAGATGCATGTTTCAGCACCTTCTCGCTTGGCTTCTTCTACCATCCACTTGATAAAGTTTTCACAGTCATTGTTGTGACTACGACTGTTATTGCGTAGTCCAAAGTGAATGTCTGTGAAGCAAACTGCTTTTTTAAAAGATTGAGTCATCAGTTATTATAGCATTTCTTCAAGCGTGTGTCTACAACGGACCAGCTCGTCTTTAAGGAAAAGTTTTCGTTTCTTAAGAGTTTGGGCAACTGGCGTATCGTTTTGATGTTGTTGTTCAAGGATCAATAATTGTTTTTCAAGACTATCGTGATGGATCACTAAGTGATCAATATGTCGCTTTAAGCTATCTGGATGTTTCATGTTTACTCCTTAGTTAAGAATGGTGCAAGCTCGGGTGCCTTCCAACCTAGTGGCTTAAGGACCTTGCCATCTTCCCGCTTGCGGACCTTGCCTGTTTCTTTATCCACTTTGGCAAAGTTAGTCATCATAACTTCTTTCCAGCCGCCTTCGGCATTCATTCCTGCCGAATGCATAGCACCAATGGTAACAACTACAATGTCTAGCAGTGCATCAAGTGTCTCGACCATGTCAACTGGACCTACTTGCTCTCCAGTCTCTAAGTCGATACCTTGTGCTACTTGCAGCTCGTCGAATTCTTCTTTGATGAGTTTAAGATACATTTTGAATTGTGCTTGATTGCTACCGTCGACACTTTGGTCGCAAGCTCGCATGAATGTCTCTTGGTCACGGAACGGATTTGTCATTATGCTTCCTCGCTGTCTTCTAAAATAATTTCTGAAACTTCGATATCAGCATCTACATCAATGTCTAACTCAATGTCAGTTGCAGGCGCTTCTGTTTCAAGGTCAGCAGACGCTGGATCTTTGAGTGCATTAAAACGTTCAATGCCTTCAAGGTGTGCTTGTTGGCTTTCCATCTGTCGAGTCCAGCTTGGCATTTGACCCGAATCACATAACAAGTCGTCACGGATATCACGTTGACGTTTTTCTACGTTAAGCACACGAGTAAAACTGTTTGTAACTGCGGCAGTGTAATAAGCAAACGGGTTTTGTGATTTACCTTCGTCAAACTGTAGTGCAATTTGTGTTAACTGAATCAAAGCCTGGCCACGCATTTCGTCTACATAGCTATAGCCGCGCCAGTTGCTTCGAAGGCTGTAACGTTCGCATAGTTTCAAGAACATTGCACCAAGACGATTTGTAATCTGTCCATGATCTTTGCAAAACTCTCCAGTTGCTAAATCGCCTTTCCAATGACTACGAATCACTTCCCGCCAGGCACCATCTTCATTTTGAACAAAGTGCTTGAATGGGGGAAAGTTTACCTTGGCGCGATGATCAGCAATGCTCTTTGGATTGTTTTTACGTCCCGGCTCTAGTGGAATATGTTCAAATGTCATCATGCGGATAACAAGATCAGTAACTGGAATCTTTTTAGGATTTACTTCAAATTGATCTTGTTTTGGCTTGGTACTTGCTTTGCCCTTGGCAGCTTCCCATTCGGCAATAGCAGCTTGGTAGGCAGCAGTTTGCATCCTGGCTGCACGAGCTTCACGTGCCAAGTTAACAGCACCTTCGGGGCATGCTTTGGTCTTACGATTATGAAAACTCTTTAATTCGGTTACAATGTAATCATACTGTTCAAATTCTTTGCCCTCTTTCCAGCAGTAGTTCATTTTACTTGCATGGATTGCGGCCAAGATATCTTTGTTTTTTAGGTAAATGGTTGTTGTTTTTTCGGTCATGTGTAGCTCCTTGTGTTAAGTATAACATAGAGTTGCGGCCATTGTCAACGGTAATATACCTACTTTATAGAAACGGTAAATAGGTATGGAGAAACTTTTAATGAAGATCAATGAGCTAAATTCCCGCATAGTTGCAGTGTACGCTGGACGCTTCCACCCGTTCCACCATGGACATGCTGAAGTGTTTCGTGAACTCGCGAGCAAGTTTGGCATCAACAATACTTACATCACCAGTAGCGGCAAAGTGGAGCCAGAAAAGAGTCCGTTTACATTTGCTGAAAAATCCGCAATGATGCAGGCAGCTGGTGTGCCGGCCAAGAACATTGTAGAAGAAACAGTGCCATACGCACCTGTTAATTTGCCATCAAAATTGGGACTTGACCCAAATAAAGATGTTATGGTGTTTGGTGTAGGTGCAAAGGACATGGCCGAAGATCCACGTTTTGGTTTCAAGCCATTGAAAGACGGCTCTCCAAGTTACTTCCAGCCATACACTGGCAAGAATTTACAGCCATTCAGCAATGCTAAAAATGCTGATGGTACCCGTGCTGGCCATGCTTACATTTACCCTGTGCGTGATGTACAGTTTAGCATAGCAGGACAAACAATCAACAGTGCAAGCCAAATTAGAAACTTGTACAAAGCAGCAGATGATGAAGGACGTGTGGCAATGTTACACGAATTATATCCTGATGGTGGCGCATTGATTGACAAAATTAAACGCATCTTTGATGCCAAGTTAGGATAACATTGTGGCTAATTTAGAAAGCAAAGTCCAAATTGAATTCAAAGCATTTGCCGAAATGGGCACAACAGATGCAAAAGGTTATAAAACCGGCGAAAACGACAGCCGATCACCTACCTATAAAGGGCCAAGCAACAATCACATTTTGGTCTGGCCAAGTACTCCTAAGATTTCTCAAAGCATTGAAGTGAATTACAGCACATGGGAACTGCAACACACCAACTATCAGCCCAGTGCGTTTGGTAATCGCTCAACTCCAGTGGTGACTATTAGTGGTCCTTGGTTTAGCCGCACAGAAGATGAAGCAAAGAAAACATTGACTGCTATTCATTTATTACGTAGTGCAACCAGTATGTTTTACGGCCGTGAAGATAAAAACAAAGGAACACCTCCTCCAATTGGTCGTTTAAATGCACACGGCTTGTATGCAAATACTCCAGTTGTTGTAAAAACGTTTCAGTACGATTACCCAAACGATGTTGATTACATCACCGTTGACATGTTCAACGGTAAACAATCGGTACCTGTACTATTTGAAATGAGCGTTAGTTTGATCGTACAAATCAATGCAGTTGAAGCAGTTAAAGATTATACTTTAGAAAACTTCTATACTGGCAAGTTATTAGGAAACGGATATATTTAAAATGGCAACCACTGGAAAGAACCAATACGCTGATACACCAATTCAAGACTTTTATCTAGACTTGGCCAAGCTGCCAACGTCAGCAGATATCACAGACGGTAAAACAACAGAAACTATTGTCGTTGGGCCCAAATACCAACATCGTCCAGACTTGCTGAGTTATTCGCTGTATGGCAACAGCAGCTATTGGTGGGTGATTGTACTTCTCAATCGTAACCAACTGAAAGATCCTATTAGAGATTTAAAAACAGGAATGGTACTTCGCGTACTAAGCAAAGCAGACATTGCTGGAGTGATATAATGGCTACCAAACCAACGTACAATGATGATGTCGGGTTACCCGACATTCACTATAATCCTTTACAAGATTACCGTAATGTAACTTACACTACTCGTTTGACAATGATGCCGTCACTTGAAGCAACAAAAACAAGACATGATAGAAGTTATGATTACAAAAAAGGTATTGTGTTATGGGAAACTGGCGGCGCTGGTACAGTGTATCTCGAAGAAATGACAATGGAGTGTGTAGGCGCAGGCAACAGCACTGGTAATTATGTAACAGCACAACCAGTTAGTTTTAAAGGCAGAATAGTTGAACCATTGGGCGGTAGATTTATTGAAGCATTAACTTTGTCGGCATTAGATTTGGGCTATAGTAATACTGCTGACGGCGTGTGTTTATTTGAAATTTCATTTACAGGATATAACACAGATTCTGATACCCCGGAGCAATGCAAAGGGTGGGACAACGAAGAACTAACATTTCGTTGGTACATACGATTAACTGAATTAAACATGCAACTTGACTATAAGGGTAGCACATATGACTTTTCCTTTGTAGAAGTTTCGGGACAAGTCCTAAACACTGATTATAATACGCTGGAAGACGGCTTTAGAATGGTAGGGTCACCTGAGACTATTGGAAGTTTTTGTAAAGAGTTTTCCGACGCACTCAACTTGCGCGAAGAAGAACATGTCAAGGCTGGCATTCGTTGTATTCCTCACAAGTATGTGATTACTGCTCACAAAGATATTGCAAATTTAAAAGTCAAGAGCGGCTTTTGGTCAAGACAAACATTTAGTATGTTAATTGGTCGCGGCGAGATTCAAGGCAAGCCTGGCATGACCGTGCAGCAATTTATATTGAATCAAATTGCTAATAGCGAAGACATGATGAAACATTTGCATCGTATTCCCGAGAAAAAGGATTATAATAGTCCCGAAGTTAAGCCTGGCCAAATACATATTGTTCCTCGATCAGTGGTTGTGATTCCAGGAGCAAAGGATGTAGAATTAGATAAAGCGTATGCATTTGACCCTAAATTAGGCACGTCTGCTAAAGAACTACATTTCTTTATAACTACCAAAGAGGATGCACGTACAATCATTAGTCCACAAGAGTACAAGGATGCACAGGATCCGCTTCAGCGTGATGCTCGTGTACAAAATTGGATTAAAAAAGGATTGCTACGAAAAGTTTACAGGTGGATTTACACTGGCGAAAATTCTGAAGTACTTAATGTAGAATTAAAACTTAATAACATGTGGCGTAATGTTAGACCACTGTGGGTTAGTTCGGCAACAGGTAAAGCAATTGCACCCACAGCAACTTCCTCAACAGCTCAACAAAAGTCTCCGGCAGCAACAGGTGGAAAGGCAATTGCATGCAATGATGCCAAAGTAGTCAGCGCAAAACAAGAACGTGTTGCCCCAACGTATGCAGAAGATGCAGAGTTTGATCCGCAGACTGGTAAAATAAAACCCAGAGAAGGTTGGTATCCACACATGCCACAGTTTTATCATATGAACGTGGGTGTCCAACAACAAAGCCAGCAAGGAGCACTAGCGCCAGCTAATGCAAACGAATACGCAGTCTATAGGCAGATTGGCGCAAACATGGCCGGAAGCGGGGAAATGACAAAGTTAACTTTAGAAGTAGTCGGAGACCCGTATTGGTTAATGCAAATTCCCGGATCGCCTGGAAAGCCGCCGTGGAATGAAGATGTATGGGAATATGAAAAAGAACAACTCACCGAAGATCAAATGGCCGAAAAGAGAAAGAAAACTGCTACACACACGTGGCAGCCGTTCATTTATTTTGATGCTCAGATACCATCTGCTACAAATAATCCATACACAGATACTATGAAATTGCGTGAAGCAGAAGCACTTAGCGGCGTATATTTTATTACAATGTCAACAAACAAATTTACTAAAGGTAAATTTACTACGTCGTTGGCGTGTGTAAGAGAAGCATTGTCTAATCCATGGAAAGGCAAAGTTAAACAGACTGCAACCGCATCAGGTTCGACTCCCGGTAATGCATCGGCTACAGGTCCAAACAATGCAAACCCAAAGACAAAATAAGGATATAAATGCAAGCAAATAATAAAGGTGGAGCAAGTGGAGGTGCAGCAGCAGTTGGCAGTAAGATGCATGGGGTATTCCTTGGCAAGATAAAAGATAACATTGATCCCGACGGCTTAGGCAGATTACGAGTATGGATTCCGCAATTGAGTAATTCAGTAGAATCAAATAAGCAAAGTTGGTTTACTGTGCGCTATTGTCCGCCTTTCGCTGGCGCAACAAACACCCAGGACGAATCACAAGCCAAGGACGCAACCAAGTACGCACAGACAAACCAAAGCTACGGCATGTGGATGGTGCCCCCAGATAAAAACGTGCAAGTCATTTGCAGTTTCATTAACGGAGAACTGAGTCAAGGCATCTGGTGGGCATGCATGCCGCACGATGGCCACACTCATGCGCTGCCGGCTGTGGCGTCGGGCACAACACATGCAGGCGAAACAGTTCCATTGGCTGAACGCAATAGATACAACACCGCTGACCCTGATCCCGAGCGCAGACCTACACATCCGTTAAACAACGTAATTAGACGTCAAGGTCTTGAAAAAGATTTGCGTCGAGGTCACATTAATGCTGGCCCTTTTAGAAACAAAGGCAAGCATACTGGCTTGGCATATGGAATTTTATCACCTGGACAACATCAGTTAGTAATCGACGATGGCGAAGGTTTTAAAAACGGTCAAATTAGATTACGCACAGCCTCGGGCAATACGTTTATCATGGACAATGACGAAGGCTTCATTTATTTTGTCAACGCAACAGGCAATGCCTGGATGCAACTTGATAAAGAAGGCAACGTAGACGTTTATGCAGGCGGCTCGTTTAGCGTAAATGCTGGAGAAAGTATTAACCTTCGCGCTGGCAATAACATTAACTTAGATGCTGGCAGCAATATTAATGCAGGCGCCGCAAATAACGTGGAAATAGAAGCATGCCAAGTATTCAATGCAACTGGTACAACCGGAATGAAGTTAAGCACTGGGCAAAACATGAACATTTTGGCAGATAGTCAATTTAAAATGACCGGCCAGCGTATTGATTTAAACGGGCCTCCAGCAGAACGTGCAACTTTACCAACACCAAACAGTCTGGCAACAAACACCACAGTTGGCAAGAGCATTGCCGGCCGTGTACCCGAAGCTGAACCATATGGCGGCCACGTCAGTAAAGGTGGCGAGCAGCCTACTGTAGTCACAGGTTCTGCTCCGATTGACGATCCTGTAATTACGCCATCACCAGAAAGTTATGCAGATAAGCCATCACCAGAAGAAACAAATGCAATTGATTGTGTACCAGAACCAACTAAGAGTGTATTAAGTGACGAAGGATTTAAGGTTTTAAAAAGTCGCGAAGCATATTGCGGTATCATGTACAGCGACTTCCAAGGTTACAGCATTGGATACGGTATACGTTTAGATATTTTTGGTCCAGGTGGCGGCGGCAAAATTGATGAAAACTTAAAGAAGGCACTGTTGGCGGGCCCAAGCGAGCCCGAAGCACGTTTGGCGAGTCGTCAAATTATTGATCGTGAAAATACACCACGAGTTATGCGAGCACTTGAAAAGGCAAAAAGTAGTGCAGGCAAGACAGTTTGTATTACACAGTCTCAAATTGACGGCTTAATTATGGCCTCGTACAGCAGACCAACAGCAGCTGATCAAATGGCAGCAGACTTGGTTGCAGCCGCAGCTTCAACCGCAGACGGTAAGCCCACTAACGAAGCCATTGCTAAAATTTGGGCAAATTCAAACTATAATAACAGTGCTCAGGTTCGTAATAGCGATGCAAAATATGCAATGACCGGAAAACCAAATGCTGACACACGAGTAATGGAACCGTCACAGCTACAATCAGAAGGAATTAAGCGAGATTTATCTCGCTTAAAGAACAATAAAGTGCAACTGCCCAACTCTAGTGAGTGGCGTACCCCGTATGGCAACGGCGGCCAATCGGGGACAAAAGTTGACAATACTTACGGAAAACCAACACCACAGCATCTGGCGCAATGGGAAAGAAGCTATTATCTAAATACTGGAGCGGTTCCATATGGTAGTAACTTGACAGTAGAACAATTGCGTGACAAGTATGGTTCCCCGCATACTGGCGGCAATAATCCTCCGGGCACAGCAGCGGCCGGCAATGCATCAAGTGCTAATATGGCATAAGATAAAACCCAGCTTATTAAAACTTGGTAAATAGGTGTATGCCAAGTTACACATCAAAATTCCGCGGGTACAGCTCAATTGGGACTACTTTTTTAAATCCAGTCCTATACGATCTTGCCCTCGCAAAACAAGACTTACTAAACCACTTTAATACTCGCAAAGGCGAACGTATTATGATGCCAGAATTTGGCAGCATAGTATGGGATATGCTTTTTGAACCGTTGGATGATTATACAATCAATCTAATTGACGCTGATGTACGGTTAATTATTAAAAGTGATCCGCGTTGGTCATTACAAGGTGTAACTATTAGCGAAGGCCCAAATGCACTTAACATTGAAGTTATAGTGACATATTTGCCCACAGAAGAAGAAGTATTACTACCATTAGTATACGATAAAGGAACGAACACATTATGAGCCAGACACGACGCCTAGGACAGTTAAATGCCGCTGAAAGCTGGCTTAACAATTATCGTTATCTAGTAAACGCAGATTTTAAAGCGTACGACTTTGAAAGTCTAAGAGCTGCATTATTAGAGCACATCCAATTAAACTATCCCGAAGACTTTAACGACTTTATTAGTTCAAGTGAGTACGTTGCACTTGTTGACTTGATGGCGTTCATGGGACAGAACTTATCATTCCGTGCAGATTTAAACCTACGCGAAACATTTTTAGAAACAGCAGAAGTTCGTGGCAATGTATTAAGTATTGCTCGTCAACTTGGTTATAAGCCATTCCGTAACGGCGCAGCCACTGGCTTCTTAAAGATTACTTCTGTAACAACTACACAAGAATTATATGACAGCAAGGGCACAAACTTAGCTGGCAAAACTATTGTGTGGGCCGATCCCTTGAACTTGGATTTCAATGAACAGTTTTCTTTAATTTTAAATCAAGCATTAAACAAATCTAATCCAATTGGTCGTCCTGTAAGTTCAATGTCTGCCAATGGTACTACACGTCAGATTTACGAACTTGACCAGCCAAGCACACGAACAATGGTTGAAACATTTTCGTTAACTGCAAGAAACAACAATAGCTACTCGTGCGAATTAGTCCCAATCGTCATTGACTCGACTACTGAGCTTGCAACAGAAAATACTCCAAACCCTTACGGTCGTCAGACAGTGTTGTTTAACAATGACGGATCTGGTTATGGATCGAGCAGTAACGGCTGGTTCTTTATGTTCAAGCAAGGTGCTTTAAAGTTTGAAGACTTTGTATTGACCACACGAGTAGAAAACCGTGTAATTGATCTACAAGGTAGTAACATCAACGAAACAGATATTTGGGTGCAAAGTGTTGACTCACTTGGTCAAGTACTTGACCAGTGGACTCCGGTTCCAAACACAAACAATAAAAATATTGTGTTCAACGCAGTAGCCAAAGACGTACGAAAAGTATACGAAGTTATTACTCGCGAAAATGATTCAGTATCGCTAAAGTTTGGGGACGACATTTTTGCAGATATCCCTACAGGTAATATTCGTGTATGGTACCGCGAAAGTGCAAATGAAACATTGACAATTTCTTCTAACGATGTAGCAGGATTAGAGACGTCGATTCGTTTTGTTGACGGGACGCTAACAGAGCAAGATTTAACAATTACTCTTGAACTGTCAACAGCCGCTTCAAGTACAGCAGGCGAAACATTAGAACAAATTAAAAATAGAGCAAGCCGCACAAGTGCAAGTCAAGACCGTATGATTACAGCGTCTGACTACAACATTTATCCAGAAGGCAAAGTAAGCGGGGTTGATAAGATTAACGCAGTCAATCGAACACATGCTGGCCAAAGTGTTTACGCTGACTTATCAGATCCAACTGGTACCTACCGTCCGGTGATTACATTTGCCGATGATGGCTTTATCTACGAAACTGAAGTAGTTTCTTCTACTACTCGTGATTCATTGGTAGGCACACAAGAGGTTTTGTCTTGGATTGAAAATAGTTTATTAAACAGACACTTGCATCAGTTATACTATAAAAAATATACTCCAATAACGCCAGCAGCTGGCGTTGGTGTTAAGTGGGTAACAGTAAATTCTGGAAATGCAACCACAACTGGTCACTTTTCAGTTGTATCAAATAATGCGCCGCTACGAGTTGGTCGCGGAAGTCCAGACATCCGATATAGAACCATTGGCAAGAACAGCCTGGTAAAAACTGCTGGCGGCAAGTGGAGCCGTGTACTAGACGTATATCGTGAAGGTCTTGGCGTAAGCGATAACGATGGCAATAACACTGGCTTACGTGCCAATGGCCAAGGCTCTGTGTTCTTAAATTCTATCTTGACATCTACAGGTGTTGAAGCATGGTTTCCTGCATTACGCACAATTTTTACTCCTACTGAGCAACGAGAAATCCTTGCTGAAATTCGTGCTGCCCGCGGCTTTGGTTTAAAGTATGTAAACACATCGACTCAGCCAGACCGTTGGAAAATTATTTCAGTAGACTCTGTTGAAACAACAGGAAATCTTGTTGCCCCAACTGAACAAAACTCAACGTCTGGATCAAGCTGGTTAGTACGTTTAGATTACGATACAACAACAGGCGCTTGGACATTGTTCACACGTAACGATCAAACAGTGTTTGGCAGTGTTGATCAGTTAACATTCCATAATCAACGTTTTGGGCAAGCATTTGATTCATCATCAAAACGAGTACTCAAAGATACTATTAAATTTTTAACACAAAACGGATTGGCGTCGGAGTTATCGCTTGATGTTGCAGACTACTTTAAGTTAGATGATGGTAGATGCGATTCAACTAGAGTTATGTTACTACTTCCCGGACTAAATGAAAACTTAGCACCAAATGATCCAGATGTAATCAGTAAACTCATCAATGGAACCATTCAACTTGAACGTGTATCGTTTGTTGACACCAAAGGCCAATATACATTAAAACCAAGTAATCAGCTTGGCGTTGCAACGCCGGGAAGAAAAGATTTAAAAGTACAAAGTACTCATGTTCCGTTAAGGGATAATCGAGTTGATGCATCAACAACGAATATTGTTGATATGTATGTACTAACATCAAACTATAATAGTGCATACCGCGCCTGGGTAAACAGCGGCGCCGATGCAACAACAAAACCACTACCTCTAACTTCGTACGGTTTAGAAAAGCTAATGAGTGCAATTGTTCCTTACAAGAGCATTAGTGACAGTATTATTTTCCATCCTGTAAACTATAAAGTTATTTTTGGTAAAAATGCAGACAGTAGAAATCAAGTTACTATTCGCATTACCAAGAGCGACACTACTCGAATTAGTGACGCCGAAATTCGTAGTCGAGTAATTACTGCAATCAATGATTACTTTGCAGTTGATAACTGGGATTTTGGCGAAACATTTTATTTCACTGACATGGCTTCGTGGATACATAAGTCGTTAGGTGGAATTATTAGTAGCATTGTTTTGATACCAAAACAAAAACAATTAACAAGCAATGACTTGTTTCAAATTCCATGTGAAGATAATGAAATTTTTATCAGTAGCGCAACTGTAAACGACGTTGAAGTTGTTTCAAATTAATAAGGCAAAGAGATGGCAAAAGATCCAAAAAAATTAAACCCTGAAAATCCATACAGTAAAACGTATCCGGGTCAGGATTTAAACACAGGTGTTTCTCCGGGGACAACTGATCTGCTTCCTGCAATTTTTAAAACTGAAACTAATAAGAAAGTTCTAAGTGCAATAGTTGAAGACTTATTTCAACCAAGTTCAATTGAAACATTAAACTATGCAGTTGGACGTAACAGAACAAAGTTCACAGGCTTAGATTATTTGCCACATCCAATTGCTCGTAGACAATTGGAAACTGGCCTGGCACTGTTTAATGACACTGGTGTGTCTGTGTTAACAGCCGACGACATTGCAACAGCATGGGAGTTAAATGATAGAACAAACGAAACTGTAGAGCCAATTAGCATTTTAGATTTACCAATTGATCCGGATAAGTTTTTAAATTGGGCAAACTATTACTGGATTGAAGAACGTATGCCAGTGGTATTTTTAACCAGCGGAACAACCGACGCATTAAATGTACAAGCTGATATCATTGGTAAAAAATATTACTCATCGCCGATTCAGGCCAACGGCCGCAATTTAGAATTTAAAAATGGTATGCGAGTAGTGTTTCACCAACGTCCGGGCGTGGCTATTACCAATGGAGATTTAGATGCAGACTTGTTAACCAATGGCACTGATCAACTACATTTGGATTACGAATTTATCAATTACGATAGGGGACTGATTGGGGTCTCTGTTGACGGCGTTATTTTAACACAGGGTGTTGATTATTACATTACCGGAAACCACATTGTTTGGTTAACTGAATTTCCTACATTAAAGGCAGTGCATGTTCATGCGCCAAATTATTATATAACATTAGATGATGAAATTAGATTGCGGTCATGGTTAGTGTACGGCGTTGGCTCCGAAGAGGGTATTCAGTTACTGGGCCTGGCTTCACAATTTACAAATACAGTTTACAGTAAGTTATCAAATGCATTATGGGATCAAGCAGCAGTACCTTGGGATCGTGTAGAATGGGACGGATTTATCCCGGGCATTAACCCAAAAGAATATATTCTGCAAGAGCCGGGCGCACATAACAGAAATGCACATAGTAGAACAAATTGCTGGTTCCATAAATCAACTATACAAACTACAGTTGACTTTCTGGGCATTGAATTTGGCGATATTGCAAACAGCGATAGTCGTGCATTACGCCCAATTGTTGAATTTGAAAACAGTCTCGAGTTATACAATCACGGTACACGTTACCGCGCCTGGCCTACGTTCCTGGTGAATGAGTTGAACATAAGCATTTCAGACTTTTTTAACTTGCCGTTAGTTGATAGCAACACTACAACATTAAATGCAAGATATATGTCATTGCTTGCTAAACTTGACAGACCAGTTGACATTGTTGTACAGACACAAATCAATGCTAATTTCAAGTTGGCATTAAATGCTTCATCAATTCCACAAGACGAACTTATTAAGATTTTAAGTAACCTTGACAAGGATAACGCTGCCGGTAGAATTCCCAAGTATGCAGTTTACAAAATAAACGGCAATAGTATTACATGGATTAAAAACCCACCAGCATCTAACTGGACTATTACCTACAGAATTTCAGGCGTACTATTGTCTGCGTTGCGTATCTTGTGGCTAGCAAAAGATGTAAACATAAACAAAATCTTAAACATTCGACATGATGGCAATGTGACTACCGGAGTGACCAAAGAAATAGCAGTTGACGGTGATGCAGTAGTAATTAACGTAACTTCATCAGCTGATAGACATTACTTAAAAGAGTACCATTGGAAGAATGGTGTAGCAATTCCAGCAACATTCCGCACTACCGCCATTCAACAACCAGTATTTGAAATTTACAGTCGTGACGGCGTCAAGTTAAGTGCAAGTACGCGAACAAAACCTTCAGTGGTTAATAGTACTATTGTTAAAATTAAAACTGGCACACATTTTGATGCTGAGTCTGGTTACTCACTTGACTTTTTACCAACACAGTTTACACAGTTATCAGCTGATAACATGGCAGTAAACAGTATGTACAACATTTTATACGAGCATACTCTTCAAACAACGGCGTCGTATATTGACAGTACTGGAACACAGCAACCTGTGCCTGGCCCGTACTCATTTTGTAGATATGCCAGTGGAGATACAGCTACCGAATTAAGTAATGGCTACCGCCGTGCTTGGTTCAAATTGAAAAGCTGGGCACTTCGTTCACAAAGCGTTGACAGCACAACAACTATACAATTAGACGGTTCAATGTGGCCGGAATATAACTGGGCAGTTAAGATTGTCAATGGGGTAGGTACAGTATTGCACACCGATGACTTTAAAACAGTTGTTGATAATGTAGCAGTAGGCGCACGTGGCCGCGCTGTCTCATTCCAAGTATATCACAATGGCCTACAAACTACAGCAACAGTGCAAGGTCAGGGGTTTGATGCATTTGATGTTCCTGTAGTAGATGGCACAGTTACATTTGTTGTTCCAACAACAGCAGTTGATACGCTAACTGTTTCTGTTGGCTTTATCAGTTTTACTGCTCGCTTAATTGAACTTAAAGATGATCCGCGATTTGTAAAAATTAGATTAAACGGTCTTCCTGTAGATTACACAGTTGATTCAACTGCTTATACAGTTACATTACATGGTCCCGGAATTGCCGAGATTCAACATCAAGGTAATGCTATTGATGGTGATCATATTACTGCTATTCCAGGCATTGATTATAATCCAGAACAGTTTGAAAACTTTGGTGAGATCAGTGTAGCACGAATTATCAAAGGTTTATCTAAGAACATAGCAGTAAACACTGCTGGCACTCGCGAATGGATTGACAGTCCACGATTTAAAACACTTGACGGCATTTACATGGCTGACAACAGTGCAATACGTAGTTCATGGGCAAATTTTGCACTTCAACCCGGCTTACAAGATGTCGTAGTATCGCGCTCATTGAGTGCTTGGAGATGGTACCGTAAGTTTATTGCCAAGTTAGAGGAAGGTAATAGTATCTATGATATTGCGTCCCTGGGAGTTGACAATGCACTTGATCGTGTCTTGGGCGAGCTATTACTTGGTGTAAATTACAGTTCGGCTGACGCAGTATCAGGTATGGCATTTGCACGAGACGGTATGCAGTTAAACACAGTAATTGCCGTTGGCAATGATACTTTTCCAATTGGCTCAACTAACTTGTTTACCAATCCATACGCAGCTGATCATGTGTATGTATACCTAAACGGCAATTTACAATTGACTGGCACTGACTATACAATCATTGGACAACAAGTTGTTTTTAATAGTACTCCAGCAGCTGGTAGTAGTGTTGAAATTTACTTTGCAGAAGAAACAGAAATTTATTCTGGCATCCCAGCGAGCCCTGCTAAACTTGGTCTAGGCGGATTATACATCCCAGGCCTTGTGACTGAAACATGGGGAACAAACAGTCGTACGTTTATACAGCGACACGATGGTTCACGTATCAGTGCATACCTAGATCCAGAATCTGGAGAAGCAACTGCAAGTAATCCATTAAATGCGATTCTATTAGAGCTAGAAAACAGAATTTACAACGCATGTGTTAACACAGTAGGTGAAGCTAATAGACAATATGCATTTAGAAATTATGCAAGTCAAGAAGTGACTGAGTCGCAGTCACGTTCGCAATTAGAATGGTATGCTGTTAATGGAATCGACTACAGAAGTCGTGCCGACTTTGATGCTAACGATTCATGGACATGGAACTATGGTAGTGCAAGTTGGAGAAAGTTATACTTAGACTTTTATGGCACTTATCATTTACATGATGCGCCGTGGGAAGCATTGGGTTACGATAACAAGCCATTATGGTGGGACACACACTACTCGTGGACTGATGCAACAAAGCGTCCAGCACTTGAATTGGCACTGTATTTTGGTATCTTAAATGAACCAAGTAGTGCAGCATTCATTGATCCAGCATTTGTACATCCACACAGTTCTTTCCCGGTTGACACAGCCGGCAATTTACTAAGCCCATTCGAAGCCGGCATCGCATCGCCAACAGTAGACGAAGCACAACAGCCCTGGGAAATTGGCGCAATGGGTCCTGCCGAGATGGCCTGGAGACGCAGTGTAAGCGGTACTTGGAGTAATGTGCTTCATTCACTTGATCGTTACGATTTAGCCAATGAGTTTTTTGATAGCTCAATTAATCCGTTCATTCAAACAGTAAGCAACAACAGTACTGCACCTAAAGGCACTGGCAGCATTGCGCCAGATCAGTTTTTATATACACGAACTCTAATTGGTATTGGTGCTGTAATATTTGAAGGTTACAGGGAGTTTAATTTATTAGGTGAAACACCATTAAATGATTTATTGGCAATTGGTACAAAGTTGGAGTTTAGTGTAGGTGGATTTACTGACGGTGTTATTACACTAAAAATGCCGTACTCTAAATTTCAAGACAATGAGTATGTACCTGACAATGATTTTGGTTTAACATTAAGTAATGGCGTTCCAAAGGAACAGTTACGTTATACATCGGTTAGAGTTGAAAAGGATGATGTTGGATTCCGGGTGTACGGATTTGATCCAGCGCAACGATTCTTTAAAGTATTAACTCCAACAACAAATGCATTATCAAACGGATATCCTACGACACGTAAACAGTTGGTGACTAGCTATGGTACCTTTGTTGAATACTTGAGTTGGAACACTACGCCAATTACAGTTCCGTATGGTTCGTATGTTTCAAACAAGCAAGACCTTATTACATTATTGATGGGCTTGGGCGAATATCAGACCAGTCGTGGATTGATACTTGACAGCTTAAATAATCGCGGCACTGTTACTAATTGGAAGCAGGCAGCAATTGATGCAATAGCTTGGATTGAAGAGCAATGGGGCGATGAACACTTCTGCGTAGTTGGCGTTGCAACGACTGATGGTTTAAAACTATATCATGAAATGGGCGCACTAAGCAGATTAGATGCTGATCTTGGCCGTACTGGTAAAGTGTTGTATGCGAATGGACGTTCAGCAACAGCAGCAGAACTATTGATTACTCGAGATGCCGAGCCAAACATTGATAAGATTTCCCCATTGACTAGCGAACAAGTGGTATTTGTTAACTTTGAGTTACAGTACCATGATCATGTATTCTTTATCAGTAACAAAACTAAATTTGGCGATTTGATTGCTGACCTGCAAACAGATAACAGACTACAAGACTTAACGATTTCTGGACGTAGAACTTACAACTGGACTGGCCGCCCATCTGCATTAGGTGTAATACCACAGCAGTATAGCACACTACCGGGGTTTGATACCCTGGTCAATGATATTGTTGCAAGTCATATGCCCGAGCGTGTAGCATTTGATACACTAAAAACTGATATTGCTCGGGGCAATGTAATTCCGTCAAAGAAAAGTGTTATTGCTGATATTGTGCAAGACAGTACAAGTGCTTATCTATATCGTCAAGGGCTTCAAAGTGCAGTTGGCACAAACTTGGCCATTGATGCATTGTTTAGAAACAGAAACATTGACATTCCGGGCAACGAACAAGATATTGGAGTTAACGAACAGTGGATGTTCAATAATGGAGAATTTGGAAATTTATCAAACAAGAAAATTTGGGAGATAGAACTTCGTAAAAAAGATTTGACAAGCAACAGACAGATTGTACGATTCAGAGACGATGCGCTGGGTGCCACAGATTTGCGTAGCGACAACATCATTGATATTGTTGGCAAAGCTGATCCACGTTGGGTGTCTCGCCCAAGCAATTACTTGTTTAAAACAATTAATAGAGATGAGATTGATAAAAATTATAGCAAGTCGCAAAACTGGTTGCCAAGTGCAGGTATTGCAGACGTAGCCAAAACTGATATTGAAATAATGCAACTGAGCGAGCTTACATTTGATAAGTTGCTTGAAGTAGAACGTTCTGCGGAACTATTTAATGCACAATCATTCAGTCGATATAACGACTACAACCCCGGCGACCATGTTTGGAATCAGGGTAAATTTTACAGTGCAACAGTACGTATTATTGGTTCTGCTGTTAGCGCATTTGATAGTACTCAGTGGGCTGAAATAACAGTTGCGGGCACTATGTTGCCTTCAATTTGGATAAGTGACTATATCTTTGCACCACAGGGCTACGGCTGGAACGTATTACAGGCATTTGCTCCTGCATACGTTGAAGAAATTTGCCCAAATGCAATTGACACAGGCTTAAATGAAAGTAAGGCTTCGTTTGCAAGCCCGCATAGATTAGCAGTTGGGGACTCGTTCATCATTGGCGGCACCAATGATGGAAACTATAATGCAGTTCATCGAGTAGAAGCAGTAGTAGATGATTATAACGTGTTAATTGCAGCGCGAAGCACAAGCAACAAAGTTGTTTATAATGCAGTCGCATTCAAGTTAAGCTCTGTTAAGTTTAACACCGACGTAGAGTTTCTAAATTCAACGCTGACATTCAGTGCTGGCATGTTGGCATACATTGACTACGGTGACATCGAAGGCAGCTATAAAATATATACATTTACTGGAGATGGAGCGGTAAGTGAATTAGAATACACCATTGAGAATTATAGTCCCACAATGGTCGATAGTGGCGCAATTTATCAAGTGCAGTTGTTTGATTATCAAACAGAAAACTTGATACAAACGCTTGAAGTGTTTGATCCATACAAGGGTTTAACCATTGACGATGTTGCACAGTTTATTGACTTTAAACAATTGCCCGACCCGGCCAGTTACAATGTTAACGAATTGGGTATCTTAGACGAATACAATTCGGCACCTTGGGGTGCTGCCCAAATTGGCAAGCTATGGTGGGATCTTGACAAAGTACGCTACATTGAATATGAACAATCGGGTAATTTACAATACCGTGCTAACCATTGGGGAGAACGCTTTGCCAACAGTGAAGTTGCTATCTACGAATGGGTAGCAAGTGCTGAATTGCCAACTTTAGATATTGCTCCAGATGCGTATTTAGATACAAGCGGCAATGCCAACGGACAAATTAGATACAGTGAAATTACAATCACTGATTCAACTTCCGGGGCAACCACAACCACTTATTATTACTGGAAGCGTAGCCCTTCTATAGTACCAGCTGGCGGTAACAGAACATACTCAGCAGCAGCTATTGAATCTGTATTGAATAATCCAGATTTAAACGGTGTTGCTTGGTTAGCACCAATTGACACTAATGCATTTATTATTGCTAACATTGCCGGGATGTTTGGCAATAGAGACCGAGTAATTTTACGTATTGAGCAAAATATAAATCCAGAGCAATCACATGCTAACAGCGTATTAGTAACAGAAAACGTTGATATCATCGATGACTTCTTATATCAACGATTGTCGTCGAGTGTAGTTGGCCGCGACAATTACAGAGAAGCATATAAGTTAAATGAATATACTGTTGGCACGCAATACTTTAAAGGCGATTACGTGTACATCAAAGATAATGGGACTGATATCACTACCAATGTGTACGGCGACGACGACTACCCAATACTTCAAAACTTCGATGATACCCGCAATGATGTTAATACTGTTAGACGGTCGTTGTCTGCCAATCATAAAATTTATGTAGCTATCAATGATTTCATTGCTATTGGACTTGAACAAGATATCGTTAAACGAACTATTATTAAAAGTGCGGCCAGCGCCTTAATTAAAGATCCATACGAAAATTCCAATGGCTATTACGCAGTTGTAAATACCCGTCGCAAAGTGCCTGACGCCAGTTTGCATCCTTTACGTCGATTTGGCAATGCGTATGTGCCACGCCCACAATCTTGGTTTAAAGATATTATTGCAGCCCGTCGAACTCTTATTGTTGCAGCCAATGACTATTTGTTAAACATCGATACAGTAAGTAAGTTTAACTGGGATAGATACTTGTTAAAGTATCAGCCATTGAACGGTTATTACGAAAAGGATCTAACACAGTACTGGTATTATACAGACTATATTGTTGCGGGTTACATAGTTGGAAATGAACAAGTGCAACTTCGTTCAGCAGACATTGGCTCACTTGACAATACTATAACGAACTTTAGTATAGTGGACGATTATGGAAATGTCATCGAAGCTTATACCAAGTCGGGCAATAACTTGACACTAATGTATCGTAAAAATGGTACAATACAGTTTTCAAACGCAATCTGGGACGGTAGCTTAAATGATGCATGGGACAAGTTGCCATGGGACAAAACATATTGGGATGAAGATATTAGTGAAGTAGTGGAAAGTATCCTACGTGCCCTACGTAAAAATATTTTTGTCGGGGAAGATATCAACTACTTTAACAAGTTATTCTTTGCATTGGTCAAAGAAAGTTTGTCACAGATTTCAAACGCAGATTGGGTCGTAAAAACAACATATCTTGATGTGTTCCAGACCAGCGAGCGTGAGCTAGAAAAGGTGGGTACATACTACAACAAGAAAGATAAGTTAATTATCAAGTACATTGATGAAGTTAAACCGTTCCACAGTAAAATTGTTGAAGCAAACAAGCTAAACAATGCACAGCAAGACATTATAGTAAGCATGGGAGAAGCAGTTACGCTGAATGTAACTACTCGTTCAATGATAACTGACGAAAATGGCAATCCAATTACTACCGAAGATGGTAGAAAACTATCACCAATTGTAGCAGTAATTGTGCAAGACTTGATTGAACAATAAAGTGGGTTATTTTAACTACGCTAAATATCATTATGAACATAACATCTTTACCAGTTAAAATTACAACTCACATTGTGATTACAGATGCTGATACCGGGCAAGTCTTGCGAGAAGGCCAAAACGCTATACATCAAGAGAATATGAGCCAAGTGTTGGCCACTGCTCTTGCCCGTGGAACTAACAGCTTTATTAGCGAAATGCATTTTGGTAAAGGGGCAAGTGTTACTGCAATTGACGGTTCTATTTCATATAGAACGCCGAACGTGTTCGGATCAAATGCAGAACTGTACAATCCAACATACTTTACAGTTGTTGACGCTCAGGACTTAAATAACCCAGACTCAGCTAATAATAATCTAACAGTTACACACACTACAGGAACAACCTATAGTAGTACTGTAGTAACAGCAACATTAGATTATGACGATCCGATAGCAAGTGACAGTGTTTTTAACATTGTTAACAGCACCGAAGACAGCTTGAATGCAACTACAAGTGTAGATGGCGAAATGGTGTTTGATGAGATTGCATTGAAAACAAAAGGGACAGCAGGTTTAAATTCTGGAAATTTACTAACGCACTTTATATTTCACCCAGTTGAGAAAAGTCACAATCAGCGTATACAGATAGTATACACGCTAAAAGTTCAAGCTGGTTAAACCAAATTTAAACTAAATATACAAAGGCATTAAGCCAAAAGGACATGAAGAAATGGCATACGAAGTAAACAAAGCAAACGGTGATGTGTTAGTTAACCTAATCGACGGGGAAATTGACAATACATCAACCAGTTTAAACTTATTGGGCAAGAACTATCTTGGCTATGGCGAGCTGATCGCTGAAAACTTTGTTCATTTGCTAGAAAACTTTGCAAGTAGCATTGAACCAATTAGTCCAGTAACTGGCCAACAATGGTTTGACACTGGTGAACGTAGACTTAAATTAAACACAGACAATTCAAATTGGAAGACAATTGCATTTTTGGCTGCGCAAAATTCTGTCCCACCAATTGGAACTTCAATTCGCGGCGACTTTTGGTACGACACTGCAAACAACGCTATTAAGATTTACACAGCCGACGTAACTTTACCGGGCACAAATGGCAACGGTTGGATGAACGTTGGTGCATTCCAAGGCAACCGTGAAACTGCAACTGGTATGGCATTCTTAGACTTGTTAGATACTAACAGCGGCTTACATAAAGTTGTTGCGCTATATGCAATGGGTGTATGCGTTATGATTATTAGTTCTGATGCTGACTTTACTATTGCTAATTCACACGCAGTCCCGGGCTTTGACGAGATTGGTAAAGGTATTAACATGAACACCAGCGGTCGTGACACCACAGGCTTTGATACAAATGCGTTTAAGTTACGCGGTATTAGTATGGAAGCTGAATTTGCTGACGTTGCTGAAATTTATGTAGGCGATGCCAGTTACGAACCTGGAACGCTTGTTTCTTTAGGTGGCATTGCAGAAGTAACACAAACAACAGAATTTGGCGATACAAACATTTTTGGTATTGTATCAACACGTCCAGCTTACTTGATGAACTCAAAGCAAAAGCGCGAAAAGAATGCATTACCAATTGCAGTTGCTGGACGTATTCCAGTTAAGGTAAAGGGTGAAGTTAAACGTGGTGACAGACTAGTTGCCAGTGACGTCCCGGGTGTTGCACAGGCTGCACCAGTGGATGTAGCAAGCTGGGCAATTATTGGACGTAGCTTAGACAACTTTACTGGTGCTGATATTGGTAAAGTTGAGGCTGTAATCGGAGCACGATAATGGCTATTCAGCGTAAAAAAATTACCGCTGAAGACCTAAACAAATTGGCATCTGATGTCAATGAATTGTTTGGCGATACCCATGCAGGTGAAGGGCCATCCACAGACACTCAAACTCAAGACGATATTCGTTGGGGCTGGGGAGGTGAGAACGTTGAACATGTGCAGCCAAAGCAAAAGCTAACGGCCGCCTTTACTAACGAATTAGTTAATCGTATTAACCTGAGTACATTAAGAACTAACAGTACAGATCAAGAACTTGTTATTGTTTCGCAGGGCGAAAAAGTAACAGCAGAATTTTTTAATACAGCAGCGAATCTATTAGATTCAGCAAGAAACTCTCGTAACGAAGTTGATCCAGCATTAACTTCGTTGACAACTATTCGAACAGTTACAAGCACAGTAACTCAATGGAGACACCAGCTCGAAAACGTGGTTGAATTTGATTTTGAAGGATACGAAAGTGCTCGGCACTTTTTTAACGCTGGCGGCGATATTCGTCTGGCATTTTCAATTGTAGACGGCAGCGGCCAAGGTTACGGAACCTGGCGCAGTATTTTCACTGATCAGGGCACATTACGCTTAAACGTTGATACCATGCAAAGTTTAAACAACCGTGGTATTAGCCAAGACGTTGGATTCGCAGAGTTAGTACTTGGTGAACAATTGCTTTACACTAGCCCGCAAGGTGGTGGAGGCGGCTATGGTGGCTATGGTGGCTATGGTGGCTATGGTGGCTATGGTGGCTATGGTGGCTATGGTGGCTATGGTGGCTACGGCGGCGCAGGTGGGCCCGGGGGCTATGGTGGATATGGTGGCTATGGTGGCTATGGTGGCTATGGTGGCTATGGTGGCTATGGTGGCTATGGTGGCTATGGTGGCTATGGTGGCTATGGTGGCTATGCTTCGAGCCGTGTAAAAGTATTTGGTAACATTGCCGGAAACCGTTTACGCATACGTACACTGTTGGATCACGCTGGTTTAGGCACCAAAGTAACAGGTACTATCACAATGGCAGTGTCTGTTTCTCAACCATCATCGGTAACAGAAAACAGTGTAACGTTGGATCTGCCAACTCCTATTATTTCAATCCATACCCCTTGGCAAGAACTCTAATTGGCTAAACCAGGATTAGTATGTTGGTAAATAACAACGTACATAATAATTCTGGAACCAAATGGATACACGCCTAAATGATGCCCTGGCATTTGCCAACTATAGACTGACGCTACAAGTTCAGCGCCAAAATATCGAAGCACGAGTAAATGCTGCTTTGATTGTATCCTATCAAAATGCTATTTTTAAATCTTCCCAAAATTTAATTTCATTTGTTGGATTTAGGACCACACGGCCAGAACGACTGTTGCTTGAAGACAATAGTGGTAATGTGATACACATTGAAAATTCAAATGAGTTCTTAAATGTGCTCATACAAGCGTATGATTCTGCAATGGAATTAAAACAACAAGAGCTACAAAAACTAAAATCAGCACGAAGCACCGCCAAAATTGTAGGGCTGTGATATGAGCACCAAGGGCTTTATGATGTTCGCTTACAACAACGAACAGTTGGACTATACCCAGCTGGCTATTGTTGCTGCCTATGCATGTAAGAAATACATGCCCAATATTCCAGTTGTACTTGTAACTAACCAGCAAAGTTTGGAACAATGCAAGAATACACACGGCCAAGCAATCATGCAAGCGGCCTGGGATGATATCATTATTACCAATCCCGAATACGAAAAGAATATGCGTCTTCATCATGATGGCGCATATCACAGCTTTAACGCACAATTTACAAACACAAACAAACACGACATTTACAATCTAAGCCCATTTGATGAAACTATTCTAATTGACACTGATTATCTATGTGGTAACAATAATTTAGAAAAGCTATTCGGCAGCCAGTATGACGTGGCCATGTATCGCGACGCCCGCAACTTGCAAATGCAAGAGCCGTATACAACAGAACGTTGGTTGCACTATGCTGGTATTCGCATGTGGTGGAGCACAGTTGTTTACTGGCGCAAGAGTGAAGAAGCCAAACACTTCTTTAATATTTGGACCGCAGTTAAAAAGAACTGGGAGTACTATCGCTTCTTGTACAAATTTCCGGGTACACTGTACCGTACTGACTATTCTGCCAGTATCGCCGCTCACATGTGTAATGGTTGGCAAGACGGCGGATTTCTTGGAGAGATTCCAAATTACATGCGCTACCAAGATCAACGTGATGACATTGTAGAAGTCAAGGGACCTAACCATTGGGTTATGTTAAGCAACTTGCCCGAAGAGTGGAAGAACATTGTAGTAGAAGTTGCAGGTGAAGATGTTCATATGATGAATAAGAAAAGTATAATTCGCAATTATGAAAAGATTATGCAGGAATTGGCATGACACTGCATATCATTGCGCCACCAAACTCGGATGATCACATTAAGATTACATCTATGGATGCAAAATTTGTTAATGCGTCGATTGAAATTAATGTAGTAAATGTCGAAGCAGATCCTTACAGTCAAATAAAACAACTTGCCACACTTGAGTTAAAGGCAGGCGACATTATTTGCTTAGCCGGTACATGCACACGACAATCAACTATTGCAGTTGCAGAACTTGCAGCAGCTAAAAAAGTAAATCTTATGCCTGGCACAGGCACAGATCACCGCGGCGTCCCAATTGAGCCATATAAGATAAATGCTCGTGCTGCCATTGAGAAAAACGATATTGCCGCTTGGCCCTACTTGATGGTCATTGGTGATCCAGAATTGGCCAAAAAGAGTTTTGAAATTTTACCCGACTTAGACAGCGCACTATACTGGCCCAACTATGTTCCCGAACCTGATCAGGTGCGTATTGAACACTTGTTAGCAGTAGTGGCTGCAACGGGCTTATGGGAAATCCCAGAGTGGTTTAAAATCGTCGACTTGTCTGTTAGGGATCTAGAGCTTGCTCCTGTTATGTACGCAAGCCATATGTGGCATGACTGGATTGCGTTCTACCCAGCCAACGGAAACTTCAAACTTGAAAATCATGCACAGCTACATCCAGTCTGGTTAGCTGGTAGTACTAAGCCTTTGGAATATTGGTAATATGGCCGAGTTGAAGTTTGAACTGCGTCGTCGAGAAAAGAAACGTGCTGAGTTCTGGTGTGTATATTATGACGAATACTCTGGAAAGATTAAAGCTATCGAGCCTGGCCACCAGCCTTCGGCTGGTGTTCTTGTAGTTAACTACGCTCGTGTAGAAAAAATATTAGCTGGTAAAATTAATCAAAATGACTATAGAGTATCATTGAATGAAAATTTAGGTGTACTTGACCTAGTTGATACAAAACGTCCTTCAGAATACAAAAAGAAACAAGCATATCGCGGCTGGTTATCATCAGCCGAAACTGATAGCTATGCTCCGGCACCATTACGTGCAACGCTATTTGTAGATACGGGCCATATTCGATTTGAAGCGAGCCGTGTTTGGACCACACATGTTAAACATGGCCTAGATAGAAATTCAATCAATGAAAATATCCCATTTTTTATTAGTGACGTTGAAGATCCACATAATTTATTTGGACACGATGAAATTAATTTAGCCGAAGTAATCGAACGTGGCTTTTGGGAAAGGCGATTATGGGCGTTTATGGATCATGATATTATACAAAAAATATTGTACCATGGACAAGAAATACGCATTAACATGCCTCCAGTTGCAAATGGACTTAACTTTGTAAGAACTCAAACGCACTCACCGTTCTCTGAAATCATTGATGAGCGTACTATTCTTAGTAGAACCGGACCCGGGAAACATCTTAGTGTATATTCTAAAGATGGCTCGCTGTGGGTGCAAAGTCACTACTCAAAGGGCTGTGCCATCGATCAGATAACTGGAAACTTGTCAGTGGCAGTTTTATCGCGGCCAGATCCAGATTTCTTTGTAGCATGGGCAGAGTTGCCTGCGCTAATGCTTAGACAAGAACATCCATTTGAATTGATTTCAAATTGGCCTGACCATGTGGTCCCAAGTCTGTTATATAAAGCTAACAACTTAGATATAGGAGTGCTCCAGTGAAAACACCAATTACAGAATTTGACGTAGTGTTTATCAGCTACGATGAACCAAATGCAGATGAAAACTATGCAGACTTATTAGAAAAATGCCCTTGGGCAAAACGCAGCCATGGCGTATATGGAAGCGATGCTTGTCATAAGGCAGCAGCAAAGTTAGCAGAAACTGAACGCTTTATCACAATTGATGCTGACAATAAAGTACGTCCCGATTTCTTTGAAATGGAATTGGATTTAACCAAATTTGATCGCAGTGATGTACTAAGTTGGAGCGGCAAAAACGTTATCAATGGACTCGTGTACGGCAATGGTGGGGTTAAGTTATGGCCAAAGAAAGTAGTGGAGCAAATGCGTACACACGAAGCAGTTGATTCTGGCGCAGGCGCAGTAGACTTCTGTTGGGATATTCATTACCATCAATTGAACAACATTTATAGCGATGTGTTTAACAACGCAACTCCTTATCAAGCATATCGAGCAGGGTTTCGCGAAGGCGTCAAGCTGGCTCTCATTGATGGCCGGCCAATGGACTGGCGTCAGATTGCTGATCGTAACAATTTTAAAAATCATCGTAGACTATTAGTATGGATGAGTGTTGGGCAAGATATACAAAACGGATTATGGGCCATGTACGGCGCACGCCTGGGCTGTTATCTAACTAATTTACGCAAAGACTGGGACTACAAGTTAGTAGCAGACTTTGAATGGCACAATCAGTATTGGAGTGAAACAGTTGCTCCAATGTTTGCAGGCGATGAAGAAACATGCGCAGTATCTAAATATAATTGGAGTAAGACTAAGCTAATGGCAGAAACTGTTAAGCTAGGCAAGCTATTACGACAAGATCTTCGTTTGGACATTGCAGAATTAGATGAAGTTGGTTCCAAATTCTTTAAAGCAAGTTTCTTTAATCCACATCGTTTAGCGCCACACATTAAAGAAAGTGATGTTGAACAGTTTATCGCCGAGTAATGTTAGATATATTTTTCATCTCAATGGGCGAAGAAGGCAGTGAAGCTAATTGGCAACGCTTGCTTCAAATAGCACCTACGGCAAAACGTGTTGACAATGTCAAAGGCATTTACAACGTGCATAAAGCATGTGCTCAGTTAAGTACAACCAAAAACTTTTATGTAGTTGACGCAGATGCTTGGGTGCTTGACGGATTTAAATTCCATTGGGAACCAGATGCTAAAACATTGCATTGGGGGATTCCAGAACCTGAATGTGTTATTGTGTGGCCAAGTCAAAATCCAGTGACTGGGCAAGAGTACGGTTATGGCGGCATTAAGCTGTTCCCGCAAGCCCCATTTTTAGAAGATAAAAAATGGCACATTGACTTATCAACCACAATTGGTCGAGCTACTGTTAGCAAAGAACAAGTTGGCTGCGAAACTAGATTTAATGTGACACCGGAATCTGCATGGATTGGTGCGTTTCGTGAATGCGCCAAACTCTCTTCTCTGTCAATGATCAAAAGCCGTGTTCGTCGAGCAGTTGCAACTAAACATGCAGAGCTGCAACAGCTCACAGAGCATGTTGCCCAACAAACAGATTGGACGTTAGATCGACGTGCAACTTACCGCAAGGTACAAAGTGTATTGATTGCAGATCGTTATAGTCACGAGTCAAACATTTACTCATATTGGACAGAAATTGAAGAATGTAGTCGTAAAAGATTACATTGGGCCACTGTGGGATGGGAAGCTCATAATGGAAAGTATAGTATACTAGGGGCACAAGCTGGCTCTAAATTTGGTTTACAGTACAGTGATGATTTGGAAATTCTTGATAGAATCAATGATTGGGATTGGCTAAGAGGGGAATTTAAAAATGTCAATATTTAATGTTAAACCACAGAAACACGATACAAGAACTACGTTTGCAGATATCCCCGTAGTTTTTTTAAGTTTTGACGAACCAAATGCAGATACACATTGGAACTTATTACAAAAAGTAGTACCACATAAACGTATTGCTCGTGTTCACGGAGTGAAAGGATTTGATGCTTGCCATAAAGCAGCCGCAGACAGCTTTCCAATGAGCGATTATGTTATCACTGTAGATGCAGATAATCAAGTTGATCCAAAATTCTTCACCAAGAGGTTGCCGCAGAACATGAACGGCCAAGTAAGCTTCACATGGGGCGGTAGGCAAGTCACCAATGGCCTTATGTACGGAAACGGTGGCTTGAAGATGTGGAGCACCGAGCATCTTGCTAACATGAAAAGTCATGAGCTTGCAGATGAAGAACGAGATGCTGTAGATTTTTGCTGGGACTTTCAACGCTACAAAGAACTTCCAGGTTGCTGGAGCAATGTGCATACAAACGGCAGTGCTTATCAAGCATTTCGTGTGGGCTTCCGTGAAGGTGTTAAGCTATCAATGGAACAGGGCCGCCTGCTTGCTTTTAATGAATGGAGCACTACAATGCACGCCGCAAACTATCAACGCTTACTTACATGGATGACAGTGGGATCAGATGTTGAGCATGGTATTTGGAGTGTGTACGGTGCAAGGCTTGCTGTTAAGATGTTGCAGTATGATAACTTTGATTTTGTGAAAATTAGAGATTATGATTGGTTTAATGATTTTTTTAAGTCACACTCAAATGCAGATCCAATTAAAGGTAGTAAGAGCCTGGGCAAGAATATAAGTGAAGGACTGGGATGGATCTTACCTGAATTCGACACTGATCAAAGTGCTTTTATAAAGCAAACACAGTTGCACCCCGACAAGCCATTGACGTATGAAGATGTAGAATGGCGCACAAATTTAAGTTTATATGGATGGTTCCGTGGATAAAAATGCTGAATTAAGATCATCGTTATTGTACTTTGTTGATGAAGCAATTGGCTATAGACATAGCCTACACTTCTTTCATCGTTGGCTTGAGTCTGGCGAGCAATCTAATTTAGAAGGATTGATACTTGAAGTTGGGCGTGAAAACTTCATTGATTTGCAACCATTGTTGAATACTATCAAGGATCCTTCTAATACTGACGGCATATTAACACTTTACAACTTTATCAAGATACATGGAGTATATCGTGTTGATGCGTTGGACACGCGAATTACTCCGCCACCTGACGTTGACAACACAGTATTGAATTGTGTTGAAGGCAATGCTTGGGCTATGCATAACTGGATTGAAGCAAATACACACAAAGGTGTAGGGCCATACTTTCATATTGGGAGAGCATATGGACTCTTACAAGAGGCTCATTTAGACTTTTATAAGATATTTGACCTGCTTGAACTAATGTTTGGCAAAGAAACAACTTTGTTTTCGTCTGTAAAAAACAATGATATTGCATTGTTAGGAAAGCTGCTGTCTAATTATTATCCAAGCTGCGGAGTGCATATCATTAAACTTGCACAATCAGTAACTGAACATCCAGACCTAAATTGGAAAGATGCGTTAAGCAGAAACCAAATTAAAAGCAAGTTATGGCTCATTGAACAACTAAACGTACTTAAACTATTACCCAAGCCCCGCAAGTATACCACTGACGAATCATCAAATGTACTATTAGTAGGCGGTTGGGTTGGCATGTTAAGTTTCTTAGCTGATATGAAAGGCAAGTTTCTTGATGTAGTAACCAACGTTGATATTGACGAAACAGTTCACGCTGCATCTGCTGACTTGAATTCAGTAACCAAATCAACATTTAGGACCAGCAACAGGGATGTGCGAAAGCTGAATGTTGCAAAGTACACTAAGCCAATTGTGATTGATACGATTGTTGAACACTTCAAAGATCACGGTGAATGGGTTAAAACATTACCAAATAACGCTATAATTGTATTGCAAGGTAATGACATGTTTGATGTGCCTGACCACGTAAATTGTCATAAAACATTAGAAGAGTTTATTGAGTCATGCGGGTTAAATAACATTATCTGGAGCGGAGAATTGAATCTCTATAAGTGTACCAGATACATGGCTATTGGCACCACATGATATATGACAAGCGGTTTAAACGATACGATTTCAAAGTAGATTTAGAAAGATTAAAAGCTGAAACGTACACACTGATGTACGATTATCCCAATGGGGTTTATCATACGCAGTGTTCGTTACAAACAGATGGGTCTGACGATTGGGCAGCTGGTATTGGATCTAAGCCTGACATAGACGAATCAATTTGGGATAAGTTGCACCCAAAATTAGTAGGCACTTGGTGGGAAGAGTTTTTTGCTACCTTGCCCTTTACAGTATATCGTGCTCGGCTACTGACCTTGCAGGCCCGCACTTGCTACAGTATACATGTTGATCGCACACCTCGCATACATATTGCAATTGATACTCACCCAATGGCCAGATTCATTTTTACTAACCCGCCAGCAATACGAGTTATCCCTGACGATGGCCACATTTGGTGGGTAGATACTACAAAAGAACATTCGGCCATGAATGGCAGTATGAAGCCAAGAATTCATTTTGTTGCTTGCCTGGACAACACAGACCCAATTTAAGTCATACATACAGGTATGACATTAGAAGTTATTCATACCTGCGCCGAACACTTTAGTAGTATTGAACAATTATACAAAGATTTCTTAGCAGAAATTAACAAGGACCCATTACCTGCATTGGTTAATATGGGATATGAGTTTCCTGCTGGTCTTGGTTACCTGGTTAACAATAAATCACGTTGGACAGAAAAAACAGGTCAAATTGACTTACTGTTAGACAATGGCCGCATCGTTGGAATTAGTGCAGTAGAAACAAGTTCACTCAGCAATGTATTTGGTAGCGGCGGCAATCGTTGCTGGCTGTTACCTAAGTATCGTGTTCATAATGAAATTACAAAGTATCTATTGTCATCTAATTTAGAATGGTGTACAACGCAACAGCACGTAGGAATGATACTAACATTTAACGATTATAACAAATGGATCTATACTACAATTAAAAAACGAGCAGTCGGACAAGCAGGCGCATTAGGCCCAGTTTGGAGCAACTGGTGGAATGATTGTATCCCGTTCGAACGTCAGTTGAATGTTTTTAATACCCCACAATGGGCAGTAGTAAAGCCAATTGCAAGCACAGATTCTGTGCGCAATAACATGAATAACATTGAAAAAGAATTTGGAATAGCATGATTGTAAACACAGAACGTTCGCATTTGAAATATTGGTACGGTGATGACCGTAATCAAATTTGGCGCAAAGACAACTTAGAAACAACATCAATGAGTGTTGGAGGATGTGTTCGAAAGCCAATGAGCTTTAAAGCAGAGCTAATTAGAAACGCTCGTACCTTGAATAGAACATATCCAGACTTAACTATTTTTTTAAGCGGTGGCCTAGACAGTGAAATGGCACTACAAAGTTTCTTGTCTGCTGGGATCACTCCGCGTATTGTTACTATTAGATTTCCCGACGATAAGAACTTACACGATATTGGCCCAGCAATGCGAATGTTGTCGGGCATGGGGTTAAAATACACAGTCATCGACGTTGATCCCGAAGAATTTGTAATGGGCGGCGAAGCATTTGAAATAGGTGCTCGTTATCAAAGCTATAGCTTTTACCAACAGCTTCTTATGAAAGTGGCACTTGAATACAATGCCCCAATGATTACAATCGACGAAATTGAATTGGAAAAGTTGCCCAGCATTGATTGGGAAACTGGAGAGCATTATGACCGTTGGGCATTCTTGAAGAAAGAAGATCAAGATGGAGTATGGCGCAGATTTGCAGATGCAACTGGTATTCCAGCTCTCAATAACTTTTACAGTTACAGCCCCGAATCAATTTTATCATTTTTACAATTGCCAACAGTTGATGATTTGGTAAATGATCGTATTCCCGGGAAGTTAGGTTGGACCAGTAGTAAGATGAAAATTTACTCACACCTGGGATATAACTTTAGAAAACGTCCCAAGTGGCACGGGGTCGAAAACTATATGCACTTGTGGGACTATGTCAGATACAATGTATATGAAAAGTCAAAGCTAAACTTTGACGAGCGTAGTTATGTCATGCCAATTGACCAACTAAGACAAAATTTAATTAATGGAGTAGAGACAGTATGCAATATAGCTTAATGCCAATGACACTTGATCATTTGCCAGGCTTGGTGGAGTTTGCAGAGCATATCTATGCAAACACGGATCCAGACAAGTATCCAGATTTTAAAATATCAAACGATATTGACGATGAAGAAAAACGTAAAAAGTTCTTCTCAGCATTTATGCTGCCGAGCACATTTAACAACTATAATATTAGACAGTGCTATGCGTTAGTTGATACTGATGGTAATTATCAAGCAGCAGTTGGTGTTAAACGCTGGGCTCATATGCCAAGTTGGAGTTTAAGTTGGTTGCTAAGTCCAAGTATGGGAATGAAATTTATTCCAACGTTTAGAACAATTATCGCAGAATTGTGTAATGTACACGAAGCAGCTGGAATGAATGAGTTTTATGTAAGCTATCCGGCGCATCGTGAAGCTGCATACAGTAAGATTATGTTGCCTGTGCGCGAAAACTACTACAGTTTTGTTGAATGTACTGTGCAAGCAAATACCCGTAGTCATTATAGTTTTATACATGAACTAATGGGGCATAGTTTACACCCGCACGATATGAACTTGCGGAGATATATACTACGTAGAGAAAACACATTACCGCCGAGCCAAGGAGGTACGGCAATCCCTTTAAATAAAGCTACTTCATGAAAAATTGGTTGAACAAACAAGCTGAGTTGTATCGCAAGACACATCAGATTCCTTATATACTTGCAATATGGTTGCCGTACCATTTGGCAGCTATTGCCGTACTTGCATATACCATTGCAACTGGTTGGTCGTGGAGTTACTTGTTACTTGCTGTTTGTGGTTGGGTACTGCTTGACGGCGTTGGTAACAATTTGACACTGCATCGCTGGCTAAGTCACAAAAGCTGGACTCCACACAAATGGGCAGAACCGTTCTTGTTATGGGCCAGCACAATGGTAGGCGAAGGCAGTCCGTTATGGTGGGCAGCATTGCACCGCGGGCATCATCACAAGGTAAGTGATATCCCGGGTAAAGATATTCATACTCCAGTGGGCAACGGCTGGTGGTGGAGTTATATGGGATGGCAGTTTGGCATTGAACAAAATTCAGTCAGCTTCCGTTATGCAGTTGACCTGCTTCGTGACCGTCGAGTTACATTTATCCATGAAAACTATAACAAGATCATTTATGCTACATTGCTAATCAGCGCATTTATATTTGGTTGGCAAGCTACCATTTGGTTCTTTGTTGTGGGCGCTCTAATGAGCTTACATGCTGACGGCTTAGTAAACACATTCGGCCACGTACCAGCAGCTGGTTACCAAAACTTTGAAAACAAAGACCAAAGCACTAACGTATGGGCCATCGGTTACTTCCATTGGGGCTCAGGTTGGCACAACAATCATCACAAGCAAGCAAGCTCGTTTGACTTTGGTACTACAGTAAGCGGTCGCTGGCACGAATTTGATCCGTGCTTAGTTCTTGTTATTCCGTTTGCCCCTCTTTCGGAGACTAAACGCTTGTGGAAACTTCGTAAGGATGCTATAATTGCTTATAAACTTTAAGGATTATAATGACCGTTCGCCTAGTATCGTATTCTCAGCCAACTGAAGAATTTAGAAACGAAGGTATTGCAGATGCACAAGAGCTTATTGCTTTTTGTGCTCGCGTATCTAACCCCACCAATCAGTACAACACTGAAACAAGTGAAAAACTAATCAAGTACCTTGTTAAGCATGCACATTGGAGCCCACTTGAAATGGCAAGTGCATGTGTAGAAATTACAACTACTCGTGATATTGCACGACAAATTCTACGCCATCGTAGTTTTGCATTCCAAGAGTTTAGTCAACGTTATGCAGACCCTACAGAAGATCTGGGCTTTGTTATTCGCGAAGCACGTTTTCAAGACACAAAGAATCGTCAGAACTCAGTAGAACTAGATTTAACAGATCCTGCTCAACGTGAACTAAATCGTATTTGGACTGAAAAGCAACAAGACATTATTCGTCTTGTTAAAGAAACGTACGGTTGGGCTATTACCAATGGCCTGGCCAAAGAGCAAGCACGTTCGGTACTACCCGAAGGCAACACAGTTAGTCGGCTGTATATGAATGGTACATTGCGTAGCTGGGTACACTTTATTGACTTACGCAAAGAAAATGGCACACAAAAAGAGCATCAAATTGTTGCCCTTGCGTGTGCCAAAGCCATTACAGCTATCTATCCAATGTTAGCTACCTAACTCTTTTGTGGCAGTTAACGAGCCATCTTCGTTCTGCCACAAAAATCCCCAAGCGTTATTATAACGTGTAATAGTTGGCAAGCTGGGCCATTTTGTTTTGTACTTTAGGTACTTTTCATTTGGCCAAATATCATTAATCAAATTCTTTGCTGGTAGTTTGTATGTGTTCCACTTGCCGCCTACCTTGGGCTCGCTAGTATATAATGCCCACTGTTGATACTGTTCACTGTCAAAGAAGTTAACAACATTTGCAGCCATGTACTCGGCTTGTGTAGCAGTCGGTGCATGCATTGCCATGCGATACTTAACAGCTTGCCACTTCATTGCATAGTTTAACCACCATAAGAAATCATGATTAGTGTTAATAGGAACTGGACTTGCATTAACAAGATCACGCAACATTTGTTCACGCTCTTGCCTATACGGTTCTTTTTTGGCCAATAACCATGGCAGTGACTCAGTTTCCCAATCACCGTGGATAGCATCAAAGTTGTTGGTGTTATCCATGTAGCTTTTTAATGTCAAACTACCAAACAAGTTATCAGCGCACTCTCCAGTTACACAAACGTTTTTTGGATCAGTAACAATGTCGTAGAACTGATTGCTTGCTAACAAACGTGTACCAAAATAAGGCAGTACAACTTCATTAAAGAATTCGGGATTCTCTAATTGACTATCTTCGTTAATAGCAAGCCACGTTACTTTTTGCAACTCGGCCCAGTCAGGATGACTAATAAGCAGCGATACAATCAGCGTAGAGTCAATGCCGCCACTGTAGAAAATGACTAAACGTTCACGTCCGGGCACTTTTAATTTTGCAATACAATCATCAATCCTATTATAGCTTACTGCACTGAAACTAGGAACTACTGCTGGCTGCTCGGGAATCGGACTATTGTTGTATATGGCAACACCAGGTACATCAATTGTGCCGGTGCGATCACTTAGACTGATCCAAGGATTAAACATTTCAATAAATGTCTTAGTGACAGGATTAATGTCAACTGCTAACGGGCTACGATATAGTCTGTGGGGGATATAGTATAATAATTTTTTCATGTTACATCATCATTGATAAAAACGAATCTTCGTCCATTCGCGCACGTACAACAGCAAACTCTTCTTTGTTCTTGGCAGCACGTATCATGTTTTGAAATCTAATTCGCAAGCGTTCTAGTTTACGAATTAAAAACTTGCGATTGTGAAATTTGTTTATAATGAGTCCAGCCGCTACATTTATAGTCAACCCAGACTCTTCAGCATAGTCCTCGACCATACCAACATCTTCTGTTAAGCCATTGAATACTGCATTGGCCTGACGATACTTTTCTTCATATGCTTCGTGTTGCCATTCAAACCGTTGTTCAAACCGTTTAAAGCCATGTGATAAACGTTGCTGTAGTTCTGTCATCAGGTTAACACGGGCTTGTAGTTGATGACTTAGAATCATAGCTTCCATATTCTTACGATGAGCTAAGAATTCTGTATTACGCGGCCCATCAAACTTTAATTTAAAGTCCATGTTCCCTTGTCGAAGTTGACTTGCATGTAAATCACTTACTCCGTAAATCCTACAAATTGCTTGGAACTCACCTGAGCAACCAGATTCTAAAACGGACATGTCAGTTGCCCATGCTAATACTTCATTTTCTGCGGTGCATGCTAATGCTAACCAATGCATATCAATAACTCCTATCGTTATTGTATGTAGTTAAGAAATAGCAGGAATGTTCTCCAATAGGATATCTTTAGTAAAGCGAATGCTTAACATTAATCTTGGCTGATCACTGCGATTTTCTATATGATGCGGAATGTCAATCTTAACAAACGTGGGCTTGTTAATAATTTTAGTAGCTGCCAATGTAGGCTCTTCTTGCCAATCAATCTTAAGATACTTGATAGTTTTAAATGGACTTTTTGACAGTGAGAAATCGCCACTGTACCAAAACATTGGGCCTTTTTCACAATTTAAGATTGGTAGATTAAGGGCAGTATTTGAAGCATTTACTCGTGCAGGATCAAATCCGTCAATATGAAGATCTTGAACAAAGTTTGCATCATTGATAAACATGATAGCCGTTTTAATCTTTACTTCAATTCCAAGTACAGCCAGGATATCGTGTTCAATTATGCTTCCTATGTAATCTAATTCAGAGTCTGAAAAAACTTTAGCAGTAGTAAATTTACCATCCCACCTATTCATGCAGAATTTCTGTACTGTACGCCACCCTGGCAAATCAATTTCTTTAAAATATTCCATAATAATATTTATTGGCAATTGCGCAGTGGGGAAATTCATAAATATTATTATGGAACATATACTTGTATTTCTCAGTTGGACTTTGTACCTTTACTTCATACACCGCATTATACACGGCGTAGGTCTAAAGTTCTTCCCGGTTGCGTTTAAGGCACATGCTGATCATCACAAGTATATAAACACTCACGAGCAAACAACGTGGCACTGGAATAATCTATTTCTATTCAATGACACCTGGACCAGTACATTGGATCTTTGGATTACAGAAGTAATCCCAACGCTGGTGTTTAGTTTAATCACTGGTTACTGGTGGATTAGTGTGTTCTATTATCTATGGGCCGCACTGGTGCAAGAAACTATAGAACACAACCCAAAGTTTAACTTTTATCCGTTTCTTACAAGTGGAAAGTGGCACCTGATTCATCATCGAAGTACCACTTTTAACTACGGATTATTTTTCCCAATTTGGGATATCTTATTTAAAACTCATAAGCCATTGTCAAATTGAATTATTGGCTAAAGTGAGTAGCCAATAACGCACCAACCACCCGGGTGACACGAGTCTTAATAAGATCACTATCCATCATAACTTCAAAATCAACAATACGGTCTAAGTATTGTTCTATTTTCTTACTTACTAAAAGTTCATTGCTGCTTTTAATATCAGATAGATCTTCTTTTTTGAAAACTACTTCAGTGCCGTCATTGAGATACACTTTGATCCAGTCAATGTACTCAACTGGAACTTCTTCAACATGTATCTCACGTAGCATCTCTTCAAAACTACGATCCTTTTTGCGGATGCTCATTTGCTGCTCCAAAATAATTTAATACGGTCAAACAATTTTGGCTTTAAACTGCTTGTGCTTTTGCTGGTCGTCCTCGGCCCCGTTTCACTTCTGACGTTGGCAATGCTAGATTCGGATTTACGTGGGCGACCGCGACCGCGCCTTTTGGGTCAAGTTTTTCTGCCTCCTCACGTAGTCTACGAGCTTCAGTTTCAAATTGATTTGCTTGTACACGATACTTGCTGGCAAGTATGTCGTCACTGATAACTCCTGGGGGATTATTAGCAGGGGCTGTAGTTGCTATATCGCTTGAGCGTGTACCAGCTGCGGTTTGTGCATTGGTAATTTGTTTCAACTCTCGATTTAGATCAACCAAGTTAATGGTTACACCTGGCTTTGGTGTCATTGCCACTGACTTAGTTGGTACTTTTACCATCCAGCCTTTTTGATGCAATGTGTTAAGCATGTTTGTGCCGTCATTGAAAACTTGGCGGAACAAGTAATCACTTGTGTCCATTAGGTCTTGACAATTAGGATGCTGAATTGCTGCAATTAGATCATCATGATATAGCTGCGGCAATGATTCTGTGGGAATGATCAATGCTGAATCAGAGTCACCAGGCAGTTCACGAAATACCACAACGCATTTCTTCCCTTGTCCGTTGACTCCAACATGTTTAATGAATTGTGCCATGTGGTATCTCCTTAAATTTACTCTGCTGCCGCGTCTGCGGTAACTTCTGCACCTTCAGTTGGTACAGGTTCGTTGGCTTTTAGAAAGCTGGCCAACTTGTTATAAGTTGCACCAATAATTTCCATTTCGCCTGCACGGTATCCACCGCGCTGTGATGCTAACTCAATTGCACCAGCAAGAATCTTCATATCTTGTAGTGTTAAGCCAATTGGTTGTTGGGCTTGTTCTTGAGCTTGTTCTTGTTGTTCCATTAAAATCTCCTAGGTTAAAAAGATGGAAGTCTTCCGCAAATACTTATAGCACAAAATGCCCGGGTGTGTAGCCAAAAGTACGTGCTTATACAGGAACGATTCGTATAGTCTTACGGTCTTGTTCATGCCGGCATTGATTTACAGTGCATGGGAAAGGTGTGTTGGGTGGTTGCCATGCTGGGTCAAACGCATTGAAGTGTTCGTTCCTGCCACCACATTGGCTGTATGATACAAAGCCCTTGGGGCCAATATGTAACCAATCAACACCAGCGTAACAAGGCATACCAGTGTATACTGGGTCTGTGTTGTTTGCAATGCTTAGGTCTATGTATCTTGGATCGGGTGTATTTGGGTCAAGTACAACAGTCTTAGGCACGTGATCATCTGGACGTCCAAATATTCTGTTAGCGTCAACGGTGCTGTATCCTCGATGTAATTCACCATCAGTATCGTGTAACACTTGTTCTTTGCAGGTGTATCCGCGATCTACAAATTGCTTTGCTTTTTCTCTTGATTCTGTAATGCTGCCTGGTACTAACGGCACCACGACAGATACACTTACGTTTTTCTCTGCACATTGTTCAAGAATAAAGTCAAAAACATCATCATTTTGCCACGAATGATATGTAAGTTCAACACTATCAATGAGATTTATAACACTATACAAAGCAAACCAAGTATCGTCGCCACTGGTGTCTAATCTAATAGTACAAGGCTTTTCTTTCATCTTCTTTAACAGTGTACTAAGATGAGGAAAGTGTAGCGGTTCACCCCCGCCGATCTTCCAATATATTTTATCGTGATGGCTATACCTTGTGTCTTGTAACTTTTCTATAATAGACAAGTACTGCTCAACTGGCCGATCCAATGCGCCATTTTTCCATTGTGATTGGCAATACGAACATTGGAATTTACAATGTGCATTCAGCATCCAGGTAACTTCAGCGTGTTCTAAGTTGATCATACACTTATTTAACACAGCCAAAAAAAAACGCACCCTAAGGTGCGTTAAAAGGAGCCCAGCAAAATCAATGTTTACTATTTGGTGGCACGTAGTTGGCAGTGATACCAAACGGTGCTGTGATAGTATTGCTACCATGCACCACAAACAACGTGTCGCAATAGTCCGGGTCGCCCCAGCTACCAAACGGATATCCGTCTGTAAAGAATACTAGTTGATGCGGTTGAACTTCGTTCTCTTTCATCCAATGCCATACACATTCAAAGCTGGTCCCGCCGCCACCTTTGATCACATACTCGCCCATGCTTCGACCGTCATCACCTGTAAAGGTATCTTCGTTGTAAACATCTGTGTCAAAGGTAACTACTCGCACCTTGTAACTTGTGAACTGATCCAAGCTACCTTGTACCATGCCCAAAAAGTCTGCTAACATACCTTCGTCAATGGAACCAGAAGCATCCAGTGCAACCACAATGTCAAGTTCCTCACCTGGCAATTGTCCCGGCATAACTGCGCCAGTATGCCAAGCCTTGCGGTTGGGTCGCATCCATGTGTAGTCACTCTTAACAGATCCGCTAAATTGAATGCGCAACAGATCCTTCAAGTCCATTACAGGGGCAGTGATGTCACGTACCAGACGTTCGATGTCACCGGGGCAGTTGCCAGCACCTGCGTTTTTTACGGCCTGGATAGTTGCTTCACGCCATTCGTCACGCAAAGCCTTCTTTTCTTCTTCACTCAGCTTCTTGAACTTGGGTCTACCTTTTCCGTCTTTGTCACCGTCTTTACCATCACCATCACTGTCGCCATCACCGTCGCCATCCATGTCCAAGTGCTCGTCAAACGGCATTTTAATAACTGTGGCATTCTTCATCAAGTCATCGTAAACTTCGTCAGCAGTTTTGCCTTCGTATTTGCGGTCTGCTAAAATTTCTACGGCAGTAATACGGGTGCCAACACTTTCGCGGATCAACATATTGTTGATAATAAAGTCGCCTGCCATGTTCCAAACTTGGGGCTCACGACTACCTCGACGTGTCATGTGTTCAAAAATAATGTGTCCAAGTTCATGTGCAAAACCAAACACCAACTCGCCATCGCTTAACTTCTGAACAAAGGCAGCATTGTAATAGAACTTGCGGCCGTCTGTTGCAATAGTCTTGCACCATTCAACTTCTTCCAATTTTAGACGAGCCGCCAAAGGTCCCCAGAACGGATATTTGAGCAACATGCTAACACGGCTCTTAATTAAGCGATCTCTTGCGGGCATCTTTGACATTGTGTTTCCTAAATTTCTTACTGTATGTATCTATTATACTGCGATTTGGACCGTTTGTCAACCGTTTTTTGGGCTATTTTCTGTTGTTTTTTGACTACACATTAAGTCCCACAGCATAGCAACTTCTGGTTCTCTAAACCATATGTTCTTTTTTGGAATAAAGTCCCAATCCATGCGCTTAAGACCTTGTTCGCGAGCCCACTTGGTAATTTCGTTGATTGAAGTAGCACGATCAAGAATTCGAACGGACCAGCCTTTCCTTTGTTCACGAAGCCATTCGCTAACATCAGATGGGGTAGGGGGCTGGTCCGTCCAAACTGTTTTATAGTCCGGACCGTATAGCATTTCTGCTATTTCAACAGTCCGGGGTCTATCACTCATCTGTAAGCAGATTAGCGTAACGCTTGAAGAACTCTGGGAAGTTAGTCATTTTCTTACGATCAAAAACTACCTTGTAAGACTTCAACACTGTATGAGCACCCATGATAACCATTTCTGGTTCAAAGTTCGCCATCATAAAGCCAAGCCAGTTGTCGGCGTTCTTGTTGAACTCGTCCAACTTACCTGCTCGCTTGCCTGCTTCGTAACGTGTACGAAGTTCGTAGCTCAAGCTGGTAACCAGAGCGTAGGCAGCAGATACTTCCTTGCTTTTGAAGGTGGTAACTTTGCCGCTCAACACATCTGCAGGATCTGGCAAGTCTGCGGCATGCTTGCGGTGTGCCATGAACTTAATTGCCATACCTTCACCAACCAAGCCCGACACCATGTCTGTGTTAGCACTGTCTGGCATGTCGTCATCAATCATGTCGCTAACAAAGCTCCAGGTACGTGGAGTACTGAAAGCGCGATCGTGTTGCGTAGGATCAAAGTTGTACAAGTCACCTTTGAACTGCTTCAAGAAGCCAACCACGTGTGGATGGATCTCGTTCATGATAGCCCACTGTTCCCAATCTTCAAAGTCCACACGGATTTCCAAGTGCATGAAGCGGTTAGCCAGTGGGCTTGGCATACGGTACGTAACACCTTTATCGCCCATTCGGTTACCGGCAGCAATCATAATCACATTGTCGGGCAATTTATACTGTCCAACTTTGCGGTTCAGAATCAACTGGTAAGCCGCTGCCTGCACAGCAGGAGGAGCACTGTTCAATTCGTCCAAGAACAAGAACACCACATCGTGTTGTTTGGCAAATTCTTCAGTTGGCAATTCGCTAGGAGTAGCCCACTTCATAGTATTGTCGCCGGCACTGTAATAAGGAACACCCTTAATGTCAGTAGGATCCATCAAAGCCATACGCAAGTCTACGACTGCAGAGTTGGGCCATTCTGCGGCAACTTGGTTCACCATATCAGACTTACCTACGCCGGGAGGACCCCAAACGAATACTGGACGGCGTTTTGCAACAGCGCGGCGCAGAATTGGTTTGCATTCGCTGATCTTAACTGTACGGGTTTCTACTTGATTTGCCATAGCGTTTCCTACTTAGGATTTATTGAACATGTATGTATTATAAGGCATTTAGTTGCACTTGTCAACAACTAAATGCCTTGTTGTTTTTATGCTACAGCCTGTTCTTGTGCTGGCATAACTTGCGCGATGAATTCGCTTGCAAGGATTTCTTCTTTAGACATCGGACGGGGCAATGCCACGAACTTGACGTCAGTAAACTTGCCACGAATCAGCGTGCCGGTACGGCGCTTGTCGTTAGTGTAACGAATTGCACCGCGACCTTTGGGATCGACGCCATAGCCAACAAAGGTAAAAACCTTTTCAGCAGTAAGGGATTCAATAGCAGCTTCAATTACAGCCGGGGCAACAGCCGCTGGAGCAATAACTACCATTTCCATGACGCCTGCAATGCGAGCACGAGCGGCACGTTTACGGATAGCTTCGGGGGTTTGCGAAAGAACTTTAGACATATAAAAACTCCAATTTGTGTGTTGAGTGTGTTTTGTTACAGGACTATCCCGCAACAGTTTCAATTATACTACTGATCCAGATCCTTGTCAACCTGTTTTTGATTCTTTTCGCGTCTTTTGTAGACTTTTTTGCTTTCCACAACTTTGGCCCGAAAAGGGCTGTCAGCATGGTACAGCTCAATAGCTCTACGCTTGGTACGCTCTAGCTTCAAAATGATTGTGTTCCGTTTCATAGTGTTACTATTATATGGCTGTTTGAGCCAGAAGTCAACCTGTTTTTGGCTCTTTTTTGTGAAAAAAGTGTTGTATTTTAGCAACTTTTAGCGGTTTGCTAGGTCTCTTGCGTGTCTTAGTACTTGACTCATGCGACCAAAGTTTATACTGGCTAATTCTAGCAGTAAATCCACTGGAGTGGTTGCAATACTGGCCATGCCAAATGCAATTTCACCCATGTCTGCAAAGTATTTGGCAGTGGGCCAACGGGCTTGTTTCAGTTGCCAAGCATCAATTAGCAAGCATTCTTCACCTACACTTCGAAGGTCAATGCGTTTGGTTAAGCCGGGTTTATTTTGTGCAGTAAGCAGTTTGATGGCAATTGGTTCATCCCATATATCAGTGCGTTCAAATGTCCGTGCTATAGTATGAACTAAGAATGCTTCAACATCGGGCTGCAAATATGTTTTGCTAACACCTTGTGCTTCGGACACTAATTCCCATCCTGCTTGAACATATGGTTGCCAATTCTGCATACAAATATTTATGCAGTTTGGAGAAGTTACCGGATTCTCCGGGAATTTTGTAAATACAAGTAACAACATAGGAGGCTAATATGCCACAAGTAACAATCAATATACCAGATGCACCAGAAGGTCCACAAGGAAAACAAGGCCCTAACGGTCAGACTGGACCAGTAGGCCCCAAAGGCGAAACAGGACCACAAGGCGTACAAGGAGTAAAAGGTATCCAAGGTATTATCGGACCTAAAGGCGAAATTGGTCCACAAGGCGTGTCAGGTGCGGCCGCTACAGCTGGCCCAGCATTTGTTGCAAATCAAACCATTGGCCAGTATTTAACTACCCCATCATCACCAGTGCTCGCAATTGGATATTTAAATTTAGTGTTCAACAATGCTGTTAAAAACACAGGAGGATACAATAATCAATCCGGAGTGTTCACGACACCTAAGGCTGGATATTATCAAGTTTCAGCAGGAGCAATAGTATTGCCAGCCTCCTTGTCTGTTTTACAAAATTATTATGGAGCTGCCGCAATTATATTATTTCAAAATTCAACTCAAATTTCAGCTGGACCTTTTATCGACCTTAAAGGTGTGATAGTTAACGGTCAAGCCGCTGGTGTAATTTCAACTTCGAGCCTGAGTACGCTGGTTTATTTAAATGCAGGTGATACAATACAGGTTAAATTAGGATATAATACTAATGCTCCTGCAAACTCATGGAACACTATGCCGATTCCAAATAGTGGTTGGACGCAAAACGTTAAGAACTACTTTAGTGCAGTCTGGATTAGGGGGTAATCTCTAACCTTTTCCTTGCGCACGTCTGCTTAGTCCGTCTAGCCACAAAATGATATCATCGTTGACTAGGCGGATTTCCATTGCATCCTGTTCACCAAAGATTCTGAAGTAACCAGCACCGTGATAGTAAGGCCAATCGAGATGTTGCTCTAGTCCTATTAAGTGCCCAGGCTTGGGGCTCCATCCAGGTTTACATTGGTACGACCAATACCTAAAATGTGGCCTCATTAATTCCCAACCAAATGTGGTCAAGCGTAGACCTTTTTGCTTGCCCGGTTGGTAGTTTTTAAAAACAGTGTACTCTGTTATCTTGGTATTTTCCCAAATGTGAGGTAAGGGATACTGAGCCAGATACTCAGTTATCTTTGTAGCTAGTTCCTGACTCATTGATTTTGCGACCTTGTTTTAACTCAACAACACTAAAGTCATTGACCTTGAACAACTTGTTCATTTTGTCGGCTAAGTTAAATGCATGTCCCGGATTAGAGAAACTCACCTTTTTATATTTTGGTCCCGGATAGCTGATTAAGCTATTCAGTGTGCGAAGATTGATTGGCTTATCTTTGTAAAAGACAGCATATATTGCATCAGCCGCAAGTACTTCTTCGCTCTTGTAAGTTCTTGGGTTTGTATATGTTAACAGGATGTTGGGCTTTGGTCTACTCATACTTTTATTTATCAAAAGTAGGTAGTTAATGGCCCAGTTACACAGTTACACCCGGAGAGATTGGTTTAAAGTTATCACCATGAATTATAATACAACTTGTATCGGGCGTAGCAACAGGTGTAGCTACCATGGTCCATGAACGAGTGGTTGTGTTAACCCAAATTGTCATGATTACAACACCATCTATTTTACCGGTCCCAATAATCTGCTCACCTGCGCCCTGTAGCTCTTTTCCAAGAGCCAGCGTTTCACCGCATGTCCATTGGGATTCTAGCTTAAAGACTTCTGCATTAACCGGCCATGCAAAAAATGCAATGCAGAACGCTATTAGGGAAATGATCCCTATTTTAATTGTAGCTGGCCGCCAGCCATTCAGTGTGTTGTTGAGCATTATCTGAGGACTTCTGTAAATTGTACTTACCACAGAACTTCATAAAATGTGGTCCTACGCTTGGATTACGCTCTTTTTGTACTGCTTCGGCAATTGTTGTATCTAGCTCTGCTTTGATATGATCGGGCTGTGCAGTCAAGTCAATTATAGCCTTATTACGCTCATAATCGTCACGCACTAGATGCTCGACACCTTCGTGGTCGGTCCAACGTTGCAGTAGCAGATTGTTCCACATGAAGCCTTTGTTATGTCGATCAGCAAAGGCTTCTCGGAGTCCAACTTTGTTTTTGGTGCCAACAGTACGCACACCGGGAAATGCTGAAAACACGTTGTCGCTAGTATCGCCGCGCATACATTTTTCAAACAGCAACCATTCGGGTTCCGGTGCTGGCTTTACTTCTTTTGTTTTCTTGTCTTTAACTGGCTTACCTTTTTCATCAAAGTAGCCTTCGTGTGTAGTAAGCACACCACTGATACCATTGAACAACTGAACGTTTGGCGCAATCAGTTGTTCAAAGTCGGTGTCACTTGAAACAATAATATGATTTGAATCTTTGTGCAACTGAATCCAACGTGCAATAAAGTCGTCAGCTTCGCATACAGAATTCTTAAGAACAGTCACATTGGTTCGGGTACTGATGTATTCGTAGAACTTGTCAAACGATTCCCAGAACAGTTTTTCTTCTTCTGCTTCCTTAGGAGTATGCTTTGCACGACCTTCTGCACGATTGGCCTTGTAAGGCTTGTAAGCATCCTTGCGCCAGCTTCGGCCTTCGAAACAGAATACAACATGCTTGCCCTGACGTTCGCGCCACTGACGCAGGACCGAAGCAAGAATAATATGGTAGCTCATTGCAACACGCTCTTCAGGATCACCAGAACGGATCACATGGCGGGCACGGAAGAACAAGTTTGCGGCATCAACGATTAAATATGTCATGTTACAATTATAGCACTAGACTGCCAGTCTGTCAAGCATTTTTTTCGTTGCTTGTCTGATCCCAAGGCGGCGCACACGCTGTTAACTCCATTACCCCATTTGGTCTTTTCATATAGCCAAGTTTGACAAACTGGTCTGGTATATGGATTACTTTAATAGGATCATTTGGTCGTATAATACCAGGTTGGACCACTTGTCCAAGAACACCAATACGTGAAACTTCGCCATGGGAAACATTCTTTCTCCAATGGAAATATTCTTCTACTGTCGGATACAGTACATTTATAAATTTAAAACATGATGTTCTAAGGTGTGTTATTTTAATTTGTGCAATATCACCAAACTGCAATACAGTGCCAGCGCACATTTCTTCCAATGGAGTAGAACCTTCAATTTGAATATTTTCTCCAAATTGTCCAGCCTGCACATCTTTTTTATAAATTGTGTTTAGTTCGGTGTAACGTTCTTTAGTTAAGATGCTAACTTGTGCATAAGTGGAAGCATTAAACCAATTGTTGTCAATTTTTGTAATCCAATCAGCAGCAAAATGTCGATCACCAACTACACCACCATTTACTACTGTCACAAAGTCTTGCGGGAATTTTGTAATGACATTAGTCTGTAATGCTGCATAGTTATTACGAATTTCGTCAGTGATGTCGGCATTACGGATACATTGGTTGCGCAAACTTAGTGCGATCCTATTGATAGGAATACGATCCTCGTCGGGTACACGAGTGCCTGGCACTAAATTAACAGAGCTTACCTTCATTGATTGCGAGTACGATTGTTTGTTTGCATACGGCCTGCATCGGCAACAAACGAAGTTTCAGCATCACTATCCATGCTTACGTTGCGGCACATATCAGTGAACCATTGGTCCACAATTTCTTCGGGTGAAGCACCTTGGTAACCACCACGTTGAAGGAAATGTACAAAGGCCGGATTCCATTCTAACTCAAAGTATCCTTGCTTGGGATTGTCCGGTGCCAAATGAGCCTGTACTACATTAACCCACGGCTCAGAACTGTTCCGCATTGATTTTGCGGTCTGCTTCTTTTTAAAAATCTTCTTAATAAATTCAAACATTTTAGCTGCCTCGTCCAAATATAGCTTCTTCTCTTTTGGGTAAATCAGTTAGTACCGTTTCCCGCCACTCTGTTGATTCAATGTACCAGTTGCTTCGTTCATCTTGTGTACGATAGCAACCAATGCACATTCCGGTTTCATCCGATACACAGATACCAACGCATGGATTTGTTAAATTTGCATGATCATCATTCATTGTTTATTCTTAAATGCCTTAAAAAGCATAGGGATTTGTTTATCTCTATACTGCGGTAGTTCGGGTACAAGCCTACTACGTTGTTCAACTTCGTCGCTGTACGTGGCTTTACATAGACTGCAAGGTAATTCTTCGGATTGCATAGTTACAAGTTTTCCATTTACTTTACAAAAGTGAGACCAAGTTGCCATATTATATATCAACTCTGGTTACAGAGTGTGCGCCGCCTCAAGTTCTTTAACAGTGCTTTCAATAGCATTGGCAAAGTTTAATGCACTTTGTTTGTCAAGTAACATATGATGCTCCTGCTTATGAACACCTTTAAACAAGATATCATAAACTGCGCCCAACCGTTGCCCCCAACCTCGCCATACAGGAGTCCATGTTGTTACATAGAAACTTACTTCAACGTCGGGAATGTCTCGATCACGTTGAACTTCAATCCACATTTTAGCTGCATGATCATCAGATGTGCAATCACACTCAACGTTGAAGACTCGAGCATCGCCAAAGTCTTTCTCAATACTAATACCTTGTGCAGGTGTTTGCGCTTTCATTGGATTTCCTCCTGTATATCCTGTACCGTACATTTTAATATCTGTATGTCTCGGGCTTAAACGGCCCACTGACAGTGACACCAATATAGTTTGCTTGCTTTTCTGTCAATGTAGTCAACTGTGCGCCAACGTGTGCTAAATGTAATTCAGCAACACGTTCGTCTAGTTTGCGTGGTAGGTTGTACATTTCTCCGCGAGCATAGTTTGCAGTATTTTGCCACAATTCTAGTTGCGCTAGAACTTGATTGGTAAAACTATTACTCATTACAAAACTTGGGTGCCCTGTTGCACAACCCAAATTCACAAGTCGACCCCGTGCTAAGATAATAATTTGTCGACCATTACTCAATTTAACCAAATCAACTTGCGGCTTAACTTCGGTCCATGTTGCATCTGATAAACTTGCAATGTCAATTTCAGAATCAAAGTGTCCAATGTTACACACGATAGCATTGTGCTTCATTTGAAGCATGTGGTGCTTGGTAATAACGTCAACATTGCCAGTAGCAGTTACAAAAATGTCAGCATGCTGACATGCCCAATCCATTGTAACAACACGATATCCATCCATTGCGGCTTGCAACGCACAAATTGGATCAACTTCAGTGACCCATACCTGAGCGTTAAGTCCACGTAAACTCTCTGCAGAACCTTTGCCCACATCACCATAGCCACATACCACTGCTACCTTACCAGCAATCATAACATCAGTTGCACGTTTAAGTGCATCAACTAACGATTCGCGGCAACCGTACTTGTTGTCAAATTTAGTTTTTGTTACAGAATCGTTTACATTGATTGCAGGCAATTTTAACGTGCCGGCAGCAATACGCTCGATAAGTTTATGAATACCAGTTGTTGTTTCTTCGGATACACCAACAATAGCATCCAACAATTCTGGATGCTTATCATGCACATATCCAGTCAAGTCATGACCGTCATCAAGCAACATGTTTGGTAACCAACCATCTGGTCCAGACATCGTTTGTTCGATACACCACCAGTACTCTTCTTCGGTTTCGCCTTTCCAAGCAAAAACAGGAATACCAGCCGCTGCCATTGCAGCCGCTGCTTGATCTTGTGTAGAGAAAATATTACAACTACTCCAACGCACACTTGCACCCAACTGTACTAGTGTTTCGATTAAAACAGCAGTTTGAATTGTCATGTGCAGGCTACCTGCAATGCGAGCACCTTTCAGTGGTTGACTATCAAGATACTGATTGCGTAATGCAATAAGTCCAGGCATCTCATGTTCGGCAATCTCAATCTCTTTGCGACCCCATGGCGCAAGACTAATGTCTGATACTTTGTAATCCATACTGTTCCTTAAAATAAGTTAATCTTTTCCCACGGTAGGTAATCTTTACCAAAGTGGCCGTAATTTGTAGTACTACTATAGATGGGACGGAATAGGTCAAAGCGGTCAATAATACCCTTTGGTGTCAAGTCAACTAAATCTTCAACTGTCTTTGTCAACTTCCTACTATCACCATTGCTTTCAATATAAAAGCTCATTGGCTGTGCAACACCAATTGCATAGCTGATTTGAACCGTGGCCCAATCAGCATACCCACCAGCTACAATATTCTTAGCGATCCAACGTGTCAAGTAAGCAGCACTACGGTCTACTTTGGTAGGATCCTTGCCACTGAAAGCACCTCCACCATGCGGGCAAGAACCTCCGTAAGTATCTACAATAATTTTGCGGCCTGTTAGACCAGTATCACCATCGGGGCCACCAATAACAAACCTACCAGTAGGATTGATAAAAAATTCAGTACTATCATCAATTAAATTGGCAGGGAGCAAATTTCTAATAATAGTTGTAATTGTTTTACGAACAGTCAGTATATCAATACCTTCTTCGTGCTGTGTACTGCAAACTACTTTGGCAATACGCTTTGGAGTACTGTCGTCATTATATTCAAATGTTACTTGACTCTTTGCGTCGGGGCCAAGCCAACCAATAATACCATTTTTGCGAACATCAGCAAGACCTTCCACAATACGATGTGCCCAGTAAATTGCACTTGGCATATATGTGTCAGTTTCGTTACACGCATAACCAAACATTAGACCCTGATCGCCTGCACCGAAGTTATCGGTCCCTAGTGCAATGTCTGCACTTTGCCCGTGTAATAGATTTGTAATTTCAACTGTGCGCCAATCAAAGCCACCTTGTTCGTATCCGATGTCTTTAATGACTTTACGAATCGCACTATCAACTTCTTCAGTGTGCAATACACCTTTATATTCGCCAGCAACCACTACGCGATTTGTAGTAACTAATGTTTCGCAAGCACACCGCGATGCAGTGTCTTGTTTTGCCATAACCAAGTCAAGGATAGCATCACTGATGCCATCGGCTACTTTATCTGGGTGTCCTTCTGATACTGATTCACTTGTAAATAGATAACTCATTCATTCCTTTTATAATTTTGTGTAACACACTTTGATTTATCGTTATTTGCCCCAACCGTTTGACCAAATGTCAACGTGCAGTCGAGGACTATAACGATAACCACGTGCCAAGGCTTCATCGGCAATATGTCGTGTATTAGAGAAGTATGCTTTGTCAGTGCCACCAACTGGCATAACATATACCTGTCCATGGAACCCGGCTGCACGATATTCTTTAACAGCACGATCAACTTCATCAAAGTCTAGGATGTTATCGATGACAAACTTTAAATAAACGTAACCACGTTGTTGGTATTCAACAACAACTTCTGGCTTAATTGCATCCGACCATTTCTCTCCGCTGGCACTTAGCTTGGGACTTACACTGAATGTAATAGAATCCTTAGGCAAGTGATAGCTATCTGACAAAAAGTCTTTGAACTCTTTGTGTAAGTGTTGAGTACCGTTTGTTTCAAATGTCAAGTTATGCAGGTCACGCATCCGCGGATTACTTAATAGTTCCGGATACAATGCCTGCCAACCCAACAGCGGTTCACCACCAGTGATAACAAGATGTACATCGTTACCGTTGTCTTGCATCCAATGATTGTTAGGAGTTAAGTCTAGCATTGTGTCGATGCTTTGCTCAACGCTATAGCTAGGGCTTAAATGTTTAAATGCAGGGTGCCACGATGCATAGCTATCACATCCTGTTTGTGCAAGTGGCAAGTCATTGAATGTTTTGTACAAGTGTACAACTTTACCAATGTCATCAGGTTCTGCGGTCTTTTCGCCAGCTGGCAGTCCAAAGCCCGGGCATTTAAAGTTGCAACCAAATGTTCTAAAAAACACACTTGGCACACCAATAAAGCGACCTTCGCCTTGTGCGCTATAAAACACTTCGCTTACTTTAAATTCATTCATAGATATTTGACCATTTCTTTAATTTTTCAACCTTGGCTTGCTTGGCAAGATCCAGGCCTGCATCTGTTACAACACCCTTTAATTTTAACAGATCTACCATGGCAAGTACATCACCAATTTCACCTTCTAAGTGTTGTGCATTAGTTAGGGGCTTACCCGGCTTGAAGTTATCCAAACCAAATCGATTGCACTTGCTTACTGCCTGTACAACTTCGGCACATTCCTCTGAGAGGATGTTCATAATTTCGTAAAGTTTTTTATCCATTTTTAAATTCCATATGTGGTGCGATATCGTTGTCAAATACTTGAGCCATGCTGTCCCATAGAAACTTGCGCTCATCTGGACTCATCCCCGATTCCCAAGGCGCCGGATCAATATCTTTGTTAAGTCCAAAGTCGTGTCGAAGAGTCAGACACATGCTGGTAATAATTTGTTCTCTTGTTTTCATGGTCTTGGAAAGTCCAATTGGAATACGTGTGCTCGAGTACCTTTTAGTGCTAACAGCATTTGTTCTTGTTGTGCGTCTTCGAGACTAACGTAGTAGCCAGGGAAGATGGCCGATGACACCACAGAAGTACTATGTGTCGTCATTGTACCACTTGCACTAATACTAGCTACAATCCAAACACATAGGGTTTCTGGCGGGTCAATTGGCTTCATTGATTAAATCTCGCTATACTCATCGCTATCTACTTTGGCTGCGTTAATAGCATGCCGCAATGCTTCTTCGACAAGTGCATTAAAGGTCATATCACGTTCGTGAGCCAACTTCATATATGTCAATAGTTCTTCATCTGAAAAGTCAACTGCAACTTGTACACGAGTATCGTATTCTTCACCTGCTACAATAGCTTCCAACTTTTCTAAAAAGTCTTCAACAACATCCAAGTCGATATAGTCTACGTCATCCCAGGCTTGATTACTACTCACACCACGTGATACCCCTTCAAGATCGTGTTTGACCTTGTACTTGGGATTGATCAAACGATAAGCACGGTTATTGGTGTAGTCACATACTTCTACTTCGTACACTTTTTGGCTTTTGGTACTGAACACAATGTTAGCACTCCATCCACCATCACTATGAACGCCATTCCAGGCGCTCAGTTGATGAGAGTTAGATCCATAACATTCCCAACCGTAGTCCCCGCCTTCAGTGATGCGATAGCTAACAGCTTCGAAAAATTCTTTCATTGTAATCATAATGTTTCCTTAAATTTCAATTAAAATATTAGGGTTCCAGCCACTGTCTTCGCTGTAACCATCGCTTTCGTAACCACGGGGGTTACATACAATTCTAGTCTCACCAATTGTATAATCAAACGGATGATGAGTGTGTCCATGTGTCCACAGTTTAATCTGTGGGTGATCCATAATGAACTCACTCAAGTCACTGTGGTAACCACCGTTCATCAAGTATTCATTTTTGTAACTTTCATGTACACTTTGAAAGCTGGGACTGTGATGTCCAACCACAACAAATTTCTTGTCGTGTTGTTCAGCAAGCACACTTCTAAAGTATTGCAATGTACGAGCATGACGATCTACAACATCACGAGCACTCATGCGAGCAAATTCTCGCTTGTCATTTCGAATGATACGGAAGTCGTTCATCATACCTTCAATGGCATGCATGGTTAACGGATCACCTTTGTTCATGTTAGTCCACAGTGTGGCACCAACAAACGTTACATCGTCAATGACTTTTGTATCGCACTCTAGAAAGTAGATGTTAGGATACTTGGCACATTCTTCACGCAGGTAGTCAATGCCAGCAAAGAACTTACCATGATAAAATTCGTGGTTGCCAGCAACATAAACCACATGCGGGAATTGAAAACTGCAACGCTTTAAGAAATCACGGAAGCGAGCAACTCGTTGCAACTTGCGACCAAGGTCGGCTAATGCACCATTGCTGTAAGGACTAAAATCTGCGGCAATATGGTCGTGCAGATCCTGGGCAACCATAATGTCACCTGATAAAATAAGCACGTCACACTTGTCATCGTTTGTGATATTGATATCACTAAACTCCAAGTGTAAATCACTGACCAGTTTAATCTTCATCGCCGCTTTCCAATTTAGCTATTGAGTTAAGTCCATTTACAGGAATACCGTCTTCGTCAACAATTGCAAAATGATCAAACACAAAGCCTGCACCCTTGCAAAAGTCTTCAAATACTTGGAGCACATCATCCAAATTGGCATGACTGTGATCCATAGCAATATTTCTTATACCATCAGTATAACACAAAACCCACTTGGGGTCAATGGGGTCTGCGTCCAAACCTCTGATATTTTGTAGTGCTTTTACAACATGTTGCCATGGATCATTCTTGGACATTGGTCCTCATTTCGTTATTTAGATCTGTGATGGCACGAATCAGGTCCACATGCAATCCAGACTTGACTAGTGCAGTTTCAAACGTTTGGACATCCTTGGGAAAACACTTGCCTGAAAACCCAGGAATCCCATCAAAGCCCGGAACAGTCCAATGGCTTGTGCCCAGCCTGCCTTCGTTTTCCAGCATAACTCGAACAATACTATAGTCTGCGCCAACTGACTTGCATAACTGTTCAACCTGGTTCGCGAAGATAACTTTCATTGCCAAGAAGGTATTGGTAGACAGTTTTGCAACCATTGCTTCCATTGGGTCAGTGATGAATGCTGGGCCTTTATATTCGGTCAGCAAGTCAGCAAACGCTTCTGCTGGCTCACCACCTAGAACAATAAACTTTGGGGTTACTGCATCTTCTTGCCAACTTGCTTCTCTAATGTATTCTGGCCATACTAACAAATGTTGACCCAGTTGTTCGGTATAATCTTTAATTGCACTCATGCCTAATGTGCTACGAACAACAACTGTTCCTTTGAAGCCGTTTGCCAATGCTTCGTTAATAGCATCACTAACATTCTTAGTATTGTTTTCTGGTAATGCGAGAGTTTCATCTAGGTCAGTGTTTACGCAAACAATAACATAGTCTGCTGTGGCCCATGCGCCTACAGGTAAAATTACTTGTTTGTGCGGATCATTAAACTGCACTTTTGCATCTGGTAAAAATTCTCGTAGAAATAATGCAGTTGACTGTCCAACGATGCCTTTGCCTTGAATAATAATATTTGTCATGTTAACCTTTGATAATGTACTCGGGGTACTTGTTTAAACTTTGATCAAGTAGCGACTCTAGTCTATCTACATCAATCCAACCTTTGATGACCACAAGTATTTTTCTATACTTGGGATCAAAATCTGCTCCGTGCAAGAAATCTTCATTGTTCCATGCAAATGTATTAGTATCTATCGGAAGTTTGACATAGTGTTTGTCCACTTGCGGCACTTCTGTTTGTGGATTGTGTTTTGCAACTGGCGTCAACCAAAATGTTTCATGCGGGTTTTGATCGTCAAGCATGATTCTAATTTCAGTAGGGAAACGTAACACACCATCTAAGCTAGGCGGCATGTTGCCATCATAGTGTGCTCGAACTTCACGATTGGCACTCCACAATCTAACTGAACGTATTCGTTTAAAGGGCAAGTCCTCAAAAATTGATTTAAGAAACTTGTGTTGCGTAGTGGACAATGCAGTTGATATTTTAGTATTCCATGCAGCCCTTGATAACAACGTAGAGTCTTCATACATTGCAAGACCTTCCCATTGGGTAAAGGACATAACAGGAGCATCTTTACCTAACGCACCTCGATCAATATGTTGACGGTCAACAGTTGCAACTTCTTCATTCCATGTACGCCAAAACTCTTGCACATCATCTAATTCAAACTTAGGCAGTGCTAACGGCAACGCACCAATGCCAGAGTATTTCTCTACTAGCCTTGGTACGCTATCAAGTTTGATTATATTGATCAAACTTATTCTTCTAAAAGATGACGTTTGTCTTTGACTGCCTTAAACTCTTCAGCTTCGGGCAATGGGGTTTTCTTTTTAGAGATAACCGGCCAGCCAGCAGATAAGCGAGCATTGATGTCTGTCCAGAACATATCCTTAACTTCGTGTTCCGGCACAATAGCGTCTACAGGACATTCAGGTACACATACAGCACAGTCAATGCATTGATCCGGATCAATAACTAAAAAGTTAGGGCCTTCTTTAAAGCAATCAACGGGGCACACATCTACACAATCAGTGTACTTGCATTTAATACAGCTTTCAGTGACTACAAATGTCATTTTAAATTTTCCAATTCGATTCGATATATTCTTTGTTATCTGGCTTATTGCCAGTAAGACCCAACATGCCGCGATAGGCTTGCCACGCTTCTTGTACCATTGGGTCTGCATGACCACCAGTTGGAAGCAAGTCGGCCCAGACACAATCCTCTGGCATCATACTTCTATAACTTCCAAAGTTACGTGGTTGATGAATTTTGCCTTCACGAAACAGAATGCTTGCTACACCTTGACAAGCAGATTCGTCTAGTCCCAATAGATAGTTATCCCGCCACATGTACTCGGTAACAATACCAGCTAACTGTTCTTGTTTTTCAAAACGAGTACCTGATACGATTACAACAACATCACTTTCGTCTACAGTACCGTTGACGATGTCGCGGATGCAACGACCTAAACTAAATCCAACTTTCATGTGCTTCTACTCCAAAAAGATTCCCAAGGAAAATCAACCCAAATATCTCGCTCAAGTTTGTTGATAGCAATGCCATAATAATCACTATACTCTTTACTACTTTCGTTCTCAACAAGACTTGCCCAACGAACACTATTATGCCAGAATTTGTCAATAAAGTCAACCTCTATTCCTGCCACACTAGAGGCCCAGTCTGCTTTGAGCCATTCCTGAGTTGAGCCTTGATCATTGATGTCATCTACCAATAAAATCTTCTTACCAAGAATAACATCATCTGGTGCCCATAGCAATGATTCAGTATCTACATCCTCACGCAACGATACCTTAACAGTTGTATGTGGCACCTTTAGGTAATGACTCAGCATGGTACTAGCAGGCAAGCCGCCACGGTCCACGCCAATGATCAAGTCTGGCTTCCAGCCATCTAATTGCATATTGCGAGCAATAGTCTGCACATGCCATTCAACATCTAACCAAGAGAGTGATAGTTTATTCATTTGAATCAGGACCTGATAGCAATGCTTCCATTGCTTTGTATTCGTCGTACATTTGCTTTAACATTGGGTACTTTTCGTGCTTTTCAAAGTTAGGTGCTAAAATTAGCAAACGCTTTTTAAGTGTTTCCATCATCTCGGCCAGTTCGTCAATATCAATAGTGTGCTTGGCAGTCTTGATAGTGGTCTTGCCATACTCAGTAGTGTCTGCATTAAACGTACTAGAGGCCGCAAAAGATATACTAGATCCGTTTGCCCAATTATTGATACCTGCATGTCCAACAGACAATCCTGCACCGTTTGACATTGTACCTGACAATATGTCATTCATACTAATGCCAATCTCTTGTGCAACAACGCCAACAGTTGTATTAGTTTCATCCCACTTAAACTCTAGTGGGGTTACTTTATCTAGATTGTTATCATCCATAGAAGTTATCGAGGAGCAAAGTCTTGTTGGAGTTTGATATTATCAAAAAACTCTTTCTTAACACTTTGATCTTCTTTGAAGGCACCTCTTAGAACTGTGGTCTGTGTGAGACTACTGTGTGCCATAATGCCACGATTCTCGCAGCATCCGTGGGTGGCCTGAATGTACACTGCTACGTTTTCGGAGTCAGTAGCTTTGCTAATCTCACGGGCAATGTCGTTGCAAAGTTCCTCCTGGAGAGTTCCTCTTCGGGCACACCATTGAGCGATTCGGGTATACTTACTAAGACCGATAAGTTTATTAGCAGCAATAATACCAATATAAGCAACGCCAGCCACAGGTTGGTGATGATGGCTACACATACTGCGCAACTCGCTACGTACAACAAGCATACCTTCATAACGGTCCGCTGAATCATTTGGAAATGCTGTTGCGTCTGGTGCTGCTTCATATCTACCTGCCATTATTTCGTTAAAGTACATTTTGGCAAGTCGTCTTGCAGTACCTTTAGAGTTTGGATCTGTTTCGCGATCGATTAGCAAGCTGTCAAGCACTTGTTCAAATGCGCCTGCTGCTTCGTTAATCAATGTATCCTTTTCAACATCGCTGATGTATTCGCTGATGTTGTCTCCTGCCCAAAAACGTTTGTTATCGTTTTTAAGTCTGTCGCGGATAACCTGGCTAAGAGGGCGTCCGTCTTCTTCTCTATAATTTAGTTCTGACAATTTATTCTCCGAGTTAATGACGTGGATGTCATATTGTTTATTGTAACATCTATTTAGGAATTAAGCAAGACATCGCTTGGCCAAGTGAGCAGATACAGCATTAAATCTTCGGGCTTTTTAAAGTGGACCATAATAGTAATATCAAACATCTCATGTGAGTGTTTAGCTGATTCTATCTTTGATAATTTACGCCAGTTAAATGGATCACCTTTGTAGTCAACTGCTGACCAACGATTCTTACAGTTATCGATTAACCACCGCCTAATGTCCTTTAGTGTGAACACATGGGCAGCAGTTTTTGCTGAATAGAACTTATCCTTTGTTAGCGTTGACATAGAACTCACTGGCTCGTAAGTCGTAC
>Ga0209246_10000014_pt1 | contig 89555 bp, 86 predicted proteins | sample LauGreSpBDMM15SN_2_FD_187560 | JGI IMG/M metagenome (GOLD analysis project Ga0209246, IMG submission 187560) | Freshwater lake microbial communities from Lake Michigan, USA - Sp13.BD.MM15.SN (SPAdes) (version 2) | ecosystem: Environmental > Aquatic > Freshwater > Lake | place: Lake Michigan...
AGATGATAAAGACAAGGAAGAATTTGATAAATTAAAACGTAAATTTGCAAAAACACGCAAGCTTAAAGTCATTGTTTCAAGACAAGGTGATATCGTTGGTTATAAACAAGACGATTAAACATAATTTACAAAGTTTTGTTATTTTTTACAAATTTTAATTTAAAGTTAAAATTTATATAAAACAAAAATGAAAATACAAAAACTTGATATAGTTAGTATATGGAGAAAAGCTGCTCCACCAACTTGTGGAGCAGCTTTTCCTAAGGATGAAGACTATAAAACTTTGCTCGTCCGTAAGGACGAGCGCAAAAACAAAATGCAGGTATATCATAAATTAGAAGCTCTATTCAAAATTTTGATGATGAAAAGGTCGTCCGTAAAGTGGACGACCTCCTGGGTGTAGAACAAGACACTTCATTTTTAACAGGTGTTTCTTATTTAAAAACAATTTATTATATGAGTATATAACCTACTCATAATGATAGAAGAAATGAAAAATGATAATAATTGTATTGTTAAAGCATTTGAAAATAATCCAATATCTATTATACACGAAGATGTTAATGATAAAAAAATTTATTATTTTAAAGCATCAGATATAGGAAATGTATTAGGTATTGTAAATATTAGAACGAGTATAATGAATTTTGACGAAGACGAAAAGGTAGTACGTACTACGTACTCATCAAATAGTGGGAATCCAGACACTATTTTTTTAAGTTCTCAAGGAGTTTATAGATTACTTTATAGTTCAAAAAAAGAAGTAGCCAAAAACTTATTTAAAAATAAAAATATAGTACTATTAATATAAATATTACAATATGAATCAAATAATTGCTCCAAAGTCTATTAACTTTAACGAATTAGTTAAAAATTCCAACACAACTCTATCTCTTAATCTTGAAACTAAAATGATTAATGTTCTTAATACTGAATTTACAGAGGAAGAACAACAATGGTATATCGCGAATCTATATATTTATATGAATTATCATCCAACAAATGACTATCCAATCAATCTTGAACACGTGTTTAAAATGATTGGATTTGCGAATAAAGAAAATGCAAAGAGAACGTTAAAGAATAATTTTACTAAGGATGAAGACTATAAAACAGTTTTAGTCCGTACGGACGAAAACCTAAATGGTAAAGATTTAGGTGGACGTCCAACAGAAGATGTAATGTTAAATGTAGATACTTTTAAGAATTTATGTATGTTAGCAAAAACAGATAAAGGTAAACAAATACGTAAGTATTATGTAAAATTGGAGAATATTTATAATCAAATAATTAAAGAAGAAATAGAAAGTAAAGATAAATTACTAGAAGAAAAAGAAGAATTATTGCTTGAAAAAGAAACTCAATTACAAGAAAATGCTAAATTAATTAATGATTTAGAACTGAAACCAGAAACAGAAGGATTTAGTAGCAGAATACCAGGTGAAATTTATTGTATACGAGATAAAACAAAGCCTGGGCATATGAAAATAGGAATAGCAGATAAAACTGTAACAAGACTAGATCAATTAAACGTATCGGATAATGCCTCATCTGCGCATGAAAGTTCTCAATTATCTCTTGAATTCTATTCTGTTAGGATGAAAACGGCTAGGGTGGTCTTGTTGAAAGAAAAGTTGATTGCTGCAAGGCTTCTACCTTCATATCCGGAGTTGGACCTTGCGGTGGCCCGTATTGAAAAAGAATTGGCAAGAATAATCATGGAAGACATCCCACCTTCAATTGTCGAAATGGAGATTCCTTGAAAATAAGGGAAGTGTATTTTTCAATAAACCTCTTTCACAAAGATCGCCATCAACTGTCAAATGACCACCCCTCCCTTGCCAAACAAGAAACCTGGAAACTTCAATGTTAGTCTCAATGTCGCCTCGGTCATGAACAGCTCCTGTCAAAGGACTCCTCCGCTAACAAAGCGTAATTTTGAGCAGAACGTGTATGGGTAGTTTGTCATGGCTTTAGCGAAGAGACTACCTTGAATATCCAGGCCATATCTCTTAGTTTTCGCTAGGGTCCTCTAGTTTGGAAAGACTACTCCACGCAAGGTTCTAGTACTCATTCTTTAGAAATGTATGTTAAATTTGAAACATTTGATAGGAATTTAACAGAAAAATTAATCCATCATTCATTACATCCATTTAGAATTAGAAATAGAAAAGAGTGGTTTTATTTTGGAAATGATATAGAATTAGCCTATGCAATCAATACAATTAAAAAGTCATTAGAATACACTAAACAATTTGACATTAAAAGTCATACTCATTTTAAAGAATTAACAATAAACTTAAATGTTAATATGGAATTAATTAAACCAGAAGTGATAGATAATATACAAAAAAATGAAGAAAATAAAGTCAAAGAACACGTTGAAAAAATACGAAAAACAAATAAAAATACCATACAACAAAGTGGTGCTCAAACAGGAAATTTTAAAGGAGCATCTTGGGTTAACGATAAAAATATGTGGAAGTCTCAGATACGAAATAATCACAAAAATTTTCATCTTGGATATTTTACTGATGAAATAGATGCAGCTAAAGTATATAATGATTATGCATCTTATCTAAACCAAACTGAGAATACAAATTTTTTGTTAAACGAAATACCTGGATATGTCACAGTACCTAGAAATATACCAGAAGAAAACAAACGACAAATTGCAGAAAAACAAACTTCAGAGTATACAGGTGTGAGTTATGATTCTAAACGAAAGTATTATGTTGCTGGTATTCGATTAGCTGGTAAAACTTACAATTTAGGAAATAATCATCAAGAAGTAGAATGTGCAAAATTATATAATCAACAGGCACTTTTCTTTAACAACACTCTAAATACAAAATATATATTAAACGATATCCCTAATTATATAACTTTACCAAAAGATTTTCGTATTGATATACTAAATAATAAAAATGATAAAACGAATACAAAATCAAGTAAATTTTATGGTGTATCTATAACTACAACAAAAAAATGGGCAGCTAGTTATATGCTAAATAGAAAAAAAATACACATTGGAACTTTTAACACAGAATTACAAGCTTGTCAAGCATATAATCAAATTGTTATTGAACTTAATAAAAATGGTTGCAATTATAAGATTAACTTTAGCGGGCAAGGTAAAATTAATATAATTTAAACAAGATCTTACAAGATCTTACAAGATTACTTGAATATTATATTCAATCAATATAACATTTAATTTCTTAACTACCCTTTTGATAAGCCAATAATCAAACCATCCATTCCCGTATTTGTAAGCATTTGAATTGAATTTTGAAATTTTATTTTTATATTTAAAAATTGCCTTTTCAATTTTATTTTGAGGTTTTAATTTTAACATATTATCTAAATCTTTTATTTCTTTGATACTTATCAAATAAAATTTACAAGCGTTATTGTTGTTATATATGTTATCTATATTATCAACGTTATCATTGTTATCTGTATTATCAACGTTATATATGTTATCTGTATTATCAACGTTATATATGTTATCTGTATTGTCATTGTTATCACTGTTATCACTGTTATCGCTGTTATATATGTTATCGCTGTTATTTACAAGAGACATTATAATATAATTATGCAAAAGAATAAAAGATTTAGATAATTATGCAAAGAAATATAAAATATTAAATTGAGTTTTTTTTATATTTATAATATACAAGTATGTCTGATACCTTTTCCGATTTATATACAGATGATTTTTCACAATATATAATACCCCCACAAGTCATTACAAATGTAAAATATGTAGATCCATACAATCCATATTCTGAGATAACAGATAAAGACTCAAATACAATTGTATTACCAAAATTAGATAATTTAAAATTATCTAATATAAACGTACTGGATGATACGACATTTTCAGAATGTTTAGATTTGCTGTTATTTAATTTTAATATTTTATCACAATCTGGTGCAAAAGTTTGTACAATATTTTTTAATAAAATAGAAGAATTCTTTATACATTTAAATTTGATAACATTTCAAATAGACATATCAAATGATATAATGATTCAAATACAAAATTGTATAAATAATAATCCTAGTGGTATAATAATCTTACCAGTCAGACTGGATTTCTTAAATATCCAGCAAGAATATAATCTAGATTTAAGTAAAGAAGATGTAAACCAGAACGTCCACACAGCGCATTCCAATTTAATTATTATAGATAATACTTGGAAAACTATAGAATTTTACGAACCACATGGAATTACTTTAGGACATGCATATTCTGACTTTATACAAATACCACAAATTTTAGAAAACTTTCTAAAAACATCATTTTCTAGTATAGATAATTATTCTTTTGTAAATGTATCAAATAGTTGCCCTATTGGAGCCCAAACAATACAAGGTATTTACAACGCTAGTGCTGGACATTGTCTTGCTTGGAGTTTATATTTTATAATGGTAAGAATTCTAAATTTTAATTTTGTACCAATTGGAAAAAACATATCACAAACAATTAATGAAATTATTACAAAAGAAACACCTCAACAAATTGATTCAACTATTAAACGTTTTTTAACATATATACAAACACTTGGTGTATTACCTTCACGAGTTATGATGCATATTAATAAATATAATTTGCAATATTTTATAGAAAATAAATCACAAATTGAAACAAGACTCCGTAATCTTATCAGACTATATTTTATGAATGCAATCTTTTATAAACGTGATTTTAAATTAATCTTTGAAGAAATAATATCATACAAAGCATTGCCAAATTATTATGAAATTTTTATAGATGAATTAAACAAAACACATGATAATGTAAATATAAATGATTACATCAACTTTGATTACGTCCCTTAGACCGATACATCAACGTTGCCCCCCCTTATATTACATCATTTTCTCGCAAATACTTCCAAGTCCTACTACCTATCTTTACACGTCTTCTAGTTAATGGATTTATTATCCACACACCTTGAACTTGACCTTGAACTTGACCTTGAACTTGAACTTGAACATTACTTAATTGTATTGTATCTTGCGTGTTTAATTCTGTTCTACACATTGGACAAATATTATTATTCGCATCAACGTGACTTTGTAAACAATCTTTATGAAACACGTGATTACAATGTAATCGAAATTGGGTGTTGTTAGTGTCGTTAGTGTCGTTAGTGTCATAGCAAATACAGCAATTATATTCTCTATTTATGAAATCTTCAAATGTTATATCTTCATCGGATTGCTCATTAAAATTTTCTGCAAAATCAATATAATTATAATAATTTTGTAAAGTAACTGATATTCTATCATAATCTATTGAATATCTATCTATTTCAAAACATCTACTTTCATAATATCCAGCTGGATAAGTTTCATTTGACACAGATAAATCTATAAATATAGAATCTATATTAACCATCATATAGTTGTGAATAAAATTATTAAATGTTTCTATCTTTTCTTGTTGCAAGTATCGTATCAAACAAGAAACCCAACTTTGATACATCACGTATACAGTATAACTAGGATCATCTCTTCCTCCTGGTTCATACATGTAAGGATTATTATCTAAAAAAGAATGAAATGTTAACAAGATAGTTTCTATACCCATACTAGATGTCCATTTTTCAAATTTACTATCACCCCATGTATTTAAAATAGTCGCACAACATTTACCATTTTCATACATGTTTGGATGTATACGAACACCATCGTAATTTACAAATGTAACTTCTGGTGGAGAATGAGGATAATTATCTGGTATTTTAAAATTTAAACGAACAAATTTATGCCTATAAACACTATCAAGAGGGGCTTTAATAATAGCAAAAAGACGATCAACGTCGTTTTCATCATAATGAACTATATAATCGTTTTGTATCAATTCTCTTTGAGTTTGTTGTAAATACAATTGTCTTATTTCCTTTTGAAATCTTTTGTTTACCATATGATTCTTATCTAATATAATAACTATTTATTTAAATAAAGAATCAATTTATTTTTTAGCTGCTAATTTTCCACGTTTATACATATCATACAATTTTTCTTTTATCATTTCTTCTTTCATTGCTTCTTTACGATCAGCTTGTTGTTTTTGTTTTTGTGTTTGTTTTACGATTGTTTGATCAGGTATATATATAATATTGTCTTTTAATTGAACACTCCAAGTAATATTTTGAGCAGTATTTATAAGCATTATATAATCTGGAAACATCACCTTCATTAATAAACCACCTGTACGAAATTGTCTAGTAGTTGTATTATAATATTTGATCCAAGTCTTGAAAATAGGCAATTCTTCTAGTATTTGTTTATCCTGAATCGATTTTAATGAAACACAATTTTCTAACCTTTTTAAAATATCATCTCTTGTAAAATTATCTTGACGACTTCCATTAATTGGCTTTTTATAATTTGATTCTATTAAACTTTTATAAACAACTTTTTGTTGTTTTTGTTTTTGTTTTTGTTTTTGTACCGTAGTAATAGTTGTTGTATTTTCTGTATTTTCTGTATTTTCTGTATTTTCTGTATCCGAATAATACTCGTCTGGATCATCTGGATATTCAGATCCTGTGGCAGTTGATGTATTTTGCTTTTCAATTATATATTTTACTTTTGCTTTCATATTGCAATAATACAATAAATAAAAAGTTTCTCAATTTTTATTTATTTTCATTATATATATGCTATATTATATATACAACATCCTTTACGATTTTATTTATACAGACATTAGTGTCGATGAAATAATACCAGGATTATGGTTAGGCAATTATAAAGCAGCTCTAGATATTGATTTTTTAAAGCAAAACAAAATTGATTTAATTATTAATTGTACACCAAACATTCCTTTTATAAACAATGAAAAGTCTTTAAATATAGAGACATATAGAATTCCTGTAAATGATAGTTTACTAGAACGAGATTTTATACTAATGGAAAAATATTTAAAAATAGCTATACCAATGTTATTACAAAAATACACTATTGAAAATAAAAAAATTTTGATTCATTGTCATATGGGTAAACAAAGAAGTGCAATTTTAACAGCAGCATTATTAAAGGTCCTAATAGATAATAATCATATTCATTTACCAGAAATACCAGAAAACATAGGTACCTTACCAAATGTTTCGGCTCGGCAAGGTACCTTACCAAATGTTTCGGCTCGGCAAGGTACCTTACCAAATGTTTCGGCTCGGCAAGGTACCTTACCAAATGTTTCGGCTCGGCAAGGTACCTTACCAAATGTTTCGGCTCGGCAAGGTAATCAAAAACAATTTGAATATATTTGCAATTATTTATTATCAAAACGCTACCAAGTATTTACATACGGTTTACGTATTAACTTTGAACCAACTTATAAACGTTTTTTTAAAATTTTTTAAATTTTATTTTATATTATATACTTTATATATAATGTCAGATGCTCCTAAATTAATAGAAAATTATGGTTATGTACCATTTTATTTGTTTCAATGGATTGTTTTATTTTTACAAGTATACATGATATATAATTATAAAACAGTAAATGAGTTGTTTGATAAATATTTTGACAAAAGTGATAATCAACAATATATTAAAAAATCAATTTTAACATTACCTCTTTTATCCATGATTTATTATGATATTAGATACAGTAGTTTTTCTTTAAAAAATATGGGAGTAGATCCAGCATATAATGATACTATAAAACAAATTTTAAATATTCTTGGGTCATATGCTATCATACAAATTTTAAGTCAAGATACAGGTTTAAAAACTACAATATTACAACGTGATTTTATGCAAACACATTTATTATTTATATTTATTTCTATAGGTATGGCATATAGTGTTACACAAAATAGATCTCAATCTATTCTCGCTCTCATTTTATATTATCATTTGAAATATGTTGTTGGAAATAATGTAACATATGATTAATTAATAAACTTTTTAAAACTTTTTAAAACTTTTTATTCTAAATATAATATAATGGAAACTGTATCAAGAACTAAGAAATATTTAGATTATATGAAATATTATGAAAAATTATACTTGTTAAAGGATAAATATAAAAATTACGTTTACACAACTAACCAATCAATGTTTAATAAAAAAATATTATCATCTGGAATTGAAGGCACAGTATACAAATCTAGTTTTAAAAATAAAGGGGGGTCTAGTTTTAAAAATAAAGGAGGGTATTTATACAAACAAATAAGATCTCTCGTTGGATTTTTTGTAATAAAAACAATAAATTTGAAACGTATACAGTATCAAAAAAATATACACGAAACAATGTTAAATACAGTTCCCAAACATGTATATAAATTATTTCATAGTACCGATTCTTATAATAAACCAAGTTTAATAGAAATAATATCTAATACTTTAACTAACCAACTTGTATTTCAAAAAATCTGCCCACATTATATTTTAAATTACAACTGGGATTATGAAAATAACAAGATAAGATTATATAATGAATATGCCACGTATGGTGATTTTTATTCATGGAGTAAACAAGAACACTCTGATGAATTATGGTACAATGCATTATTCCAAATAATGGTTGGACTCTTGGCTATCAAAAGATATTTTAATATGATACATACAGATTTCCATTTAGGAAATATACTAGTAAACAAGGTTACACCCGGTGGATATTGGGTATACAAAATAAATGGACACAATTTCTATTTACCAAATCTTGGATTTGTATTTTTATTATCAGACTTTGGATTTGCATGGATTCCTAATAAATTATACGTACCATGGCATTATACAAATACTCTTCGTTTTATTACAACTAGATCAATCCATTTTTATGACATTTTAACATTTATAACATCTATAAAAAAATTACCATTACCTGAAAAATTTTCAAAAACATTACTACACCATTTCAAACGCAATGATACTCTTGTTTTTAAACGCACTTATTATAAAAAACGTTTAAATTATTATAAAAGTAAATCCAATGGTAAATCCAATGGTAAAATAAAATATTACAACGAAATTGTAAAAAATTATTCCAAATATAGAAATGTAAAAAATGATACATTAGTTACAAAAATATTTAGTATTTTTTACAACAAATACAAATATAAAAACAAACACGAAAAATGCATAGAAAAATATTCTTTGGATAAACATTTTGTTAAAAATAAACTTGCAAAAGTATTTCAAAAATTAATCGTTTAATCAAATATACACCCATTCTTTACAATCTTCACAATCGTCTCTTATAATACACTCTGGAAAATCTTGTTCCCAATTTGGTATTACATGTTTTATTATATATTCAATCCTATGATTTAATATAGATTCACTGTATCCAAGTTTCTTTTTAGCATCATATAAACAAGTATAACCACTATGACATTTAGTATTAATATAATAACCTAATGCAAAACAAGTACTACCACAATTCCCCATATATATCGGATCTGCATTATGTCCAAAATGATATATATTTTCATCGTACCTTGTGTTTTCATCGTACCTTGTATTCTTTAATTTATTTACTAAATTTAAATAATGTCGATCACCAGGTGATTCAAATACAATTGCTTGTTTATTATACAATATACTTGATACACTTGCTAAAATACCTCCTAAAGAATGCCCTGTGAATATTATTGTACTCGTTTCAAAATCGATCATACCTTTTACTTTTTCAACTATACTTTTTACTATATTTATATAATTTAATTCATAATTTAAGCTGTTATTATAACATTGTTTACAACAAGTGTATTTATCAACGTTGTCGCATAACTCGCATTTTTCAAATAAACTACTTTGTTTATAAAAACAACACGAAAAAAATAAATTATCATTGTATTTATCACTTGATGATGTAGATTTTATACTATTTTCAATTTTACAAGTATTCAAGTTCGCGTTACTCGCGTTACTCGTGTTACTCGTATTTAATGTATTCCAATATAAACTCGTTCCCTTAAATGCTATAACGCCTATATTACGTTGTTTGTTTGTAAAAAAATATGCTTTTACAGTATCATTTGATAAACTTATATCGGTAACTTGATCCAATGTTGTATTTATCCAATTTGTACTAGTCATTTTATAATATACATTATGCGACATAACTGCCATCTCGTATACAGTATTGTAATTTATACTCGTAAACAAACCATTAACAAAAGTTAATAAAAATAATACATACATTTATTAATTAATATTAAATTTATAATAATTAATAAACACGATTTTTTGATTTTTTAATTTTTTAATTTTTTAAAACCACAATCTTCTTCTTACCAAATTTGGTGTTTCTAAAGTCATAGTTGAAGTAGTTTCTGTTGAAGTAGTTTCTGTTGAAGTAGTTTCTGTTGAAGTAGTTTCTGTTGTAGTAGTTTCTGTTGCAGTAGTTTCTGTTGAAGTAGTTTCTGTTGAAGTAGTTTCTGTTGCAGTAGTTTCTGTTGCAGTAGGAGTTGGTTCCGGACAAGGGGTAGTTTCTACTGGACTTGGAGTTTCAATGATAGTAATTTCTCTAGGAACTTCCTGAGTTGGTTCCGGACAAGGGGTAGTTTCTACTGGACTTGGAGTTTCAATGATAGTAATTTCTCTAGGAACTTCCTGAGTTGGTTCCGGACAAGGAGTTTCAATTACCGAAGGAGTTGGTTCAGGTATAGTAATTTCTCTAGGAACTTCCTGAGTTGGTTCCGGACAAGGAGTAGTTTCTACTGGAGTTGGAGTTTCAATGATAGTAATTTCTCTAGGAACTTCCTGAGTTGGTTCCGGACAAGGAGTTTCAATTACTGAAGGAGTTGGTTCAGGTATAGTAATTTCTCTTACTTTTGTACAAGGTGCAGTTTCAGTTAAAGTAAATGTTTCAGTTTCAGTTGAAGTTTCAGTTGAAGTAAAGGTTTCAGTTTCAGTTTCAGTTAAGGTTTCAATTGAAGTTTCAGTAAAGGTTTCAGTTTCAGTTAAGGTTTCAATTGAAGTTTCAGTAAAGGTTTCAGTTACAGTTTCAGGTGGTAAAGTTACAGTTTTTGTTTTATAACAATAACGTGGTGGTGTACTAGGTAAAATTGGGATAGTAATATCTCTAATGTTTGTTGTAACAATAGGTGTAGTAGTTGTTACATTATATTTGACACATAGTGTTGTATTTTTACGAGTACAGGCAAGGACAGGTGAACTTAGGAAAAGGATTAATATCGATGATGTAATTTTAAACATTTTTATAAAATAAACGGTTTTTATTTTTAAATCGATTTTTTTTAAAATAAAATTATTCATTAATGTATTTGTATTTCATATATTTATCTATAAATTGTTTAGGCGTAGATATGTGTGCATTTCGTTGTTGTTTAATATTATTATAAAATTTAAAGCGATTACCACCAATATAACAAATTCTCCAACCATCAGATGCAGCATTAATAATAAACAAATATTTTAGTAAAAAATTTAATAGTATATTACAAGTGTACATTTTAATATGACCTTATAAAAAAAATATAAAAAGCAAGCGTGAACGCGCAATATATATATGATACAAGATATGATACAAGATATGATACAAGATATGATACAAGATATGATACAAGATATGATACAAGATATCTAACTTAAAACAAGATATGATACAAGATATCTAACTTAAAAATAATATATGATACAAGATATCTAACTTAAAAATAATATATGATACAAGATATCTAACTTAAAAATAATATATATTACAATATATACTATGAGGAAGAAAAGGGATACTTATGGATTACCTACATATTCAAAAAAGAATACAAATAATAAAAATAAATCTAAAAGTCAACATTCTATATTACATAAACACGAAAGCAAATTACAAGAATTTTCAAAACGAGATGAAAAATTACTAGTATTAGACTCAAAAATACGAACTTTAGAATCTTCAATTAAAAAACAAAGTGAAGAATATGATAAATCTAAAGGATATAATAAATTTAAAGAAACTCAAAGTCAATCTAAATTATCAGATATTTTAAAAACAAATAAAAATGATCTAGAAAAATTACAAGAAGAACGGTATGTAATTTCAAGTAACCAAGATCAAATTGAGTATATATTAGAATCTACATATATTATACAAGAATATATAGAATTAGAAGAAAGAGAACAAAAATTATTAAATGTCAATGATCTTTCTCATGAAAATAGTCTTGAATTAAATGAAATTAATATAAAGAAAATAGATGTTATTAATACATATCTTGTTAAATTTGAACCAAATTATAGTCCTTCAAGAAGTTTTCTTAAATACGATTCTATAATGTGCAAGGATTGCAACGTAATATATAAAACAGAAAGGGGATTTCTTGTATGTACAAATTGCGGAACGTGTACAACAACCGTTCAACAAGCCACCGAATTATCATACAAAGAACTACAAGAATTTGATTACAGACCACAATTTACCTATGATAAAATGACACATTTAGAAGATTGGTTACGAAGATTTCAAGCTAAGGAGAATCGTGGTATCCCACAGGAAATATTGGACAAGGTGATTTTAGAAGCTAAAAAAGAAAGAGTTAAAGATTTAAATATTCTTACAGAAGACAAGGTAAAACGATATCTTAAACGATTAAATCTAAACGATTATTATGACAATGTAATTGGAATTATAAACAGACTTAATGGCAGACCACCGTTTACACTTACATCAGAAATAGAAGACAAGATAAAGATGATGTTTCAACAAATACAAGATCCATACGATAAATTCAAACCATCTGGACGTAAAAACTTTCTTAGTTATAGTTATACTCTTCACAAGTTTTTTCAAATTTTGGGATTGCACGAATTTGCAAAATACTTTCCTCTTCTTAAAAGCACTGATAAATTACGTCAACAAGACGATATTTTTAAAAAAATAGTAGGATTTATGTCTGAAAAAGACCCCACTACAAAATGGGTATTTTATCCAAGTATCTAATTATTAATTCTTTTATTTTTCGTTCAAAATCTTATTTAAAAATAAAAGAATCAATCATAATATTACAAGATGGATCAAATTATTAAAACAGAATGTGTAGACTTTAAAGCTCTTGTATCAAAAAATTCAAATGTTTCATTAAATGTACAAACTAAGATGATTACAGAACTAGATAAAACATTTACAGAAGAAGAAAGTCGATGGTATATTGCTAATTTTTATGTCTACATGAATTACCACCCAACAAATGACTTTCCGATAAACCTTGAAAATGTACTAAAAATGATGGGATTTGCGCATAAAAAAAATGCAAAAAGAACACTTGAAAATAATTTTGTTAAAGACGAAGATTACAAAATCACCTTGCTCCCTTCGGAGCACGGTCAATTTGCCACTGAAATAATTATGTTAAATATAGACACTTTTAAAAATTTATGTATGATGATAAAAACAGATCATGGGAAAGAGATTAGAAAATATTATGTAAAATTAGAAAACATTTACAATAAAATTATAAAAGAAGAAATACAAGATAAACAATCACAATTAGAAGAAAAAGAATCACAATTACAAGAAAAAGAATCACAATTAGCTACTACAAAACGAGAACTAACAAAAGAAAAAACATTAAGAAATAAAATGCTTAATCGAAGATGTTTTGATGCACCTGAAGGCGAATATATTTATATTTTTCAAGACAATCTTAATGATCCCAATTCTATATTAAAAATTGGACAAACCAAAAATTTAATATTAAGAGAACAATATTATAGCAATATCAACAAATCTGGAGGTATTGTGTATTATAAGAAATGTATAGATTGTAGTTTAATTGAAAGATTATGTCATCATATGTTGGATAAATTTAGAGAAAATAAAATGCAAGAATGGTTTAAAATCAATTTAGAATTAGCAAAACAAACAGTATCAACTATTATAGCATTTTCTGATTCTAAAAATATAGAATCTTTAATCCCAGTCATAAATACAGTTACAAATACAGTTACAAATACAAGTGAAAAAGACAATGAAAAAGACAATGAAAAAGACAATGAAAAAGACAATGAAAAAGACAATGAAAAAGACAATGAAAAAGACAATGAAAAAGACAATGAAAAAGACAATGAAAAAGACAATGAAAAAGTAAAAACAAATAATGCTATCTTACAATTAAACGGTACAGTAGCTAACATCGTAGACAAGTCAAATGATTTTGCTGGATTTTTAGATACGTGTTGTGAAATAAATCCTGATTTTTTTACAGCAAAAGAAGAATTGACTAAATCTTTTAGAATTTATAGTAAAACAACAACTGAAAAAGTCACAAAAGAAAATTTAAATACTTTTTTGCAAAATAAATTTCGATCAGGAGTAGAATTTTATGAAAATATTAGAAGAAATGTTTGGAGAGGATTCCGATTACGTCCATTAACATTTTCTGTAAATGATCCAGCTGATATTCGAGATTATGAACAATTTATTTTGGATAAATGCCAGGTAAATTATCTAAATAGAATTTCATATGTTGATTTTTTTGAATCATTTGTATTATATAAAAAGCAAAATGATCCCGATTATATTTTAACTCACCCCATTAAACAACAAATACAAATTTATTTAACAGACAAATTTGCAAATGGTCGTGTTCATTTAAGTGACCAATCTAAAGCAAAACATTTATTTGGAGTTTGGGGTTTAAGTTTACAAGATACATCTGGATTAAAACAATCTAAAAGAACTTGTAAAAAAGTATTACAAATTAGTTCTGAAACAGGAGAATGTATTAATACATGGGATTCTTTAACTATTGCTGCAAAAGAATCTGGTATACCAAGAAGTACATTAGCAACCATTATAAAGCTCCAAACAACTAAAGATAAATCGACGTTTAAATATATTTAAAAAATATTATATCATATTTTAAATATTAACAATTTTATTCATTAAACTTTTTCTTTTTAAATTTATTCATCATTTTATTAAATGGATTTAGACTTTTTACACTATTTGTAGTTTCAGCTATACTTTTGGTTTCAGATATATCATTGTACATAATTAAATTATCTTGAATTTGTTCTACAAATGGTTCTACATATGGTTCTTGAATTGGTTCTTGAATTTGTTCTACAATTGGTTCTATATATGGTTCTACAAATGGTTCTACAAATGGTTCTACAAATGGTTCTTGTATTTGTTCTACAAATGGTTCTACAAATGGTTCTTGAATTTGTTCTACAAATGGTTCTACAAATGGTTCTACAAATGGTTCTACAAATGGTTCTACAAATGGTTCTATATATGGTTCTTGAATTGTATCTACAAATGGTTCTACAAATGGTTCTTGAATTGGTTCTTGAATTGTATCTACAAATGGTTCTTGTATAATTTCTTGAATTGTATCTACAAATGGTTCTTGTATAATTTCTTGAATTGTATCTACAAATGGTTCTTGTATAATTTCTTGTATAATTTCTTGAATTGTATCTACAAATGGTTCTTGTATAATTTCTTGTATAATTTCTTGAATTGGTTCTTGAATTGGTTCTTGAATTGGTTCTTGAATTGGTTCTTGTATAATTTCTTGAATTGGTTCTTGAATTGGTTCTTGAATTGGTTCTTGAATTGGTTCTTGTATAATTTCTTGAATTGGTTCTTGAATTGTATTTTCTATAAAATTAGGAAAAGGTAATGCATTAAAATTATTAATACTATTTGACAGACGATCTAACAATATTTTTTCGTCATTTACAGTATTATTATTTGGAGTATTTTCATTTAAAATATTAATTGGCATTTTTTCTCGTTTGTTAGATCGTCCGAGTTCCTAATGGTGGTGTCTACGACGCCCATGATGATGTCTATCTTTTAGTTCAAAATACAGACTTTTATGTTCAGTGGAACGTAAAGCATCACGAAGTCTTTCAGATTCTTGAGTACTTAATGCACATTTGATACTTGCTTCAGAATCTGAAATCTTGTCTTTAAGTGAACTATATTCAAAGGCCATTTGTTTAGCAAGATCTCCCTTGTTTTTAAGAGCTTCTATTTGAATTTGTGCTGTGTTGTCACTTGCTTGTTTAGCAAGGTTTGCATATTGATTTGTTGAAGAAAGCATTGTTTCAGCCTTACCTTGGTAAATATCTTTTGAAACATTTGCAAAGTTTGACCAATTTTTATCATTACTAGAAGTAAGATATCCAATAAGTTCATTTGTATTTTTTTGTGCTTCCATACGACTTGCAGTTACAGCATCATTGACACCTGCTTGAGCTCTATAAATAGATTGATCAGTACCTAAAGCAGTTCTGTAAATATTATCATCAATGTGAGCACCTACACGTTCAGTAGCTAAAAGATTGTCTGTTGTACCCTTACCAACAGTATCATTTAAAGCAGCAGAAGTTCTATAAATAGTATCTTTAACTCCTGCACCTTGATCTTTAATACTATCATTAAGTAAATTAAAGTTGCGATTTTGCCTATTTTCATTGGCATATTGTGATCTGTCTTGTACATCCAAGAGTTCTTTTGTTTGATAACTTTGGGTTTTTAATAAGTTCTCGTCGACTTTTCCGATTATATCGGCTAAATATTGCGTTTGGTCGTAACTAGCTTTTAATTGGGATGGATCCATTTTTTATAACTTGTATTGTTATACATCTTAACAAGAAAAAAAAAATTCGTAAAATCCGTACAAAATGTTTTATTTAATTAATATGTATTAATTCGCGTTTTTACTTTATTTAATTAAAGTGTACTAATTGTTATTTGTATCTTATTTAAAAACAATATACAATTAATGTTATCAAGGTATATCGTATAATATACTATTTTTGTATATTTTACAAATCGTGAGCATTTTTCTATAAAACAAACCATAATTGCGTACTAATTGGATATTTTTTTTTGTTTATTTATTATAATAAAGTTATAAAAAAATGGATAATGAAAATTATATCTCTCCTAATAAAATCACAAAACAATACGATATTACATCTGGTACATTAAGAAGGTGGTCAGAAGCTGGTAAAATAAGATGTTTGCGCCCTAATGGTGGAAAACGTATTTATAACATTGAAGATATTAAAAAAATTTTTAATAAAGACAACAAAATAGAAGAAAAAAATACAAATCAAAAACTAGTTGAAAAGGAGTTACCAGATAATTTGAAAACTATTTTTGATAATTTGAAAAAAAATATTTCTAATAACAATGATACAGAATCAATTGATTATATAAAATCTGAAATAGATGTTTTGACAACTTTAATCAATCATCTTAAGGAAACCAAAAAATAATTAAAACAATGTAAATTAATATTTTATTAATTTACAGTAATTTATTAATTTAGTAAATAATTATCAGTAATAATTGGCATAGTATCAGTCCTACATATAACACAATTTGTTTTACCAGATATAGAATATAATCTACTCCAACATACAGAATGAACAGCATTGTAACATTCGTATTTACAACAAATAGTCGTGTCACTTTCATAATCTATATCATCTAAACAAATAGGACAGATTTCATTTCTACCAATACTATAGTCAATTTCATTTGCCCAATATTCTGCTATAAGAGAGTTATAATTTTCAACAGACCACTCACAAGGATCCATACAATCAAATTTCTTAGATCCTAACCAATAAATATGCTTACAGATATTATTTCTTATAGTATAATCTGGACAATTACACATTGTATTAATAGTATCATATTCTTTCCAAACTTCTATAATATAAATCTTATTTGAAGCTCCTAAAATTTTACAATCAATTCCAGATATTAAAATATCATTTACATAAATAATATCAGCATCTATTAAAAGAATTCTTTCTGTTAAACTTCTCAAACGCCTTTTGTAATCATTTTGACAATTTTGTAATTTGCTCATTAAAATAATACATTTTTAAAAAAAATTTTAGTTTTTTTATAAATTTTTAGTTTTTAGTTTTAAAATTTTTCATACTGGTCTATGGTAGCTTTTAATTTGGGGCATCATAACTAAGGTAGCTTTTTAATTGCGTCATTTATAGAATTCTTAATATTACTAATTTCTTCTATAGATTGTCTTATTTGTTCTTCTAATAAAAATTGATGTTTTATAATTTCATTTTCAAAGTAAATAGAATTTAATTTGACATCTATAACATCAAATTTACCATTGGTATTTTCACCAATTGTTTGAATTATATTATTTAAATTTCCAAGTTTATCATCAATAGATCGATTTACATTTTCAAACAATGTTAAAATTTTACATACATCTTTTTCAGTGTCTGTTTTATATTTTATTATTTCATCTTTTAATTGTTCTATAACAGGTACCGGTAAGGTAAAATTTAAATTTGTTATAATTGTTTGCAAATTATTCATAATATCAAGTTTATATTTATCAAAAGTATCATGTATATTTGTAACCAAATCCGTTTTTTCTATTTCATTTGCTTTATTTTTTGTTTCAAGTTTTATTGTTAGGTTATCTGTTAGGTTATCTGTTAGGTTATCTGTTAGCTTATCTGTTAGGTTATCTACTAAATCTGTAAACTTTAATTCTAAATAATCACGCAATTCCTTATAAACTAAAATTTCTTTGGTTTTACAATTACAACATCCTTGTAAAGATTGTGAATCTAAATTAGTGTTTAAAATATCCAATTTATTTTCTAATTTTTTAATATTATTCATTAACTCAATATTACTAACTTTCTTAAACATTTATGTTAAATATACACAAGTTATTTTATTATAATCCTTAACGAAATTTATATATAGACATTAAATTTTTGTGTTAAAACGATCATTATTTACATTTTGCGTTAAAACGACTATAATATTTTATTAATATTTATTAAGAAATGTCAAACAAGAGTAAATCTATAGATTATCTATTCGAAGATCCTGAAATTCCATCACAAAAATATGCTTTAGTAAGTATAATTGGACCCCATATGCAACAAAAATGTGACGTATGGGGATTAAAGATTAGGGGAACTGCTGATTCTGTAGATAAAGCAAAAAGTTTATGTAAACGATTATTAACATTGGATAATAATTATGATATTTATACAGTAGAGGTTGGGAAATTTTTTCCATTAGCTGTTGAACCCAATCAAGTTGGAGATATAGAATATCAAAATGACCAATTGAATACATTAGTAAAAAGTTATTTGGAAAATAAAGAAAGTGCAAATGAAATGTGGCATAAAAGAAAAATAGAAATGATTGATCAAGCAGTTAAAGAAGGTAAGAATCAAGAAGAATTCTCAAATAAACCAGAACATCCCATTGCTATTTTACAAAGAATTCGTAATTATGAAGATTCTATTACAGAAACAGAAAGATCATTAGAAACTTTGAAAAATGAATTAGAAAGCTCTCGAGAAAAATTTTCTTGTTATACTGAAGAAGAACGGGAAAATGCATTAAAACAATTCCAAACTATTATAGAAAACAATGATAAAAATACAAGTTCTCAAGACAACAAGCCATTCACAATAGAAGAAATACAAAATACACGTCCAGACGAATCCGTAAATGTAGATTCTATAATACAAAGAATCAAAGTATTAGAGGAAGAATTAGATGAAATGTTGGAATTTAAAAAATCTATTTCACAAACAGCTGCTCCAAGAGGATATGATAAAATTTCATCAACAATTACAGATATAGAAAAGGAATTAACAAGTTTAAAAGAAAAATTAAACAATAAAGATCTTGTTAATAATTACATTAATGAAAATTATACAGAATCAAAATACAACTTTGATTAAGAAAATTATACAGAATCAAAATACAACTTTGATTAAGAAAATTATACAGAATCAAAATACAACTTTGATTAAGAAAATTATACAGAATTATTTTTTACTTTTATAAAAGATTAATTTATTTTATAAATATAATATAATATAATATGAGTGATCCAAACGTTTTATCTGATCCAAAACTTTTATCTGATCCAAACGTTTTATCTGATCCAAAAAGTACAAATGTACAAGCAAACACGTTTTTTTTACAGACGTTTTTAAAACTAATTTTAAAATATATACTGGAAGGTTTAATTATTACCCTAACAGCATATTATATACCATTAATGTATAAAACATCTCTTCGTAAACCAACCTTTAACGAAATCTTTTCTATCGGTTTAACTGCATCGTTAACTATGGTTATCTTGGACGCTTTTTCTAAATCTACAGCATTTGGTGTAAGGTTAGGAGCCGGTCTAGGTATAGGTAAAAACTTGATCGGTTTGTAAACTTGATCGGTTTGTAAACTTGATCGGTTTGTAAACTTGATCGGTTTGTAAACTTGATCTGTTTGTAATTTAACTATTTACTAAATGTGAAGTTTTGTATTACAAACACTCGAATTATGAACAACCATTTCTTTAGTTTTATAATTGTTTAGTTCTATTAATATGTTATCCCATTCATCATCTGTTACTTTATTATAGCACTTTAAATATAATATAGAATCTATTTGTAATCTATCGTATTCATCTATAGAATATGTAGTATAAATTTTATTAGATTCTAAATTAAATTTAACACCCTTCATAAAATATATTTAAAATATATTTTAAATTTTTAAATTAAATCATTTTACTAGAATCAAATCAAATTAAATCATTTAAATCATTTTGCTAGAATTAATAACATATGGATTATTAGAAAGTTGTGAAGTTATTAAATCTGGTTGAAATCTATCATTTGGAGATTCGCTTTCTTTTTTATGTTTTATAATCATACCTACGCTTTCTTTACTAGGAATGTGTTTATAATCATTTGTAATTTTAGATCGAGTATCTTGCTGTTCTTTTAATAACATATTATCAGTTAGTCTTACATCACCTTGAGAATCTTTTCCTGATACAATTTGGAATTGTTGAGGACCACTTGGACGTTCTCCCATTAAAAGTTCTTGTTTGGCTTCTCTAATATCTGCATTATCATATTTTGTCCTTGATGCAGATTCACTTGCATAACCAGCATTTCCTGTATATTCATAATGAAGTGCATTTCTAACCCGTTCTGGATTTTCAAATGTAGAATGTACCATTGCATTTTTAATAATTTTACCGGCATTTGTAACATAATTACTACTATTATTTGTAACTAATTCCTTACCTGTTGTTTTTGCCTCATATTTATTAACAATATATCCCATACCATCATCCTTATGAACTTGCCCCTTATATTTATTTTCAACAAGACTTTGTTTTTGAGTAGCCTTTGCTGTAATATCAGATATACCTGCATTATAAGCCGAATTAGATCCTTTATTATATGCTGTACCAACTTGACCATTACTTTCATACATTGTAGTTTCCTTTAATGTTCTACGAATATCATCCTGTGGTTTTATTGTAGGACCAGCAGCATTCGACACCTTTGCATTAAGTAAATGACTTTTTTCACCTGTCGTCGCTCTTTCTGATTCATATTGTTTCATAGAAGATCTTCCATAATCAGCTGTATTTTGATTATTTAAAATTTTACCATTTAAATTTCTAGTATAATCTCCTTCAAAATTTTGTCGCTTAGGTTCTTGAAATAATGAACTAGCTAATTCAGAACTATTATCTACACCACCACTTACACGTTGAATTGTACTTTTAATTTGACTATTGCCACTACCATAATATTCCATATTATAACTATGTCTAGAAGATGATTTCATATTTGCAGAATAATCTTCCCTTACCTTTGGAGCTGTAAATTCACCTGGACCACTAAATCGATGATTATTTTCAAAAAATGTATCTGGTCTATTCTTAACTACCTCACTTTGTATACCTCTTACTTCACCTCGCTGTCCAGATATAGTCCTACCTTTGTACGTTTCCTTTGGTTTATTACCAGGTCGCAATTCATTCACATCTTTATACGTAGGTCTTATATCATTATCTATCGTACCAGCTTTTTGAGCAGATACACTGACTTGTTCAACTGGTCTTTCATTTTGCCTGTACAATGATGGAACATACCTATCAGTATCAACTTGCGTAGAAAACACTGGATTACCATATATATTTTCAGGATTTTTATCGTAAAAACTTTTAGTTTCCTTTTTATGTTTAAATGTTGACGTATTACCTGTATGATTATCTAACAATGACTGATTGGAAAACATTTCCATATTTTGTTTAGTATTACTTCCAAAAAAAGGCACCATGTTAGCATGAGAATTTTCAAAAGGCTTGTTTGTTAATAAATTTATCTGCTCGTCTTTAAATGGCAAAGATCGAAAAGCAGACTCATTTTCCGTATTGCTTTCCCTACCTACATAATTTTCTAAAGGCTTAAACATCGGCATAACATCAATCTTACCCTTAGAGCTAATGTCATTTTCTTTTACATTTTTAAGACGGTTAATATCATTCAGTTTACCTAATTGTTCAGATGATAATCCAACAATTTCAGGTGACAATACAGGTGATAATAAAGAATCATTTCCTACTGCACTATATGTATTATATAATGGAGGAATAAATCCAGTATCCGATGGGTTTTCAGCTGCTTTATAATTTTGTAAAGATCTTTTTAAAATCTCATCATTTGCTTCATTTACTACGTTAGATGTATAAATTGTCTTACCATTTGGTTTATCAAATGCTTCTATATTTTCCCTTACAACTTCTGTATCTCTAGGGTTTCTACCATCTCTACTAAAAAAATATCCAACTAATGTAGTTAATCCTATTAATGGCAATGTCAAATCACTCATATTATATTACAATTTGTAAAGAAATAAAGTTTAATAAATTAAACACTAAAAATAAAAAAACTTTATAATATACACATCTTTAGTTAATTGATCTTTAGTTAATTGTTTTTAGTTAATTGTTTTTATTTATCAATTGTTTTTGGTTCTTTAGTTAATTGTTTTTAGTTCTTTAGTTAATTGTTTTTGGTTCTTTAGTTAATTGTTTTTGGTTCATTCCCAAGAAAGTAATCGTTTGATGACAGATTTATCCAGACTATAAATCTTTTCTTGTACATCAATAAATCCAATAGGTTTGTTTGTCCTTTTGTATTGAGCATGTAATTGTCTTAATGTTCTGTAAAACATATTATCATCTTTGACTTCGATTATGTGTTTAATATGTGAGTCAACATACAATTTGTATACTGTTTTGACTAATTTAAGAATTGATGCTTTAATAAATGTAAACATAAAATTATGTTCAATATAGAATTTTTCCAATAATTGAAGAGATTCTGGTTTAGAAAGCAATTCAAGATATCGCATTCTAATTTGAGGAACATTTCCTCGAATAGATTTTATAATACTATACATATTAAAATCGTATTTGTACAAATTCCATTCTCCAGTATTCTTTTCAAATACCTTTACTACAATACCTCTTTTAAATTTACAATCAAAATTAGATAAATTATTTGACAACGTATTTAATTCATATTCATTCATTATCCTTGGTCTTTTAATTCCATATACGTTTTTAAATTGATTCGTAAAATCTTCAAATTTCTGTTCATTATGAACTCTTGAAATATATACAAGCATATTAACAGTATGTTTTACAACAATACGATTTTCACGATGCAACAAAATAAACATATATGTAAAATTAGGATCCATTGCAGTCAAAAGACCTCTGTCAAATGTTTCCCAAAACAATGTATCAAAATTTTTTTTACTAGTCCAAAAACTATCAGATGCATCAATACATCTCGTAGTTGCTACACGCCAAATACCACCATAATTATACAATCTAACAAGAGTACCATCTTCACAATATTCTATACGAATATTATCGTTCAATTTTACCAAATCAATAACTTTTGAAAAAGAATCCAATTCTTCAATTTTACTATGAGACATACATACAACTTTGTTTGTCTGTTTTTCAAAAATAATACCATTGCATTGTTTTTTCAATTTTTCTGTTTCTTCTGTTTCTTCAACTACTTCTGTTTCTTCAACTACTTCTGTTTCTTCAGTTACTTCAGTTACTTCAACTACTTCTGTTTCTTCAGTTACTTCTGTTTCTTCTAAACCAAGGTCTTCAACTACTTCTGTTTCTTCTAAACCAAGGTCTTCAGTTACTTCAGTTACTTCAACTAAACCAACAGACCCTTTGATATTTTTAATGTTATTTTTAACTTTATTTTCATTTGCATTTGCATTTGCAAGTAAATAGAGATCATTTTCAGATACACTTTTCTCTTTTACACAAATACCAATGGATTCGCATTTTTCTTTTACTCCTTCAAAAGAGTTTTTAGAAATCATTTCACATACATCAGAAATATTAATAACAGACATCATATTCAAATAATAAACTTTTATAACTTTTATATTTTATAACTTTTAAAATATAAATTCAATTTTTTATTAAACTTTTCAAGTAAATTTGATAAACATAAGTAAATTTGATAAACATAAGTAAATTTGATAAACATAAGTAAATTTGATAAACTTAAGTAAATTTGATAAACATAAGTAAATTTGATAAACATAAGTAAATTTGATAAACTTAAGTAAATTTGATAAACTTAAGTAAATTTGATAAACATAAGTAAATTTGATAAACTTAAGTAAATTTGATAAACTTAAGTAAATTTGATAAACTTATCAATCGTATTACCAATGGTAATAGTACTCTTTTCAATTTGTGACAATCTATTTCTAGCATCTTCGACACGTTTGTCATCCAAGTTATATGTTTTTGATTGCATTTCTACAAATACATTATGATTAACACGTTTTACATTTTGTATATCGACTTCTTCAATATAATCTTTAGAGACAAACATTGGATATTCAATCATTTTATAGATTTTGTTTTCTCTAAATGCATTTCTAAATTCTTCTATATTTAAATCTCCACCAAACATTTTTAGACAAGATCTTGGTGGAGCAGGAGTTAAATTAGAATCTAATAAAAATGTACCCGTTAATTTACTATACATAAATTTAACAAGATAATTTGTCATACTATACTGTTTATAACTATTATTTCTATATGCTATTAAACATGAAAAACTACAAAAAACACCTTTGACTCTAAATTTTTCAACCTTTGTATCGTATCTATCCGGATTTCCTATTGGTACAGTGTCAAATGTATGACAACACCACCAACAACACACATCTGTATTATACAACCACTTATTACTACAAACAAAACGTTTCATCAATTCAAAATAACCTTTTTTACGATTATCTATCTGATTATCTATCTGATTATCTATCTGCATATCCTCTGTTTTTTTATCTTCTAAATTAATTTTATCTTCATTTCCAGAAAATTCAACAGAACAAAATTTGTCAAAAATATTATTTTCTTTATGGTAATTTTCCAATTTGTTAACAATCATATTATCCTGATGTTCTCTATACTCTATACGTTTTTCATATAATCCTGATAAATTATCTTCATTACCTTTGATATCTTCGATACCTTTGATATCTTCGTTACCTTCATTACCTTCGTTACCTTCGATATCTTCATTACCTTCGATATCTTCATTACCTTCGATATCTTCATTACCTTCGTTACCTTCATTACCTTCGTTACCTTTTTTATCTTCATTACCTTCGTTATCTACAATTTCATTTAAAATATATTCTTCTTTATCTAACAATTCTTCATATTCCTTTTGAATTTCAGATAAATGTTTATCATTTTCTGTTTTTAACTTTTCAAAAACATTATTTATAATATCTTTGTCTTCCAAAGATTCTAAATTAATTACATTATCATTGCATATATCATCCTCTTTTACATCTAAATGAAGAATGTAATTATTATTATCTTGCAGAACTGTTGTTAATGGAATTTTTTTCCTTATAGATGAACTAAAATATTTTACAGCAGCTTTACGCCCACGCTTTTTTTTCTGCTTTACTTCTTCAATAACAACTTCCTTCTTCTTTCTACCTCTTTTCTTTTTTTCTTCCGGAACCTTTGGAACTTCTTGTAATGTAGTATCCTTACGAGGGCGGCCCTTTTTACGCTTAACTACAACTACGTCTACGTCATTGTTTATTTCCAACTTTTTTAATGAATCAGTTATATTATTTGTTAGTTCCTCCATACTATACTATTTTACTTATTTACTTTACTATTTTACTTTACTTTTCAATTTTTGTTAATTAATTTATTAAATTTAATTTCTAAACAAAATATAATATAAATGAATACTTTAGATAATTTAAATATCGATGACACTTGTCCAAGTATTCTTGACGTACTTGGATTTTTAAAATTCCCAGATATTAAACCAATCGATTTTACTGAAAATGAAAGTACACTTTCACAAGCAACTACCTCTATTTATCCAACACCACCACCTACACCAAGTTCTATAATACCACCTACACCAACTTCTACACCAAGTGATTTATCATCTTTATCTTCCAAAAACTTATCATCTGTGTTATCTAGATCTAAATCATTATCAAGTATTTCATCAAAGACACCCATTTCATTACCTAAATCAAAATCATTGTCATCTATTTCATCACAATCTGGAAAAGGATACAAAAAAAGTCGCAAAAGTAAATCAACGATTAAACGTAAAAGTAAATCAAAACGTAAATTAACGATTAAACGTAAAAGTAAATCAAAACGTAAAAGTAAATCAAAACGTAAAAGTAAACCAAAACGAAACAGCAAACAAAAACGAAACAGCAAACAAAAAACAAAGAGTAAACTAACAATTAAACGCAAAAGTAAACAAACAATTAAACGCAAAAGTAAACTAACAATTAAACGTAAAAGTAAATCAAAACGTAAAAGTAAACCAAAACGTAAAAGTAAATTTTAAAATTAAAAGTGATTTAAGGAAAATGTTGGGAAGAGTATCACAAGCGAGCAAGCTGTACAAAAACATTAAAATAATTAATTTTTTTCTTTATTTCGAAGTTTAAAACCAGAACTAATATGTAATTTAGGCATAGAATCTAAAAATTCACAAACAATATCACCAGCTTCATTACTATAATAAACTTTTCTAATACCATATCTTGATAATTTATCAATACACGAATTACAAGGTCGAGAATTTTTAAGTTTATTTGTTCCTATTCTAATTATAAGTATATCCATCCCCTTTACAGATTTATTAGGCATTTTACAAAGAGCATCTACTTCAGCATGTATTGTATATTTAATACTTGTATTTTTAACCAAATTTGTTTTTATATACTTGTTATATCCAGACGACAAAACCTCACCACTTTTAATTAAACAAGCACCGTGCTTATGCTGTAAACTAGAGTGCTGTGCGATTCTTTTTAACAAATTAATATGATCTTCAAACTTGTACATTTAATTTTATTTTAACATATTTAAAAATCAATTTTTTAAATACAATTACTACAAAAACTAATCACAACTAACTACCAAATAACCACAGCTAACTTAACCACAACTAACTACAAAGATATATATTTTAATTCCAAGTTAAAACCATATGTTTCATTTTTTTTCCATACATTTCTAATTTCCATCATAGATTGATTATAAGTAGTATTTACACGAGGTAATTTAAAAGGTATTTTTGACCCTGTTTCAGAGTCTTCCACTTGAACAAAATATTTACCATTATTACTTGGCAAGTAACATCTTAATGTAAATGACAATTCATCTTCTGAAAAAAAATTATAAATAGTTTTATCAAATGTCTCACTAAACTTTGATCGTAATTCATTCAACAAAACATCATTTATATGCCTTAATAACAAAAGCAATGATAAACTATCCCGTTTAGTAAAATGAAATACTAAAAATTTTTTATCTACAAATTTAATTGTTGGATTATATACACTAATACCCATATTTGGTGCAAAATAATAATTACAATTACCTAATACTTTTTGATTTTTCTTTAAAATCTTGAATGTACCATTTTCTACTAATTGTTTAATAACATCAGAATTTAATATAATTGTCATTTAAATTATAAAACAAATAAAAATTAAAAAGTTTACTTGCAAAGTTTACTTACAAAGTTTACTTACAAAGTTTACTTACAAAGTTTCTCTAATATCTTTTCTACAAACAGGACAAGTTACCCTTTCATTACATAACCAATTTTTAATACAATCTTTATGAAAATAATGTTTGCAAAATAATTTTACAACACTATCATCTTGTTTATATTCATCCATACAAATGTTGCATTCCAAAGTTTTATACGTATTTTCATTATCAGAATTTACTATTTCACAAGGTAATGTATCAAATTGTTCTTTTGTTAATGTAACTTTGATATCATCATAATTTGTATCATAATTTGTATCAAGATTTGTATCAAGATTTGTTCCTTCCAATAATATTCCAAATAAATTATTTATTAATGTAGAGTTAAACATATTTGTTGTTCTTCTATACGGATGATATCTAATATTATCACTTTCACTAATTTCAAGATATCTACGTATACTATAAATACGATTTATAATTTGAGTATTAATATCAATGACATCACTTACTTCATCTAATCTTGAAGATGTTAATGGTCTACTATTAACAGCATCAACCCATCCGTCATATATTTCATCAAAGTCATCCATTACTTTGAATATACTTTATCTATTTTAATAATTTAAATTAAATTTTTTATATATACTTGCCAAGTATTATACTTGCCAAATTATTATTCCTTTATGTATTTACGCAATGCCGAACTATATTTTCGACTTTCTTGCAATTCTCCAGATAAAGCTTTATCTATAGTTTCTGACGAATATTGACTTATATATTTTATAACCATATCTTTATCTTCAAATTCCTTTTTTACAAGATCTTCATATGTTTTTTTATATAACAGGTTTTCTTGTTGGGAAAAATTACCACTGGTATTTTGATCATATCCCTTTTTATATTTATATTGATCATATCCTTTTTTATATTTTGATATTTCTTCAGATGTTATCTTGGTTTCTATTGTGTCATCCTCATTTGTGTCATCCTCATTTGTGTCATCCTCATTTGTGTCATCCTCATTTGTGGCATCTATTTTTTTGCCATCTTTTTTTTTGCCATCTTTTTTTATTATTATTTTACTATTAGGATTTTTTGATGTTTTGTAAGAAAATTTGTAATCACTGTAATTATTACCCCAATAACCAATACCACTTTCTCCAAAATTATCTCCTGTTACTAATAAACCATTAAAGGAGCTTACTAAAGCGCAATTTGTTATATCCGATGTATTGTATCCAAAAAATCCATCTGTTGTTTTATGAATCATTGATTTTGTAACGACTTTATCTTTATCATCTTCTGAGTTTTTATTGTATTCAAAAATTTTATTAAATTCTTTTGTAGTAAATTTACGATTTTCAAATTGATTACAGTATTTTACATCTATGTTTTCATAATCTTCTATTCGTTCTATTCTATTATAATCGTCACCGTAACCAAAATAATTAGGATCTTTTGACTTTTCAAACGTTTTATTAAAATTATCCAAATCAATATTTTTTTTAATCTGCTCACCCCCTTTACTCTTATTTTGGCAAACTGAGGTATCTTGCCTTTTATTTTTTATATACTGATACGATTCCGATAATATCTTGAAATACTTTTCATATTTTTCTTTTTTTAAAAGATCAGTGTATTTATCGGGGTGATACTTTTTAACTTTACCTCTAAAAGATTTTTTAATATGTTCTAAACTATCTTCTTTTGTAACATCCAAAATAAAATATGGATCATATTGTTTATTATCTATTGTAATAACATTCATTATAATATTATTATAATATATATTTTAATATCATTCGCACACACACACACACAGACTTATTTACTTTAACAACTTGCAATATTCTACAGAATACCAAAGATTTATACCACTGTATTCAAATAACACGTGAAACAAAAATCCAACTATAAAAAATAATTCTATATCATATTTATACCCTGATATATCCGGAACCATATTTATAATATATTGTTTTACTAAATATACTAATAATATTAAACAAACTCCAACAACACTTGCTTCCATAATAACTAAACCAATTGATTTTTTAGATTCCAACATAATATATTATTATATATAGAAATTATTTACTTGATTTAATTGATTTTATTAACAATATACTTCTTTAATACTGTTTTAAAATTATCAGAAAAATATATACTTTCCATACCTACCGATCGTCTTACAATAATGTTTTCGTCACTTTTATTTTTAATTTTGTAAAACAAATATTTTTTTATAATATTACCAGTTAATAAATGCATATATTCTTGATTTACATCCTTTCCTGTTTTATTGGTCAAATCAGATATCATATCTGTAACTGCAATACCTTCTACTACATTTTTTTCATTACATTTATTGTTTTCATTACATCTATACAATAATGTTATTGTATTTCTTTTACAATCCATTTGCCTCCAAACAAGATAATTTAAAACTTCATAATCAATATCAAATTCTACAAAATACCCATGAAAATTTAAATCAAAATTTAGATGAGATAATCTTTTATAAACTTCTATACTAACAACACTAACTATATTTGTAACTATTTTATTTATATCACCATTATACATGTTTACCCCGGTATCATTGTAAAAAAATACAACATTGATTTCATTTTGAAATGTGTAAATCAAATGAGGATCAAATTTTGCATACAATGTCTTACTTGTCTCAAATAAAATATCCTGCACATTGTTTAATAACTTTACTTTTTCATCCAAATCCGTTATATAATTTATATATTTCGATAATTGTTTTGATTTAATAGTAATCACAAATGGTTTAAACCCATGACATTTATTTTTTTTAATATAATTTCTCATACGATTATCCAAAGTACCTTGCCCGCTAAAGTTAAGGGTATCTTTTGTACATGTTATACCGTTAGTTATACCGTTAGTTATACCGTTAGTTATACCGTTAGTTAATTTAGTCCTTAATTTAGTTATACCGTTAGTTAATTTAGTCCTTAATTTAGTTATACTGTTAGTTAATTTAGTTATACTGTTAGATAATTTAGTTATACTGTTAATTAATTTAGTCCTTAATTTAGTTATACTGTTAATTAATTTAGTCCTTAATTTAGTTATACTGTTAGTTAATTTAGTCCTTAATTTAGTTATACTGTTAGTTAATACTTGACTTATTGTGTTGTATAATGACATATTTGCAATTTATATATAATTTTATTTTTAATTTTTAACACTATTTTCTTTTATTATATTAATAACAATGGATAATATAAAAGATCAACCTGTAGAATTAATTTTAGAATATATATCACATTTAAAATACAAAGACATTCAAGAATTATGCCGTACTAATACACGAATAAACAAAATTTGCAAAGCAAATAAAAACACAATTGCAAAATATGTATTGCAAAATGATTATCTATTTACAAATTTCCCTAATTATATTGATTATACAAGTGTTGTGAAATATATTCAAAAAATACATGATATATTTCCATATCCATTTAAAAATTTAGAAAAAAGAAGTAAATGGAAAACAGATGTACTAGAATGGGCAGCAAGTTGGGGACGTTTACAAATAGTGGAATTTTTAATTAAAAATGGAGCAAACAATCTTAATAAATTGCTTTTAAATGCTGTAAAAAATAATAATTTAGAAATTGTAAAATTGTTTGTAGAAAACGGAGCTAATAATATTGAACAATCAATGAAAAAATCTAGTAATGTAGAAATCATAAACTTTTTAAAAAGTAAAGTTACTTTACAATCTGGTGGCAAAGTCAAAACTCCAAGTAAAACTAAAAAGTCTAAAACACCAAGTAAAACGAAAAATAATATAAATTATAAAGTCTTGTCAAATAAAAAGAAATCGTGTATCAAAAAAAAAGTAGGTATAGTAATGAATGAGTTTAAAACAAAAAAACTACATTCATCTAGTGGCTATTTAGTAACAAATCCTAAACAAGGTATTGCAATTGCTCTTTCAATTGCAAAAAGAAATTGTTTATAAAACCATATAATAATATTTATTCTGTATATATAATAAATATTATTATGTATATTTTATTTGAATTGCGTAAATAATTATTATTGAGTAATAGTAATGGCAAGGTACTGTACCTATATTTTTAAAAAAGGAACAAAAAAAGATCAATTGTGTAATGATATTTGTCAATCGAATAATATATTTTGTCAAAAACACTCGACTAAACTAAAAAAGTCTTTGTCAAAAAAAGAGTTACCAAAAAAAGAGTTACCAAAAGCTATTATTCATATTAATAAATTGGTTAATAAGAACTTACAAGAGGATAATATCCGACAAAAAATATTAGAATTACCAACAAATGATATGAATAAATCTGTTATTTTTAAACATTACAATAATATGAAAAGAACAGATTCAAATAGTACAGAATATTATAAAAATCAGCTATTTGTAGATATGAGCTTATCATATCCTTGGTCAAAATATTATAATATAAATAATACTATAAATAATAGTATAAATAATAGTATCAACGAAACTAAAACTAAAACTAAAACTACAACTACAACTACAACTACAACTACAACTACAACTACAACTACAACAAATATTTTTTTAGAAAATATAAAACAAAGATTTGACAATGAAATTCAAGGTATGGATAGTGTAAAAAATGAAATATTAAATGTCATTTGTAAATTTATAACAAATCCTACAAGTAATAGAAATAATATAGCATTATATGGCCCAGCCGGTGTAGGAAAAAGTAAATTTATTAAAGTATTATCAGATATATTAGGATTGCCTATGAAAACTATATCGTTAGGTGGGATAAAAGATTCATCCTTTTTTTTAGGACACGGATATGTTTACGTTGAAAGTGGACCTGGTAAAATTTTACAAAATATCATAGATTCAAAAATAGAAAATCCTATAATATACTTTGATGAACTAGATAAAGTTAGTGAAACTGATAACGGAAAAGATATTTTTTCTTTCTTATGTTATTTAACTGACCCAACTCAAAACAACAGCTTTAGCGATCATTACTTTTACGGAATGAATTTTGATCTATCAAAAGTCTTTTACGTATTTACTTTTAATGATATTAATAAAATAGACAAAATCTTATTAGATCGTTTAAACATTATCAAAGTATCTAATCCTAACGATCAAGAAATTGTAAAAATTTTACAAAACCATTGTATACCAGAAATTATAAAAAATATTGGAATAAGACTAGAAATTATTTTTAGCAACGAATCTATAAATTACATAATAGATTATTGTAAAGGTTTTATCAACAAATCAATTACAAGTGGTATAAGAGAATATTATAGAATTATAGAAAAAATATTACTAGAATTAAACAAAAGTATACTAATGAATAATAATCTAATACAAGATACAATTATAATACAAGATGAAATTTTTCTAAAATTATTTACAAGTATACAAGATCAATTAAATAATGATAATGAAAATTCAAGTTACTCACACATGTACCTATAATATACTAAAAGTATACATGATAACACTATTCTTATTCTTTCCATTTTAATCTTAATAAACATTAAGGTTAAAATGTACAATATACAAATTAAAATATACAAATTACATTTAATCGATAATCATTAATTGATTATAAATTGCACCCTTTTGTCCTTGATCTTGTCCTTCCGGTCCTTCCGGTCCTTCCGGTTCTTCACTAATAGATTTTTCTGAAAATTTCAATTGAACTATTTTCCACATACTACCTACCTTTCCGTTATAATACCAAACTTTTACACATTCAATAATAGTTTTACAAACCTTTCCTTTACATAATATATTTTCAATATTAGATTCTTTCAATAGGATTTTTTGTTTATTTTCATCGAAGAGAAAACTTTCATAATTACCATTTTTATCTCTTGTCAATTGAAGACGCATTAACTTTGGATAATTACCATTTTCACGCAAAATAGGTGAATATGAAAATTGATCATTTGCAGTTTCTGTCTTTGAATTAAATAATGTAATATTTTCCTTTACAAGTTTTTGAATTAATTCATCAAAATTTTCAATTGATTTTTTAAAATTAACAGAAATATCACTTTTAGAATTATTTAAAAAACAATCAATATAATATTCTGTAAAATTAGACCACTCTTTTGCTACAAACTTTACACCAAATGGACAATACAGTGTAGATGTACAAATTTGAACAGGTTCTTTATTATACATCAATTTTACAGCTCTACCAGATTTACCCAATTTCAAGTTTTCAATTTCTAAATTTTGCAAATCAATAACAGTCATCTTTACTATCAAGAAATAACCGTTATTATTCAATTTTTTTGTATTATTTCATTTACAAACAAATTGACAGAAACAAACAAACATTGTAAAAAATTGAAATGAAAATGCATTTAATCCAAATTTAAAAAATGTCATTAAAAAGATCATTTGAAGAAGTTGAAAATTCGAATTTGACAAATCAAGAAGTAGAAAAATTACATAAGACATATAAAAAAAAGATTGACGAATCAGATACAGAATCTAATACAGATACAGATAGTAACTCTGATTCTAGTGAAAGTGATAAAACTAAAAAATTAATTTTTAAAACAAAGAAAAATACTAAAAAAGAAACAACAATGTTGTATATGTTTAAAAAATATGAATTGTTACAAACAGAATGTAATCAACATAAAAATAAACTATACAAAATGAAAATCCGTGCTCATTCTGAAGAACAAAAACAACATTATAAAAACTTGGAATTTTCAAATTTATTGTTAGAAAAAAATCAACTACAACAACAATTACAAGTTTACAAATATACATCAATCAAATGTTACATATCAATTACTCTGAATATACTTTTAGGTGTTGGATTAGGCGTATCTTATTTTTTATCTAATTTATACAGTTACATCTAATTTATACAGTTACATCTAATTTATACAATTACATCTAATTTATACAATTACATCTAATTTATACAGTTACATCTAATTTATACAGTTACATCTAATTTATACAATTACATCTAATTTAATTAAATAAAAAGTTAATTAAATTTGTTAACCAAATGTGTTTTCTTTACATACAGTTATATATAACATACCAGTATTTTTATCTTGATTTTCTGTATATATTGTAGATAAAGATGATGTAGCTGTTGGTAAACTATTGTTTATAAATAAATAAATTGCTTCCGATGACTTTAAATTTTCCATTTTCCTTCTTAAAATAGATAAGAATTGTCCTATTGTAATATCACCTCCTACTAAGAATTTACATTTAATTAATTTTATCTTATTATCATTTGGTCTAACAACAATAGGTATATAATTAGGATATTTTTCTTTTATAACTTCAACTTCTTTACGAATAATCGTGTTTTCTTCATCTGTAAAAATAAGTTTACTAAAATCTATAACACTTTTTTTACGTATATTAATATTAGCTTGTTGCAATGTAATCATACTTACATCAGTGGTGTCTGTTTGATTTGATGACATCCTTATATATAATAATGAAAAAAAAATAAAAAAATTACATAATAAATTAACGACGTTTAATACGTACCGGTTTGTAAAAATCTTTATCTGAAAAAATTATACTTGAAATTATTTTTTGTACACCAGTACGTTCTTCTACAAATGATGTTTTTATATTTTCATTACTGGTGTCCATTAAAAAAGGAAAGTGACGCGTACAAAACGTTTCAAAACTCGCAAGTGTATCATCTTTTTTATTTGGTTTATTAATTAACACGTGATAATCGTGTAAATCGGGTAATTTATTAATATCTAGCTTATGAATTATTTTAAATTGTATACATCTTCTTTTTTTATCAGTTTTAGTACCAGAATGTAAAATATCCGCGTCAAAAATAATAATACTTCCAGGGTTTACACTTGGCTTAATAGATTTATTTTTTATATACATCAATCTTGTTTTTTCAAGATGACTACCTGGTATCAAATTCAGGCCAGTATTGGAATCGTCCAAATACAATATCATTGTATAACTTGGATTTTGCAAATTATTATAATTTCTAGATGATGTATAATCTCTGTGATAAGTATGTATTGATGAATTTTCTATCAAATAACTATAATCTATTAATATATAATCTTTCCCCAAGTATCTTTTAATCATATCATTTATATTATCGTGCCTTAATAAAAAGTCTATTATTTTATTATAATCCGAATTATCCCAACATCCGTTTATATAATTTACATCACACGCTAATAATACATTGTTTATCACCATATAACCCGTATCACGTTTTTGATCTTCAATAAAAAAATATACCAAGTACACATAACACAATAAAAACAACGAAAACAAAAATACCATTAATAACAATATATACAATAATAAAATATTTTTTTTTAAAATAATTTAACAAATAATTTTTAAAATTATTTTTAAAATTATTTTATTGGTGTATAGTAAAATGGAAGGTAAACAATTAAAAAGTTCCGATTTTAAAGTTACAAAAAATGGAGTGTACGTTCATCAAAAAGTCAATGGAGGTAATCCAGGTATGTTATTAATTTTTGCGAATTGGTGCGGACATTGTCAAAGATTCAAACCTACATTTAATCAATTATGCAAACAATTAGGCAATGAGTTCCCGTGTGTATCAATAGAAGATTCGAATTTAGATGACAATGATTTAAAAACAGCATTGGATTTTAAAGGTTACCCAACTATTAAATTTTTTGACCAAAATGGAAAAATCATAGGAGATTATAATAAAGGAGATAGATCAAAGCAAGCAATGCTAGATCATATTTGTGATCTATATCACCACTGTATTTCATATCATTAACTTTACTTTCTTGATATTGTTGATTGTCGTTTATAAATAACATTTTATTTATTTAATAAAACTAAATAATATGTTTATAATATCGCAAAGTGTTTTGCATAAATCAAAATTATGCAATTTTGAAAGTATTTCTACTTATTCTATTGCATCTGGTATGGTAGTATACGCCGGCATATACTTGTATTTTTTATTTTACAATAACGAATATCTTTCTTTATTTAACAAATTTATAATTTATATTGTTGGTATTGATTTATTACTTTCGACATTTTATTACTTTAATTCTTCAAAAACACATTCCTATCAAACACATCAAGATATTTTAAATAACGAAAACATTAGTTTATTTGATGAAAATAATAATGTACAAGAAGATTTTAGTAATCATACAGATACAGATACAGATTTAGATACACAATCAGATACACAATCAGATACACAATCAGAATACGACGAATTAAAAGACGAATTAAAAGACGAATTAAAAGACGAATTAAAAGACGAATTAAACGACAATCAAGAAACAAGCCAAGTTGAAACTCCAGAAAGTCAAGTAATTACAAGTCAAATTGAAGCGATCCAATTTGAAGCGAGCCAAATTGAAGCGATCCAAGCTGAAGCGAACCAAGTTGAAGCGAACCAAGTTGAAGCGATCAAAGTTGAAGCGATCAAAGTTGAAGCGATTATCAAAGATTTAGAAACGGAAACTCTAAGTGAACCACTTAAAAAACGTAGAGGTAGAAAACCAAACAGTTTAAAAGTAAATTAATTAATAAATGAAATATTGTAATACTCTATATAACAAGGTTGTATCTATTTTGTTATAATGAATAATATCAGCTGTAGATGGGAAATAAGATAATGTTTTTGTTTGTTTGCATTTTTGCAAAGAAATTTCATTTTTAATAATAGAACACATTGCATCTAATCCATTTTGACATTCTGATTCGTAAGATATATTTAAAAAATATTTTGAAACATATTTTAACGAATAACTTTGTAATGGAAGTGTTTTTTTCAAAACATATAATAGATCTACATATTGTATATAATACAACATATTTTGATATCGTAAATATAATTCAGGATATCTTTGCAATGACTTTTCTATAGCATATTTGTCAGCATTACTCCAATGAAATAATAATACACACATATTAGTTTTTAGCCATTTATTTTCAACAAAATCTAAAAACTTGGTCAAAATATATTTTTCATCAAATTTGCAAAGTCTATTTACTGTAAAATCATTATAGCAAATAGATTCTTTATCTGCCTCTGAAAAGGCTTTGGAGCTGTTAAGCCAAGATACACCTATCATAAACATAACAGATGTATCAATTGATATAGGAAATGTTTTAAAATCATCATATATGTCATTTGTAAATTCTACATCTACAAATAATCCATTTCTTATTAAATTGTAAATATTATCTCTAGATGTTATTATATACTTTAAATTCATTAAAAATTTTCTCCTTAATATTGATTTATCCGTTTTAGTATGATCAAAAGAATCTAACCCATTTTCAGTAGATGAACCATTTTCATTTTCAGATGAACCATTTTCAGTGGATGAACCATTTTCATTTTCAGATGAGCCATTTTCAGTAGATGAGCCATTTTCATTTTCAGAATTACGTATACTTTTTGCTATATTGTCTATATCACGTGTACAAAATAAGCCAAAACAATTTACAATTTTATCACTTTTATCCTTTACATTTGTATATTTTCTTCCGATAAAAACAATTTCATTATTAATATCATTTCTTTTTAATTTTTTAAAATTATTTATGATTTTTGTTTTTATACGCGAATCTAAACGAGGGATGTATTCGTCGTCTCGTTTTCTAAAATTGATATTTTTATACAATATAAAAACAATACTGTATTTTTTAATATCTAAATCAAGATTATATGTTTGATTTAATACAGAATTATGAACTAGTATACAATTATTATTAACATACATTGATTTTGGTTGTAAAAACCTTAATTGAAAAACAGTATTTAAACAATACGTTTTTTCAAAATGATTAATTACAAGTTTTTGGAATAATTGTACACGTTTATTAATAAAATCCATTACACTCCATTTATTATATCGTTTCTTATTTTCATTTTTTTTTAATTTTGATTTACGTATTTCAATAGACAAAACCGACCATCATAACCAACAATTGATAAAATTTCTTTTAATTCTGAGAAAATCTTTTCATCTGAAAAATCAGTTTTTACAACAATTGCATTTTTAATAAGATTATCATTTAAACGTCCAGGATATTCAATTCCTGGTGTTAAAACGGACATTAATCTTTCATACGTATCATATGTATCACCTTGTGTAAATAACAAATACATTTTAATTTTGTATTACTGTGTAAATTATTTCATTTTTTTTATTTAATATTATAAACTAATATGAAAGAAAGTACGCTACAAGATACTCGACAAGATACGCGACAAGATACTCGACAAGATACGCTAGAAGATACTGAGGATACGCGACAAGATATATATGATATTGTTGTTATAGGAGGTGGGCCATCTGGATTAGCACTAGTACATTATTGTAGTAATATCGATGTTAATAAAAAAATTTTAATAATAGAAAAAGAACATGATATAGGAGGATGCCATAGGGTAAGAAGAGTTCCTGTAAAATACAATAATTCTATACAAAATGTTTTTACGGAACATGGACCAAGAATATATAGTTCTACTTATAAAGTATTCTCCAAGTTATTACACGATCTAGAATTACAATTCACTGATACATTTACACCTTATAATTTTAGTATTAGTACAATTGGGGGTGATACTATATGGAAAGTTTTGTCTTATACAGAATTAATGTATCTTGTTATATCATTTTTACGTTTGACATTCGACTACAATTATGGAATGGATACTTCAATGTTTGAATTTATGATACAGAATAATTTTAAAAAGGACTCGATTGATATAATTGATAGAATATGTAGATTAACAGATGGAGCTAGTGCTCAGAATTATACATTGCATGAATTTTTACAATTGTTTAATCAACAGGCCCTTTACACTATATATCAACCAAAATACCCAATGGATACCGTATTATTTAAAAAATGGCACAGGTACTTGACTTCAAAAAATGTAGATTTTATGCTAAATACAAATGTAGAACGTTTAATAGAAAAAGATGGCAATATTAAAATAGTTACATCTGGAAAACAAATTTTAGGTAAAACTGTCATTTTAGCTATACCACCAATCAATATGGTAAATATACTTGAAAATTCAGAAGGACCTATAAAAAATGCATTTGGTGATTTAAATACTCTTAAACAATGGGCAATTAAAACACGTTATATAGAGTATTTATCAATGACATTTCATTGGGATACTATTCTTAATTTAGATAAAGTGTACGGATTTCCTAAAACAGAATGGGGTGTCGCTTTTATTGTATTGACAGACTATATGCAATTTGAAGAAACAGTTTCAAAAACAGTTATAAGTTTAGCAGTAACAATAACAGACAAAAAAAGTTCTAGAATTAATAAAACTCCCAACGAATGTTCTAAAGATGAATTGATACAAGAAGTGTTTTACCAATTAACATTAGCATTTCCTAATTTACTTCAACCTACACTCAGTTTATTATCTCCAGGTGTCATTTATAAAAATAACAAATGGATATCTACAGATACAGCTTTTATATCAACAAGTCAACAACCATTTTTAGATTCATCTAGTAAAACAATAAACAACCTGTATAATTTAGGAACACATAATGGTAATCATCTTTATAAATTTACATCTCTTGAATCTGCAGTTACAAATGGTTTATCACTAGCTACAAAAATATATCCAGATATACAGACTAAATATACTATAACTTCAACTATTCAAGTAACAGATGTAATACGTATTATAATCATTATTATTATATTAATGTATTTTATTTTATTCTGGGTTAATAATAAAAAAAATACATTTAATGAATAACAATGACGTAAAATTAAAATCAAATAATATCGATGAAAAGTTAAATTATATTATAGAAAAATTAAACGACATTGATTCTAGATTAACACTAATAGAAAACAGTACACAAAATATGGATCACCATATTTCATTTGTTGAAAATGTATATGATATTGTAAAACATCCAATGACATCTTTATTAACATTGTATTATGGTAAAAATAAACACAATGAAACTATTAAAAACATAAAGCGTTATAAACATTTAAATTGATTCGTCCAAAATACATACAAAATATATTTTGGATTATTAATGAAACTAGTATTGTATTTTATATTAAGTGGTACATTAATTCAAGCTTTAAAACCCAAGAACCATGATCTTCGTAGATATAGACACAATTTAAGAAAAAGACATTGTTCATTTCAAAAACCTGAACTTGAACAACAAAAACCTAAACTTGAAAAACAAAAATCTGAACTTGAAAAACCTGAACTTGAAAAACCTGAACTTGAAAAACCTGAACTTGAAAAACCTGAACTTGAAAAACCTGAACTTGAAAAACCTGAACTTGAAAAACCTGAACTTGAAAAACAAAAACCTGAAAAACAAAAACCTGAACAACGAAATAATGGAGGTGGATTACAAACTACTAGTAAAGCTACTTTTTATTTTAGAGTTGGTCAGGATGTTGAAGGTTGTCCTACAGTACAGTCATTTAATGATGGAATGTCATATGGACCTTGTAATGGTAATCAAGGTGTGAAATACACTAGTGAAAGTAAATATTGGGCAGCAATAAAAAATGCGAGTGGTAGATGTGGTGAAACTATTACTGTAAATTATAATGGTAAAAGTATGAATCTAAAAGTAATGGACGAATGCCCTGGATGCGCTGTGGATAATCATGTAGATATGGGTTTGGATGCGTTAATTGAATTAACTGGATCAAAAGAAGCAGCTTGCGCAATTGGTACAACACAACCTATGATTACGTGGTTATAATTTCCTGGTTATAATTTCCTGGTTATGATTAAATATACATTCCTGGAGGAGGACTATCATTTTTGTCTTCTGTAATACTGTCTGATAAAAATACATCAATATGTTCTTGTAATATTTTTACAGGTTTAATATCTTGTTTATAGTAAGGATATAATGATTTATATTTCAATCTAATAATATCTTCTTCAGGATCTGTTAATAAAAGGGTATTGACTCTAGATACTACAATTTCAAATTTTCTTTTGATATCTCTCATCCCTTGATCTGATCGAGAAGATTCTACTATATAATTAATAGCAGATTCTTCAAACTGTATATCTTGGTTAGTAAAACAATATTGTTGGAATATAGTATTAATTAAATGCGTTTTTGTAATTTCCATTTTTTCTTGAATAGAATAATTATCAACACGAATTTTAAATAATCTATCAGCCAAAATAGGATCAACTTTACTAGGATCATTATATGTAAAAATAAACAATACTTTAGACAAATCAAATTCCAAACCTGCAAAATACTTGTCATAGTTGTATTTGGCATTTGTACTAGAATCAGTAAGATGAATCAAATTTCCTATAATTTCTTTTCCGTGATGTGTTTCTGACACTTTGTCTAATTCATCAAATAAAATAATTGGGTTTGTACATTTAGTTTCACGAAGTATTTCAATAATTCTTCCAGGACAACTTCCAACATATGTAAATCCGTGACCAGTTAGTAAAGAAGAATCTGACTCGCCACCTAAACTAATTGTACGATATGGTCTACCCAATGCTTCAGAAATACTTTTTACGAGACAAGTTTTACCCAGACCTTTTTTCCCGTGTAAGCCAATTGCATTAATAGTAAAATCAGGATTTCGAATCATTTGTGTAACAATGTTAAGAATTTGATCCTTTGCACGTTCTAAAAACGATAAACGTTTATCCAAAACTGTACGTACATTTTTTATAAAATGTTTTGATGCTGCATTTTCAATTTTGTTATTAATCATCAAATCATAAGGAATTGATAATAAAATATCCATCCAAGCCTTGTATTTTGAATATTCAGAAGTATCATTTGCTTCAAATGATTCCATTACTTCAAGACGTTTATAGGCAATTATTTTGTTATCGAATGACATCTTTGATCTAAGAATTTTTTCTTTATAATTATCAGAATATTGCATATCACCAGCGTATTTTAAAATTTCACGTTCTAATGCTTGAAGTTCTGTATCTTTATATTGTTTAATAGTTGATGTTAAAAATTTTAAATTATTTGTATATTCTGGTGTCAATATTTCAGAATTAGTATATTGATGCACCTTTTCTAATAACATTTGTTTTTTAGTAATATCAATATCCATATTTAATATATCTGTAACATTTGGAGCATTAGATTTATAAGACTCCTTTAATCGTTTTAATTCTCCATTCATATTTTTAATTTCGTCAATTGTATATGACGATTTTAGTTTACTTTTTCTATCGTCTATCGATGTTCTTGTAAAGAAATTTCCATCATATATAGATTCCATATGTTTAAGATATTGGTCATAATCATCCTTTGGCTTGTTTTTATATTCTTCGTCTTCTTCGCGTTCTTCGTCGTAGTCGTCTTTATTATTTTTAATAAACTTTTGTAAAATATTTTGTATAGTCTGTGTAATTATATTTGCCTTGTTTTTTTCATTATCTGTTTCATTATCTGTTTCATTATCTGCTTCAGTACCTGTTTCAGTACCTGCTTCAGTATCTGTTTCAGTACCTGTTTCAGTACCTGCTTCAGTACCTGTTTCAGCACCTGTTTCATTATTGGTATCTTGTCGAATTGACGGTAAGGTATCTGTTTCTTCGACTATACCAATTTGAATTTTATCTTGGACTATAGATTGATATTTTCTTTTTTTTTTTGTAATTATTACATTAGAGAATTCGCTATTGACTTGTAAATTACCGGTACTGTCATTTAAGTTACTGGTATCATTTTGATTTATTTCATCGTTTTTTCTTTTTTGTAATCTTGTATGTACCATTTTGATAACAACTATTGTATTAATATGATATAATAAAAATAAATCAGTTTTTTTACTAGATATGTGTTTAATTATTTTACATAAAATAATGTATTGTATTATAAAAATATGTCAGATAGTTCATATATTACAACTATATTAGGATATGGTTTATTTGCTTTATCAGAAATTTTACCACTATTGCCAATACCAGCAAATGGATTTTTACATAGTATAGCTATTGGGTTACAAAATAGCCTTTCTAACAAACCAATTTCTACAGATCTTGAAATAGCACAAAACTTGCTAATTTCGCGACCTAATATGCCAAATATTATTTCAACATTGGAAGGAAATAGTAACTTGATAAATTCAATAAAGTTATTAAATGATAAACCACAGTTATTAGCACAAATAAATAAACTTGCATATGATAAAAATTTACAATTTATTAATACATTATTAATTAACAATCCAGATATTATTAATGAAATAAAAAACATCATTATTAATACACTAAAAAATACAACTCAATCACCACCAATTACACCACAGATTACACAACAAGAAGTTCAACAAGATACCAACAATGAAACAACTTTTACATTTTCCTAGATGTTTAAGAGTTGTTGGTATCTTTGGTATCTTTGGAAGATTTGTATATATATCATTCTTTCATAGGTTGATGATCAATTTGCTACATCAACAAGAAGAAAACATTACTATTTCACTTTAATTTCATAGGTTTGTAATTTTTATTAAAATGTTTATTTAATAAGTTGATGTTTTTTTCGGAATTTACCCATTTAAATGCTGGATCGGCTCCCCAAATTAAATAAGCTATAATACCTCTTTTATTATGCCATTCTTTACCCTTTGGACGACCATTATCAAACCATTTTTTATAAGTTGGATAACTTGTTATTATATGTCGTGCAAACCAAGCTCTCATATATTTAAGATCTTCTACAGGTATATATTCTCGCGTAGACAATTGATGAGCTCGTTTCCAACCAGTTTCAAGACCACCCTTAAAACCTAATTTTGCAAGTTTGTAAGAATATAATGCAACTTTTTTTACAGATTCAGGTATTTTTATCATAACACTGCTTCGTTTACCATAATATTGACTTTTACCTCCGAATTTTATATTTTTGGATCCACGCACTATACTTTTTTGTTTTTTAGCCTTGTTTATACTACTTTTCTTTAATTGCTTATATGTTTTTGGAGTTTTAGGTGATACTCTTTTACTAGGTCTACACAGGGGGTATTTTTCCGTTGATCGTTTAACAGATCGTTTAACAGATCGTTTAACAGATCGTTTAACAGATCGTGTAACACTAGATCTACCACAAGATTTGTACCCAATCACTTTTCCACTTTTGTTTTTAATGGGTCTATTTAAATCTACCCATTTCTCTTTATACCATCTACGTAATCCAGGAGATTTTATTGATGGACGTTTACCAATATATTTTCCACCTAGACGTTTATATTCTTTAACTATCCAACTAGATCTATAAATACCGGTTTTTGAATCGAATTTGTCATCCGCCTTTTTTTTTATCTTATCATATAGCTTTTCATCAAGTGGTTTTGACATATTTATTATTACTTTATACAAATAAATTAAAAATTAATAATTAATAATTTTTATTACCTACGTTATATCAGAGTACGTATCAGAGTACGTATTAGAGTACATATAAGAGTACGTATCAGAGTAATCTAAATTATTTGTAATATAATCTAAATTTTTCGAATTGTTATTTGTAATTTCATTTTCATTTTTACCTATATTTTTTTCTACTACTTCCAGTTGTTCCAGTTGTTCTTGGCTATTTAAATAATAATCATATATTTCATGTAATTTATCATCACAAAATTTTGTTGTAGCATTTGTTGTAACATTTGTTGTAACATTTGTTGTAGCATTTGTTGTAACATTTGTTGTAGCATTTGTATGAATATTCATATATTCTGGTACATATACTGTAACGTATTCTTTTTTATCAACGCTATAATATATTATTGGTTTATACAAATGCTGATGGGGACTATAAGGCTGAACTGGTAAGGTAGGTTCCGATAATATTTTCTTTTTCTGTTTAAAAATCTTAAACACCATAAAAAATTTAAATAACAAATTAAAATTCATTTTTTATTTCTATATATATATTAAGATGTCAAAGCATTTACTTCGCGAATTATTGGGGTTAAACAAAAGTTATACTGGTACAAATACAAATACAAATACAAATACAAATACAAATACAAATGCAAAAAATGCAAAAAATGCAAAAATTTATAGAACCGATAAAGGGCGTAATGTTATCTTACCAACTTCTTCCTTACCTTTATCTAGTTACGATTCATATAACGATTCATATAACGATGATTTATCAGATGTTTCAACTCCATTATTATACAAAACATTAAATACTAAATTTAAAAATGAAAGGGAACTTGAATTTTTTAGTACAGATAAAAATAAAATGGTACGAGTACCAGCATCAAATAAATTAAGAATTATAAAGGATTTGTCAGAATTAAGTACCCCAAGTCAAGAAATAGATCCTGACAAATACGATAATTCAAGTATTTTGTCAGATAATTTGTCAAATAAATTAAGAATTCTAAAGGAGTTGTCAGGATCTAATTCAGACACAAATTCTGATATTTATTCTGATATTTATTCTGATATTTATTCTGATATTTATTCTGATATTTATTCTGATATAGATCTTGACAAATACGATAATTCAAGTATTTTGTCAAATGATTTGTCAAATAAATCATCTTATAATTCAAACCAAGAAACTTCTTACGACTCCTTTTTTGATATTTTAAAAAACTATAAAGATAGTTCTACACCAAGTTCTATAGATTCAGAATATAATAAGCCCAAAAGTAATAAGCGCACAAGTAATAAGCGCACAAGTAATAAGCGCACAAGTAATAAGCGCACAAGTAATAAGCGCACAAGTAATAAGCGCACAAGTAATAGTTATATACCGAGTTCTATAGATTCAGAATATAATATATTTAAATCTAGTCATAGAAAATAATCGTGTTTTGTGTATTTTTGTATTTTAATATACTTTAATGTATTTTAATATACTTTTTAAAAATATCCTTCTGGTTGTGGATTTTCTGGTTGTGGTGGTGGAGGTGGATTTTGTAAATCACAAGATTCCCACAATTCTTCAACTAGCAATTTTAAAACAATATAACTTATATTGAAAACATCTTTAATCTTATTTCGACGTTCATTTTCAGTTATATCATTTCTTTCATATTCTACTTGTAAATTAATTAATCCATTGTAAAAGTCATAATAATTTCTTATTTTTGGATTAGCTGCTTGCAAATCAGCCATTTCAGTTTTGCGTTTTGTATTAAAATGATCTTCACTTACAGAACTATAATTTTTATATTCTGGCAAATTCATTGGCATCTTTTCAGATAACAATAAGCTTGCATAATGCTGTATTAATCCGTGAGCATCTTTGAGAATTTCTATTTTTGTATTAAATTCATCCTTTTTATATGTGCATACATTTTCTAAAACAACAGGATTTATTACAGGAGCTGCTGATGTTGTACCACCCATACTTTTATATAACATATCAAGAAATTAAATATAAAAAAACAACTAAAAATTTAAATTTATTATATATTGTATTTTAATGTTAAATTTGTTACACATTGTATTTTAATGTTACACATTGTATTTTAATGTTACACATTGTATTTTAATGTTACACATTTATTATCACCAACGATAACTGTGAATTTTTTATGAAATACTGGATATTTATCCTTTGTATATAATACTGGATAATTTTCCAATATTCCATTTTCATAACATTCTTTTATACCAACTCTATGTCTAGAATTATTTTTATATGGTAATGAATTAAAGGCATTTGTATTATGTTCGGACTTTGCTTTAGAAAAAAAATCCCTAGACATTTTTAACCGCAATCCATAATATTGATCATTAAATCTATAAATATGAGGATCGTGTTTTTCAATGTAATTATGTGTAGTTTCATCATTTTGTTCAATATCATTTGGCACTAAGACTAAAGAAACTGTATAAACATCACCTTGTTCAAATTCAAAACAAATATTTTGCAAAACAGCTAAATTATTGTCATCATCGTAATATTTTTGATAATTCGTTATCATATATTTAGATTCAAGGGTCTGTAATTGTCCATCTAAATGCTGATAACTTGTTGTATTTTCTACAGGAAAACATCCGATTTGTGTACATTTACTTTCTATAATAATTTTTACATCATCGTTGGTATTGCCTGGTATCAACAATTTTTGAACATCCGTTTGTAATTCATTTAGTAAATCAAGATATTTTTTATTAACATTTTCTTGACTTTTATCATTTGTATAAACCATTGTTTCTCCTAAATTTGCAATACATCCACTTATATTTACACCTAATTCAACTTTTACAACATCTCCCAATTTTATTGTATTATATTCACTTGTATCTTTTTCATTACCCCCTTCATAAATGTAATATCCAACGCAATCATTTAATGATATACTAGTTGCAAATGCACTTCCCTTTACAGTTTCTCGTTTATAAATTTTATCACATTCTTCTTTAATTCTAGTATCGCCATATTCGCATAAACTAGTTACACTCAACATTTCGCTTGAAAGAATTTTTGAAAAAATTTCTTTGATTACTAAACCACAAATTTTTGCACAAGTATTGTATTTTGTAAGATCTTGTTCTGAAATTTTATCAATCATTTTCATTATACAATTCCTTTTTAAATAATATTACAATTAAAAACGAATAATTTGTTTAATTACTACCAGAAAACTTTTTAAACCATTTTTGAATATCACCTATATTTAACCATATGGATTCAGTAGATCTCTTTGTAATTTCATCTGGATTAAATGTATCCGATGTTATTAAATTATTTAATAATGAATTTTCAATATTGTCATTGATTATTTCATTTGATATATTATCTAATATAAAATCCAAATTATTTTCCATTGCATTTAAATTTGCATTTAGATTAATTTGTTTTAATATAACTTTGATAGCATTTATTTTTTGTAAGCGAGTCATATCGGTGTTTTTATTAATTTCTTGTATTGTATTTTTAACATCGTCTCTTTTAGACAAATTTTCTCCTAATTGTTTTTTAATATCATATATTTTTAGTTTATAATCGTTTACGTTTGAATTCCATTTTGTTGCTTCATTATCCTTTACTACGGAACCAGATAGATATTGATCAACGTCGTAATAATATTTTGTTGGTAAAATTGGTAGTGTAATGTTATTAGTAATTTCTGATCTTTTAACTGGGACTATTTGACCAAAATTTGTCAAGACACCTGTATAATAATTATTTCTTGTTGTTATACCTAATAATTTCATTTTAGGCTGGATTGGAGATTGATTAAATGTATCAAGGCCTTGTATTATTTTTTCAATATGAATTGCCTTATCCCTTAATATAAAATCAGTAAATGAAAATACTCTTATATTATTTTCAATACCAGTTTCCTTAACAGGAACTATAAAACCACGTCGTGTTACCAAAAAGTTAATCTTATTAAATTCATTTCTCATTTGATACATTATATTATCATCAGTGTCTTTTAACATTTCGATTACATATTTTGCATCATACAATTCATCATAAGGATATTTGTCCGGGAATCGAGTTTGTTTAACACAACTTGAGTTATAATAATCTAAAAAGAAGTTGACAATTGGTGTTTTAGTGGTAGATGGGTCCTCATCATATTTAAACAAGAAATTTATAACAGGAGTCTCTTTGTCTTTTATCTGGACTTTTTCAAACTCACTGTTCCAATGTGTAGCCGAATTAGATACAATTATTTCAAATGCATTTTGTTTTTTAATCAAGAATAAAAATGGTTTAGTCCGATCTTGATGTATATCAAAATTACATACTAAGCGCATATCTTCATACTCAAATTTTATTTTTGACAATGTTTCTACATATGGTATATCAATAATCAATATATTACAAGATAAAACTATTTGTACTAAATCAATTAAATCTGTCCAATGAATTGATATTTCACTATTAATTTCATCAACGTAATTATCTACGCTACCATATTTTAAACTTATATTACCATTATTAAGTTTTAAAAAGGTTTCTGGATGTTGTTTTATATAATTTACCAAGACTCTTCGCAATTCGTATACGCTATCAATTTTTAATTCCGAATTATCACTTATTGATTCTACAATACAATTTAAAAATGAAAAATCATTTTGGTTCACACCCCAACGTAAAAATGCAGGGGGACCGGTTTCCTCAGAATCTGTTTTTATAATTTCATTTAACAACTTATTTAATCCTGGTTGCAATATACCTAATCTTTTGTGTCCTAACAATTTATCAGTTGTCAAGATATGTTGTTTTACAGTACCTCGTTCTTTTTTTTTAGCTCTATATACAGTTTGTGCATTTTCAAAACAACAAGGGTAAGAATTTGGATTGTATCCAAACGTGTTGAATTTTTTATGATGTTTACATGGATCATGTAAATCGTATTTGTTTCTTTTGTGTAAATTAGGAATGTTTAAACAAGTATTTTTATTAGGATTAGTTTTGATTTGTAATAATGGAACTTCTGCAAGCCAAATACTTTCATCCTTGTTATTTTTTTCATCAGTATTAATAGTTTTTACTAATTCTGGATTATGTATATGAACCAATGGGAAATTTTCATTTGTATTATCATAATAAAAATATCTAGATTTTGACAAATCAAAATCTTCTATATATTCAGATGTTACCTTTATAACATATGTAGTAAAAGTTTTATCATTGGAATCTTTAATATCAATTGTAAAATTACTAGGTTGAACCTTGATACCCATTATTTTACTACTTGTTAAATATTCTAAACCTTTTCCAGGATTTTTAAAACAACAAGGTATTTCCCCAGATGTTAAACCAGGATATTTATGTGTATTATTATCACACATATATTTATTCCCCTTGTATACCATTACAATATCTGGATTCTTTATTTCCGTATCATTATTTATTATCGGTTGACGTTGTTTTTGACATTTTGTAGAAGAAGTTTTGGCACCTTGTTGTCTTAAAAGTTTTACATTTTGAGTCCTTTCTTTAACTACTTGTTCCGTATCTGAATCGTCATCCGAATCTTCAAAAATATTACTTTTTAAATTGGCTGATAATTCTGATAAAACAAAAATTTCATCTACAATAACCTTTAATTGATTTATATTATACCCACCATAGATCGTAATAGTACTAGAATTTAACTTGTATGGATTATCTTGTATATTTACTGTAATTCCTAAACGTTCACTCTCATCATCTACATTACGTTTTCCAAATCTTTTATAATACATTGATATCATATCATTTTTAATATCTTTTGATTCAAATAATCTAGATGCCTCAAATCTTGTCAACATTTTTTCAAACTTTGATTTTTTTATTTTAACAGATGTTTCTAAAATAGAATTAATAGAAGATATCGTTATACTAGAATTATCTGTATCTTGTAAACGCCTTGATTTAGAAAATACACCGTGTAAACTATTTAAAATATCAATTATATCATCTACAGCATCCCTTACAGTTTCAATAATATTATTAATTGATTTTTGATCATCTTCATCTTCAAAATTTACTTTAACATTTATTAACCCATTTTCATTAATGATTAAAGTTATATAACTATTTTGAGGTTTTGTTGTTTGAAAACACATATATTTAAACATTAAACCACGTACTTTTTTATAAGATACCCGTTTCAACTTTTTCTTTTCATTTAAAATCCAAGACTTTATTGAATTTTCTGATAAATCATTAACTAATTTGTTGTATATTTTAATCTTTGGATCTCGCCTTGGACTATCATTAAATGCAATTAACGGAATATTATCAGATAATTCTAATAAATTAAATATTTGTTGTAATTTTATAAATTTTCCTTCCACACCCCCTTCGTAATCTTTATTTTTTATAACAAAATTTATATTTGTATAATTAAAATTCGGTAAGGCACTTTTACCGTCTACATTATTTTCATAATATTTTGTAGAATTTAAAGAATACACACCTTTGTAAAAATCAGATAAATTGTCACTTTCTTTTTTTAAATTTTTTGTAGAAGTATTATATGATGACCTTACTTTATTAAAAAAGGCTTGTATTTCATTTATTAAATTTTGATTTTCCTCCGTACTAATAATAGAACTAGAAGAATTACGATTAAAGTTGAAAAATTTCATTTTAATCATGATATATAAATCGTCAATTGTTAGATCTATAAAGTCAATGATTAATTTTTCATATAAAGATACAATTATATCATCATCTGTTTTTACTTTATTATACAACTCAAATGGATCTAGATTAAATTCCAAATAAGTATCTTGGTCAATTATATTTGAAATAGATGTTATATAAATTTCTGGATGACGTGGCAAGATTTCATAAAAAAACACTAAAGAATTATTATCACTAATCGATTTAAATGTGTCATCGTCTTGACGAATTTCTACTTTTACAAGATTAGGGTAGTAAGCCAATGTCTCGTTATAAAAATCATGTGTATTTACAAAAATTTTATCCTTTATTTCTTGTATGGTATCATCTATTAAAACACCATAACCTTTACCATTATCATTAATAGAAATATTTAAAGATTTATTAATTACGTTAATTCCTAATGTCATCGCTTACATTTTGTCAAGAAATAAACTTTTTACAATTTACAATTTATATATACAATTTACATATAAATTATGACATTGTTAAATTATGACATTGTTAAATTATGACATTGTTAAATTATGACATTGTTAAATTATGACATTGTTAAATTATGACATTGTTAAATTAGATGGGTTTATATAGTATGGTTTATATAGTATGGTTTATATAGTATGACGGATCCCGCGTAGGGCTTGGGACCGGATTACGGCATTAATATTGTTTTTAATATTTGTTTTATACAAACAATCTTTTTTTAATATTTGTTTTAACACTATTACATAATTCAAAAAAATTATCTGTTGCAAGTTTTATTTGCTCATCTGATTTAAAACCAGTACCAATAACATTTCCACTTTGAAAAATTAAAAATGTTATATTTATACAAGTACATTTATTTGTACATTCACAAAACCCAAATTTACCAGTTTGTTGTAATGGAATTTTGTAAATTAATTTGATACCAGAATACGATTCCGGTTTATACTTGCAAATATAATTCATATCAATTAAACGTTCGTAAAAACGTTGTCTATTAATTTTGTAATCAATATTAAAATATACATTCATACAATTAACATTCAGGTCAAATGTCTCATGTGGTGTTACAGTATAACTGTGTTCAACAAATGGATTACAATCATAATCTATTTCAAAAATTTCAGGTGTTTGTGATACATCTGTTAGTTTACTACTATCTACAGTATATGTAATTTTTCCTATAATTGTATCATTATTATGATAAATCAAACCATTTTCAGTATCAAAATAGATATTGTTATTGTTTTTATAAAATTTGTTACGATTTTTCATCAATTCAATTTTAGAATATCCAATAAATTCTCCATTTAAATTATGAATAAATTTACGTCTTTGAGTTTCCATTTTTTCAGTTATAAACATATTTGTCTTGTTATCAATAAGGAATTCCTTTTTGTTAATAGTATATCTCTTAGATTCAAGATCTTTACGATATCCAATAATTTGATGAGGTGAATAAGAATATACCAAATTATCTTTGTCAACCAAAACATTATTCAAATCTTTTGTAATAAGAATTATATCCTTTTTACTTCGAATACTATTTAATTTCTCATAAATTTTTCGCGTTACAATTGCTCCTTCATCTATATATTTACACCCTGTCAAATGCAAACTACCATTTCCAAATAATTTAACATTTACATTATTTCCATTATTATTAATTATTATAGATATTTGATTATAAAACAATGTCTTATTTATCTTTTCCGCATTTTTTATCTTTGCTTTTTTATATATCGTAGTCAAATATTTACCTTTCATAATACTTAAATCCGCATAATTATACTTTATTCCAATTATATCATCATCTATATCTAAATATTTACCAATATTCGTCAAATTCAATTGACAATTTGGTAATTTAGTAGACAATGTTACTGTAGAAATTTTTACATCCATTTGAATTTTTAATATGTTTACCATTTTATTCAATTTTCTTTAAATATTAATAGATTTATTGAAATTGATCAAAAAGTAATTTTTTTTATATTACTTTTTTATAGTTACTTTTTTATATTACTTTTTTATAGTTACTTTTTTATATTACTTTTTTATATTACTTTTTTATATTACTTTTTTATAGTTACTTTTTTATATTACTTTTTTATAGTTACTTTTTTATATTACTTTTTTATATTACTTTTTTATATAGTTATTATATAAGAATTATAAAAATGATAAAAATAACTGATCTAGCAATATTAACAGTTGTATTATGTGTATTTTACTATTTGCTTAATCAAGACAAAAAGGAACATTTAGATGCAGTCGTTGTTACAAATGCATTTTCTGATTTAAGATGTATCAGTGATGATTTACCTATAGTTCGTTTGATTGATAATAAATCAGTACAATGTTTAAGTAAAAGCGAAAGTGATACAGAAAATTGTATGATGAGAAGTGATTTTTCCATTAATTCAAATATCAAATGTGATGATATAAATACACATTTGGTAAAACAAATACGAGATAAAAATTCTCCTGTTACAAAAGTATATAATAAATTGGAATCAAATACTAACTACAATCTACTTACTTGTAATCCAGAAGCAATGAACGATCCATCACATTGGTGTGGTAAGATTTATAATGTTGTAAAAAATGATAAATGTAATTCAAATGAAGGTAAATATGGTTTATGGGTAAATCCTTGTAAACAAATGCCAGAATATGCTGCTTCTACTCCCAAAGGATCTAAAACTTTAATTGTTAATAAATCACAAATATTACAAGCAAAGGCAGAAGCAAAATTAGTTTCGGATATTAGCAGAAACAAAGGATTATGCGGATCTATTAAAGATTGCAATAACGAATTAACTACCGGAGGTGGAAGAGGAGCAGTAACTTGTCGTTTTAAAAATGAAGGCGACGGAAATATTGCAATGTATGATAAAGCTAATAAAAAGGTTTGGGAATCTGGAACTAGCGGTAAAGGTTCTGCACCTTACAAAGTAGTATTAAGACCAGATGGAAACTTTGTTTTATTAGATAAAGATAATAATTTAGTTTGGGAATCAAAATCTCAATCAACAAGTTCTTCTAGATTAAACCGAGCAAATTTATTAGAAAAGGGGGGGTCTTGTGTACTGGAAGTTACAGATAAAGATAATAAATTAATTTGGTCTACTCAAAAAGCTTAAACAGTTTCGGTTAAAGTTGTCATCAAAATTAGTTGCTGTGCGTTGCTGTGCGTTGCTGTGCGTTGCTGTGCGTTGCTGTGCGTTGCTGTGCGTTGCTGTGATGTTTTTTTCAAGTATTTTCATTATATTCCGACAATTGATGATTTATTCGTTTTAATTTTTTATAAACAGTTTTAAAATAAATAGGTAATAAATCATAATAATGACAATCGTATTCTAATAATCGCTTTGTCAAATAAATCCACCTTTTTGTTGAAATATCATCATCTGCAGCTTGGAGTAAAAGAATTCTATCCATTATAAAAAATAATAATTGATTTAAATATCCCGGGTCTAAGCAATTATTTCTAATCCTTTGTTCAATAAATTTTATATCAAAATAGTCATTAGTTTCATTTACAAATACCTGATTATTTGGTGTTAAAAGATTAATCAAATCTTTTATTTCTATTAATAAATTTACAATCCACTGAATATCTTGTTCATTTAACGTTCTAGATTCAAATCTAATAATAGATTCTCGAAACAAATCCCAAAATGATTTTTCAATTGTGTCTTCTAAATCATTTTCTGCATTTGTACATGTTTCATTTGACTGTAAATTTAATTTATATTTATTAACAATAATTTCCTTTCGTCTCTTGATAAATTCTTTTTTTGAATTAATCTGAGTTTTAATATCATCAGTGAAATCCATGTTTTTATATATATCTAAATCTTTTAACGAATTGTTAAAAAAATCTTTTAATTTTATTGCATCCAGACATTTCCATTCGTTAAAGTAGTCGTTAAATTTATTATATTCTATTCTAAATTCGTTACTATCTGGATTCTTTTCAAATAAATCAATTAGTTTTTCACTACTATATTTAATCAATAATTCTAATAATTCATCTGATTTATAGAATAATTTATTGCTAAATTGATGAATAGTATATGCTAATAAGATGATCCTTGGATTAAATTGGTCTTTTAAGTTATCTGTTAACTTGCCTTTAAAATAAATTAACGTGTCCTTTTCATTGATTAATTTTGAAAATTCTTCAAACGTAAAATTTTTTAAATTAGACTTATTAATTTCCATTATTGTATAATAATAAATTTTAATATTTATTGCAAACGTAGCTTTTAAAACATATTATTTTTATTTATAAATCAAGGCTGTGTGGGGCTGTGTGGCTGTGTGGTTGGTGGCTATGTTATACTAGAAAAAATTGAATTTTAAACATAAAATATGTAGAAAATCGTAAACAGCCAGTTAAAGCTTTATTATGTGCCAAGCATCAGATGTCACGAGTGCTATGCAAAGAATGAATGAAAAATTTCCAAGAGTTGGTGGACGATGCGGTTATTGTAATGGGACTGCAGTAGAAAAGGATGAAAACTGTGGAGACGATGTTATATGGTGTAATGATTGTAATTTCCATTATACTCATATCAAATCAGAATTTGAAGATTGTTTTATTAGTACATGTGATTCATGTACTAGTAAAATTTGTGCGGCGTGTGATAATATTGGAGATTGTGTAAAATGTGAAAAATCTTTATGTGATGATTGCGCTAATACTTTTTGGTGTTATGAATGCGAAAATGGCTATTGTTTTGAATGTGAAGAACTTGTATCAGCAGATGACGGAACATATTGTAGACCATGTGCTGTAAAACTGGATAAAGAAGAGATCTAAACGTATTTACTTTGAGATCTAAACGTATTTACTTTAATATAAACTCCTTAAGCTTTAATATTTGACTTTAATGTTGTTTTTTGATCAATTTTAATAAATTAATTTATTGAAATATATTAATCTTTTTAAACCATGTTGTTTTTTGAAATCTATTAATTTTTGATATTAATCGTTTTAAAAGTAATTTTTATAGGTAAACTCATCAATAATTATATGAATTTTCATAATAGTGTTTAAATAATATATACCTATACTGGATAATAAATGCCAAACGGCATGTAGTTGAAATGGTTGTACATATTTACAAAACATATTTTCAACACACCAAATTCCAATACTAATGCCGTAAAAACACAACCCTAATTGAATTGTATTTTTTAATTCGCTACGATATTTGATATATTGTTTAATATTTGTTTGAACAATATCTAACAATCTACTTTGACTATAATTTTGACTATAATTTTTACTATGATTTCTAAAACCTAAAAAGTTACCTTGCTGAAAGGTACTTCGAGTTAATAATATTTCTCTATTGTGATTACGAGATTGTCTTAATATTTTTTGATGTTTATAAATTTGTGAGTAGACTATACTATTCAAACTATTTGACAATTTATACAAAATTAAAACTATACAAACTTCTGATATTTTTAAAGTAATGTGAAAAGATATTATCTGTAACGTTGGATGTATAAAATAACTAACAATAACAAATGGAATTGATGTATACGAATAAGATAAAACAATATTTAAACGATAAAGTTGTTTTTTTGACAAAATTTGTCTAGTAGTTTCCAATGACATTAATAAAACAAGATATTCATTAGACAACAATATCATAGGTAGTTCATCCAATAATTGAAATGGATAATACAAAGTACTATGAAATAACATTGTACCAATACCTACAAATACTAATAATCCAATTATTCTAGAAAAATTTGGATTATATTTTGAATAATTCAACATCCAATATTGATTATTTTTGTAAAACCATAATCCAGAAACTATTAAACAAATTCCAGTTAATGTATTCCAAAATTCAGCAATATATGGTACAACTTTGTACTTAGATTCGCACCACGATATACTCGATGGCAATTTAAATATATCCATCAAAATACATATTTAAGAATTTTAGTTTTTTTTCATTTTTTTTTAATGTATAATTTTTAATGTACGATGAAATAAAATAAAAAAATTGAAAATAAAATAAAAAAGATACTAAATCAAATGGATAATCCAAATAATCGTTTGATAACAAAAGAAAACGTTGAAAATATTCTAAATTATTTTGGCAACATTGGTGACAATAATGAACGCCTAGTTATAAATAATTTAGAAAATTACCAACACGCTTTTGTTCATGAAAGTTATTATCAAGCAGTACAGTATTATTTTACTAATAATTCAAACGGTAATAAACAAGAAAATAAACAAGAAAATAAACAAGAAAATAAACAAGATCTATTTTTGTATATTCCAAAAGAATCAAGTGAACGCTTAGAATACTTGGGGGACCATATTTTGAAAGGAATTGAAGGGAGGTATTTATTCGAACGTTTTGGAAACGAAAGAGAGGGATTTCTTACGAAATTAAAGATTAAAATAGAAAAATGTTCAATGTTACACAAAATTGGTGTAACTCTTGGATTTAAAAGTTATTTGTTATTATCTTTACAAGTTGAAAACCAAACTATACTTGATTTAGATCGTGGAAGGAATACACCAAGTTATTACGAAGATAGTTTTGAAGCATTTATAGGATCTATTTTAGTAGATTTTGGCGAAAGGGGGTATTTATATGCAGACCGTTTTGTTAGATTAGTTATTGAAAATATTATTGATTTTGCAGAACTTATTTCCAAGAATGATAATTTCAAAGATAGTTTACAACGTTACTTTCAATCACTAAAATGGCGTACACCAGTTTATTCTTCATTGAATGAAGATGGACCTTTATACAGAAAAGTTTTTACAAGAATGTTGACTTTTACAAAAGATCAATTCACACAAATGGATCCAATAATACAAAAAATAATCTTACGTTATACTTTGTGTATCTTGGAAGAATACAAAGTTAAAAATCCAAACGTATATGTAAAATTAATTGATATTCATCAAAGGGGAGATTACATTCTTGGTATTGGATTCGGTAGAAAAGTTACAAATGCGGAACAAGAATGTGCAAAACAATGTTTAATTAATTTACAATTGGATTTAAATTTTTAATTAAGTTTTTTAATTTTCTTTATATAATGTATAAACATTATAAAAAATGAATCCTAAAATGTTAATGATAGCCTGTGCTACTTTTATTTCAGCAATTTTTGGAATTGCTGCATCATCAATCGCTACAGAATGTATGAATAAAAACGAATCATACAAAACTGAAAAGAAATCTAATTATGATTTTATTATCTTCAACTTGGTATGTAATATTATTATGCTTTTACTAGGAGGTGGGTGTATATACCTTGGAGCAACTGCACCATTTTAACTTAAATTCCAAATTTTATCAAGATCTTCTGTCAAGATATTATTAATATCGTTTGATAATTTATCTTTTTGCTGTTGATGATCTTCAACTAAACGTTGTAATATTTTATATTGAATAGATGTTTCAATATGTGATTTAAACGTTTTATGTTTATCATCAATTGTAAATATGTTTAAAAATCTTTTTAAAACTCGTAAATCTACGTTTTGCACATCTTGTTTAATATCATCGTTAGTTTTATATTTAGATTTTTTTATCAAAAAATCATCTGTATCTATTTCAAACAATTTATAATGATATACGTTATCTACAAGTGTATTTAATGCTCTTTTTACAGAATCTAATATAATATTATCACATAAATCTAATTTTTCTTTTTTTGTTGTGTTTTTACCCCGTTTATTTTTTATAAAATAATCATTCAACTTTTCAATACAATTTACAAACATTTTAACAATTATAAAACAATTTGTTGCATCAGATATCGTATATGGAGATGCAATTAACCCAGATGACTTTGATACTTTAGAATACAAATTTAATTTTGAAACCTTTTTAACTTCTTCATAAGAATTTAAGAAATTATAAGAAATATCTTTATATGGTGTAAATTGTTTATAATACAATTTTTGCTTATTTTTATCATATATATCTGTTTCAAGTGTTTCAAGTGTTTCGGGTGTTTCAAGTATTTTAAGTGTTTCAAGTGTTTCGGGTGTTTCAAGTGTTTCAAGTGTTTCGGGTGTTTCAAGTATTTTAAGTGTTTCAGGTATTTTAAGTGTTTCAAGTATTTTAAGTGTTTCAGGTATTTTAAGTGTCGGTTTGGCAAGGTACTTTTCATCAAATAATATTTTTGTATTTTTTTTCAAGTAATAACTGGGTAAAACTGTAGAAGAAAAGATATAATCATTATACAATTCCCAATTTTGATGTTCATAAATATCATTATGTATTATATTTGACATTGAAATACAATCCATAATGCTTGAATAATTAGATAATAAATCTATATTCTTTTGTTTATCTAAAACAGGTGTATTTAAAGTTAAATAATTTTGATATATTGAACAAGATAATGTCTGAGGTTCAGATGAAGCTATTATAAATGTTTCTTCAATATCAAATTTTTTATTATAATCAAATAAATATTCCATCTTTTCATACAGATCTTTATCAGTATGTTTAACTTGAACAGAATTTATAAAATCTTCAAAGGATACAGATATTTGTTTACTCAAAGTCCATTGTTCTAGTAAAAATAATAATTGTCTTATATCATATTCTGAAAATTCTATTATCTTTTTAATTTGATCTTTTTTTAAATCTAAATGTTCTGCTTTAGAAATTTCATTTGATAATTTCGTTAATTCTAATAAACTTGGCTTTTTAAACTCTATAAATGTACAATTAACATTATTTGCAAACATATCTCGAAATTTAGAATTATTACATACAAGAATTATGGGAACATTAATGTTATTTTTATTATGTAATGTATCTATAAAACTTTCAATACCTCGATCGCATAATTCTAAATTATCTATAAAAACAACATTTGATTTATCACGTTTATTTTTATGATTCCATTTATCAATATTTGAAAGTGTTATTTCATTAAATCCAACTATACTTTGCAAACAATCCGATATTTTATCTGTTGATCTTAACATATCCGAATCTATTTCAATTACATTATAACTTTTAAATAAACATTCTACAGTCACAGTTTTTGAACATCCTACAGGGCCATGTAAAAAAAGAATATTTTTTACAGATTTTTTATCTTCTGCATAATCTTCAATCATTTTTATCCATTTACGAATATGATTAATTATATCTTTGTGAAACAAAGATTTTTGAGTTGTTGGCTTATATTTGTCAACAATCATCTTTACTAAACAAAAGATTATTTTGTTTTAAATTAATTTTTTTTATAATTAGTATAATTATATCAACTATGTCAGACAACACAATTAAATCAACTGTACAAAACAATGTAATTAAAATAAAGTCACCTAAACGTCAAAAACTTATTTGTATTATATGTAATCAACAATTATCAATAACAGATAATGATCATAAATGTAGTTATAGAATGTAGTTATAGAATGTAGTTATAGAATGTAGTTATAGAATGTAACTGTAAATAATAACTGTAAATATAAAGTCAAAATAACTGTAAATAATAACTGTAAATAATACATTTGATATTTTTACACATCAACAGAATTTATTTTCTAAATTGTTTTACTTTGTCGTTTATGTACCATATTATTTTTAATATATAATATAAATAATATGTTAACTGCAATACAGGAAAAATTTCAAAAATACTTGGAAATACAAAAACAATTAGCTGAATCTCGCAAAAAACAACAAGAATGGAGAAAGGAAATAGATTCATTAGAATCTGATATTAAAGAATACATGACTAAAAATGATATGGATAGTATTTCGTTAAAAGAAGGAGAAATAGTTTTATACGCCAAGAAAATTTCACAAACATTTAAAAAAGAAGTAATTATGCAAAAACTAAATGAAAAATTACATGATACTCAAAAGGCAGAGGAATTGACACAATCTATTTTACAAAATAAAAGTTTCATAGTAGAAGATAAAATTAAAGCTATCATAAAGAAAAAAAAGTAATAAATTCTGTATCAATTTTATATCAAAAGGAATTAATTAGATTCAGATTCAGATTCTGTATCAGATTCCGTGTTTATTAATAAAGAATAAGAATTTAAAGTTAATGTTGGTAGATTATATCTATTTGTATTTGTATATCTATTTGTAATTGTAATTGCATTTGTACCATTTTCTAAATCATAAGTGTTTTCTAAATCATAAGTGTTTTCTAAATCATAAGTGTTTTCTAAATCATACGTGTATATATTTTGTGTAACATTGTATATTGGGGGTTGGGTATTATATGTATTTTCGATATTTTGATTCAACTCATTAATTATTTCATCTAATATATTTGTTGTAATATCTTGTAATTGTTCTTGTAAAATTGTGTCATTTTGTAAAATTGTGTCATTTTGTAAAATTGTGTCATTTTGTAAACTAGATTCGCTATCTGTAGATAACGTGTCATCTTCATTATCAGTGTATGTGTAATTTTCTAGTAAACGAGACAAGGGATTATCGGTTAGTTGACAATGTTGATGCAATTCGATATATTGTTGACTTGGTATCCAATAATTTTTATAGATGTATTCTGGAAGTTGGTCAGGGTTATTACATTCTAATTGTTTATAAACAACATCTTCAATGTAATCTATGTTACGATTTTTATATAGTAATAACAATATTAATGTTTGTTTATATGGTAAAAATTGTAATAATTCTGGTTTCGAATAGAAATTTTCATATAATTTATCATAAACTAATAATCTAATTTCTGGTAATAAAGATTTTATCATATGATAAACATATGCTCGCTTTCTTAATAATTGTAATTGTTTTATACCAGGTTGGTGATCAGATATTATACAATCTCCCTTTTCATGATTAGAACAAACTGAATCATTACAAATATATTCTGGTATATTTGTTTTAACATAATTATCATGATCAAAACGAAAACACCCACTTACTCCATTAATATTCCAATGTGTACCTAAACCCCGTGTTATAAATCCAATTCTACCACAAGAATAACATCTTTCTAAATTATGATGAGAAAGTCCGTTGCACTTTTCTGTTTTATATAAACTAATTTTACAAATAGAACAAATCATATATGAATCTACGTTAATTATAGCCGATGTTATTTGATTAATAGCAATTTCTGGTGTTACTTCTTTATTTAAATATAAGTAAGAACCTTCTTCATAATCTAACTTATTTGTATTTGTATGATCTGTATCTGTATTTATATGATCTGTATTTATATGATCTGTATCTGTATTTATATGATCTGTATCTGTATTTATATGATCTGTATGTATGTTTGCCAAGATATCATTATAATTTTTATTAAAAAAATAATTAAATACATTTGGATTTTCATTTTCGTGTGTTGTTTTACATTCGTCACATGTATTTTGGTAATAATTTACATGTTGTTTACAATTAAAACAAAAACTTTTTAAACAATTTTCATTTTGATTACAATTAACTATTAGTTCTCCTATAGGAGTAGATTTTACAAGTTCATTTTCTAATAAAATATTTGTATTACAAATTCCTCGATATCCTCTTCTATAAGATACAATGGGGCATTTAATCAGTGTAAAACCAGGAAAAGAAAACCGCTCAGCGTGAGTATTATAATTTATCCATTCTTGATCATTACATATTTTTTTTATTAAATTATGATCAAAAACATTTTTGAAACCTATTTCTGTAACACATTCTTTGAATGGATATGGACATGACAAATGAGAATTGGTGTCATTTATAGGATGGTTTTCATAATTATTAATTATTTTTTTTATACAACTAATGCATATATAATGTTCTCCACAACAACTTTTTACTAACAAATTATCTGGAATTATATTATTTTCAAAAAAATTTTGTTCAATATCTGATAAAGATAAATCTATTCCTAAAATTGTATTTCTTATACAATACTCATTAGAAAAACAAACACAACAACAATTGGTATCACATAAATAATATTCTAACGATTCATTTGGAAAATAAAATTCGTTCATTTTATAAAATGTGTTCATTAAATAATATCAATAATATTATTTTATGACAAATCCAATTTAATATAAAAAATATTGTTTACCAAGACAACTACTTTAGTTCAAGACAACTACAGACAACTACAGACAACTACAGACAACTACAGACAACTACAGACAACTACAGACAACTACAGACAACTACAGACAACTACAGACAACTACAGACAACTACAGACAACTACAGACAACTACTTTAGTTCATCGGTAAGGTATTCAAATGTTAACATAAATTTAAATGATACTGGAGTATTTATATAATAATCATAACTATTATTTAATTGTATACTTATATCTTTAATATCCAAATTATCTTGTGTTATTTCAAAAGAATTTATAGGTAAATCAAAACTTGCCTTGTTACCAAAACAATCATCCATATTTAAATCAAATGTTTCAAAATAATAAAAACCACCTTTACTAGTACTATAACGAGGTATTTCTTTACCATTTATAAATATTTTCATATAAAGTTCATCAAAAATATTAACATTAGAATACAATTCTGCAGTGTAAACATTATTATTAAAATATTCTTCCTTTTCAAAACCCAAGATATCAGATAAACTATAATTATTATAATCTTTATTTTTTTTAAATAATAATCCAAATGATGTATTTTTGTTTAAACGCTCTTTTTCAATTGACTGGCAAGTAAAACATATTTTATTTTTTATTTTATTACTAGATACATTAAACTTGTAATCCTTATTTTTATTAATAGACATATCATTTAAAAGATTGGTTATCGTTTTTAACAAAGTATCTATATCATAATACCCTATAGGAATTGTTATTATAGTCTTATTAGTTTGTTCAAGCAAATAAAATTTATTATTATATTCATTTATATTGTACATATTACATTTTATTTTAAAATTGTCTAAATTTACACTTTTAATTTTTTTCAAAAAGAATTGAAATGAATATTTACCATCATTAAAAACTGCATTTTCAGAACAAAATTGCCTAGATAAAATATTATAATTATTTTCAGACAAGGTATTTTTTTCTTGTTGTTGTACTTGTTGTTGTACTTGTTGTTGTACTTGTTGTTGTACTTGTTGTTGTACTTGTTGTTGTACTTGTTGTTGTACTTGTTGTTGTACTTGTTGTTGTACTTGTTGTTGTACTTGTTGTACTTGTTGTACTTGTTGTACTTGTTGTACTTGTTGTACTTGTTGTACTTGTTGTAATTGTTGTAATTGTTGTAATTGTTGTACTTGCTGTACTTGCTGTCGAACTTGGACTTGTGGTTGTTGAACTTGGGGTTGTTGAACTTGTCGATCTTGAACTTGGACTTGTCGATCTTGAACTTGTTGTTTATATTTATTACCTAAATCTTGTTGTAAAATAATTTCAAATTTTGATACAGTAATCTTATTTAATTCTATTAATACTTCTTCTAAATCTATATTTCCAGACTTTGATAAATTATTATAAATATTTGAGAAATAATCGTTAAAGATCAATTCTTGCAAATCAATAATATTTTCCTTATATGTATGTATGTTATTGAAAATAATTTGTTGATAATTTGGCGAATATCTTAATATTTTTGTAATTATTAAATCAAATAGGTACCCTGAATTACGTTGCGATACAAATACCTTTTTAAAAGATTCTCTTATATTCATCTTATATAATATCATAAAAAGTATTACATTTTTTCACGCAGGTGTGTTTAAAAATAATGAAATTTTTCTATTGTATTTATAAAATCAATAAAAATGTCAATTAAAGAATTATTTTTTTCATCTTTTATTCAAGGTATAGGTAAAACAACAGGCACTGTTACAATATTAGGATTTTTAGGATGTGCTTGGTATATCCAAATGAACTACTTAAAAGTAAAAGTACAAGAACAAGTACAAGAACAAGAACAAGTACAAGAACAAGAACAAGGACAAGTACAAGTACAAGGACAAGTGCAAGGACAAGAACAATTAGATTTAGAACAAATAGAATATCTGAAGAGCCCTCTGAGAAGCGCCACCTTTACACCACTTGAATATAATACTCAAAGGCAAAGGGAAAGTAATTATAAAAAGATTTTTGAAAAATTATTGTAAATTATTTCATTGTAATTTCATTGTAATTTCATTATTTCATTATAAATTATTTAATCGTAACTTATAATCAAATGCACTTGCCATTTATTTTTTAGATTTAGATTTATATGAATCTTTGATTTGAAGGCGTGTATTAGTACCAATATAAGAATTACTATGGATTTTATTAAGTTTTTGTAAATCGTCACATAGTGGATGGAATCTATTAATTGTGATTCCGCTAAAAACATTACAAGATTTATTAAGTCTAGTGTATTCTGGTACTAAACCATTGTCGCTGCATTCATTAAGTTTAATATTCATAGCTTTTTGATCTTCAGGGTTAAATTTATGAGTTGGGCATTTTGAAATTTGGTATTTATGTCCTCGCAAGTCACTTTCGATATCAACAATATCACTTGGAATGCTTCGATAAGGATTTTGCATAAATGGAGAAGTACTTTGGAAACAAACTGCTTTTGATTCAGCTACAGATTTGTCAGTAACCCAGTTAAATGGAGCGCTACTTTCTTGATTTTTCTTTTCTAAAGCACAATTGTCATAAGATGAGCGAGTAAATGAAAAATGAGACATTTTATTTATAATATAACAATTTAAAAAAAGTTTAATCAAAAAAACAAACAAATAAAATTAAAAACAAATAAAAGTTTAAAGCTCAAACAAGATCAAAGATCATCATTTATCAAACAAGTTTCATCTTCTTCTGAATCATCTGCTAATAATCGTGTATTTGTAGCTTGTGTTATATCATTTAAATACAACTTTCTAAGTAATATCTTTTTTTCTTCTGCATTGCTTGATACAAATTTTGCTTTTAATGTAGAATCATTTAGAAATTTTTTATCAAAATTAGTTATAAATATATCTAAATAATGTAGTATATCATTCAAATAATTATCGTCTTGATATATTACAGTTATTCTAATTTGATTTTCGTATTTTTCAACTAATTTTGCCATAGGAATTGACAACATATACATATATACGTGTATTTGAGTTTTTTCATAGTCTCTTAATGTATTAAAAAAACCCCGTATCCTATTTTTAACTTCAACGATATAACTTTTAGATGGATCAGTTTCATCAATATACAAGCCATCTATTCGCCCACCTACAAACCAATCAAAGGTACCTGTACCTTGGTTACCTTTACCAGGGTTTATATTTAATTGTTTTTTAAAGAATTCTTGTGATGTATTTAATTTGACACCAAAACGTTTTTCATACATTTCAATTGCAGAATCTTCTTTTAAAGTACCGTGAGTTTTATTAATAAAACTATCAGATTCTTTTAATAATATACGTTTTTTATCGTCTGATATACTCAATTTTTCTATAACTGCCGTAATATTTTCTCTTTTATCCTTTGTTTCTATAGTCTTTGACTGAACTAACTTGATATTATCTTCTCCTATAGTTTTTTTTAAACGTTGTTCTTGATTTAAATCGATATTATCAATTTTTGTTTCTAATTCAGTATATTGATCTTTAACTTTTACAGATTCTTTTTCTATTTTATTAACACGTAATGTATATTGACGTTGTGTTATTCGTTTTGAATCAAGATTATCTTTTAAAGTATTCCTTTCTACTTCCAAGTGTTGTAATTTCGTTTGTATTTCCAACAAATTCTTTTTACTAGTATTTATAAGATTATTATATGATTCAGTGTCGCATCGTTTCCACAATCTTTCAAATGGTGTGACAAAATCATATATATTTTGACCTATAAAAGATGCAATATCACTTGTAAATAAAAATATTTTTTGTTTTGACATTTAATTATAATAGTATTTGTATTTTTAAATATATTTTTAAATATATTTATAAAAATTCATTTTTTAAAAACAATTAATCTAACCCCACATCTATTATTATTCCTCTTTCACAAAAATCAGTATAATATTTACTTGTACGATTTATTTTATCATACTTTTCTGTTATAAGATTATGTAATGTATTATTTTTACATGCAAAATGTAATTCATTTGATGTAACTAATTCGTATTTAATTAATCCAATATATAAACCAAATATTATTGATAAATTTTTCTCTGACATTAAATTATCAAACCCAAAATAATCAGCCAACACACTTGGTGGTGGCAATATATCTTCATAGACGCATTTTATTAATATATCTGATGTCCTCATCTTTAACTTTTGATATTACGAATTCAGTTTTTAAAATTCAATTTTTATCCCAATAATCTAATAGGTGTTTGGATCCAATTGTCATCGTACTTTTCCATTTCTGATTCGTTCATTTTCCATTTGTTCATAATTAAATTTTTGAGCTTTGCTTTTTTTGAAACTAAACGTTGAACTCGTTCTTCAATAGAGTTTTCGCCCCCAACTACAAGTTTATAGATAGTAACATCTCGTAATTGTCCGATTCTATGAATTCTATCACTAACTTGTATCATTTTACTATCATTCCACCAAGTATCTAATAAAACCAAGTTATTAGCAGCAGTCAAATTAATTCCTTCTGCACTTGACATTAAAGATACAAAACATATTTCTATACTTTTGTCGTTTTGGAAATTATTTACACTTTCCATACGTTTTTTCATTGGGATATCTCCTTGCAACGATACTATTTTAATATTTGGATATTTTGCAATAATTATATCCTTTACAATATCCAACATCTTTATCCATTGACTTACAACTACAATTTTTTCTCCAAGTGCTCTTTTTTCATCAATTATACACAACAATTCTTTTACTTTAGATGAACACTTGATTTCATTTTCTAATATTTCATCTGATTCTTGATTTTTAGGTTCGTTTACAACAATTAAAACAATGTCATTAATAGTATCAATATCACTTCTACATTTTGGGCATTTGTTTATACCAAAACGCATAATTTTATCCCAACATCCATTACAACATTTATGCCCGCACGGTGAAGCAATAGCATTAGCAATATTGTCATAACAAATTGGACATTCTTCTTCCATATTCATTGAAGTGTTAAAAAATGCTAAACGTTCAGTTGCTCTTTGCAAGCTTTGTATATTTTCAAGTCGTTTCATTTTGCCAATTACCAACCAAGGATTATTACAAGATTGCTTTAAACGTAAAATATAAACCAAAATATTATTGGTTAAAAGTTGTTTCATCATTTTTGAATTCATATCTTGTAATCCAGAAAGATTTTTTAGACGTAAAGTGAGAGCTCGCATACGTTGCATAGAATAATTCCATAGACTTTCATAGAAATCATTTTCAAATGGTGTCAATTTAACATTTACAAACACTTCATTTTTTGGTTTTAATTCATCAGCAAGAACATTTGATTTTTTCAATAATAAAGAATGCTGATTAACAACATCGTTAAGACGTTTAAATGGTCGAATTCCACCACCAGAAGTTTCATCGTGTATTAAACGTTGCCATTCTCGTCTTGAATCAATAGATTCTAATTCAAGAAATCGAAAATAAGAATAGATGTCATCAACTTTGTTAAAAATTGGAGTAGCTGTAACAACCCATTTCAATTCGGATTTTATATACATAACCGATTTAAAAATTTTTCTATTCCAATTACGAATATAATGGGCTTCATCCAAGATAACTCTGGAAAAATTATCATTAAATAAAGATCCGGATTGGAAATTACCAGGTTCTTGAATTTCACAAATTTCTCTTGAAACAATAGAATAACTAGAAATAAAGAAAATATGATGTTGTGTTTTTTGTAATTTTGATCTTTGTCTTCCAGTATATACAAAAATAGAATTGTCTTTAAACGTTGTATGTTTTTTAATTTCATTTACCCAATTAGATACAAGACCTGCTGGACAAATTATCAAAGTTTTTTTACAAGATGTTTTTACAACAAGATCAAGACAACAAATTGATTTACCAGTACCTGGCTCATTGAATAATAAACCACCCTGATGCTGAGTTTCCTGGTCTAACATCCAAGAAACAGTTTGCTTTTGAAACGTCTTTAATGGCGAAGTAATCGGTGAAGTAATCATAATACAAATTGTTAACAAATGAAAAAAAAATCAATTTTTTATATTTTTTGAATAAAAAATTGTTATTTAAAAATAAATTTTGTTAGAAATGAATGGATGATATAGACAGTAAATACGATAATCAAATACCTTCAGAAGATGTTTTACACAAGGCAGAAATTATGGCATTAAACAATGGATGGAATGATAAAAATGAACAAATTATAATATCAATTGGTGAAAACTCTGCTTCATATAAATGGATGCACGAAAAATGCGCAGGTTATCATAAATTTCTACATAAATTTACAAGCATACTATTAATAATATTAAGTACAATATTAAGTGCAGAAACAATAATTCCAAATAATGATCAATGTAATTCTGATTTTACATTAGATACCATTAGGCGTGTTTTTGTATATATGGTAACAGTTTTATCTGTTATACAAAATTTCTTGAAATCAGAAGAAACCAGTGGAAAACATTTAATTGCAGTTGGTGCATTTAGCAATTTATATCACGATATTCAACAACAAATGTGTATGTTTAGAAGAGATCGTATAAATGCTACTCGTTATGTCTCTGATTGTTTAAAACAATATGATTCCTTAATTATTAATAATCCAGATATCAGTTCACGTATATTAAATAAATTTAAAAACACATTTAATAATACAGGAATTTCATTACCAGATATTGCAGATAAAATTCAAAAAATAGAAATTATAACAGAAGATAATATTATGTCTATGTCTGGATCTGGATCTGGATCTGGATCTGGACCTGGACCTGGATCTGGACCTGGACCTGGACCTGGACCAGAACCAGAACCGATACCGATACCTCAAAATAACAAAAAACATAAACATAAAGGGATATCAGTTATAAATGCCAATAATATAAACAATAACCAATCTAACATGTGTAATTTAGCTCAAATTCACAATGCTTTTCAAATACATGGAGATATAAGTGATAAAGATTTAGAAAATATAAACAGTACGGAATTAAAATCATTACGGGAACATTTTTTAGATACAAAATCAAATTATGAATATCAAAGATTTTTACAACATTCTCGTGAAACTGATTAGTCAAACATTTAATTCAGCTATTGTCATCAGCTATATAAATTTAAATTTAAATTATATTTATTCTTGTTTAGCTTGTTTATTTGCTTCTAATTTACAAGATGATCTTGGAGAGTTAAAATTATCAGGTACATATTGTCGTTTCATTTTTTTTGTTATGGAAATATACAGTTGTTTTTTAAAACTTTTAACTGTTTCAGTAACAAGAGCTGTATATTCTGTTTTGTTCCAATGAGTTTTAGTATTAATTCGTTGTTGTAATTTCATAACAACTTGAAATAGCGATTGTTTATCTAATTGGCGTAATACACGTTTATTAATCTCAGTGTTAAAATTTTCCCAATTATTAGATGATACCAATCCAGTTACACATTTATCATTACATTTATCATTACATTTATCATTACATTTATCATTACATTTATCATTACATTTATCATTACATTTATCATTACATTTATCATTACATTTATCATTACATTTATCATTACATTTATCACTGTCAAATTCTAAAATAGAAATAGAATATAGAACATCTGCTATACGTTCTGAAGAATTGTAAATATATCCTTTACTAACGCGTTTATATTGTTTAATTAATTCTATATTTTTACCAGCATCATTTAGTTCATATGTTATATTTTTCAAACCTTGTGTTACAGGACAATATTCAAGACTTTTTATGTCAGATTCAATATACTGACGAACCCAATTTCTGATAACGGTGAGATCTTCGCAGTAAAAAACATTAACGATTTCGTCATTATCAGAGGGTGCGGTTTTTAAAACAATGTACATTATACTTTTATTTATTTATAATTCCCAAAGAAATTTATTTTATTAAAATACTTTTCAAAATATGTTTTATATACGTATTTTGAACATTATTAGTGTTAATATATGTTGATCAAGAATACAAAGTCGAAGCTCATTAATTTGGTACCCAATAGTTTTGCACTCTTCCACTTGGATCTTTTGATTCTGACCATTTTGGTTCCCACATTTTAACAGTAAATTCGCTAGTATTTTTATAACTAGTGTTATTAAACAATTTGCAAAATATAGTTCTATATAATAAATGTTCCTTTGTAGTGGGTCTATTATAAACATAATGATTTTTTAGATTATTAAATTCCAAGTCAGAATATTTTGATTCACAATATTGTTTTAAACAGTGTATCCAATTATTTTTGTTGTCATTTAAACTACTAACTCCATCGCTAAATTGTTCTTTTTTTCTATACAAGATAGATTTTGGTAAAAATCCAACAAATGAATCTCTAAGAATTTGTTTTTCTATGTGATTATCCGATGTTTTTCCAAATGTTTTCCATTTTGGATGTAATCCAAGTATATAATTAACATAATCTATATCTGCAAATGGAACACGAACTTCAATTGAATTTGCCATACACATTTTATTTGCTCGTAAACAATCAAACGAATGGACATTACTTACTAAATTAATAGTTTCTATTTGAAAGTCTTGTTCACTTGGTGCATTTGCGCCATATAAATAACATAACAATTCATCAGATAATTCTCCAGAAAATAATACTTTTAAATTTGGATAATCTTGTTTAATACGTTTTGTAAGGAGATACATTGGTGTACTTGCTCGAATAGTAGTACAGTCGTAACTTTCAGCATACCAAATAACATTTTCGAGATTATTTATACCTTCATCTACGGTAAAATTATATTCGTGATGTTCAGTGTTTAGATATTCCGCAACAGTTCTTGCTGCTACTAAATCAGGTACAGTTGCATCTACTCCAATACTAAATGTTTTAATCTTTTTTGTATATCCCATTTCATCTGCAATACTAACAACTAAACTTGTAATTAAACTACTATCCAAACCCCCAGATAATAACACACCAAAATCCAAATCGTAATCAATGACATCACGTAATCGTGTTCTTACACTTTGTATCATTTTTTCACGAACGTTTTGCATAATAATATTATGCTGTTGTATTGGATTAAGTATTGGATTAATTATTGGATTAATTATTGAATTACGATCAGAAAACATTTCATAAAAATTGTAATAATTAACTGGTGTTTCTGGATTAAAAGGTGAGTCTAAAGAAGTGTAAAGATAACTTCTTGGATAAAAAACCTTGATATTATCAACTAAACTAGAATTTGGATTAACTAAACTAGAATTTGGATTAACCAAACTAGAATTTGGATTAACTAAACTAGAATTTGGATCAACGGAATTTGGATCAACCATAGTTAAACACTTTAATTCTGAAGAAACAACAAAACGAGTAATAATATTATTACTAGAATTAGAATTAGAGTTGTATTTATATCCAATATATAATGGTGTAACTCCGATAGGATCTCTTGCAATTAAAATATGTTTTGTTTCAATATCGTATAAGAAAAATGAGAATTGTCCTTGTAATTTTTTAAGCATTTCTGGTATATTTTGTTTATACCGTTCGTAAAGTGTGAATATAATTTCACAATCTGATTTTGTACATTTATAATCCAATTCCTTTTCCAAAGATCTCCAATTAAAAATTTCTCCATTGATAATTAAAAACAATGTGTTATTTTTATTTACAAGTGGTTGAGATGTATTGTCTCCTGTTATTTTTAATCTAGTATGAATCATCAAGATACTTTTATCAAAATTAGGATCTATAATTAAATTATTGCCATTTGAATCTGGTCCTCTATGTAATAATTTAGATGTTACTGATTCAATTGTAGATTTGTATTTTTGGAATACTTGTTCTCTATTATCATCAGTTGGTTTAATACTTGATGTTTCAATTAATGCAAAAATACCACACATTTTAGTTTAAAAACAATAAGAATTTTATATTATTTATATATATTCAATTTTTACCAATGAACGTAATTTTTATACATATCGGAACTGAACTACCAAAATGTTTATTTGACAGTTTATATCAAACATTATTAATCAACGAATACAAGGCAAAAATTTATGTTATAATTGATGATTCTACAATCGATACATTTAATAGTAAAGTATCAGAATTTTCGTTTAATCATTATACAAAGACAAAATTTGAATATTTGAATATTATAAACGTAGTTCCGTTATCAATTTTAGAAATGAATGCATCAAATGATGTTACATTTAATAATTACAAACAAGTTGTTACACAAAAATTTCAAAATTTGTCTGAATTTAGAAGTGGGTTTTGGATATCAACTACAGCTAGATTTTTTTATATATCAATATTGATGAAAATGTTTAATATAAAAAGTGCTTTTCATATAGAAAACGATATAATGATGTATGATAATTTCTATGATTTATACAATTATATATGTAAAATGTATAATGTGTCATCGGTAGATAAAGTATGTATGGTACAGGATGCTCCGGAAAGGGTAATACCTAGTTTATTATTTTTCCCGGATTATGATTCACTTAATATTTTAACCCAATATATAACAAACGAATTGTCTAATTCCGAAAGTTTTTTAAACGATATGAGTATCCTTGGTTCATTTGTTGATAAAATACAATTACCAATAATTCCGGGTGGAGGTAAAATAATTTTTGACGGGGCTGCGTTGGGTCAATATCTGGGAGGAGTAGATTATAGAAATTTACCAAATGCAGATGACCCGATTGTTTGTTACAACAATCCATCTCGTGGTTTTGTAAATGAAACTGCTATTATACGAGCAAACGAATATAATTTTTCAAAATCAAAAGTAATACTTGATCATTTAAGAGTTCCGGTCCGTGTTCCTATTTTATATGATAAAAAATCCAATCAAAATAAAATTACACAAATTGCAAATTTGCATATTCATAGTAAACAACTGTATCAATTTTCAAGTGTATGTGATATTCATTTTGATGATATAATATCAGGAGACAGAATTTTGTCATTGTGCGATTTTGTATTAGTAACAAAACCTATTATCGAATTTCACAAGAATATCGAAAAATACGCAAAAGACGTTATTTTGATACGTGATTTTAACAATATTAATATGTTATTATTGAATAGTTTTTTTAAGAATCATTGTGAAAAAAATAATACAATGGTTGTGAAATTATTTATTTATACTCATATTTTGGATGATTTTCAAAAATTTATATTTCCTAGACTAGATAATTCTATACATTACGATTTGTATTTACATAATTCTGATCATGCATTTATGGATAAACATATTGATATGTTAGATAGTGATTACATTAGGAAAGTTTATGCACAAAATTTGGATACTACATTTACTTCTGATAAATTGACATTATTGCCAATAGGTATAGCAAATTCAATGTGGAAACATGGCAATATCTTAGAGGTATATAAAACAATTAGCCAAGTGTATAAAGTAAAAAAGGTAAAATCAATATATATAAATATAAATCCAACTACATATTTTTATAGGAAAAATATTTTAGACAAGATAAATGAAAAGGGTATATTAAAAGTGTCTACAAATAAACCTTATACAAAGTATTTACAGGAATTAGCTGAACACAGGTTTTGTTTGTGTATAAGAGGTAATGGTATAGATACTCACAGATTTTGGGAGAGTTTGTATGTTGGTGTAATTCCGGTTATTATTAATAATAAAACTACACTTTGTAATAATTTTGTAAAATATTTACGTTATTTGGATGTACCTTTTTATGAAATAAGGGAAGATGATTTGGATAAGATGTTTAATAAATATACACAGGATTTTTTCAATGACGTTTTATATTCTGAAATTAATACAAATTCAACTATTTTCAATACTGAATGTTTAAAATTAAATTTTTACAAATAAATATTTGCGATCACAAGATCGTTAGAAAGCGATATTAAAAATATTATTTAAAACTAGATAGTTAGATTATTTGCAATCTAAAATGGAATCAGGATTTGGACAAAATCTAGAAGGTTTTTTAATTAAGGGAAATTTGTCTCTGGTACCATCTGCAAATCCGTCATTACAAGGGGATGGATCAGTAGAAGGTTCTGGGATTTTATATTTTGATTCTATTAGAGAATACAATTATTCAAGTGGAGTTAATATTCAAGATGTTTCATTTCAAAATGGAAAATTAACAATACCATATACAATTCCAAGTGACAATGCTACTTCAGCAAGTGTTATTATAGATGGTGGTATGTCTATAAAACACACACAAAATGCATCTAGTACGACATCAGGTGGTGCACTTACAGTAGTGGGTGGGGCTGCTATAGGTAAAGATTTATTAGTTGGTGGCGTCGTTAATATGACTGGGAATGCTATAAAAAACTTGGCATATCCTGTGATTGGTAGTGATGGTGTGAATAAGGATTATGTAGACTCGGTAGCTGGAAGGGTATCTGGTAACTTTACCACTGGTCAAGTGATTTTTGCAGATTCAAACGGTGATGCTATACGTGGTTACTCGTTTTTGAAAATAGATTCTGGTAAATTAGATTTATCAATACCGTTATCTATTACAAATACGAGTAATGCTGATGGGTCATCAGCTTCGTTGCAAATATTTGGGGGTGTAAACATTAAAAAGGATACTATAGTAGAAGGTTTGATAAATCTTTCTGGAAATTCTATAATCAATTTATCATCGCCAGTGAATAATTTGGATGCAGCTAACAAAGAATATGTTGATAATTTGATTACTAATTTAACATTTGGTAATATATCTGGAAATTTTACAACTGGACAATTAATTGTTGCAGATACATCAGGAAATACTATAAGAGGATATGATACTTTAACATTTGATGGGACCACATTGACATTATTTAATACAAGTAATAATTCATTTGTGTGTTATGGTGGTATTTCTATAAATAAAGATGCATTTATTGGTGGGGTACTTGATGTAAATAATAACAATATTATTAATGTGGCAGATCCGGTAAACAATTTGGATGCAGTTAATAAAGAATATGTTGACAATTTAATTACGAATTTGACATTTGGTAATATATCTGGAAATTTTACATCTGGACAATTAATTGTTGCAGATACATCAGGGAATAATATAAGGGGCTTTGATAATTTTACTTTTACAAGTAATGCTAATGGTAGTGGGTCTGTTATTTTAAGTAATGTTACAGATATTCGTATTCAAAATACGAGTAATGCTACAGGATTAACAAACGGTGGTACATTAACATCATTAGGTGGTGCAAGTTTTCAAAAAGATGTATATATAGGTGGTGTATTGGATGTTAATTTACAAAATATCAAAAGTGTAGCTGATCCTATTGATGATTACGATGCTGTAAATAAAGAATATGTTGATAGTTTATTTGCAGATTGTTGTAGTGGTAGCGGTGGAGGTGGTAGTGGTATTTCAACAAATGTTTTTAATTTGAATAATAATGTATTATCACCAGAAGATATACCGATTTTTTATTATCCAGAATCAATTCTTGCTTTTACAGCAAGTGTATATGTACAATATAATAATACAAGTACAGCATTGTATACAATTCGTGGTATACATTGTGGGGATTCTTGGGATATTACAAGTAGTTATATAGGTAATCCTTTAGGTATAAATTTTTATATAAGAAATAATTCTGGTCAAGGTCTTTTACAATATACAAATAAAAATACAAGTGGATTTGCATCTATAAGATTTTCTACGAGCTCCAATATAGATATTTCTTCTAGTAGCAATCAATTAAATATACCTATTTTGGATAATATTACTACTTTTACAAATATACCGATTTTATCGTTTCCAAGTGGCTCAGTTGATTCATTTAAATTAATAGCATTTGTATCTAGTGAATTAGATGATCAATGTGGAATGTTTTTTTTAAATTCTGTGTATACGAATGGAGTATGGGTTTTAAATAGTCATAACATTGGTAGTATTGGTGGTATAGAATTTAGTATAAGTAACAGTGGTGTAGTACAGTATAAGAATAAGAATAATAATTTAGCAAATGATTATACAGTAAGAGTTGTACAATATTCATTTTTAACTGCACAATCAAGAATTATATTAGATGCTAATACTATTGACCCTACAAATATAAATACTACAGATTTAGCATTTGAAAATATTACAAATTTTCAACTATCATTAGTGGCAAATGATATTGTAACAAATAAATCTGCTCTTTATGAAATACACGGTATTTTAGATGGAACCGTTTGGAAAATAAATTCTAGATATATAGGTGATGATTTGGGGGTAAAGTTTTTTATAAATACAATTAGTGGTAATACTGGTATTTTGCAATATACAAATAACAATACGGATAATGTGAATATTAGGTATAATAAACGTCTTCAAAATTTATTTGAGCCACTTACTGTAACATTGGGTGGTACGGGTAATTCTAGATTTAATCCATATGCTGTATTAAGAGGTAATGGAACAAATCCTATAATTGGAACTGATGATTTTATATACCAGGATTATAAATTAACATTAGGAGAAGAATCATCTATTGTTTTAAAGAATACTACTACGGCAACTAGTTTAACAAACGGTGGATCATTAATATCATATGGTGGTGCAAGTTTTCAAAAGGATGTATTTATTGGTGGTCAATTGGATGTAAATTTACAAAACATTAAAAACGTAGCTGATCCAATTGTTGATTATGATGCTGTAAATAAACGATATGTTGACACTGCTATAGACAATTTGGATTTAAATAACAATGATAATATTATTGAACAAAACCAGTTATTAAATAACAATGTATCGATTCCACAAGATATTTCAGGATTTCAATTTGATGATACAGTACGAGCATTTATTTCAAACGTCCATGTTCAATCTGGTAGTAATAGTGCATTGTATACTATACGTGGTATAAATTGTAATACACATTGGTTATTAACGTCTTCGTTAATTGGGAATCCTTGTGGTGTCGATTTTCATATTAGAAAACAAAGTGGTATTGGTTTTGTACAATATACAAATCAAAATTTATTAGGTTCTACAGCAATTAAATATACTACAAATTCGTCTATATATACAAATGCGTCATCTTCACAGATTAATTACAATTTATTGCCTAATCAAGTTTCGTTTACAGAGATACCTATTTTAACATTTTCAAATTCTATATTAGATTCTGTAAAATTATTGATTTATGTATCTAGCAACATTGATAATAGATATGGATTAATTTTAGCAAATTGTGTATTAAGAAATAATCAATGGAATATTAATACACATAATATAGGTGATATTAGTGGTATAAGATTTGGAATAAGATCAGATAGTGGTAGTAGTGTGATAGAATATACGAATACAAATGTTAGTAGTGATTATACGATTAGAGTAACAAATATAAATATATTAAATACATTGGACTCCTTTACATTAGCTAGAAATACAACTACATTAACAGAAATTGATACACCATTATTACGTCTACCAATTGATTTATATTATTTCCAAATGTCTATTTATGTTAATGTTCCATTGTCTAACAAGTCAGCATTATACGAGGTCCAGGGTGTTGTGTGTAATAATGAATGGACAATAAATTCTAGATATACTGGTGATTATACTGGTGTAAAATTTTACATGACAACTGTATCTAGTGTAGGGTATTTAACTTTTACAAATATAAATAATGTAGATGCTTATATAAAATTTGTAAAAGATGTACCACTGACTTCATTAAAACCATTGCACGTTAGTAAAGGTGGAAGTGGCTCTAGTTATTTAAATCCTTATACTATTTTGAGAGGAAATGGAACAAGTCCTATAATTGGAACGGCTGATTTAATTTATCAAGATAATAAATTAATAGTTGGTAACAATTCTAGTATAATCATTACAAATACAAGTTCTTCTATAAATTTAACAACAGGATCTACATTTGTTGCATATGGTGGTGTTAGTATAAACAAGGAATTATTTATTGGTAAACAATTAGTTGTAAAGGACGTTGATATTACTCCAAATATAGATGACATATCGGCTGAAAGAGAATTTTCTGGGCAAAATAATATAATGGTACCAAATAATGTTACAGGATTTGTTTTTACAGAATTATCTACAAAATCCTTTTCTGCAATGGCTTGTGTAAGTATACAAACAAATTCTGATGAATTTGATGCATTATACGAAATTAAAGGATTAAAAAAACGTAGTGGATGGATGATAGATTATAAACATATAGGAGATGATTTAGGTATAAATTTTACAATAAACTCGAATGGACAAATACAATATACAACTACAAATACTCCAGATTGGTTATCTACAACAATAAAATTTAGGGCAACAACAACTACTTGTATATAAAACAACTACTTGTATATAAAACAACTGAAAACAACTTAAACAATTAAAATCAATTAAAAACAATTAAAAACAACTGAAAAAAACTGAAAACAATTAAAAACTAAAAACAACCGTTTAATTTTTAATTATATTTACTTTTTTATATATAAGTACAGATCTACATATGTCAGATTATTATAATACATTGGGTGTATCTAAAAATTCTACACCAGAGGATATTAAAAATGCTTATAAACGTCTAGCTAGGACACATCATCCAGATAGAGGTGGTAATAAGGAAGAATTTCAAAAAATCCAAGAAGCATACGAAACATTATCTGATAATGATAAAAAAAGTCAATATGACAATCCAGTGTTTGGTAATGGTAATGGTAATGGTAATGGTAATCATAATTTTCCATTTGGTGGGTTTGACCATCCATTTTTTAATCAACAACGTAATCAACAACGTAATCAAACTATTAAAATGAATGACCATTTGTATACTTGTAAAATAACATTAAGAGATGTGTATTATGGTGTCACTAAACGTTTAAAAGTACATAGAACTAAGATATGTAAATCGTGTATACAAAATTGTAATAGTTGCAATGGAAATGGTAAAATTGTTCAACATATTCAAATGGGACCATTTGCACAGGTAGTTGAAAATATTTGTCCGAATTGCAGGGGTTCTGGTAGGATATCTAATAATAATAATGAATGTTCTGATTGTAATAAAACAGGTAAAATTGAAGAAAATAATACTTTTGAAATAATTATAAAACCAGGTGTAAATAGTGGTAATAAATTTACATTTGACGGATGGGGAGAACAACCTAAAAAAAATAATGAATTACCAGGTGCATTTATAGTAATTATATCAATTGAAAATGACGCATTTTTTACAAGAATTGCTTTAGATTTATTTTGCAATATAAAGTTATCTTATAAAGATTCAATTATTGGTAAAGACATAATTATACCCCATTTTAGAGGAGATATTCCTCTTGATACGCGGGGTTTTGGTATAATAAACCCTAATAAGAGTTATATATTATATAACAAAGGATTACTTGGCGAAAATGGGTCAAGTGGTAATTTACAAATAAAATTTATTATAGATTATCCAGAAAGAACTTTTAATGAAGATGAATTAACTATACTAACTACTGCTTTTGATAATATTAATTTTTAATTTTTCTTTGTGAATTTACCACTCGTATCAATTTGATAATGTACTGATTTATACAAATCTGATACATCTGTAAAACAACTATTTGTATATGTTACCAAACATTTTAATTCAGATAAGTATTTCTGTTCTATAAAATTCACAGTATTTCCACATACTTTATCTTTTTTACATTGATTAAGAAATCTATACAATATATCTGTAGAACTATCAATATACATATTTAAAATATTTGCAATGTCACGACGTTTGGTTTTTTCTCGATTTCTTTTTTGTAAAACACTTTTAAATTTTTCTTCGGTTATTTTTTGAGTAAGATAGTTTACGCGTAAATCTTGATTATCATTGATAACATTAATTACATATCTTGGTAATTCAACACGTAATATATGTACAATATTTCTACAGATTGTAGACATTTTTAGACTAGAAGCGCCAACAATACGAGATATAAAATGATTATCAATTTCTCGTCCACATCTAACTTCAAGAAGATTTCTTTCATTGTTTCCATTTCTACGCAACCATTCGAAATAATGAGGATTATGAATTACACCATTTTCAACTCGCCCAGTTTTCCAATTAAAAGGTGTTTGGCATTGTGTGCAAAACATTTGATCACATCCTTCGATTTTAAAAATAGGAGTTGCGCATTTAGGACAAGGTTTAGTATCCTTGGCCAATAATTTTGCAGTTTGGACATTTTCCGGTTTACACGTATGTAAAAGTGTATTCGCCCCTTTTACTTCGTGACAATTTGAACAAGTCATCATTTCACATATACCACATTTCCATTCGGAATTTAAAAACCCTCTACAATTTTCATAATGGCATTTTTGAATAAATGTTTGTTTTTCATTTTCAGGAGTTTTGCACAGTTCTCTTTTACTAACAGATACTTGAGATTGAAGATCACGAATTTGTTTTTGAAGATTAAAGATGTCTTTTTTAATCGTTTCTTGTCGTTGTTGTTCTTCAACAATTGGTTGAGTTGCTGGAAGTAATGCACGTTCGCGTTCCAATAAAACTTTTTCAGTGTGTTTCTTGTAAACACTATCAACAAATTTTCTTGTAAACAAAGAAATTAATGTTTTATAATTCCATTCGTGTTTGCAATTCATACAATGAGCATTTTCATTAGAAGACGTCAAATATGTCTCTTGGCATTTTTTACACGATTGAAAGTCACAAAATTGACAAATAATACAAGCGTGAGTAGAGCGATTAAAAGTTTCAACGCACACGTTACAAGAAGACATTTCGTTACAAGAAGACATTTCGTTACAAGACATATTCTTAAAGGTAGAATTATAAAAAATGTAAAAAAAATTCAATTTTTTATTCAAAAATTGGTTGTTACACAATTGACATTTGTTACTTGGTTATTAAACTAGTTGTACGGTAATAAGATTTTTAATAGTAAAGATCGCATTCTATTTTTAATCGTAAAGATCGCATTCTATTTTTAATAGTAAAGATCGCATTCTATTTTTAATAGTAAAGATCGCATTCTATTTTTAATCGTATTCTATTTTTTATTAGGTAATTTGTTATTTTTTTTTTGCAAGTATATATTAATGGAACATACTTTTGAAAATTTAATAAATATAATTTTTGTAGATTCGCCCAAACCCCCTTGTACATACAATATAGCTTTACAAAATGACAAAAATCCTACAATGTTCCAATTACTAATGACATTATTGATTTCTGGTGCTAGAAAATTGTATGGTGAAAACATTACGCCATCAGATATTAACAAATATCAATTTGAAGAATTAAAAAGATATATAGAAAGCGTTGGTTATGTTATTAAATACAATTATAATAAAATTGAACAAACAAATGAGGCAACAGACATTGGACAACAAGTAATAAATATATGGTTTGAACAATATATTCCGTTACTTAATTGTCACGGAATACCCTTATTGATTTAAGATCATCTTTTCTTAAAAAAAAAATGAATTCGTTTTTTGTAAATGAATTCATTAAATGAATATAGTAAATTTACCAACTGATATTGTATACGAAATAACAAAATATGTTTCTTTACAAGACATTTCGCATTTAAAAATGTCATCATTTGTGTTTAATAAAAAAATAAACAATGTACAAAACAATATAATTTTGAATAATATGAAAATATTATATCCTAAAAAAATTACAAATTTAAACCAAACAACCAGTTGTAGTTATAATTGTAGTTATAATTATAATTATAGTGATTATATAATATATTTAAAACGATTATTTTATGGTGCTATACATTATTATATATCATATCAGTTAAGAACATATAGAAAGATGTTTTACGAGGAATATATGTATAAACCTAATGTAAAGTTTTTTAAACCTAATGTAAAGTTTTTTAAATATTATGTTTTAAATTTTAATAAATACCACGATAATAGCATTTCTGAAAACAATATGATAAATAATATATTCAACAAGATATTTAGATTTTATGTATTACATAATAATATAGAAAATTACTCTAACCATTTAGAACTCCTTGTATTGTATAATTTTATTCAAATTGAAACTTTGCAAAATACGTATAATTTTAAATATATGTTTGATTTTTTAGAATCTATTAATAATTCGTCCTATTATGATATAAAAATGAAATATTACAATTACATTTTATATACAATACATACAAATAATGTACCATTTACATTCGATCAAATGCATAAAATGTCATATTATGTAACGTCTATACCAATTATTAAAAAAATACTTGGTTACCGAGTATTAGATTTATCTAATACTCGATTAAATTTGTGTTGTTACGATTGCAACGAATATAACTTGTACGAAATTTGCAATTTTAAAAGAATTTTCTGGAACGATGATCTAGTTTCACATAATTATATACAATTAAAGGAATTATTAAAACGAGAAAATATGTATTATTATACAATATTGATTAATCGTGAAAATTATATAATTAACGATATGATTTATGTAAAAAATCCTATAACAAATAGAAGAGTACGATTAAATGGATATATATTTCATTATCTAATGAAGTATTTTGAAGAGAATATGGTAACATACCATATAAATGTTATTAAATTTATAAAGCGACGTCAAGAAAATTTAAGAAGAAAAATTTTTACTTAATATGTCCATATAATATATTTGAAATCAAATTCTTGGATATTTTTTGACACAAGTCATTTTTTATATCTGCAATTGTAAAAGTTTCTGGATAATTCGACCTTGAATAATCTATACCAGTAGATCTTGCTAAATGTATAATACCTTTAAAGCCTAAATCACTTAACGAATCGCAATAAAAATGATATTGTTGAACTAATTTTTTTTTCTTTAAAGATAATCGTTTCATTTTTTCAATAGTACGTCGCTTTACACTTTTATTAAATTCAAACTTTTCAAATAAATCTATCATTTCTTTGTCTTTACTTGCCTTTATATTTTTTTTTATATTAAAAACCATATTGTCATGTATGTATACTAATAATGGATTCATTTTTAATAAAATACGTATTAATTCCAGATGACGTTTTTTTACACATATGGATAAAGGAGTGTAATTATCTTTATTTATAATATTAATATCAGGATTTCCAGCATATAATAAAATATTTATAATATTCGTGTAATTATGATAACATATTATATGAAGAGCAGTATCTCCATCAACATTTGTTGCATTTACGTCTACATCTACAATATTAATCAAGTACAATAATTGTTTAGATAAATTAGATTCAGCAACATAATGAATAGCTTTATAACCATTAGATCCAGATACTTCCCAAGGTTTTAATGAATAAATATTTTGCGTATTTGTGTTTATTTCAAGATATTGTTCGTGAATAATTTGTAAACATTTTGGTGATAATAAACTAGCATACGCATATACAGACATATCATTTTGAACTTGCCAAAGTTGACCAGGATAATCCTTTATATATTGTACCAATTCATTTTCATTTATTGAATTTTCAAAAAACTTGTCTATTTTATCAAAGATACTCATACTTAAATTATACAAAGAAAAAAATTATATGAAATACTATAGTGCGCAATGTTTGGTAGTTGATACATAAGTGCATTAAATTATATATATCCTTGTAAATATTCTATTTGATTGTTTACCCAATCAAAATTATATCTATTATAATATTTCATAAAATTATGTAATGCGTTTGTTTTACTATTATATTTGGGAAGTATTTTTACATTATTTTTCTTAAAATTAACAATTGTAAAATTATTAATAAAATCGCGTCCTTGTAACATAATAAGACACGATAATTTTGTAGATAAATTAAATAACCTTGTAGAACTGACGGACCTTGTAGAACTGACGGACCTTGTAGAACTGACGGACCTTGTAGAACTGACGGACCTTGTAGAACTGACGGGTTCGTAATTGGTAAGGTTGTTAAATGCAAAATAATAAGTAAAAAATGTTTTATATAAATTATATACAAATCGAATATCATTTGTTATCAAAGACTTGTCATAATTATTTAAAGATTGTGTAGATATCATTTCATAAAAAAACAAATCGCCATTATTATTGACGTTGTTTGTATTTTCTGGTAATAAAACTAGAAACGTGAATAAATTATTAAAGAGTATATTAAATTTATGCTTGTATGAACGACTATAGTATTTCATATAATCTTTTGTAAAAGGTTTACATAATAACCAAAAATTACAAGCTGTTATATAATCATCTAAGTAGAAATATATTTCATAAATAATATCAAACGGAAGTGTAATCATTACTTTAACTTTGTAAATTTAATTTACTTTAAAAAAACAAATTTGTATTTAAAAAACTGAATTATTTACAACAAATAGATAGTACAAAGAATTATGGACAAGTTTTATAAAAAGAATCTTATTCATATACCAGATGATTTTTATAAAAGTGATATTGATATACAAATTATAGAATGGTGGGCACAAGATGAAGAAGATATTGAGAATGATATATTATCAGAAGACTCGGGTGGTTACGATGGTAAGGAGTTGAATAAAGAAGTATATACAATTAGATGTTTTGGAGTTACAAAGTCTGGGATATCAGTTACATGTAAAATAACAGGTTTTAAACCTTATTATTATGTAAAAGTTCCAAGTTCATTTACAAGAATACATTTAAACTATTTTTTAAAATATATTGAATCAGGGTACATGTTGAAAAATTTTAAAGAACCTTTAGTAAAAGAAAATGGTAAACATAGATCGTGTATAGAACAAAAAAAGGATTTATTTGGATTTAGAAATGGAAAAGAATATAAATATGTCAAATTAGTTTTTAACAATTATTCAGCTATGATGAAGAGTAGATATTTATTTAAAAAAGCAATAGAAATTCAAAATGTTACAAAACGTCCAACAAAATTTAAATTATATGAAAGTAATTTTGAACCGTTTATGAGATATTGTCATATTAAAGATATTTTAATGGCTGGTTGGATTCGATTACCAAAGGGTAAATATACAATTACAAAAGATAGTTCTACAACTCAAATAGAAGTAGCAATTGATAGAAAATCTGTAGTTTCAATGAAAGAGCACAAGGATCTTGCAAATTTTTTACAAGCTTCTTGGGATATTGAAGTGTATAGTCACGATAGAACATTTCCAGATCCTGAATTTAAAATTCGTAATTCTGATGGAAGTATTAATTATCCAAATGAAATTTTTCAAATAGCAACAACATATAAATACGTTGATAAAACAGGAACGTTAGATGAAACCGATGGAACAGATGGAACAAATGGAACAAATGAAACTGATGGGTTTTTAGTAAAACATTTATTGACATTAAAACGATGTGAACCGATAGATGATCCTGGTGTAATTGTTGAAGAATGTAAATCAGAACGTGATTTAATTAAACGTTGGGTTGATACTATTTCACAGATGGATCCTGATATTTTTTACACATATAATGGTGACTCTTTTGATTGTATGTACTTGATTGAAAGGGCAGAAATATTAGGTTTGGTATCATCGAAAAAACGAGGAACTAAAACAATTAGAGAAGGATACTTGTTAAAACAATTGAGTAGAATGACTGATCGTCAAGCAGAAATTAAAAAAGAATATTTTAGTTCTAGTGCATATGGTGACAGTGAATTTAATCGTGTATATATTCCTGGACGTTTAAATTATGATTTATTGATTCATTACAAACGTGGTATGAAAAAATATTCTAGTTACAAGTTGGACAATATTGCATCGGAAGTATTAAAACAAAACAAACACGATGTTAGTGCAAAAGAGATGTTTGATTACTACCAACAAGGTGATCCTGAAAAGATAAAAGAAATTGCCCTGTATTGTATACAGGATACAGCTTTACTTCAAAGATTAGTGGATAAACAATTAATCTTGACAAATATTATGCAATTGGCAAATGTTACGTTTGTACCGATTGGATTTTTGACAACTAGAGGTCAGACAATCAAGGTGTTTTCCCAAGTTTTAAGAAAAGCAAGACAGATGAATTTTTTAGTACCTCATACAAATTTTAATGAAGATAGTTTTCCATTACAAATTAAATGTCGAGAACCTCATAATTTAGATAAAGATGATATTGGTGAATATATCGAAATTAATTGTGGGAAAAGTCAGTCTGAATCTAATAAGCCACTTGTATTAACAGCAAAAATATCAGAAATACTTGATGAAAATCTATTTGTTGCTCTTACAGATACAGAAATTAAATCAGAATTTTTCAATGTAAAATTTAAATACCGAAGAACTGATTATGTAATTTCTAGAATATCTTCAAACGAAGATGCTATAGACACTAGTTTTACTGGAGCAACTGTTTTAGAACCTGTTTGTGGAATGTTCAATGATAACGTGGCAGTTTTAGATTTTGCTAGTTTATATCCGACAATTATGATTAGTAGAAATTTATGTTATAGTTCGTTTGTGTTAGACAAACAGTATTTAGGTATACCGGATGTAAATTACGAAAACATTAAATGGGATGATACCGTTGAATACAAGTTACGTCAAAAGTGCGAAGCAATTGGTAAAAGTGGTAAAAGTAAAGGACAAGTTTGTGGAAAACAAGCATTCTTTGAAATAGATGAAAAATATTATTGTAGAATTCACGATACATTAAAAAAAGAGAGGACAAGTGATGAGAAATTTCAAAAACGAGATGTTAGTTATGATTATACAATAGTGCAACCACATACAGATGAAACAGGGGCTGTAGTTAACAAGGGTGTATTACCAGCTCTTTTAGAGGAACTTTATGCGGAAAGAAAGCGTGTAAAACGTGAAATGGCACAAGCAGCGGCAGAAGGTAACAAATTATTGGAAAGTATTCTTGATTCTACACAACTTGCTATAAAGGTGTCGTTAAATTCTACATATGGGTTTCTTGGTAGAGGTCAGGGGAACTTGATTTTAAAAGAACTAGGTTCTATAGTCACATCAGTTGGTAGAATGTTGATTGAACAAAGTAAAGAATATGCAGAAGGACCATTTATAGAATATATAAAAGAAAATGGTCTCTTACAGCATAAATTAGAATACAAACCAAACGATTTAAGTCCAGAAGAAAAACAAGATGTATTAAAATTATTTTCCGTAAACTGAGCGATTATAAAGTATTATGTGAAATTAGAAAACATTTATAATAAAGTAATTAAAGAAGCAATTTACTTGAAAAATTGAATTAAAGTTAAAAAGTTAATATTATAACTTTAATTATGTCAAATTTAGATAAAATATGGAAAGAATTTAAAACGAATAAAAGTAAAGATACCTTAACGTCTAACGAAGGTACTTTAACGTCTAACGAAGATACCTTAACGTCTAACGAAGATACCTTAACGTCTAACGAAGATACCTTAACGTCTAACGAAGATACCTTAACGTCTAACTTAATGTCTAATGAAAACTTTGTTAAAGATC